>WNGK01020269.1_pt1 | contig 11293 bp, 11 predicted proteins | sample 5400601 | NCBI WGS metagenome assembly WNGK01 (sample SAMN13153376, study PRJNA577476) | soil metagenome | isolation source: 60 cm soil or saprolite under Garry oak tree replicate 1 | place: USA:California | collected 2016-06-15
TGTAGGCATGACAAAAGTCAGAATCATCCGCACTTGGAAATGATTAGAGTGATATCGTCGTGCTGCTGATTAGGGCTGAACTGCTGGACGTCATCAGCGATTGAGGCCAGCAACGCCGGTGAAGGCCGCTCACGATATCGCCGCAATCCTCCGATCAGGCGCCGTTCTCCGAATTCCTCTCCTGCGTCGTTGCATGCTTCCGTTACGCCATCGGTGTAGAGTACGAGCAGATCTCCCGGAAACAACTGGCATTCACTTATCGAGCACTCCAACTCTTTGAAGAGTCCTAGTACAGTGCATGTGGAATGAAGCTGTTCCACCGTGCCATCGCGCCTGAGGACAAGAGCGGGGAGATGCCCGCAATTTACGTAACGCAAGCGCTGCGTGTTGTCGTCATATTCGGCAAAGATGAGCGTCGCGTAGGCGCTCTCGATTGTGTTCTCGTAAAAGAGTTGGTTCACTGACTGCAACATGCGTCGCGGCTCATCCAAAGCGATTGCAGACTGACTGCGTAGATTCGCCTGCAGGTAGGCCATCAAAAGAGCGCCAGCGATTCCCTTGCCCGCAATGTCGCCGATCACCAGTCCCAGCCGTTCTCGACCTAAATCCATGAAATCGTAGTAATCGCCACCCACCGCGTGAGCCTGTATGCAAACACCTGCGTAGTCTAGTGTTCTGAGGGTGGGGAGCATTTGAGGAAAGAGCCTTGCCTGTACCTGCTTCGCAATTTCCAGTTCCTGGGCAGCACGGCGTTCTGCTTCCAGCTTCTCGATCAGGGCGCGGCGTTGCGCTTCAATCTGCCGCGTCACATAATCGAAGCCAACAAGCGCAAAAGTGTTCCCATCCGGATCCTCAAACTCAGTGAAGATTCCGCCCCAGGGCGGTACCTTCGGCGGATGCTGAAAGTGGACTCCCCGTTTAGACCATTCACGGAACTTGGCAGTGACGTCTTCAGTAATAAAAGAAACATGCTTGGCACGGCCGATAAGGTTGTACTCTTCCGATCCTGGTATCGGCGCAACGATGGTAAGGACCGCGTCGCCGTCAGGAGGCGCAACAGCCGCCCATCGAAGCCCAGGTTGAATATCAGCATCATAGGCAAGACTGAATCCGAGCTGGTCCACGTAGAACCGTAGACTCAAGTCCTGGTCACGAACAAACACCGTCACGCTTTGAAGACATAGATAGGGATTCTCTCGATTGAGGCGAACGAGAGAATCCACCCGATCGTGAGAGCGAGAGCTTTCCATCGGGCGATTATAAGTCGAAGCACGCCTCTGCCGGCCCGTCAACTGGCGAAACGCCGCTTTGCATGCTCTGGCGGCGTGTTCGCAATGATGCCGTTAGATATCCAGGTTCTTCACATCCAGCGCATTCTCTTCAATAAACTTCCGTCGACTCTCCACATCCTCACCCATCAGAGTTGTAAAGATCTCCTCACAGGCTGCAATGTCCTCGAGCTTCACCTGCAGCAGTGTCCGCCGCTCAGGATCCATCGTCGTCTCCCAAAGCTGCGGAGCCGTCATCTCGCCCAGACCCTTATACCGCTGGACTTGATACTCCTTCCGGCCCTGCTCGATCACATACTCAAACACCTCGCGAGCCGTCTTCTTCTCCACCGGGTCCTGCCCGGCCTTACTCGCCCGCTTGCCCGGCTTCGCCTCCAGCGCCGTACCCGGAGCCGCAGCCGTCTCCGCCACGCCCTCCGAGGCCTCGGCCTCTTCAGCCTCCTCCGCAGCTTCAGCCTTCGAAACCTTAGGCGCAAACTCGATCAGGAATGGCCCCACCAGCTCCTCGCGTATCTGCGCATGCTTCGCCAGCATCTGCCGGCTCTCCGGAGCCGTAGCCAGCGTCCAGTCGATCGACCGCACCGCTCCCTGCGCATCCGTGAAGTTCACCGAGTACACCCGATGCTCCTCATCCAGCAGCACATCGCCCACATGCTTGAACTGGTAGGTCTTCTGCATTCCCGCCAGCTTCGCGCGCATCTTCTCCAGCTTCGCCGGCGACTCGAAGTCCACACGCCGGGCAGAGTCTTTACCCTCCTGCGCAAACAGTTCAGCAAACGTCCGCGTTACCTCTTCATTGCGCAGCCGCTTCTGCACCTTGTCGAAGAAGCCGAGGTAGTCGTTCAACTGCCCCATGAACTTCGTCAGCGCCGCGCCCTCCAGCTTCGCACCACCCTCGCCATAGCGAATCACCATGCCATCGGAGGCGCGCTTCACCATCACGCTCACATACTCGCGGTCGTCCTTGATGTACTGCTCGAACTTGCCCTTCTTGATGCGATACAGCGGCGGCTGCGCGATGTACACATGCCCGCGCTTGATCAGCTCCGTCATATGCCGGAAGAAGAACGTCAGCAGCAGCGTGCGGATGTGCGATCCGTCGACATCGGCATCGGTCATCAGGATCAGCTTGCCGTAGCGCAGCTTCGTCGCGTCGAAGTCGTCCTTGCCGATCCCGCAGCCCAGCGCCGTAATCATGGCCCGAATCTCTTCGTGCCCCAGCATCTTGTCGTACCGCGCCTTCTCGACGTTGAGGATCTTGCCCTTCAGCGGAAGAATCGCCTGGAACTTACGGTCGCGGCCCTGCTTGGCCGTTCCGCCTGCGCTCTCACCCTCGACCAGGTACAGCTCGCAACGATCCGGCTGCCGTTCTGAACAGTCGGCGAGTTTGCCGGGCAAACCGCCGCCATCGAGAGCACCCTTACGTCTCGTCAGGTCGCGAGCCTTACGCGCAGCCTCGCGCGCCCGGGCAGCGTCAATTGCCTTGTTGATGATCTTCTTCGCGACAGAAGGATTCTGCTCCAGGAACGCGCCCAGCCGCTCATTCACGAACGCCTGCACCGTCCCGGCGATATCCGAGTTCAGCTTGCCCTTCGTCTGCCCTTCAAACTGAGGCTGCGAAAGTTTGACGCTGATCACGACAACCAGGCCCTCGCGCACGTCATCGCCGCTCAGGTTCTCCTTCACATCCTTGAACAGTCCCAGCGACTGGCCAGCGGCATTGATCGTCCTCGTCAGCGCCGTCTTGAAGCCCGAGAGGTGCGTCCCCCCATCAACCGTGTTGATGTTGTTCGCAAACGTGAACACCGTCTCCGAGTAAGCGTCGTTGTACTGCAGCGCAATCTCCATGGCCACATTGTCCCGCTCGGCCTCCATGTAGATCGGCTTGTCGTGCAGCACCTGCTTGCCCTTGTTCAGGTGTTTGATGAACTCCGCGATGCCGCCAATGTACTTGAACTCCTGGTGCTTGCTCTCACCCGTCTTCGCGTCCGTCGTCCGCTCGTCCGTCAGGTGGATCTCCAGCCCCTTGTTCAGGAAGGCCAGCTCCCGCAGTCGCTGTGCCAGCGTGTCGTAGTTGAACTCATGCACGGTGAAGATCGACTTGTCCGGCAGGAAGTGGACCTTGGTCCCCTTGCGCTTGGTCGGCCCCATCTTGCGCAGCTTGCTGATTGGAGCGCCCTTCGAATAGTCCTGCTCCCACGCATGGTCATCACGCCAGATCTCGACGTCGAACTCTTCGCTCAGCGCGTTCACGCAGCTCACGCCCACGCCGTGCAACCCACCCGAAACCTTGTAGTTCGAGGCATCGAACTTGCCGCCGGCATGGAGCATGGTCAGAACCACCTGCACCGCCGGCATCTTCTCCCCGTTGATCACCTTGTCGTCCACCGGAATCCCGCGCCCGTCGTCGACCACGGTAATCGAGTTGTCCACGTGGATCGTCACATCGATCCGCGTCGCATGGCCGCCCAGCGCCTCGTCCACCGAGTTGTCCACGACCTCGTAGACCAGGTGATGCAGCCCCTGCTCGCCGGTCGAACCGATATACATCGCCGGCCGCAGGCGAACCGCCGCCAACCCCTCCAGAACCGTAATGTTCTCAGCGGAATACCCGCCCCCCTCTTTCTTTGGGGTGTTCCTAGTCGCGTCAGGTTGAACTTCCAAAAGGTCGGTATCGGTGGGGATTGCCGTCGTTGCCATGTAACTCCTGAAATTGCGAAGGGAAAACCGCCGGAATGCTGCTGAGCCAGACTCGCAAAAAACCGCGTCAATCAAGCATTTTACGTAGATTCAGCCCGGGTTTTCTATGGCTTAAGTATACCACGCAAGGGGGTCCCGAAACCGCCCTGGAAACCCTTCCCCAAGTACCCAAAACGGTTCTTTTTCCGTGTCTTACGTCCGGCCTCGCCAAGCATTCCCATAGCCAAAGATCCCTTCTCAAATTCCCCTTTCGTGGGACTTCCCTACAACCTGCGGCTTGCTATTCTGCCGCTCAGTAATAGTAGGTAATCCGAGGTGAAACAACATGAAGCTGAACCGCTTGATAATGGCATCTGCCATTTGTCTTACTTTGTCGGCCCCCTCCGCCTTTGCGTCCGAACCTGGCACCGGGTGGCTCTTTTCCTTCTTTCACCACAACGACCAGGACCACAGCAATGACACTCGCAGTCAGACCCATAACTCGAGCCGCGAGTGTGACCAGAACGGCCAGAATTCCGGTACCGGCCGAAACTGCGACCACGGCAAAGGCAACGGCGGCGGCTACTGCGGAACCGACGGCAGCACCTCGGGTGGCGGGACCTCAACCGGCGGAAGTACCAGCGGTGGCTCCGGTACCGTGTACAAGTAGCTCTTCCTCGTCAGGGCCATCGCCGCCGATGGCCCACAACCTCAACCCGAAAACGAAAGCCTCGGAAGGCCCACAGCCGACCGGGGCTTCCCTTTGCCCTTAAGTTCTTTGACAACAGGATTTTGCGAGATAAACCCTTTGGCTAGAATGTTTGCAGGTAAAGTCCAGGTCTGAGCAATTTGAAAATAAAGGCTTTGCGCAACAAGTACCCAGTGGGTCAAACGAAACCGGGATTACTCGCAAACCCTACACTCGTATATACTCAGAAGGTTGTCTAAAGCAGCACTTCGTTAGGATCACAATGCCCAAGTTGAAGACACACAGCGGCGCAGCAAAGCGCTTCAAGAAGACCGGCACCGGCAAGTTCAAGCGCGGCCAGTCCAAGATGCGCCACATCCTCACCTCGAAGGCCACTAAAACCAAGCGCAAGCTCGGTGGACAGACCCTGGTCTCCGTGGCGGATTCGCCCAAAGTCGCACGCATGATCCCCTATGCCTGAGAGATTAGGCAGGGAATCATGAAGTTTTCAAGTCAAGCCGCTCGAGAGAGCAACGGGTCAGTAAATGCGTGGGGCCCCTGGGATTCGCGCAGCGAACTCCACTGAGACTTGAAGTTGCATAGCGAGTGAAGAGGCCACCTTGCCTCCAGCCGCTCAAACGATGTACGCAAAAGGAGAAGCACGATGCCCCGTGTAAAACGGAGTACAAAACGCAACGATCGCCGCAAGAAGATCCTCAAGCGAGCGAGTGGTTACTTCCTCACCAAATCCAAGCTCTATCAAGCCGCTCAAGAGGCCGTCGAGCGCGCCCTCATGTTCGCCTACACCGGCCGCAAGCAGAAGAAGCGTCAGTTCCGCTCCCTCTGGATCGTCCGTATCGGCGCCGCAGCCAAGCTGAACGGCATGAGCTACTCGACCTTCATCAACGGCCTCAAGAAGGCAGGCAACGGCCTCGACCGCAAGGTCCTCGCCGACATCGCTGCCAACGACCCGGCCGGCTTCACCGCCCTAACGGTCCAGGCCAAGGCAGCCCTCGAGGCAGCCAAGTCCGCAAGGGCCGCCGCATAAGTAAAGCAACACCGCACCGCAGAAAGGGCACGGCAACCGCCGTGCCCTTTCTCTTTCCACTAACCAATTTCAACGAAAGGAGCCGTTCAGCGAATGTTGTTCTTCGAATCAAGCCCCCTATGCTGCTGCGACAAAGTATTCTGTACCTATGCCGCCCGCCGAGACCCGGAAAGTCCAGCAGCAACACCTCAAGTATGAGTCCGACAAGCCTGCCAGTTCGGCTCCCTTTGAGTCCTGGGGCCGCTACCCGACCTACGATGCAAAGATCATCCCGCTGCACTGGCAGTGCGACTTTCCCGCCGCCATCGCCGGCCTCCACAACGGAGCCCTCCCCATAGGCATGGGCCGCAGCTACGGAGACGTCTGCCTCCTGAAGGACGGAAATCTCCTGCTCACCACAGGAATGAACCGCCTCATCGCCTTCGATCCTGAGACCGGCCTCCTCACCGCCGAAGCCGGCATCACCCTCGCGCAGATCCTCGACTTCGCCGTCCCCCGAGGCTACTTCCTCCCCGTCAGCCCAGGAACAAAATATGTAACTCTCGGCGGAGCAATTGCCAACGACATCCACGGCAAGAACCACCACGTAGCCGGAACCTTCGGCTGCCACATCACCCAGTTCGAGCTCGTCCGCTCCGACGGCACCCGCAAGCTCTGCTCTCCTACCGAGAACCTCGACTTCTACGTCGCCACCATCGGAGGCCTCGGCCTCACCGGTCTCATCACCTGGGCCACGCTACGCCTCAAGCCCATCGTCTCCCGCATGATCGACTACGAGGGAATCCAGTTCCACGGCATCGACGAGTTCCTCGCCCTCACCGAGCAGACGAAGAACATCGAGTACACCGTCAGCTGGGTCGACTGCGCCTCCACCGGCCGCAACTTCTGCCGCGGCGTCTTCATGCAGGGCGATCACTCCACGCGCAAGGGGAACACGCCCGCGAAGGAACCGTAGCGATCCTTCAGGAGGTCGCCAAATCCGGCCTCGCCAGCTTCCTCGCCGTCCTCAAGGCATTCGGCGACGTCCCCTCGCCCGGCCTCATGAGCTTCCCCAAACCCGGCATCACGCTCGCCCTCGATTTCCCCATCAAGCCCGACAAGAGCTTCCCCCTCTTCCACCGCCTCGCCGACATGACCCGCGAGTTCGGCGGCCGTCTCTATCCCGCCAAAGATGCGGCCATGACCGCCGAGCAGTTCCAGACCTTCTACCCGCAGTGGCAGCACTTCGCCACCTATCGCGACCCCATGTTCACCTCCAGCTTCTGGGAGCGAGTCACCCCAAATTCCTAAACCGGACAGATCGACACTATGACCCAACAGACCACCAGCAGCACAGGCCCCCGCAAGATCCTTGTCCTCGGAGCCACCTCCGGAATCGCCGAAGCCACCTGCCGCATCTGGGCCAGCCAGGGAGCAAGTCTCTTCCTCGTAGCCCGCAACGCCGAGAAGTTAGCCGCCGTCGCCGCCGACCTCCGCACCCGGGGAGCCAGCTACGTCGACACAGCCGTAGCCGACCTCGACGACACCGACCAGCACCCCACCCTGCTCGCCCACGCCATCAACTCCCTTACCGGCCTCGACGTCGCCTACCTCGCCCACGGCATCCTCGGCGACCAGGCCCGCGCCGAACAGGACTTCAACACCTCCGCCCAGATCCTCCACACCAACTTCATGGCGCCGGTCTCGCTCCTCACCTGGCTCGCCAACTTCTGCGTCCAGCGCCACGCCGGCACCCTTGCCGTCATCTCCTCGGTAGCCGGAGACCGCGGCCGCAAGTCCAACTACGTCTACGGCTCCTCGAAGGCCGGCCTCTCCGCCTTCCTCGGAGGCCTCCGCAACCGCGTAGACCGCGAGGGCGTCACGGTCCTCTCCATCAAGCCCGGCCCCGTCAAAACCGCCATGACCGCCGGCATGAAGGGAAGCGAGAAGTTCGCCGACGTAGACAAGGTCGCGAAGTCCATAGTCAGCGCCATCGACGCCAAAAAGGACAACCTCTACGTCCCCTTCCAGTGGCAGCCAATTATGTTCGTCATCCGCAACATCCCAGACCGCATCTTCAAAAAGCTCAACCTCTAATCCGAGGACTTTCCGGCCATCTACTTTCTTTCCAAATAGACGTTTCAGGCCAACCTCAGTAACCTCAAACTAATGCGCTGCTATATTGCGCATGCCGTCACTATGAGCTGCAAAGAGCGACATGACCGAAGCGGTTTGGGTCAAGCTTACCCCGCAAACTCCTCTTGAGCCGGGAGAGTACGCCATCGCCTTCGTCAACAAGGAAGTCACCTCCTTTGCCGACCAAGTCTACGACGTCAGTATCATCGGTGATCCTGTGCCACTGAAGAAACAGTAGACCCGTCTACCGACTGCTGCTGCTGCGCCATCTGCTGCTGTCGCGTAGGCGGCGGCAGCTGTTCCGGCAGCTGCGTCGCCTTCTCCACCAGCATCGACCAGTCCTCAGGCACCGGCAACTCCTGATCCAGCGACGGCGCTCCTTCGCTCGGCGTCACTTGCACCGCCACGGTCAGCTCACTGCTCGCCCTTCCGCGAAAGATCCCATGCGTCGGTGGCACATCGGCATAGTCCCGTCCAATCGCTGTCAGAATGTGCCGGTCGCCCGCCACCAGCCAGTTTGTCGGGTCAAACCCCACCCACCCCAGCTGAGGCATCAGAGCCTCAACCCACGCATGGGTAGCCGAGCGAACTGAGCGGTCCATATCGGCTTCGCCATGGAACAGGTAGCCGCTCACATAACGGCAGGGAATCCGCAGCTTCGACCGCACAAGCGTAATCATGATGTGGGCGAAGTCCTGGCACACCCCCGTCCGTGTGCCCAGCGCAAGGTCGATCGGCGAATCCACCATCGTCGACTGCGGCTTGTAGTCGAAGTACTCGTACACTTGCTGATTCAACTGATGCAGCACCATCAGCGGGTCGTCCCTCCGGCGGACGTCGAGATGCACGGCAAGATCATCCAGCGCCTTCGTCGGCTCCGTAAACTCACTGGGCAGCAGCATCTCCCAGTAGTCTCCCTGTTCCACCATCGCGTCCATCTCAGCCCAGGCATCCGGGGCAAGAAACGCAGGAACATGCGCTGCAGGCTGCATCTCGACTAACGACTCAGCCACAATCACCAACTGCGGATGCATCCCCGGTATATCGAAGTGATGCACATGGTTTGCAAGATGGTCGCGATAACTGAAGACCCTGCAGCGGGGACTCACCGACAGATGAAAGGTCAGGCAGCGCTGAGTGTGGTCGCTCCGCGGGTGCATTCGCGTCTCCATCATGCTCTCGCTCACGGAGTTGCTGTAGAGAAACTTCGTCAAATGGCGAATCGAGTAATACATCCAACCCCTCCTTCTGCACAGCGCCCGGCTGAAAGCAAGGCAATCAAGCTATCCCGCCAGCGCAGTCTGGATCGAATAGTCCACGTACAGCTCATAGATCATCTCGTGAATAGCCCCGCACTGCGCCTGTATATTCCGCAGGTAAGCCACTACATCCTGGCTGAGAATCTCATCCACGCTGCTATAACTCAGCAGCGCTTGCAACCGCCCCGCCAATCGCCGCAGCGGCTCGGCCCTGTTCTTTCCGCTCTCACCATGGATCTCCTCCAGCGCACATTGCAGGCTGTCTATCGAAAAACGTAGCGAATGAGGAAACTGTTTGTTCAGCAACAGAAACTCCAGAATCCACTCCGGCGTGAGATCGGCGGTATAGACCTTGCAATATGCCTCAAACGCCGTCGCCGATCGCAGCAGACCCATCCATTCCAGATACTCATTGCCCTCCGGAATTCGCTCCGGGTGCCCCCCCCTCGCCGTGGCTCATCGTTGAATCCGTCACGCCCTGGAACTGATGCACCGCCTCCATTACCGACTGCAGAAACTCCGTCGGCTGCTCCAGTTCCGCCAGCAGCGCCTCAGCGTGCATATCGCTCTGCATCTCAGGTCGCGTCACCTGCAGATAAAGGCTGTTCAACCGATGCCACTGCTCCGTCGAAATCTGCTCTCGCACATGCCGCGAGTTCTCCCGCGCGGCGATGATGCAGGATACGATCGAAGCCTTATTTCCCGTATCGAACGTAAGCGCCCAGGTCAGCGCGTAAGGATTACCCGACCACTCCGCATCCTTCGGATTACCCAGGGCCTGCAATACTCTCCGCCATCGATGCTCCGCGCTGGTGGAACTCTCATCCAGCATCAGGTTCAGGTTCACATCCAGCAGCCGCGTCGTATGCTCCGCCCGCTCAAGATACCGGCTCATCCAGTACAAACTATCGGCAACACGGCTCAGCATCGGCATCTCCCTTCATTGGCTCAGCACCCAGGTATCTTTACTCCCGCCGCCCTGCGACGAGTTCACCACCAGCGATCCGCGCTTCAGTGCAACCCGCGTCAATCCACCCGGCACAATCGTCACCTTATCGCCATACAAAACATAGGGCCGCAGATCCACATGTCGGGGCTCCAGGACATCGTCAATCAGACACGGAGCCCGCGAGAATGAGATCGTCGGCTGCGCAATATAGTTCCTTGGATCGGCCTCGATCTTCCTCGCAAATTCCTCGCGCTGGGCCGCCGTAGACTGCGGCCCGATCAGCATCCCGTATCCGCCACTCTCTCCCACAGCCTTCACCACCAGCTTGTCCAGATTCGCGAGCACATGCTGCCGCTCCTTCGGACGCGTCAGCAGATAGGTCTCCACATTCTTCAGCACCGGCTCTTCGCTCAGGTAGTACTTGATGATCTCCGGCACGTACGCGTACAGAGCCTTGTCATCCGCCACGCCCGTCCCAAACGCATTCGCCAGCGTCACATTTCCTGCACGATACGCATTGAACAGTCCTGATACACCAAGCATCGAATCGCCGCGAAACGCCAGTGGGTCGATAAAGTCGTCATCCACTCGCCGGTAGATCACGTCCACTCGCCGCAGACCATTCGTCGTGCGCATATAGACGACGTTGTCGTGCGTCACCAGGTCGCGCCCCTCGACCAACTCGATTCCCATCTGCCGCGCAAGATACGCATGCTCAAAGTAAGCCGAGTTGAACACCCCGGGCGACAGCAGGCAAATATTCGGCTCCGGCCGGCCCTCCGGCGCAAGCGATCGCAGAGTCCCCAGCAGCAGTTGCGTGTACTGCTCAATAGGTCGCACGTTGTAGCTGCTGAACAGCTGCGGAAAGATCCGCTTCATCACCCGCCGGTTCGTCAGCATGTAGCTCACGCCGCTCGGCACCCGGAGATTGTCCTCCAGCACCACGAACTCGCCGTTCTCCAGCCGAATCAAGTCCGTCCCGCACACCGCAATGTAGACGTTGCGTGGCACCTGCAGACCAACCATCTGCCGCCGGTACTGCTTACAGCTGTACACCACCTCTCGCGGAACGATCCCATCCTTCAGGATGCGCCCCTCGTTGTAGATGTCCTTCAAGAATAGATTTAGCGCCGTAATCCGCTGCGTCAGCCCATGCTCCACCGTCGCCCATTCCGCCGCGGTAATGATGCGCGGCAGCAAATCATACGGAAAGATCTTCTCCGTCCCCTCAGCGCGTCCATACACCGTAAACGTAATGCCCTGGTT
>WNGK01024353.1_pt1 | contig 11293 bp, 11 predicted proteins | sample 5400601 | NCBI WGS metagenome assembly WNGK01 (sample SAMN13153376, study PRJNA577476) | soil metagenome | isolation source: 60 cm soil or saprolite under Garry oak tree replicate 1 | place: USA:California | collected 2016-06-15
AGGCCCGGATTGGCTGCCGGGTGCCGGGTAGGGCCCGGACTGGCTGCCGGGCACCGGATGCGGTCCGGACGGCCCGCCGGACACCGGGTACTGGCCACCCTGCTGCGGATGCGGTCCGGACTGGCCGCCTGGTGCCGGGAACCCACCTGAGCCGGTGGGTTCGACGTAGTACGGGCCGGACGACTCCGCCGACGGATCGACGTACGACGGCGTCGGATGCGGCTCCGGCGCGGCATGCGCCCCGCTTCCGCCCGCTGGCGGCGGCTGGGTCGGATGTGGACCGGACTGGTCGTGCCCGGCCGGGTTGGCCCCCCGCGAGGGGGGTTCGGCCTGCCCAAGCTGCGCGGCCGGCTGCTGCCAGGTCGCGTCGTGCCGAGGCTGGGGCTCCTCGTAACGTCCAGTCACCGCTGGAGTCCTCCTGAACAGGCGGGTGGCGGGCGTGTTGACACCACCGAAGGTAGTCGCAGCGGGCACCGCGGTCGACACGGGGCCGTCGCCTGCCAGCGAATGAGGTGTGGTCAGCCGACTCCGGCGTACGAGTGCAGCCCCGCGGTCACCAGGTTGATGAAGAACAGGTTGAAGATCATCACGGCGAAGCCGAGAATGTTGATGATCGCCGCCCGGTTGCCCCGCCAGCCCGCGGTCGCCCGCGAGTGCAGGTAGGCCGCGTAGACGACCCACGCGATGAACGCCGTCGTCTCCTTCGGGTCCCATCCCCAGAACCGGCCCCACGCCGACTCCGCCCAGATCGCCCCGCAGATCACGCCGAACGTGAACAGCGGGAAGCCGAAGATCGTGGTCCGGTACGCGACCCGGTCGAGCGTGACCGTCGTCGGCAGCTTGGGCGCGATGCGGGCGAAGCGTGCCGGGTCGCGGTCGTGCGCGCCCCGGATCAGGTACAGCACGCTGGCCACGCCCGGGACCAGCAGGATTCCGGCCGCCGTCGACACCACCGTCACGTGGATGACCAGCCAGTACGACTGCAACGCCGGCTGTACGGGCTCGGCCTGCGTGTAGAGCACGGTGCCGCCGAGGAACATCAGGATGAACACCGGGATCAGCACGAACGCGCCGAGCCGCCGGATCGCGAACCGCCGCAGCATGATCAGCCACGCGGCCACCGCGATCAGGCACACGAACGACATGAACTCGTACATGTTGCCCAGCGGCCACCGGTGCGTCGCGAAGCCGCGCAACACGATCGACGCCAGGTGCACACCGGCCCCGAGCACGGTCAGCGCCACGGCCATCCGCCCGAGCCGCTCGGTCAGCGGCCGGTTGCCGGGCGTGCCGGTGTCCTCGGGAACTTCGGGCGGCTCGGTGGTGGTCACGCCGCCGGCCGCGACCAGTTCGCGCGCCGGCTTGGCGGCCGCGCGTCGGCCGAATGCCTGTTCCGCCAGGTAGAAGAACATCGACAGGACGTAGATGGTCACCGCGGCCGTGTAGGCATAGGTGCTGTTCTGCGCGAGCGCCTCGTTGACCGCCATCAGCCGTCCCTCCCTCGTGCGCTGTCCAGCAGCCGCGCGGACAGCCGGGTGAACTCCTCGCCGTACCCGGCCTGGTCGGTGCGGGCCAGCCCACCGATCTCGACCACGGTACGACTCGACACGTCGGCGTCATCGGCGGGGTTCGCGCTGACCCGCACCCACACCCGCCGCCGCTTCACGGTCAGCGACGTGATCAGGCCGAACAACATCAGCAACGCGAACACCAGCACGTAGACCTGGGTCGGATCGTGCGCCACCTGCAACGACACCCACGGTGTGACCGAATCGAACCGCACCACGGTGCCGTCCGGCAGCTTCGTGGTCTGGCCCGGCGCCAGGTTCACCTTGTCGACCAGCTTCAGCCGGCCGTCGGTGACCATGCTCTGGTCGACGTCGAAGATGCTCTGCCCGGTTCCGGTGTCCTCGCCGAGATCGCCCTGGTAGATGTTCAGCGACACGGCCGGCGCGACCAGGCCGGGAAACGTCGACGTGATCACGCCGTTGGCGAACACCGCTGTCGGCGCGAACAGCCCGGTGATCGCCAACTGGTGCTTGGTCAGCACGCCGGGATCGGTCACGTTCGGCGGGTCGAGCTTGGTGGCGCCCTCGGACAACAGTGTGGTCGGGTCGTCCGGTTTCCACTGGATCAGCCCGGTGCGTTGCTGGCCGCCGGGGAAGGTGACCGTGAACTGGGGCGCGTAGCCGTGGCCGAGCAGGTAGATCCGGTCGCCCGCGGTGCGCAGCGGCGAGTTGACCTGCAGGTCGTAGGGGCGCCACGTGTTCGTGGCCAGGTCGGCGCCGGACTGGTACTGGATGCTCGACTGGTAGTGCACCGGCTGGCCGCCGGGCTGGTAGCTGGCGGTGAAGTCGTTCACCTTGAGGCAGAACGGATCCAGATGCGTGCCGTCGACCCGCAGGCCCGGGGTGAACGAGTCGTAGTTCAGCACGCCGGAGTTGCAGAACTGCGACCCGTTGGCCAGCACGATGACCTGGCCGGAGTAGCTGAACAGCTTGCCGAGCGCGAAGGCCACGATCAGCCCGAGCAGCGCGAAATGGAACACCAGATTTCCGGTCTCCCGCAGGAAACCGCGCTCGGTGGACAGCGTGCGGGCGCCGGGCGGATGGCTCGACCCCGCAAGCGGGTCTCGCGCTTCCTCGGTCCGCTCCACCATCCGCCAGCCGCGCAGCCGGCCACGGATCGCGGCGAGCACGTCGTCCGGATCGCCGGCCACCTCGGCCCGCGCGTGGTGCGGCAGGCGGGCCAGGTTCCGTGGCGTGATCACGGGTTTCGCGACCATCTGCCGCGCGTACTCCACCGATCTGGGCAGCAGGCAGCCGACCAGCGAGACGAACAGCAGGACGTAGATCGCGGAGAACCAGACGCTGCTGTAGACCGCGTAGAACTGGAACCGGTCCAGCAGTTGGCCCCACCAACCGTGATCGGCGATGTACTGCTCGACCTTCGGCTCGTTCAGGGACCGCTGCGGCAGCAGCGCGCCGGGCAACGCGGCCAGTGCCAACAGGAACAGCAGCACCAGCGCGGTCCGCATCGCGGTCAGCCCGCGCCACGTGTTGCGCAGGAACGCCAACGCCGTCCACAGCACACCGCCCCGGCCGGGCGGCGGGGTCGGGTCCGTGACCTTCGGTTCGTCCAAAGTGGTCATATCGGCAGATTCACGTTGTTCACCACGGTTTCCCGCAGCCAGTCCACCAGGTCTCCCCACAGTCCGGTCACCAGCGCGATTCCGACGCACAACAGCAGGACGCCACCGGTGATCTGGATGCCCCGCACGTGCCGGCGCAACCAGCCGGTGGCCCGCACGGCCCAGCGGGCGCCCATCGCCAGCACCACGAACGGCAGGCCGAGCCCGAGACAGTAGGCCAGTACCAGCAGCACGCCCCGCACCGTGCCCGAGCCGACCTGGGTGCCGGCGGCCACCGACATCACGCCGGTCAACGTCGGCCCCAGGCACGGCGTCCAGCCCAATGCGAACACCGCGCCCAGCAGCGGCGCGCCGGCCAGGCCGGCCCGTGGCGTCGCGTGCGGCCGCACGTCCCGCTGCAACACCGGGACCAGCCCGACGAACACCAGCCCCATGACGATCGTGACGACGCCGCCGATGCGCTCCAGCAACCGCTCGTTGTTCAGCAGTGCGTCGGACACCCCCAGCACCAGGATCGACCCGGCCCCGAACACGACGGTGAACCCGGCCACGAACAGCAATGCCGCCCCAGCCACCCGCCACCGGCCAGCCGGCTTGGGCTCGGTGTCGCTGACCGCGCCGACCGCCGGCGCGTCCGCACCGACCAGCCCGGCCAGATAGGCCAGGTAACCGGGCACCAGCGGCACCACGCACGGGGACGCGAACGACACCGCGCCGGCCGCGACCGCGACGGCGGCGGCGAGCGCCAGCGGCCCCGACATGGCGAGCGTGGTGGGGTTCATGTTGCCGGGTCCAGGGTTCGCAGCTCCGAGGTCAGCGTGGTCGCGGTGATCCGCCCCAGGTAGACGGCGGCCACCCGGTGCTGCCGGTCCAGCACGATCGTGGAGGGCACGACGTTGCGCGGATAGCCGTTCAGCGCCAACAGGATGCGGCCGGCCGGATCGAAGATGGACGGGTAGCTCACCTGGTTGTCGTGCACGAAATCCAGTGCCGCGTCCCGCACGTCCCGTACGTCGAGGCCGAGGACCCGCACACCGTGCGACTTCGTCTGGTTGTAGACAGTGGACAGCTCCGGTGCCTCGGCCCGGCACGGCCCGCACCACTGGCCCCAGATGTTCAACACCACGATGTCACCGGCGAAATCGGACACGTGGATCGTCGTCCCGGGCTGTTGCAGGCTGTCGCCGGACAGGTCGGGCAGCGTCTGCCGCTGGCTCACCGGGTAGAAGATCTGGGTCTTGCCGCCGGGCGACACGAACTGGAAATCGCTGCCCTGCACCACCGCGTCCTTGCCGACCGAACACCCGGCCAGCAGGAATGTGCCGATGAACAGTGCCACCAGGGTTTTCATGCGCCGCTCACCCGGGCGTTGGTCGCGCCGACCGGATCGCTGTAGCGAACGGCGACCAGCTTCTCGTCCGCGAATTCCAGCGACGTGATCGAGGCCAGCGAGCACTGCCGGCGCCGTGGGTCGTGCCACAGCCGCCGACCCTCCACGAACCGCCGAACCGCCACGATCGGGAGCTGGTGCGACACGCACACCGCCTCGTGCCCGACGGCGGCGGTACGGGCCCGGTGCACGGCAGCCAGCATCCGGTGCGCGATGTCCAGGTACGGCTCGCCCCACGACGGCAGGAACGGGTTGCGCAGCTTCGGCCAGTTGCGCGGATCGCGCAGCGCGCCGTCGCCGACCGACACCCGCTGGCCCTCGAACACGTTCGCCGCCTCGATCAGCCGCTCGTCCACCACCAGATCGATGCGGTGCGAGTCGGCGATCGGCGCGGCGGTCTGCCGGGCCCGTTCCAACGGCGAGCTCGCCACGTGCACTACATCCCGGTCACGCAGGTGCTCGGCCACCACGAGGGCCTGCTTCTGGCCACGGTCGGACAGCCGGAAACCGGGCAGCCGCCCGTACAGGACGCCGTCCGGGTTGTGCACCTCGCCGTGCCGCACCAGATGCACGATCGTGGTCACCGGTTTCCGCACCGCTGCGGGCTTGTTCATCCCGTGCTCCGCGCGGCCGCCTGCGCGGCTTTCGGCAGCGCGGCCTCGATCACCGCGAACGCGTCGTCGTCCATGGCCGCGTTCACGAACCAGGCCTCGAACGCGCTCGGCGGCCCGTAGACCCCGCCGGCCAGCAAACTGTGGAAGAACGCCGGGAACCGCCAGGTCTGCGCGGCCTTGGCACCCGCGTAGTCGTGCACCGGCTCGTCGCCGAAGAACACGCTGACCAGGTTTCCCGCGTACTGCACCCGATGCGGCACGCCTTCCTTGGTCAGGGCCGCGTCGAACAATTCGCCCAGCCGGTGGGCGTTCGCGTCCAGTCGCTGATACACGGCATCGTCCGCGTACCGGAGTGTGGTCAGGCCGGCGGCCACCGCGACCGGATTCCCGGACAGCGTGCCGGCCTGGTAGACCGGCCCGAGCGGCGCGAGCTTCGCCATCACGTCGGCCCGCCCGCCGAACGCCGCCGCCGGCAGGCCACCGGACATCACCTTGCCGAAGGTGTAGAGGTCACCGGCGACGCCCTCCAGCCCATACCAGCCGGCAGCGGACACCCGGAAGCCGGTCATCACCTCGTTCATCACCAGCAGCGCGCCGTGCTCGTGCGCGAGATCCCGCAGCCCCGCGTTGAACCCGGGCAACGGCGCGACCGCCCCCATGTTCCCGGCCGCCGCTTCGGTGATCACACAGGCGATCGTGTTGGGGTTGCGCTCGAACGCGGCCCGCACGGCAGCAAGATCGTTGTACGGCAGGACGATCGTGTCCGCCGCCTGCGCGCCCGTGACACCGGGCGACGTCGGCAGCCCGAGCGTGGCCACGCCGGAGCCGGCGTCGGCCAGCAGCGCGAGCCGGCGAACTTGATGATCTTCGGCCGCCCGGTGAACCCCCTGGCCAGCCGGATGGCGCTCATCGTCGCCTCGGTACCCGAGTTGACCAGCCGCACCTGGTCGACCGGCCCGACCCGCCGAATGATTTCCGCCGCCAGCTCGATCTCGCCCTCGGTCGGCGTGCCGAACGAAAGCCCCAGTTCAGCGGCCTTCTGCGTCGCCGCCACCACGGCGGGATGCGCGTGCCCGAGGATCATCGGACCCCACGAACTGACCAGGTCCACGTACCGGTTGCCGTCCGCGTCCGTCAGGTAAGGCCCCTGGCCGGACACCATGAATCGCGGCGTGCCACCCACCGAGTGGAACGCACGCACCGGCGAGTTCACCCGCCTTAGTGTCGTCCACCGTCGAGTTGCCACTCACGGCCCCAGTCTCCCAGGTCCGCTCCAGTGGCCGGCGTCACGCCCGACACGACGGGGTGATGCCTGTGGATAACTCGCCGTTGCCCCCATTCCGGTCGTCCCCGTCGGGTATCACTGTGGACATGGACGAACACGCGTTGCGGGACCGGGCCGAGGAGTTGCTGGCGAAGCTGGCCGGTGAGGGCGCCACGCTGCGTCCCGACCAGTGGTCGGCGATCCGTGCGCTGGTCGTGGACCGGCGGCGGGCGTTGGTCGTGCAGCGCACCGGCTGGGGCAAGTCGGCGGTCTACTTCGTGGCGACCGCGCTGCTGCGCGAGCAGGGTGCCGGCCCGACGCTGATCGTCTCGCCGCTGCTTGCCCTGATGCGCAACCAGATCGAGGCGGCGGCACGGGCCGATGTGCACGCCGCCACCATCAACTCGGCCAATATCGAGGACTGGCAGGCCATCCAGCAGGATGTCACGGCCGGCCGGGTCGACGTCCTGCTGGTCAGCCCGGAACGCCTGAACAACCCGGATTTCCGCGACACCGTACTGCCGAGCCTGACCGCCACCACCGGCCTGCTCGTCGTCGACGAGGCGCACTGCGTGTCCGACTGGGGCCACGACTTCCACCCCGACTACCGCCGCCTGCGCACCCTGCTGGCCGAACTGCCCGACGGCGTACCCGTCCTGGCCACCACCGCCACCGCGAACGACCGGGTCATCCACGACGTGGCGGAACAACTGGAAATCGGCGCCGGCACGGACACCCTGGTGCTGCGCGGCGCGCTGGACCGGGAAAGCCTGCACCTGGCCGTGGTTCGCTGCCCCACCAACGAGGCACGCCTGGGCTGGCTCGCGCAGCGGCTGGCCGACCTGCCCGGCTCCGGCATCATCTACACCCTCACGGTGGCCGCGACCGACGAGGTGGCCGGCTTCCTGCGCGACCGAGGCTTCACGGTGGCGGCGTACTCCGGCCGCACCGAGCCGGGCGAACGCGCCGCCGCCGAACGGGACCTGCTCGCCAACAACCTGAAGGCACTCGTCGCCACCAGCGCGCTGGGCATGGGTTTCGACAAGCCGGATCTCGGTTTCGTCGTGCACCTGGGCGCCCCGGCCTCACCGATCGCCTACTACCAGCAGATCGGCCGCGCCGGCCGGGGCGTGCGCCGCGCCGACGTCCTGCTGCTGCCCGGCCAGGAGGACAGGGACATCTGGGCGTACTTCGGCTCGCTGGCGTTCCCCAGCGCAGGCGTGGTGCGCCACCTGCTGGACACCCTGGCCGAGGCCGGTGGAACGCTCTCGACGGCCGCGCTGGAGCCGCGGGTGGACCTGTCCCGCAGCCGCCTGGAGATGGTCCTGAAGGTCCTGGACGTGGACGGCGCGGTACGCCGGGTACGCGGCGGCTGGGCGTCCACCGGCCGGCCGTGGGAGTACGACGCCGAACGGTACGAGCGCATCGCCCGCGCCCGTGCGAACGAGCAACAGGCCATGCTGGACTACCAGTCCACCGACGCGTGCCGGATGGAGTTCCTGCTGCGCCAGTTGGACGACCCGAACGCGACGCCCTGCGGCCGCTGCGACAACTGCACCGGCAACCCGTGGACCCCCGACGTCCCGCCGGACGTGGCCGAAGCCGCCCGTGAGCGCCTGCACCGCCCTGGCGTCGACGTGTCGCCCCGCAAGCTGTGGCCGACCGCACTGTCCACACTGGACGTTCCGTTGACCGGCAAGATCGGCCGTGGCGATGCCGCGTCCGAGGGCCGGGCCCTGTCCCGGTTGACCGATATCGGCTGGGGCACCCGGCTGCGCGCCCTGCTGGCCGGCGACGACACCGAGGTCCCGGACGACGTGTTCGCGGCATGCGTGCGCGTACTGGCCGCGTGGGACTGGCAGGAACGCCCGGTCGGGGTCGTCACGATCAGCTCGAACAGCCATCCCCGGCTGGTCGCCAGCCTGGGCACCCGGTTGGCCGAGATCGGCCGCCTGCGCCCGCTGGGCGAGGTGGTGATCGACGGCGCAGCGCCCGGCCACCCCGCCAACAGCGCCCGCCGCGTGGCCCAACTATGGCCGGCGATGCGGGCCGCCGTCGATCTGTCCGATGTAGCCGGTCCAGTCCTGTTGGTGGACGACCAGATCGACTCCGGCTGGACCATGACCCTGGCCGCCCGCCTGCTACGCCAGGCCGGTGCGCCCGCCGTCCTCCCGTTCGTCCTGGCGACGACCGGTTAGCACGGGTCGGATCCGCGGATTGCCGCCCACCACAGGGCGGCCGCGGCCGCGAGGGCGGTGGCGGCCAGCCAGCCAGCCGGGCCGCCGTCGTCCAGGTAGGTCCACAGCAGGCCGATCAGCGGTGCGGGGACCAGCAGCGCGGCGTCCACCCGTAACTGGTGGCGCCAGCGGGCGGCGGTCGCGGCGCGGGTGGCCGTGTAGGCGTCCGGTTGGGCCGGGCTGTCGGTGCGGCGGCCCGGTGGTTCCACTCGCCGGACCCGGCCGGACGGGTACAGCAGCGCGCCGGGGATCTCGACCGCGATCAGCCGGTCGCCGTGGGCGCGGACCGTGCTGGGCGCGGGCAGGGTGAGCACGGCCGGGTCGAAGTAGACCGGGATCCAGCGTGCGTCATCGGTTTCCAGCCACGTTCTGGCCAGCAGGCCGCGCCGCAGGCTGATTCTGCGGACCACCAGGTCGTGTGCCGCCCGGCCGGCGGCGCGGCGGCGGGTGGCCAGTAGCCAGCCGTCGGTCAGCAGGACGAGTGCGGCCACCAGGGCCGCGAACACGATGCCGTCGCGGGAGCGGTCGGCGTCGGTCAGCACGGCCGCGCCGGGGATGATCGCCTGCGCCGGATCGGCCGGGTTGTACGCGATCTGCGTGCCGGTGCCGGGATTCGGTACGGCCCCGGTTACGGGAACGGTCAGGCGGTGTCGGCCGTTCGGCGCGGTCCATTCGACGACGGCGGCACCATTCGCCGCTCCGGTGACGGTGCCGGTGGCGCGTGCCGTCAATGCGGACAGCGTGGTGGTCGTCTTCTCGTAGGACACCGCCGAGAAGCCGCCGATCACGGCGCACACCGTCAACACGAGTGCGGTGGCGAGGGCGGCGTGGCGCACCGGTCGGGCCGGCGTGGACAGCCGGCCCGACCGGTCAGTGACGGTCATCGCTCTCCTACTTGAGGAAACCGATCTTGGTGTAGTTCACGTCGCCGAAGCCGAAGGCGCCGAAGTTGGCCACCTTCTTGCTCACGACCGCGACGCCCGGCGACTGGAACAGCGGCACGTCCACCGCCTCCTGCCACAGCAGCGTGTCGATCTGGTTGCCCAGTTCGGCCCGCTTGGTGGGGTCCAGGGTGGTGTTCGCGACCTGGTAGAGGTTGTTGATCTGGGCGTTGCCGATCTGCTCGTAGTTCGAGCCCATGTTGTTCGGGTTCAGCACGTAGTGCGACGACGTGCGGCTCACCGGGAACGGCGACACCAGCCAGCCGTTGCTCTGGATGTCCCACTCGCCCTTGTCGGTCAGCTCGCTGGTCTGCGCGCTCGGCACCGCGTTCACGGTCGCCTTCACGCCGATCGCCGCCAACTGGCCGATCAGCAGCCGGTTCTACTGCAGGCCAGTCTGGTCGTCGTCGGTCGAGCTTGGTGCGGTACTGCTTGCCGGCGGGCAGGGTCCAGCCGTCCGCGTCGAGTGCCTGCTTGGCCCCGGCCGGGTCGTACGACAGCAGGCTCGTGTGGTCCTGGTGGTACTTGGTGCCGGGCGTGTAGAGGTGGTCGCCGATCGGGACCGGGTTCGGCTCGATGGTGCCGATGGACGCCTTGGTGATGGCGTTGGAGTCGATGCCCCGCGCCACCGCGATCCGCAGCTTCACGTCGGAGAACAGCGCGCCCGGCCGGCCGTTGAACCACACGTCGTTGAAGTTGGCGGCGACCGCCTCCCGGATCACCACGTTCGGCATCTGCTGGGCCTGGCGGTACAGGTCGGCGCTGGCGAACAGCGGAGTCCACGTGATCTCGTTGTTGCTGATGGCGTCCGCGCGGTTGTCCCTGGCCACCACCTGGAAGATCAGCTTGGACAGCACCGGTTTCGTGCCCCACCAGTCGGGGTTGCGCACCATCACGATGGTCTGCTTGTTCTTGTCGAACGACTGCACCTTGAACGGGCCGGCGCTCTGCAGCGGGGGACCGTCGGCCAGCGACGTGTTGAACGACGTCGGCGTCGCGTTCACCGCGCTCGGGTACAGCGGGGACAGCCGGGTGAACAGGCTCTGCCATTCCGCGAACGGCTTGCCGAACGTGATCACCGCCTCGGTCGGCGTCGCGCCCTGTGTCACGGACGAGATGTCCACGTAACCCTGGTTGGTGACGGCCTGGAACGCCGGGTTGCTGCCGCCCAGCGCCTGCCACTGTGCCTTGATGTCCTGCCAGGACAACGGGGTGCCGTCGGTCCAGTGCGCCTTCGGGTTGAAGTCGAGCGTGACGACCTGCGGGCTGGTCGACGTCACCTTGGCCGAGGTCAGGTAGTCCGGGTTGGGCTGCGTGGTGCCGTCGCCTTCGATGGTGAACAGTTCCGGTTCGATGGCGCTGTAGACGGGGACGTCGTTCTCGTCGTTGCCGTCGACCTCGTTGCCGTTCCAGTTCGGCAGCCAGTCGTCCAGCGGCCACACGAAGTTGCCGTCCACCAGGGTCGACGGGTCCTTCGGATTGATGTCGGACGTCTTGCCCGCCAACTGCTGGACGTTGTGCAGGTTCTGTGCCGACGAACCGCCCGAGCCGCACGCGGCAAGCGCGACCACCCCCGCCAACCCGACACCCACGAACGCGGCCACATTCCGCTGATTTCTCACCGTGTGGTCCCTCCTGTCGTACCGGACCGCGTGGTGCGCTGGTCCGGAATCTCCGAATAGTGGCATGCCGCCCG
>WNGK01014458.1_pt1 | contig 11291 bp, 16 predicted proteins | sample 5400601 | NCBI WGS metagenome assembly WNGK01 (sample SAMN13153376, study PRJNA577476) | soil metagenome | isolation source: 60 cm soil or saprolite under Garry oak tree replicate 1 | place: USA:California | collected 2016-06-15
GATTGCCGCCGTACGCAGCTACCTTCCCTACTACAACCATAGCCGGCTGCATTCATCGTTAAACTACGTGTCGCCAGCGACATATGAACAACAGCTGGCATAAACCCCGAGTGTCAACTAAATCGGGGGAAGATCCCGCTCCTCGGCGGGCCTGCGGCCCGTCCGTCGTCGCGCCGGTTAGCTTGGTTCGTTAGGCGTCATGAATCCTCTGACTCCGATGTCGCTTGAGGTGCATCTTGCTCCGGACCGTGCGCGAGAACACATTGACCGCATGATGGAGCCCTACCTCGCTGATCTTGGGGCACCGGGTTTTACCTATCCGAATCTCGACGCGTACTGGAAAGATACGACCCGCTTTCCTTACCTCATACTTCACGGCAATCAAATCGTTGGTTTTGCGCTTGTTCATCGGGTAACCGATGAGCCGAGCTTCGAATTGGTCGAGTTCTACATCGCCGCTCAGTTCAGGAACCGAGGTTTCGGTCGCGAAGCCGCTGAAGCACTCTTCAGGTTTCATCTTGGAATGTGGTCGGTTGCGGTTCGCCGAGATAACTCTGCCGGTCGAGCATTCTGGTCATCCGTACTCTCCAATCAATCGTCGGTCACTGCAGTCGAATTGGAAACGCCACACGGCATCATGTACACGTTCCCGTCGAAAGCGCGCCATGACGCCTAACCACTCGCTCAACCGGCCCGCTCGCCGGCGGCGCTCACGCGCCGTCCGCTCGCGGCCGGTTAGCTTGGTTCGTTAGGCCTCATGTAAAGCGGTACCGTAATAGGAGGACTGCCATGTTTAACCAGATCCTTCCTCGACAAGTCGATAACACATATGGCGGTTACAAGCTCGCGCTCTGGCTCTTTGGCCTGCTCGTACTGATGAAAGCTGGCATCAGCCTGGGTACCATCTTCAACGGCTACACTGCGGCGAGTTCCGCCGACGGGATCCCCCTGGACACATTCACGCCAGCCGGCGCACGGGCCGTAGTCTCTCTTTTTGCACTGTGGGGGCTGTCCCAGCTCATGATCTGCTTGCTCTGTGTTTTGGTGTTGGTCCGATACCGCGCAATGGTGCCTTTCATGTTTGCACTGCTGTTGCTGGAGCATCTGAGTAGAAAACTGATTCTTCAGATCATGCCCATTGACACGACCGGTGCACCACCTGGCTATTTCATAAACCTCGGGCTTCTAGCTCTAATGATCGTCGGTCTGGCGCTGTCGTTATGGAGCAAGGGAGATCAGACCCACGCGCGAAAGGCTCATGATGTTTAGTTTCAACTTTGAACTGCAACACTGATCAGTGGGCATAGAAGCACTCCTCTGGGGTTTGGTAGTCGAGACGCTTGCGCGGGCGGGTGTTGAGTTTATGGGCGATGACGTTGCAGTCGTGCTGGGTGAGCGAGGCCATGCTGGTGCGTTTGGGTAGGTACTGGCGGATGAGGCCGTTGGTGTTTTCGTTGGTGCCGCGCTCCCAGGCATGATGGGGGGTGGCGAAGTAGAACTGCAGTCCGAGCGCGCGCTCGATGGCGGGATAGCTGGAACTCGGTGCCGTTGTCGGCGGTGATGGTGCGGAAGTGTTCGGCGTGGCGCTTGGCCAAGCGAATGGTGCGGTGGTTAAGCTGCTGTGCCGTTCTGGCCTTGAGCTTGCCGATGAGGGTGTAGCCGGTTTTGCGCTCGACCAGGCTGCCGATGCAATGCTGGTTGCCATGGCCTATCACGGTGTCGATCTCCCAATGGCCGATGTGGCGGCGCCCGAGCACTTGCGCTGGGCGTTCGGAGATATGGCGCTTGCCGGCGAGCCGGCCGCGGCTGTCATAGGAGCGGTAGCGTTTGCGGAAGCGGCGCTTGCGCGCTCCACGCAAATGCTCGTGCAGGGTCCCACCGCAGCGGCGATCGTTCTGCGCTTGTCCGCCGTTGAGGTTGCTCTCTGTCGTAGCCATACCTATATATGGCTTTTTGTCTGGCTTAGGCGTAGCATTAGCGAATGGCCAAAGCCCGATTCGAGTGGGACCCTACAAAGGACCGCGAGAATCAGCTTAAGCACGGCGTTGATTTTGCCGTGGCGCAGTTTGCGTTCGCTGACCCTCAGCGGGTGATCGCTGAGGACACGGCGCATAGCTCCGGCGAACAACGCTACTTCTGCTTTGGCGCGGTTGGCGGTGGCGTAATCACCGTCATGTTCAGCTACCGGCAGGGCGTCATTCGCATCATTGGCGCCGGCTATTGGCGAAGGGGTAAGCAACTCTATGAGCGCGAAAATCAGATACACAAATGAACCCTTGGGTAAGCCCAAGGTGGTACCAGACTTCCTTCCCGCCCCCGAAGATCTGGTGTTTCGGGACGAGGGAGTGAAGATCACTCTGGCGCTGAGCAAACGCAGTGTGGACTTCTTTAAACAGGAAGCGGCGAAACACAACACTCAATACCAGCGGATGATCCGTCGCCTCCTTGACGCCTACGCAGAGCATCATGCGCAACCTCTAACCTCTCGCTCAAGCCGGACGCGCCTTCGGCGCGCCGGTTAGCTTGGTTCGTTAGGCGGCAGAATAGCTGCAGGTGACAAGCTGACCCGCGTCCGACCGACTGATATCGGCCCGCTACTCCTTCAGTCGGTCACTGCTTCCCGAGCTCAGAAGCGTCACGTCTCTAGATCTCGTAAAGGAATGCGTGTGAAGGCAGTCGTATATGAGAGATACGGGTCACCAGATGTGCTCGAACTGAGAGAGGTGCAAACACCTACGCCCAAGGACGACGAAGTCCTCATCAGAATTCACGCGGTATCAATAAATGACTGGGACTGGGCACTTCTGCGGGGTACCCCCTTCATAACTCGCCTCCTTTCCGGCTTTTTTAGGCCAAAAAAAACAATACTTGGCTCCGACATAGCAGGGCGCATTGAAGCACTTGGCAAGAACGTGAAACGGTTTCATCCAGGGGATGAAGTGTTCGGAGACTTGAGCGGCAGGTGGGGCGGTTTCGCTGAGTACGTCTGCGCTCCTGAAACTGCACTAGCCTTGAAACCGCCCAGTATGACCTTCGCTGAAGCGGCGGCGATACCTCAAGCGGCAATGCTGGCGGTACAGGGCCTGCGTGATAGAGGGGGAATTCAACCAGGTCAAAAGCTCTTGATCAATGGTGCGGGGGGAGGTGTAGGTACTTTTGCAGTGCAGATTGCCAAGCTATACGGGGTTGAAGTCACCGGCGTTGACAGCTCCGCGAAGTTGGACCTAATGCGCTCGCTGGGCTTTGACAAGGTCATTGATTACGCGCAAGAGGATTTCACCAGAAACGGAACATGTTATGACCTCATTCTCGACGTCAAGACGAATCGTCCGATATTCGACTACGCGCGTGCATTGAGCCCGAATGGAACCTATGTCACCGTCGGCGGCTCGCTGGCTCGCCTCTTTCAAATCCTATTCATTGGGCCGCTGATTTCGATGACCAGCAAGAAAGCGATACGTGTCGTCGCCCTGAAACCAAACAAGGATTTGGCCTATATGTGCGAGCTCTTCGAAGCTGGGAAAGTCAAACCTGTGATCGACAGGCTCCGCAAATTGAGTGAGGTACCTGAAGCGATGCGGCACTTTGGGGCTGGGGGTCACAAAGGTAAAATAGTCATAACGTTGGATTAGCGGAGACGCGTGGCCGCCGTCTAACCCCTCGCTGCGGCGGACGCTACCCCGTGAGTTCTCGAACGAACTGCGCGTTTGGCATCGAGCCTCTGTGGATCCGCGCAGCACCTCGGCCGGGTGGCGCCGCTGAGCTCAGAAGCCGTTAGGCAACTACGCCACATGTCCATATTGCCAATGGCACATGTGTCGTGCCAGTCTGTTGCCGCACTCTTATGTCAAACACTCCTGCGTAAAATTGCATCGTAAGCAATTGATGCCTAGTGCGCTCATGAACGTCCCGCAACTGAAAGAGTTCTGTCGCGGATTTCCTGGTGCCACCGAGACTCTGTATGAGGAGCCTTACAATTTTCTTGTCTACGCTGTCGGTGGCAAGAAATTCGCCTATTTCAAAAACTAGTCATCCGGAACGGTGGCGTTTCAGCACACGGGTAACACCTGATCGCTTTATTGAGCTGACGGATGTTCCGGGAGTGAAGCCCGCCAGATACAGGGGGCGTTTTCATTGGATTACCATCGTCAACGTGTCCAGCTTTCCTGCTTTTTATCTTACGGAGCTGGTTGAATGGTCGTACCAAACGGCGTTTGCCTCATTGAGCAAGGCCAGACAGACTGCAATTCGCGCGTCGGGCCGATTGGTGAATTGCTGCGACGCCTAGCCTCTTGCTCAACTCGGACGCTCCTCGGCGGGCCTGCGGCCCGTCCGTCGTCACGCCGGTTAGCTTCATTCGTTAGGCGTCATCGCACGCCACCGTTCCGAATAGTCGGCCTGGCGAGAATGCAACCAGGGGTGGTGCCAATCCTTCGCTGTGACATTCGTTGGAAATGAAACTGACAAGATGGAACCGTTTGCGCTCGCATGATTGACGTACCTGAGCCGGACTGGAGGAGCCTTATGAAACCAATGTCGCTTGCTCGGTGGTTATCCAGGCTTGGTGTTGCCGCCCTGTTGATGGCGGGCGCAGCATCTGCCGCCGATGTGCACGTGATGATCTCGGCCGGCTTTTACGGGGTTTATTCCGAGCTGGGCCCGGCTTTCGAGGGCGCGAGCGGCCACCACCTGGTCACAACGCGCGGCCCATCGATGGGTGACTCTCCGGAGGCGATTCCCACGCGCCTGGCGCGAGGCGAGACCGCAGATGTCGTGATCCTGGATGGAGGGGCCGCCGACGAGCTCGGCCGGCGAGGATTGGTGCGCGCCGACAGCAAGGTCGAACTCGCCCGCTCGATGATCGGCATGGTAGTGCGTGCCGGGGCGACAAAGCCGGACATCGGCAGCGTCGAGGCATTCCGGAGCACGCTGCTTGCGGCGAAGTCCATCGCGTACTCGGACAGCGGCAGCGGCACGTATCTATCGACCACGCTGTTCCCGAAGCTCGGCGTCGCTGACCAAGTGGCGGGCAAGAGTCGGAAGGTGCGCGGGCCGCCGTCCGGCGAGCCGGTGGCTGCGGTCGTCGCGCGTGGCGAGGCGGAGATCGGTTTCCAACAGGTAAGCGAGCTCATACACGTCCCTGGGGTTACCTTCGTCGGCTCCATTCCGGCCGAGCTCCAGCCGGGGTTTTCCTTCGCGGGAGCGCTCACCAGTACAGCCGGGCAGCCGGAGGCGGCCAGCGCGCTGATCCGCTTCCTGGCATCGCCCGAGGCGGCGCCGGCGATCTTGAAGGCCGGGTTGACGCCAGTTACAGGACGGTAGCTGGCGCAACCGGCCGACGTGGACAAGCCCCATGGTGGCGCCGGGGTAGCTCGAGTGCGTCGCGAGGAGGTGCTGCATGTCATTACTTGAGGCGGAGCGCGTACAGGCACGCATGGCGGTCGTGGACGAGCATATCCGGTGCGAGAACAGGCACGACCTGGACGCAGTGATGGCAACCTTCGGCACGGACGCACGGTACGATGACGAGCCGTGGAGTGATCACCGCACTGGCCGCGACGGTGTGCGGTCGTACTACAGCGAGCTCATGCGCGCGCTGCCCAATCTGGCAATAGAAGTGAAGCACCGGCACGCGGGATCCGAGAGCCTGGTGCTGGAGGTCACGATCCGGGGTACGCACCTCGGCCCGTGGCGCGGCCTGCCAGCGACGGGCCGACGGATGGAGTTCCCGCTTTGCGCGGTGTACGCGTTCGACGTCGATGACCGGCTGGCGGGCGAGCGCATTTACTATGACCGCGGAGTGGTGCTAGGCCAGCTCGGCCTCTTCCACGAGCCTTCGCGCGGGTTGGGACGTGTCGTCACCGCCCTCAGTCATCCGCTCACGATCGCGCGCGCATACCTGCGCCGCTCTTCTAGCAATTCAACCGAGCCCGGGCCGCCTCACACGGCCTAACATGCACTTACAGCGGACTCGCTCATCGGCTTCGTCTCTTCGTTAGCCGCTGACGCACGATTCGTTAGGCCTTATCACAATCAGCGCGTAAGGGGCGTTAGCTGATGCCGAAGAACAAAACGGTCGCAGTCATCGGCGGCGGCCTGGCAGGACTAGCGGCGGCCCGCTTGCTTAGGGGAATGACAGTCAAGCTATACGAAACCAACGGCAAGTTAGGCGGTTGCTGTGCCACCACGCGCGTTGGAGGATATACGTTTAACGACGGTGCGCTGTTTCTTGCGCTTCCCGGAATGCTGGATCAACTGTTCCAAAGACTGGAACTTGACCGCAGCTCACTCCTGCCATTACGAAGAATATCGGCCCTACAGAGGACCGTCATGCCTGACGGCACGGTCATTACGTTCGGTGAAGAGGCAGACATCTTGGTCGAGGGTGACGGGGGCACAGAAGCCACAGCCAAGGCAGGGGAAGAACTGCAAGGTTTCCTAAAGAAATGGGATCCACTTCTTCATTTGTTTGCAGACGATATCCTGCTGCATCCGCTTTCGCTTTTGCGATTTGTTGCCAAGGGCTGGCAGCACCTGCACCTGTTACGGGGGACGGCGGCATCATATTTGAACAACAGCTTCAGCAATGAAGCAATACGTGCCGCAATGTCGGGAACGCTGCTTTACACCGGCATTCCACCCGATAAGATGCCGGCCGCATCGCTGCTGAGCCTGGCGGCGATGTTTCGGCAGGGATACTTCATTCCCGAGGGCGGGATGGGCAGTATTCCGGAAACGCTAGATCTACATGGTTCCCACGATCGCCATGCCTAAACTTGCTCCACCCGGGGGAAGTATCGTCGAGGTCTTTCCGCCGATCCGCCAGGATTTTAGGGCTGAGGACTGGAGCGAGGAACATAAGGAGGAAGTCGCCGCGTAGGCAGTCGAGTGCCTGGAGAGCATTCATAAGATCGACATCGCGGTGCGCCGCATTCTGAGTCCAAAAGAATTCCAGAACGGTGCGCACCTCTATGCCGGCGCTTTGTATGGACTTTCTCCACTTGCCAGTCCCACTACGTTGTTCAAGTACCGCAGCCCGATTCGCGCTTTGTATCAAGCTGGCCAAACCACATGGCCGGATTCGGCGTTGCTAGCGCGGGGATGTCTGGCGTCATGGTGGCTGAAGCGTTGATTCACGATGAGCTACGCTAATTTGTATCGCCCTGCCGCTGAGACCTAACCCTGCGTTGCAGGGGACGCTGCGCGATAAAGCCGCGCCGTGCCCATGAACTAGAATGTTAGGCATCAGGCGGCCCCTATGAGCGTAGATACAAGCATCGAAGCGACATTCTGTTTCGTCGACATATCGGGCTATACCGCGCTCACCCACACACACGGTGAACGAGCCGCCGCCGATCTCGTAGACGAATTCAGCGAATTGGTTCAGACATCCGTCCAGTCGTCGGGACAATTGCAATCACTCATTGGGGATTGCGCATTTCTTGTGTTTCCGGATCCACTGGTTGCAACAGATGCGCTATCGGCCCTCTACAAATTGATCGCCGATCGCCAAGAGTTCCCGGTTGTTCGTGCCGGTTTGCATCATGGCCCAGCGCTTTTTCGCGGAAATCGCCACTTTGGCTCGACAGTGAATCTTGCGGCGCGAGTGGCTGCGCAGGCTACGGGCGGTCAAATTTTGTGCACCAAATATATTGCGGACACCCTCGCCGAAGCGGCAATCTCAAATATTGAAGTTAAGCACCAAGGGTTGGTCTCTCTCAAGAACCCCCCTCAGCCTGTAGATTTGTTTGAAATAATCCTGTCCGGCTGTTCGCGCGAGTACGCGATTGATCCGGTTTGCAAGATGCAAGTGGATACAAGGCATGCCGTAGGAGATCTCCACTTCAACGGCAAAAAATATTGGTTTTGCTCGCTTGCGTGTGTTGAACGGTTTTCTAAGCAACCTTCTGCGTACGTTTAACCGTCGCAGTGCACGCCGTCATGATGCCTAACAGTACGATAGGCTCCGGGGCCACGACCCGGGTGCGCCTGCCTTACCATGGCGAAGTCGAACTGATGCGTCCGTGGATGCCGGTCGCCGCTTCGGTCCTCGAACTCGGTTGCGCCGTCGGGCGAGTAACGCGCGAGCTTCTTGCCCGGGGCTATCGCGTGACGGCGGTCGACAATTCGCCTGATATGTTGGCCCACGTCCCCACTGAAGCGTCCAGGGTTTGCGCCGATATCGAGAATCTGGATCTTGGCAGGACGTTTGACGTGGTGATTTTCGCAAGCTGTCTTATCAACATTCCCGACGAAACTCTCCGCGCCGCGCAGTTGGATAAGTGCCGCGCGCATCTTCGACCCGGTGGTTGCCTACTCTTCGAGCGCCATGATCCAGCATGGCTTTCGAACGTGACAGTCGGGTATGTTGGTATCACTGGTCCAATCGAGATATTCATAGACGAAGCTCGCCGCGATGGCACTGAAGTCGCGCTGTGCTGCCGGTATCAACAGAATGAAGAATCCTGGCTGCATCGATTTTCCGCGAGCATACTCGACGACGCGGCAGTTGGCGACTGCCTGTTGAATGCCGGCTTCGGACCGCCAAGCTGGATCGACCGTCGATGGGGCGTGGCTGCGGCGCGCGAGCATGCTGCCTAAGATCAGGCATCTGGTACTGTCGCCACGTCCTCTGACACCGGTGACGGTTTATTGCCCGTCTATTAAGCTCCCTACTCCCAGTTAGGTTTACAGTCGTGAAGTTGAGTAAGGCGTGGCCCATTCTTCTCGTCGTAGCAGTGCTCGCGCTAGGCGGCGTTGCAGCTGTTCGCACCGTTGTTAATTCGGGGCCAGCTGCCGTCGCGCAGATGAACGGCGATGAGCGCGCTCTTCTCGCTAGACTAGAGACGCTTCGAAAGCGCATGTCGCTTGCTGAGGTGGTGGCCGTACTCGGCGAGCCCGACGATCCTGGTCCTCTCGGCTTGCGTCCGAGGTGGGAGGTGGGAGGAAACCCGCTCAACGCAGTCGTTGTATATTTCCTTCCGGACGGAGCGCATCGGGTAGCTTGGCTCAGCTTGGGCCGCTTCAATTACGAGCGCAATCTCTGAATCTAACCTCTCGCTCAACCCCGCCGCCTCGTCGGCGGTGCTTTCGTGCCGTCCGCTCGGTGCAAGGGAAAACGTCATGAGCAGCCCAGATTCCGACAAGGTCTTCGCCGGCTCAATTCCGAAGCTCTATGAGGAATACCTCGTCCCGCTGATCTTCGAGCCGTACGCTGAAGACCTCGCAAACCGTTTGGCTTCGCGAACTCTCGCTCGCGTGCTCGAGATTGCCGCCGGCACGGGTGTCGTGACCCGCAATCTTGCATCCGCGCTGCCAGAGAGCACTTCGATTGTCGCCACAGACTTGAATCAGGCGATGCTGGACATGGCCTCCAAGGTGGGTACGAAGCGCCCGGTGGAGTGGCGTCAGGCGGACGCCATGCAACTGCCCTTTGAAGATGGGGTGTTTGATGCCGTGGTCTGCCAGTTTGGCGTAATGTTCTTTCCTGACAAGTCCAAGGCCTTCTCGGAGGCTCGCCGACTTCTCAGGTCCGGGGGAGTGCTGCTCTTCAACGTATGGGATCGCATCGAGGAGAATGAATTTGCTCACACGGTGACAACCGCGCTCGAATCTCTCTTTCCCGAGGACCCTCCACGTTTCATGATTCGCACACCCCATGGCTACTGCCAACTCGCAGCCATCGAGCGAGATCTCAAGGGCGGCGGCTTCAGTTCGCGACCAGACATCCAAACCGTTGCAGCCCGAAGTCGGGCGAGTTCTCCTCGAGTCCCTGCGATCGCCTACTGCCAAGGGACGCCGCTACGCAACGAGATCGAGGCGCGCGACAAGTCGCGGCTCGCCGAAGCGACCGACGTCGCAGCGGACGCTATCGCCCGACGGTTCGGGCCCGGGCGCGTCGACGGCAAGATCCAGGCGCACATTGTCGCTGTCGAACGCTGAGACCCGCCACTCGGGGTGTTGCCCTCTAACCCTCGTTTGACCAGATGCCAATTGGCGTTGCTTTACTCAGTGAGCGCTTCTATGGCGCCGCTTGACTGAGGCATTAGAGCCCATGAAGGTGCTTATATACCGTCGCCTCGATCCATCGGAACCTAGCGACGTCGCTGACTAAACGATTCCAGGGCAGGCACGAGGAGGGGTGTATGGATATTCAGGCGTTATTTGGGCTGAGCATCCTCATGAGTTTCGTGGCCTTTGGCTTGGTCACGAAGCTTTACATCTGGCCTCGGCTTCGGATACTGGAGCGCAACGATGCGCTTCTTCCATTAGTCGTGCCCCATGCGTTTCGGTTCGTTGGGTTCAGCTTCCTGGTGCCTGGGGTTGTTTCTCCTTCGCTGCCCGCGGCCTTCGCCGCCCCCGCAGCATATGGCGATCTGGTTGCAGCCCTACTCGCAGTCGCGGCTGCCATAGCACTTTCCCGGCGCGCAGCCTTTGCCACCTTGCTCGTGTGGCTCTTCAACTTATGGGGCGCGGCCGATCTTTTATTTGCGTTTTACCAAGGGCTGTTCAGGGCCAAGCTTGACCCCGGGATGCTCGGCGCCGCGTTCTTCATTCCAACGGCGATAGTGCCGCCGCTCCTTATCACGCATGGCCTGATATTCTGGCTTCTCATTCGACCGAGGCACTAGAGCGCCGCTTTTCAAGGGTGAGTTATCCATCTCTACGATACGGAGCGTTCCGCTTCAATCCACCTTGATGCCGGCTTCCTTGATAAACGCGCCATAGCGTGCGCGATCGGCCGCCTGCCGGCTCACGAATTCCTGGATCGTCATCGGTGCGACTTCGCCGCCCAGCCGAGCCATGTTGTCCACCAGCGTCGGTGAATTCAACGTCCGCGTGATCTCTCTGTTCATGCGTTCGATGATCGCGGCGCTCACGCCGGCCGGCGCGTAGACACCGAATGTCGTGTCCGCGTCGACGCGCATGCCCAGCTCCTCGAGCGTGGGGACATCAGGATAACGTGAAGCGCGCTTGGCGCTCGCGACGGCGAGCACCGTCAACTTGCCGGTGGCCGCATGTTGCAGGCCCGGACCGGGATCGAACATGAACTGGACCTGCCCGCCCAGCAGATCGTTGAGAGCTGGCGCCGCGCCCTTGTACGGGACGTGGGTTGCGTCGATCCTGGCCGCGCGCGTGAACATCTCCGCCGCGATGTGCGGGGAGCTGCCGCTGCCCGCCGACCCGTAGGAAAGCTTGCCGGGATTGGCGCGCGCGTAGGCGACGAACTCGTTGAGGTTTTTCGCGGGCACCGAGGGATGAACCATGAGAAAGACGCGCACGATTGCAAG
>WNGK01007673.1_pt1 | contig 11288 bp, 9 predicted proteins | sample 5400601 | NCBI WGS metagenome assembly WNGK01 (sample SAMN13153376, study PRJNA577476) | soil metagenome | isolation source: 60 cm soil or saprolite under Garry oak tree replicate 1 | place: USA:California | collected 2016-06-15
CTGCGAGCGGCGTGATGGCGGCAACCGACAAGCTATTCGCGGGATCGATCCCCGAGATTTACGATGGGCTGCTGGTTCCGCTGATCTTCGAATCCTATGCGCGCGATCTTGCCGAGCGGGTAACCAGGCTCGAACCGCGCAAGATACTGGAGACGGCGGCTGGAACCGGGGTTCTCACACGAGCGCTCGGATCGAGGCTTCCCGCCACGGCGCGCATCGTGGCAACCGATCTCAACAAGCCGATGCTGGATCGCGCCGCGCAGCGACAGCATCAGGATGGCCGTATCGCATGGCAGCAGGCCGACGCGCTGACCCTGCCATTCGAGGATGCGGAATTCGACGTGGTGGCGTGCCAGTTCGGCGTGATGTTCTTCCCGGACAAGGTTCGGGCCTACCGGGAAGCGCGGCGCGTTCTCAAGCCCCGCGGCCATTTTATATTCAGCGTCTGGGATCGGATCTCGGAGAACGAGTTTGCCGATGTCGTCACCGCGGCGATGGCCGCGGTGTTTCCCAAAGATCCGCCGGCGTTCCTGGCCCGCGTCCCGCACGGTCATCACGACGTTCAAACGATCCGGGAAGGGCTGATCGCGGCGGGCTTCGAGTCGGTTTCGGTCGATACGTTGGATGCCGCCAGCAGGGCGCGCTCGCCGCGCGAGGCTGCCGTCGCCTACTGCCAGGGAACGCCGCTGAGGAACGAAATCGAGGCGCGCGACGCATCCCGCCTCGAAGCCGCAACGGCAGCGGCGGCCGAAGCGCTGGCGCGTCGATTCGGAAATGGCGCCATTAAGGGCCGCATCCGAGCCCACGTGATCACGGCTCGGCGTTGATGGGGCCCGCCCGCACCCGGCTCCGCGCTGCGGCTCTCAGCGTGGCGGCGGGGTCTCGACCGGGGCGCAATTGTGCCGGCCGGATTCCAGGCAGTTCTGCAGGTTGCGCAGGTCGATCATCTTGTTGACCAGCCAAATGCCCGCGACTACCACCAGCACGGCGGCGACGAGGAACAGCACGTTGTTGCGCGTGCGCTCGCGGTCCTCGTCGGGGTCCTCGGGCGGGCGCGGCTGTTGCATGGCGGACCAGCACATTCCGAGGCAATCGCCACCGTCCCGATCGGATCGATCGGGTGCGCTTCTATCCCTCCCCTCGGCGCGGCTTGACCGCGGCTGCAGGCAACCCGACGAGCCGGTGCGGCTTTCAGGCGCCCCGACGGTCGATGCTCCAGCGCCCCCCTCCGGCGGCATACAGGATCAGGAAGCCGCCGACGATCGCCAGATTCTTGTAGAAATTGGCCGATTGCGCCCTGATCTGAGCGGCGTCGGTGAAGGTCCAGTACCGATGCGCCAGCAGCGCGGCGATCAGCGTGAACACCGCCAGCAAGATCGCCACATACCTCGTCGCGAGCCCCAGCAGGATGCAAATTGCGCCGAAGAACTCCACGCCGCCGGCGGCGACCGCGACCCAATACGCGTAGTCGGCCGGCACCCCCATATTGGTCAAATTGCCGGCAAACTGCGTGAGCCCCATCAGCTTTCCGTATCCGCTCGGGATGAAGATGGTGGCCATCAGGACGCGACCGATCAGCAACGCGACGTCGCTGCCCGCGGGCCCACGATTGACGGTATCCATGTGCGTCTCCCCTGTTCGAAGCCGGCGCAAGTCGCTCGACCGCCGACTCAGCCCCACAATCCGAGCACGCCGGAATACAACCCGAAAACCACCGCCGCGGCAATCACGACCGCGACGATCAGCGCATAGGCTCCCTGCAGACGATACGGGTTCGGCAGCCGCCGCGCCAGCAAATAGAGGAAGCCGAGCACGATCGGCAGCAGGAGCGCATTCATCACCTGCACGCCGACGCTCAGGCTGACGAGATTGACGCCGGAGACGATCAGCAGCGCGCCGGCGATCAGGGTGGCGGTGTAGATGCCGTAGAACCACGGCGCTTCCGTCGGCTCGTGCTCGAGCGAATGCTTCACGCCCAGGACCTCGCTCAGCGTGCGCGCCGCGGTCAGCGTGACCACGATGGTCGCCACCATCGCCGAACCGGACAGACCCAGGCCGAACAGCACCTTGCCGGTGGTCTCGCCGAGGTAGGGCGTGATCGCCTGCGCGATCTGCTGCACGTTGTCGAGCGAGCCGGTCTGCGTCGTGCCGGCGAGCGTCGCCGCCGTGGCGATCAGCACCGCCGCCATGATGACCTGGGTCAGGATCGCGCCGATCCCGGTGTCGAGGCGCGCGGCGGGCAGATCCTCGACCGTGAGCTTCTTCTCCACCACCGCGGACTGCTGATAGAACACCATCCAGGGCATGATCACCGCCCCGATGTTGGCGGCGACGAGGTAGAGATAGTTCGGGTCGCGCCAGGCGATGTCCAAAGATCCCGCCGCGAGCGCCGTCAGGCTGGGCTCGGCCTTGAGCGCCACCGCCAGGAACACCAGCTCGAAGGCGCCGACCACGATCGCGATGCGCTCCACGGTCAGGTAGGAGCCGCGATACGCCATGGCGATGAGCGCGGCGACCACGAGCGCCATCGTGATCGACGTCGGAACGCCCATCAGCAGCCCGACGCCGGCGAGCCCGCTCAATTCGCTCAACAGCGCGCCGATGCAGGCGAGCACCAGCGTCAGCACCGAGAGCCAGGCCCAGCCGCGGCCGTAGTAATCGCGGATCAGCTCGGCATGCCCCTTGCCGCTGACGATGCCGAGCCGGACCGTGAGCTCCTGCACCATGTAGAGGATCGGCACCAGGATCACCTGCAGCATCAGCAGGCGATAGCCCCATTCGGCCCCGCTCTGGGCCGCGGTAATGACGCTGCCCGCGTCGGTATCGGCCAGCATCACCACGAGACCAGGTCCGGCCACGGCAGTGAAGCGATGCCAGCTGAAATAACGCACCGGTCTCGGCGAGACCGTGGAACTTTCCGTCCGGGCGATGGCCGTCTTGTTGGTTGCGCGCATCAAAATTCGTGGACACACGGGGCTGTTCGTGGAGATACACGTAAGCTGCGGCATCTCAAATCACAATGAAGAATGACAAAGTAGAATGGTTCTAGCCTGGGCCATTGTGCGACGGGGCGGCGGATGCTGGAATGCGCATCATGCTCGAAAAATCCGACCGCCGCGTGCCGGAACCGGCAAGTCCGATCGCGCCCGATTGCCGCGGCACGAATTTCTATGAGATCGATGCGGGGCTCAAACAGCTGCTCGACCTCTATGTCGAGCCGGCGTTGCGGGATCATCTCGAGCCGCATTTCGAGCGCCTGGGCGGGCTGGCCGGCGGGCGGCTCGACGAGCTCGCGGCGATCGCCGACAAGCATCCGCCCCGGCTCCATCCGCGCGACCGCTACGGCCGGGACGAGGATTGGATCGAGTACCATCCGGCCTACCGCGAAATGGAGCGGATCGGCTTCGGCGATTTTCAGTTCCACGCGATGAGCCACCGCGGCGTACTCGGGCTCGACCGGCCGCTGCCGCCGGTCGCCAAATATGTTTTCCAGTATCTCTTCGTGCAGGCCGAGTTCGGGTTGATGTGCCCGATCAGCGTCACCGATACCTCGATCCATCTGATCCGCAAATTCGGCGGCGAGGACCTGAAAACCCTGCTGCTGCCGCGCATGCTCGCGGCCGATCCCGCCCAGCTCTGGAAGGGCACGCAGTTCATCACCGAACAGGCGGGGGGCTCCGACGTCGGGGCGATCGAGACCATCGCACGCCGCGAGGACCAAGCCTGGCGCCTATTCGGCGAGAAATGGTTCTGCTCGCATGCCGACGCCGACGTCGCGCTGCTCCTGGCGCGCCCCGAAGGCGCGCCCGCCGGGACCGCGGGCCTCGCCTTGTTCGCGCTGCCGCGCCGACTCGCCGACGGGCGGCGCAACCGCTACCGAATCGTGGGCCTCAAGGACAAGCTCGGCACCCGCTCCATGGCGAGCGGCGAGATCCTTCTCGAGGGCGCCCTCGCCTATCCGGTCGGCTCGCTCGCGAACGGCTTCAAGCAGATGCTCGATCAGGTCAACCTGTCGCGGCTGTCCCACGGCGTGCGCGCCGCGGCGATGATGCGGCGTTGCCTCAACGAGGCGCTGCTCGCGGCACGCGGCCGGCGGGCCTTCGGCGCCCGCGTGGTCGACTATCCGCTGATGCGGCGGCAGCTCATGAAGCTGATGGTGCCGGCCGAGCAGGCGCTCTCGATGTTCCTGTTCGCGGCCGACGCGATGGGACGGGCCCAAGCCGGATCGCGGGAAGCCGAGCAACTGCTGCGCCTGCTCACCCCGCTGCTGAAGTTTCGAGCGTGCCGCGACAACATCGCGGTGGCGACCGGCGCCATGGAGGCGCGCGGCGGCAACGGCTACATCGAGGATTGGATCACGGCGCGCCTGGTTCGCGACGCGCATATCGGCGTGCTGTGGGAGGGCACCAGCAACATCGTGGCGCTCGACGCGGTCGGCCGCGCCGTCGGCAAGGCGGGCGCGCACCGCGCCCTGGCGCAGCGGATGTCCGAGCGGCTCGCGGCGGCGGACGCATTGCCGGCCGGTCTGCGCCAAAACCTCGGCGCCGCCTTCGATCGCGCCGTGGCGCTGGCCGAAACGGTCGCGCGCGATCCGGCCGAGGAATTCTCGCGCAAGGCCGCCAGCGCGCTCTACCATGCCGCGAGCGCCGGGCTGCTGGCGTGGGAGGGCCTGCAGGATCATCGCGATGCGCGACGCGTGCTGCTCAGCCGCATGGTGCTCGAGCATCGGCTCGGCGTCGAGGATCCGCTGGCGCACGAAACGGCGGCCTGGGAGCGGCAGGCGATCGATTTTCTGCTCGCGCAAGCGCCCGTGCCGCTGCGGCAGGTTCACGCCGTGCTCGCGTAAGGATGCGATCTGACCGAATAGCGCGCGCGAGAGCCGCACTCCGCGTCTGCCCGCTTGCCCGGAGGGGTCACTCCGAGCCGGCCTCCTGCGCCGGCGGCAAGCTCGCCATCGTGTCCTTGACGGCGGCGACCAGCTGCTTGAGCGTGAACGGCTTCGCCAGGAAGGCGAATTGGCCGCGGTCCGGCAAATTCTTCTCGAACGCATCCTCGGCATAACCGGAAACGAAGATCATCTTGAGATCGGGATTGCGCTTGCGCATCTCGCCGAGCAGCGTCGGCCCATCCATTTCCGGCATCACCACGTCGGACACGACGAGATCGATGTCGCCGGCGCGATCCTCCAGCACCTTCATGGCCTCGACGCCGTTGCCGGCCTCGAGCACGGTGTAGCCGCGCGAGGAGAGCCCGCGGGCATTGAGCGCGCGCAACCCCTCCTCGTCCTCGACCAGCAGGATGGTGCCGTGGCCGGTGAGATCCGCCGGGGCTTTGGTCTGCTCGCCGGCGAACACCAGCTTGCTCGCCTCGACCGCGGCCGCCTCCTCGGCCCGAGGGATGTGGCGCGGCAAGAAAATGCGAAACACGGTGCCGCGGCCGACCTCGGATTCCGGAAAGATGAATCCGCCGGTCTGCTTGACGATGCCGTAGACGGTGGAAAGCCCGAGGCCGGTGCCTTTGCCGACCTCCTTGGTCGAGAAGAACGGTTCGAAGATCTTGTCGATGTGTTCCGGCGGGATGCCCTCGCCGCTGTCGCCGACCTCGATCAGCACGTAATCGCCCGGGGTGATCGGCTTGTAGGCCAGGCGCGCGCATTCCGCCTCGCTCAGGTTTCGGGTCTTGATCTCCAGCTTGCCGCCGTTGGGCATCGCGTCCCTGGCATTGACCGCGAGATTGACGATCACCTGCTCGAACTGCGAGAGATCGGTGCGGATCGGCCACACGTCGCGCCCGTGCACGACTTCGAGCGTTACCTTCTCGCCGATCAGCCGGCGCAGCAGCATGGTCAGATCCGAGAGCACCTCGCCGAGATCGAGCACCTGCGAGCGCAGCGTCTGGCGCCGCGAGAACGCCAGCAATTGCCGCACCAGGCTCGCCGCCCGGTTGGCGTTCTGCTTGATCTGCATGATGTCCTGGAACGAGGGATCGGTCGGCCGATGCGCATTCAGCAGGAAATCGGTCGCCATCATGATGGCGGAGAGCACGTTGTTGAAATCGTGGGCGATGCCGCCGGCGAGCTGACCGACCGCCTGCATCTTTTGCGATTGGGTGAACTGGGCTTCCAGCGCCCGCTGCTCGGTGGTCTCGACCGCATAGACGATCGCCGCCTCGCCGTCGTGCTCGTCCTTCTCGACCGCGGACACGTAGAAGCGCGCCGAGCGATTGGCGTCGCCGGCGAGCGCCGCATCGAGCGGAGCGATCTCGCCCTGGCCGTCGGCGGCGCGGCCGATCGCGACGGCGAGCCCCGCCCGGTCGCGCTCGGCGACGACCGCGAGGATGGAACGGCCCTCCGCCGGCAGCGATTCGCCCTTGCCGACGCTGTGGTGGAGTCGCGCGAACGGCGCATTGGCGCGGGCGATCCGGCCTTCGCGGTCGACGGTGGCGATTGCCATCGGCGCGTTGTGAAAAAATCGCACGAAGCGCACTTCGGCGGCGCGTTGCGGATCGCCGGCCTCCTGGCGCGCGCGGTTGAGCACCAGCGTGCGGGATGCGCCCGGCGTGCCGTCCGCCGCGAACGCCACCTTGTGGAGCAAGCGTGCCGGCAGCGTGCGCCCGCCGCGGGTCTTGAGATCGAGATCGAGCACTTCGGTTTTGACTTCGCCGGGAGCCGCCGCGAGCGTGGTGAGCAGCGCGGCGCCCTCGCCGGCGACGATATCGGTCAGCTTGAGCCCGCCCGAGCCGATCTGCGCCAGATCGTGGTCGAGCCAATTCGCCAGCGTCGCGTTGAGATAGCTGACGTCGCCCGCGGCATCGACCGAGAAAAACCCGGCCGGCGCATGATCGAGATAATCGATCGCATGCTGCAGCTCCTGAAACACGTTTTCCTGGCGTTCGCGGTCGCGCGTGACATCGGCGACGCTCCACACCGTGGATCGCGCCGCGTTTCCCGTTGCGCCGAGCGGGCGCACCCGGAACCGCAGCCAGCGCGGCGGTGGCCCGGCGAGCCGCACTTCCTCCTGCAGCCGCCGACCTTCGCGGGCCGCCTTGGCCAGCCGATAGACCGCCTCCGAGACGTCGGGATCGCCGACGAAGACTCGCTCCACCGGCCGCACGTCCTTGGCGCCGGGCGCATTGACGAGCGCCAGATATGCTTCGTTGGCGTACAGCACGCGTCCGCCCGGGTCGGTGACCGCGATCGCGTCGGGAGCGCCCTCCGCGGACGCGGACGCGAATGCATTGCCGGCATCCTTGCCGGGCAAGCGCAGAATCCCGGCGGCTCCCGCGAACAACGAGAACACGCCGATCACCGCGAGCGCCGACAAGAATGCCAGGATGTAGGGCTGCGCGTCGTTGCGTCCGATCAGCAGAAAGGCGACCGCGGCCCCGATCAGGGCCAACGCGACAAGCAGCACCATGCCGATGCTGCCGGCCCGCTCGCCGCGCTCCACGAGCTTTGGGGTCTCGCTCAGGTCCTGGGTCGCCATGCCGATTCGGGCGTCAGATTGACGCATAAGTACTATCTGCCGCAGGCTCTGCAAGAAAATCATGACGGCGGTGGATTTCGTCTCGGGAATGGAGCAGGCGGGTTGGAGCCATGGTCCGCTCACGCGAATCGCGCGAAGCGTTCGCCATCAATCTGCCGCCCGAAGCGTAAAAAGTGTGCTATGGGCCGTTTCCGTATGGGGCATGGCCCTTTTTCGACGAGCGGATGCCGTACCAAGCGGCGGGATCGGTCCAGGCTTTTGGCATCGGCCGGCGCCGGCTCGGCCCGCCCGCTAGCGTAACGAGGTAAGCACCGATGGGAACCCTGTTTGGCGAGCTATCGACCGCCGCGCAATTCTTCATCGCGTTTCTCATCGTCCTGGCGCTGATCGTGCTCACCTTCTGGGCGATCCGCCGCTTCGGCGGGATCGGGCTCGGAGGGGGCGCGGCGCGCGGACGCCAGCCGCGCCTCGCGGTCATCGACGCGGCCGCGGTCGACGGCCGTCGCCGGCTCGTCCTGATCCGTCGCGACAACGTCGAGCATCTGCTGATGATCGGCGGCCCGAGCGACGTCGTCATCGAGCAGAACATCGTTCGCGCCGTGCCGGTGGCCTCGCCCCGGGAGGCGCCCGCGCCGCGCCCGGGAGGCCTTGCCGAAGTCATGGCCCGGGCCGCCGCGGAGCCGCCGCCGCCAGCGCCGCCGGCGCGCGAAAGCCCCGGCCGTACGGCTGCCGAAACGAACCGAACCGAGCCTGCCATGCCGCGCGGGAGCGACTTGCCGTCATTGCGGCATGAAGCGTCCCCTCGCCCGGAAACGACGGCAAGACCCGAGGTTGCGCCGCAGCCGCACCGCGTCGCCGAATCTGTCGTCAGGCCGCCGGCTGCGGCGGAATCCTACGCCCGCACGCCGGAAATGCCGGTGCGGTCCGCACCGCCCTTGACGCCGGCGAAACCCGCGGCCGAACCGAGGGTGTCGCCCCAGATGCCTCCGGCGCCCCCGGCAAGCGACGCCGAGCTCACCGACATGGCGCAACGTCTCGAAGCGGCATTGCGGCGGCCGGTTGCGCCGGGCCAAGCTCGAATCGAGCCGACCCTTGCGCGGCCCATGCCCGCGGAAACCCCGCGGCACACCCCGGTTCCGTTCGGCGCCCCGCCCGCCGTTCGCGAGGCCGGAAAACCGGCCGCAAAGCCGGAAGCGCCGCGTGCGGCCTCCTCCGAGGCCGCGCATCCGGGCCAGCCGGACGCCAAGCCGAAATCGGTGGTCGACAGCCTCGAGCAGGAGATGGCGAGCCTGTTGGGCCGCCCGATCGGCAAGGAGTGAGGCTCGCGGCCTCGGCTCGCGCAACGAGCCGGGAGGGGGCGCCCCCCCCGCCGCCTTCGGCAGCGACCCCCTTCCGGGGAGGGAAAAGAGAACCTCAATCGTCGCGGTAGACGCGCTCGCGCCGCTCGTGGCGCTCCTGGGCCTCGATCGACAAGGTCGCGATCGGCCGCGCTTCCAGCCGCCTGAGCGAGATCGGCTCGCCGGTTTCTTCGCAAAAACCGTACGTCCCGTCGTCGATCCGCTGCAGCGCAGCATCGATCTTGGCGATCAGCTTGCGCTGCCGATCGCGTGCTCTGAGCTCGATCGCGCGCTCCGTCTCCGAGGAGGCGCGGTCGGCGAGGTCCGGATGATTCTGGTTCTCGTCCTGCAGATGCTGCAGCGTTTCCTGCGCCTCTCGTAGGATGTCCTCCCGCCACGCCTGCAGCTTGCCGCGGAAATAGTCTCGCTGCCGCTCGTTCATGAAGGGCTCCCGATCCGAAGGGCGATAATGATTTTGCTTCTCCCTGGGCATCGCGACTCCGTGCACTGAACCGGCGCGAGTCTTGCGCTCGCGGCGGACGCTTATAAGCACCGAGGCCATGGCCTGACAACTGTCCGTTTGCGGAAAAACACCTTGAATCGCAAGCGAATCTTTCCCCCTTCCACCGGAAGCCAAAATGAGGCACGGCCTCGCGGCTCGCGGGGATCCGCCGCCCGGCCGCCGGGCGGCACCGCATACCGGCGGCACGGCTTGCCGGCCCTCATGGCGCCCCTATAGGGTGGCCAAAAGCGGCCCTGCGGAGATCTGAAGGTCGACGCGGAGCTCCCGCTTTTTTCTCATCCGCATGGAACAGGGACCGATGCGCTTCGAGGGAACCAGCGGCTACGTCGCCAGCGACGACCTGAAAGTGGCGGTGAACGCCGCGATCAACCTGGAGCGCCCGCTCCTCGTCAAAGGCGAGCCCGGGACCGGCAAGACCGTGCTCGCGCTCGAGATCGCCAAAGCGCTGTCCGCGCCGCTGATCGAATGGCACGTCAAATCGACCACCAAGGCGCTGCAGGGCCTCTATGAATACGACGCCGTCTCGCGCCTGCGCGACAGCCAGCTCGGCGATGTCCGCGTGAAAGACATCCGCAATTACATCAAGCGCGGCAAGCTATGGGACGCCTTCGTGTCGGATGAGCGTCCGGTGCTGCTGATCGACGAGATCGACAAGGCCGATATCGAGTTCCCCAACGATCTCTTGCAGGAGCTCGATCGCATGGAGTTCTTCGTCTACGAGACCGGCGAGACCATCAAGGCCCGCCGGCGGCCGATCGTCGTCATCACCTCGAACAACGAGAAGGAGCTGCCCGACGCGTTCCTGCGCCGCTGCTTCTTCCACTACATCCGCTTTCCCGATCTTGAGACCATGCGGGCGATCGTCGAGGTGCATTTTCCCGGCATCAAGCAGCGGCTCGTCGCCGAGGCGATGAAGCTGTTCTACGAGATCCGCGAAGTGCCGGGGCTGAAGAAGAAGCCGTCGACGTCGGAGCTGCTCGACTGGCTCAAGCTGCTGCTGGTCGAGGACATCGGCCCGGAGATCTTGCGCGAGCGCGATCCCAAGAAGCTCATCCCGCCGCTTCACGGCGCGCTGCTCAAGAACGAGCAGGATGTGCACCTGTTCGAGCGCCTGGCCTTCATGGCGAGGCGGGAAGCGCGCTGAGCCTCGAGTGCTCCGCCCGGCCATGCGTTGGCTCGACAACCTCATTCCGCTCCATGCCCGGCTGAACGAACGCCAGCTCGCCGGCTGGACGCCCGCCGCGGTTGCCGAGCAGGGGCTGGGATGCCGGCTGCTTGCCGACGTTCCGATCGCGATGCCCGACGGCGTCAAGCTCGCAGCCGACGTCTACACGCCGGCGCGCGCGGGGCGCTACCCGGTGATCCTGCAGTTCGCCCCCTACAATCTCGATCTGCACACCACCGGCGTTCCCAGGGGCAGCAACGAGATCGGCGCGCCGCCGATCGCGACCGACCGCGGCTATGCGCAGGCGATCGTGACGGCACGCGGGGTCGGCCGTTCGCAAGGCCGGCTGCAGCCCTGGCTGTGCGAGCGGGAGACCGACGATCATTTCGCCTGCATCGCCTGGGCGGCGAAGCAACCCTGGTCGAACGGCGACGTATGCCTGTTCGGCACGTCCTATTACGGCATGAACCAGCCCGCCGTCACGGCGCGCCGCCCGCCGGCGCTTCGCGCCTTCTTCGCCAACGCGATCTGCACCGATTATCGCCGGCAGCTGTTCCGCTACGGCGGCGTGTTCAACGCCGATTTTCTTTCGCTGTGGCTCGGCGCGAATTTCACGGCCTCCGGCATGCGCCGGAAAATCCCGCCGATCGTGCGCGCCGCCTCGAGCCATTTGCTCAATCGGCCATGGCTTTGGCGCTATTTGCTGCAGCCCCGCATCGACCGCATCATGCAAAGCTTCAAGCGGCGCCGGGTCGCGCCCGAGGTGCTCCCCTGGTACG
>WNGK01007675.1_pt1 | contig 11288 bp, 8 predicted proteins | sample 5400601 | NCBI WGS metagenome assembly WNGK01 (sample SAMN13153376, study PRJNA577476) | soil metagenome | isolation source: 60 cm soil or saprolite under Garry oak tree replicate 1 | place: USA:California | collected 2016-06-15
GTGCTCACGCACGGAACGACCGTCGGCACGAATACCCTCATCCAGAGAAAGGGCGCGCGCGTCGGCCTGATCACGACCCGCGGCCACGAAGACGCCATCCACATCATGCGCGGCTCGCGCGGAGTCACCTCGCGCGACATCCGCAAGGTGGTGCACTTTCCCGAGAGCCGGAAGCCGGTGCCCATCGTGCCGAAGCGGTTCATCGCCGGCGTCTCGGAGCGCGTGGACTGCTTCGGCGAGGTCGTCGTGCCGCTCAACGAAAGCGAAGCCGAGGACGCGATTCGGCGCCTGGTCAAGCAGGGCGTCGAGGCGATCGGCGTCTGCTTTCTCTGGTCGTTCAAGGAACCCCGGCACGAACTGCTCGTGAAGGAGATGATCCGCGATCTGGCCCCGCATTTATTCATCTCGTGCTCCGTCGACATTGCGCCGAAGTGGGGCGAATACGAGCGCATGACGGCCACCGTTCTCAATGCGTATATCGGTCCGGTAATGGCGAAGTATCTCGGCAATCTCGATCGCAAGCTCAAGGCGTCAGGGTACGCGCAGCCGCTGCAGATCACGCAATGCGCGGGCGGCTCGATCTCGGTCGACGAGGCGATGGAATCGCCATTACTCACGCTCGACTCCGGGCCCGTGTCGGGTGTCACCGGGTCGGCGTTTCTCGGCCGGCTCATGGGCTGTCCCAACATCATCACGACCGACATGGGTGGCACGTCGTTCGACGTCGGCATCATTTTCGAAGGGAATCCGGCGTATTCGTTCGTCTCCAACGTCGCGCAGTACGAGTACTTCCTGCCGAGAGTCGACATCCAGGCGATCGGCTCGGGCGGCGGTTCGCTCGCGCGCGTCGACAGGGACTCACGGACGCTGGGCGTCGGCCCGGAATCGGCGGGCGCCGACCCGGGCCCCGTGTGCTACGGCAAAGGGGGCGTGACGGCAACCGTAACCGACGCCGACGTCGTACTCGGGACCATCAATCCTGACAATTTCCTGGGTGGGCGCATCCGCCTCGACCGTGAAAAAGCCATCGAAGCCGTGCAGCGCGTCGCCGATCCGCTCAAACTGTCGCTCATGGAAGCGGCAAGCGGCATCGCCCGGATCGCCGAGTTCAAGATGGCCGACATCATCCGCAAGATGACCGTCGAGAAAGGATTCGATCCGCGCGACTTCGTGCTGTTCGCGTTCGGCGGCGCGGGCCCCGCGCACGCGGGTGTGTTCGCCTACGAGCTCGGGGTGCAAAGGGTCGTGATCCCGCAGAAGGAAATCGCCTCGACCTGGTGCGCCTTCGGGGCCGCTTCTGCCGATATCCTGCACGTGTACGAGCAGGTCGATATCCAGGCGAGCCCGTTCGATCCGGCGCGCATCAATCGAGCGCTCGACACGCTGGAGCGAAAGGCGAACCAGCAGATGGACCACGACGGCATCGCCAAGCCGCGCCGTCGCTTCCAGTTTTCCCTCGACATGCGCCACCGCGGTCAGATCAACGAGGTCGAGGTGCTGCTCTCCGGCAAAAGGTTGCAACGCGCGTTTGCCGAATCCTTGCGTCGACGCTTCTACACGCGCTACGAGCAGCTTTACGGACGCGGCTCTTCGTACGCCGAAGCGCGACTCGAAATCGTGACGCTGCGCCTGCGCGCCACGGCGGCAACGCGGCCTCCGAAGCTGGTCGCGACGAGGAAGCGAAGCGCGATGCCAGGCGCGCGGGCGGTCTTGGGCAAGCGGAGCATCTACTGGGCGGAGCTCAAGAAAGCGCTCACCAGCCCGATCTACGATGGCGCGCAGCTCGTGCCGGGCAACCGCATGCGGGGCCCGGCCGTGATCGAGACCACCGATACGACGGTCGTCGTGCACCCGGGGCGCGCACTCGAGGTCGATGAATTCGGCAACTTCGAGATCCAATTCTGAGTAGGGCATCAAGACACGACGTCGTACGCTTGCAACCAACAGCAGACATTCACGGTACAGGCTAATGACCAACCGGGATGGATCGATGTTTGTACTGGTCGCACCGACCAGCGGGGGATCAGATGGACAGGCGTGACACCGTACTTGCACTGCTTGCGCTCGGCGCGGCGCCGCTCGCTGCCGAGGCGCAGCAGGCAGCCAAGATCCCTCGAATAGGCTTCCTGGCGGCCAACCTGGCCGCTAATCCCCACCTGCGCGAGGCCTTTCGTCAAGGACTGCGTGACCTTGGGTACGTCGAGGGCCGCAACATCGTGATCGAATACCGAGATGCCGAGGGGCAGCTCGAACGGCTCCCCGCTCTCGCGGCCGAACTGATTGCGCTCAAGGTTACCGTCATCGTGACCGGAGGAGCTACACCCACCGCCCTGGCCGCCAAGCAAGCGACCAGGACCCTCCCCATTGTCTTCACTTCTGCTCCCGATCCGGTTATGGACGGGCTCGTCACCAGCCTTGCGCGGCCGGGCGGCAATGTCACGGGGTCGTCCAACCTCAATCCGGAGCTCGTCGGCAAGTGTCTGGAACAGCTCAAGCAGGCCGTTCCGGGGGTCAGTCGGGTCGCCGTCCTCTGGCAGCCAGGTGCCGCCAGCGAACGCACGGAAAAGGACATGCTGAAGGCAGCAGAAGTCGCGGGGCGGGCGTTGGGGGTGCGGTTTCAATTCGTTGAGGCGCGAGGTCCCGCCGATTTCGACAGGGCCTTCTCGGACATGGCCAGGGCACGTGCAGATGCTCTGACTGTGTTGCCAAGCGCCATGTTCTTCAGTGAGCGAAGACGCCTCGTGGACCTGGCGGCCAAGAACCGGCTGCCGGCAGTATATGCACAGAGGGAGTTTGTCGATGCCGGGGGCCTCATGTCCTATGGACCGAACCTTGCTGATCTGTTTCGGCGCGCCGCGACCTACGTGGACAAGATTCTCAAGGGCGCCAAGCCCGGCGACCTGCCCGTCGAGCAGCCGACGAAGTTCGAGCTGATCATCAACCTGAAGACGGCGAAGACCCTCGACCTGACGATCCCGCAGTCAGTGCTGGAGCGGGCGGATGAGGTGATCCAATAATGGATCGGCGCATGGCCACTGCAAGCCAAGTTCGAACCTCGGGTATGCCGGGGAGATTGACCCTCAATTCTGAGCTATGCGCCGGACAACGTGTCCGCGGATGGGGACCATGCCATGCCTAAGGTAAGCGAAATGAAAGATACTGCCTTCGACGGCAGGAACATGGGGTACGTGCCGCCGAAGAAGCTCTCGATCTCCGCCAAGCTCAAGCTGCAGCGCAAGGCTGCAGGCGACATCGACCCCATCACCTACGAGGTCGTCCGCCACGCGCTCTGGCACGTCAACGAAGAGCACGGCGCGACCATCCAGCGCGTCTCGGGCTCGCCGGTAGCCATGTACGCGCTCGACCTCAATCCATCGATCCTCACCGAGGACGGCGAGTTCGTGTACTTCGGGCCGTACATGCAGTACATGTCCGGCGTCACCGATACGCAGGTGAAATGGATTCTCGAATACCGCGGCGACAACCCCGGCATCCGCGATGGCGACATGTTCCTCGCCAACGACCCGTGGGTCGGCGCCGCGCACCAGCAGGACGTCATGCTCATCTGCCCGGTGTTCTGGAAGGGCGAGCTCTTCTGCTGGGTGACCAACTGCCTGCATCAATACGATCTCGGAGGCATCACGCCGTCGTCGTTCTGCGGCTCGGCAGAGTCCGCGTTCGAGGAAGGCATCTGCATCCCGCCGGTGAAGATCATCGAGGGTAACGAGATCCGGCGCGACATCGAGGAGCTTTATCTGCGCTCCTCGCGCAAGCCCGAGGCCGTGGCGCTCGACTTTCGCGCCCAGCTCGCGGGTAACATTACCGCCCGCGACCGGGTGCTGGCGCTGATTGGGCGCTACGGGCCGGAAGTGGTCAAGGGCGTGATGCGGCGCATTATCGACAACGCGGAGGCTGCGTTCCTGAAGAAGCTGAAGCGCCTGCCCGACGGCGTGTGGCGCGAGCGCTCCTACGTCGAGTGCTGCCGTCCAGGCGACCGCGGCACCTATTGCGTCATGCTGACGCTGCGCAAGACGGGCAGCAAGCTGGTCTTCGAGAACGAAGGCACGGCGCCGCAGGCCGGAGCGATGAACGCCACCTACTCCGGCTGGCGCGGCTCGATCATGGTGGCGCTGAACGAGCTCCTCTGCTGGGACCAGTACTTCTGTATCGCCGGGGCGCTGCGCCACGTCGAGTTCGACCCGACGCCGGGAACGTTCAACTGCGCGAATTTCCCCGCGTCGGTATCCACGGCGCCGATCCAGGCGATGGAGATTTCGGTGTACCCCGCCTACAACGCGCTCTCGAAGATGATCCACAGCGACCCGGAGATGCGCAACGACATCATGTGCATCGGCGGCACCAGCCAATGGCCGGCGACGATCTTCCGCGGCATCGACCAGTGGGGCGAACCTTACGGCTACATCCTGGTCGACCCGATCGGCGGGGCGATCGGCGCATTCGCCACCGGCGACGGGATCTCGACCGGCGGCCAGTCGCGCACCCCGATCTGCAAGCTGCCCAACGTCGAGCACACGGAGCAGACGTTCCCGCTGCTCTTCCTGTACCGCAAGGAAGTGATCGATTCCGGCGGAGCCGGACGCTATCGTGGCGGGCTCTCGGCGGAATCGTGCTTCATTCCGCACCACACCGCGGTAATCACACAGGATACGTTGTCCTCCGGCAACGCCATCCCGACCTCACCCGGGATGATGGGCGGGTACCCGGCGACGACCAACGTCTACAAGTTCAAACGCCAAACCGACATCCTCGAACGCGTTGCTGCACGCAGGATGCCGGCGGACATCGCCGATCTGCAGGGCGAGGAAGTCACGCTGCAGCTCCGCCAGGAGAATTTTCAGCAGCAGCCCGGCGACGTCTATGCGGTCATCTGGTCGGCGGCAGGAGGCTTCGGCGACCCTCTCGAGCGCGTGCCGGAGAGTGTGCGCGAAGACGTCGACAACCGTTCGGTGTCGATCGCAGCGGCACGCGACATCTATGGTGTTGTGATGACGACCGACGGCCAGGTCGATGGGCCTGCGACACGACTGTTGCGCGACGGCCGCCGCGATGCGAACCGCAGGAAGGACGGCCCCGTGACGCGGCTCAAGGGTGAGCGTACCCTGCGCGTCACCGACAATATTGACCTGCGCCGCGAAAAACGCGGCGAGCGGCTCGCCTGCTCCAAATGCGCGGCCGATCTCGGCGGCTTGGGCGACAACTACAAGGATCGCTGCGTGCGGCGCGAGTCCGACATCAGTACCGCAAATCCGAACATCGGCGATTACCGGCGCTACATCGACGACACGCCCGTATTCCGCCAGTTCTTCTGCCCGGGCTGCGGCGCGCTGATCGAGAACGAGGTTGCACGCGCGAACGACCCGGTGCTGCGCGACATCGAATTGCACATGTCGTCGTCCCCGCGAAAGCGGGGACCCAGCGGCGTTCGAGGAAAGTCACTGGATTCCGGCATTCGCGGGAATGACGAGAAATGACATCACCACTGACACCGAGGGAGCGTGTTCCGTACTCGGCCATCGTCGACCGGCCCCCGCTCGCGCTGCCCGGGGGCGCGCGCATGATCGTGTGGACCATCGTCAACGTCGAGGATTGGGGGATCGAGCGGCCGATGCCGCGTACCGTGCTGTCGCCGCCGATGGGCGCGCCGCTACTGCCCGACCTGCCCAACTGGGCCTGGCACGAGTACGGCATGCGGGTGGGCTTCTGGCGACTGTTCGACTGCTTGCAGGAAGTTGGGGTGACGCCCACGCTCGCGATCAACGGCGTGGTCTGCCGCAACTATCCGCGCATCGCGCAGGCGGCGAAGGACGCGGGCTGGGAATTCATGGGTCACGGCTGGCTGCAGACGCCGATGCACAAGGTCGAGGACCAGCGGGCGGCGATCAGGGACACTATCGAGGCGATTCGCGCGTTTTCCGGGAAGGCGCCCCGCGGCTGGGAGAGTCCCGGCCTGACGGAAACGTTCGACACCATCGATCATCTCGCCGAAGCCGGCATCGAATATGTCGCCGACTGGGTGCTCGACGACCAGCCGGTCCATATCGCGACCGCGCACGGCCCGGTACTGTCGGTGCCCTATACGGTCGAGGTGAACGACATCGCGATGATGGTCGTGCAGCACCATTCGTCCGACGAAATGTTGCGGCGCGGCCGTGATCACTTCGATCGCCTGTACGAGGACAGCGCGTCGGCGGTCCGGGTCATGGCGATCAGCGTCCACCCCTATATCTCGGGCGTTCCGCACCGCATCGGTTATCTCGAGCAGTTGTATCGTCACGTGTTGGGCAAGCCCGGGGTTGTACACTGGACCGGCGAGCAGATCCTGGACTGGTTCCGCACCCAGACAACACCACAGGCGCGAGTCTAAGTTGATTTGACAGCGCGGAAAGCGCTGTGTAAGCATCATTTGTCTCTAGGAGGAGGCCAACAATGAACAGACTGACCAGATGGTTCTCGGGGGGGCTCGTCGCCCTCTCGCTGGCGCTCAGCGCTTCGGTGCAAGCGCAACAGCCGCTGAAGATCGGCTTCGGCATGAGCCTCACCGGCCCGCTCGCCGGCAACGGCAAGGCGGCGTTGATCTCGATGCAGATCTGGGCCGAGGACGTCAACGCCCGGGGCGGGCTTCTCGGTCGCAAGGTGGAGTTCGTCTACTACGACGACCAGACCAACCCTTCGACGGTGCCGAGCATCTACAACAAGCTGCTCGACGTCGACAAGGTCGACCTGCTGGTCTCGGGCTACGGCACGAACGTCATCGCACCCGCAATGCCGATCGTGATGCAGCGGAACATGGCGTTCATGGCGCTGTTCGGTCTCAACGTCAACTCGAAATTCAACTACGACCGCTACTTCCAGATCATGCCGGCGGGGCCCGAACCCGCGCTCGGCTGGACGCAGGGCTTCTTCGATACCGCCATGGCTCTTACGCCCAAACCGCAGACCGTCGCCCTCGTCGGTGCCGATGCCGAGTATCCGGCGCTGGCGCTGGAAGGCGCGCGCGCCCAGGCCAAGAAGGCGGGACTCAAGGTCGTCTACGACAAGAGCTACCCACCCAATACCGTCGACTTCTCGCCGATCGTGCGCGCGATCCAGGCGACCAATCCCGATCTCGTCTTCCTCGCTTCCTACCCGCCCGACTCGGCCGGGATGGTGCGGGCCGTGAACGAGGTCGGACTCAAGACGCGAATGTTCGGCGGCGGGCTGGTCGGAACGCAGTTCGCCGCGCTCAAGACGCAGCTCGGGCCGCTGTTGAACGGGATGGTCAACTACGAGGCTTACGTGCCCGATGTCTCGTCCAAGTTCCCATTCCTCGAGCAGTTTCTCGCCAAGTACCAGGGTCGCGCCATCAGGGAAGGCGTCGACCCCCTCGGGTTCTATCTGCCGCCTTACGCCTACGCGATGATGCAGGTGCTGGAACAGGCGATCAGGGCGACGGGCTCGCTCGATCAGGCGAAGCTCGCAGACTACATGCACACGTACGAGTTCGACACCTACGTCGGCAAGGTCCGCTTCGCCAAGAACGGCGAGTGGTCCGTGCCTCGGATGCTGACGGTGCAATACCACAGCATCGCCGGCAACGATCTCGAGCAGTGGATGCGACCGGGTCACGTCACCGTGCTGTACCCGGCGAGCTACGCGACCGGCACGGTCAAGACTCCGTACCAGGACAACAAGAAATAGGGACCGCCGCCGGGTTTTCGAACGGCACCGTCTTCCATCATGGAATTCCCGACGGCGTTGGTGCTTAACGCCATCATCGCCGGGCTGTTGCTCGGCGGTTTCTACGCGGCCGTGAGCGTCGGCATCTCGATTTCGTTCGGGATGCTCGATGTCGTCAACATCGCGCATCCCGCGTTCATCATCCTGGGCTCGTACATCGCCTACATCGTCAACGAGCGGATGGGCGTGGATCCGATCGTCGTCTCGCTCGTAGTATCGCCGCTCTTTTTCGCGCTCGGGCTGCTGCTCTACCGCATTTACTACCTGTGTTTCGAAAAACGCGGACAGGAGTCGCTGCGCGGCCTGGCGTTCTTCTTCGGGATCCTGTTCATCACCGAAGTGGCACTGGTCCTGATCTTCGGTGTCGATTACCGCTTGGTGCAGACTGCCTACTCGGAGACGACCTTGAGGCTCGGTGCGGTCGATTTTCCGCTGCGCCTGGTCGTGCCGTTCCTGGTCTCGATGACGATGGTGATCGGCGTGCAGCTGTTCCTGACGCATACCTTCTTCGGCCGCGCCGTGCTGGCCGTCGCGCAGGACCCGCTCGCGCTGCGACTGATGGGCGTCAATCCAACCCGGGTAAAGGAGTTTGCCTTTGCCCTCTCGATCGCGACCGCTGGCGTGGCCGGTGCGTTCCTGATCGTCATCCAGCCCGTGCAGCCCGCCATAGGACGCGAATATATCGGCCTAGTGTTCGCGGTCTGCGTGCTGGGCGGCATGGGCTCAATCTGGGGGACGCTGCTCGGTGCGTTCGTGCTCGGGCTCGCCGAGTCGTTCACCTCCACGTTCTTCGGCCCGTCGTGGGCGCCGGCGGTCTCCTTCGGGCTGCTGCTGGCCGCACTCGCCTTCAAGCCTTCGGGGCTGCTCGGGCGATGAGTAACAGGCTCTTCATCGCCGCTGCGTTGATGGTCGCGTTCGTGATCATCGCCGCGAGCCGGTTCATTCCCAACGATTACGTCTTCTCCGCGGCGTACACGGTGTTGCAGTTCATCATTCTCGCCACGGCGTGGAACATCCTCGGCGGCTACACCGGCTACGTGAACTTCGGTTCAGCAGCGTTCTTCGCGACCGGCGCCTACTCGACGGTTTTCCTGTACAAGGCGCTGCAACAACCGCCGTTGATCGTGATGATCGTGATCGGCACGCTCGCCGCCGGCCTCCTCGGGCTGGCCGTCGGCTACCTCACATTGCGCATGCGCGGCGTGTTTTTCGCGATCGCCACGCTCGCGCTCGCAGTCGTGCTGTACACCTTCGTGGTGAACTGGGACTATGTCGGGGGAGCCCGCGGCGCGTACATCCTGCAGCCCCGCGTCGTACCGTTCGGGCTGCCGCGCTACATTCACCTGCTCTACTCGGCGATGGTGCTGATGACCGCACTGGCGCTGATCGTCGCTCGCACGATCGAAACCTCGACCCTCGGACGAGGCCTCGCCGCGATACGCGACGACGAGCTCGCCGCGGAGTGCGCGGGGGTGCCGACGTTGCGGCTCAAGCTCTTCTCCGCGACGGTGAGCGGCGCGCTGATGGGCATGGCCGGCACGACCTTTCCCTATTACCTGTCGTACGTCGAGCCGAGTGCGGCGTTCAATCTCTCCTACGCGGTGAACAGCATCGCCATGCCGCTGATCGGCGGCATGATGACCTGGCTGGGGCCCGTGATCGGCGCGGTACTCCTGGGCACGGTGCAGCAGGTGGTTCAGGTGACGATTTCGTCGGCCTGGAACCTGCTGATCGTCGGCGTGCTGCTGGTCGTGTTCGTGACGCTCGCGCCCAACGGCATCATGGGCTGGGTCGACGTCTGGCGACGGAGAAGGAAGCGCTAGTGGCGAACGTTGCGAACGAGCCGTTGCTCGAAGTCTCGGGGGTGACCAAGCGCTTTGGTGGGAGACCGCGGAGCGTGGCGCCTCGGAACGTGCGCAGCGGAGCGGGATCATGAAGCCGCAAACGATGCCGTCCCCCACGAGCGCGCCGCTGCTGGAAATCTCAGGTGTCACCAAGCGCTTTGGCGGCTTCACCGCGCTCGACAAGGTCGACCTGGTCGTGCGGCCGGGCGAGCGCTTCGGCCTCATCGGACCGAACGGTTCGGGCAAGAGCACGCTGGTCAACTGCATCTCCGGGACGCTGCGCAACGAAGAGGGCGGCATTCGCTTCGAGGGGCGCGACATCGGCAAGGAGCCCCCGCACCGCCGTACCCGGCTCGGCCTGGCACGCAGCTTTCAGATTCCCCGGCCGTTCGCCAGCATGTCGGTGCTCGACAACCTGCGCATACCGCTGGTGTTCGCCGCGAAGCAGCACGAGAAGCTTGCCAGCAGTCAGGTGACCGACGAAGCGCTGCATATCCTCCAGCAGATGGGCCTCGGCGACAAGGCTCAGGCGATGTCGGGACGCCTCACCCAGGTCGACATGAGAAAACTCGAGCTTGCGCGCGCGATGGCAGCGAAACCGAAGCTCCTGATCTCGGACGAGGCGATGGCAGGTCTCTCGACCTCGGAAGTCGACGAGATCCTCGCGCTGCTCTCCGGACTCAAGCAGCAAGGTGTGGCTGTGATCCTGATCGAGCACGTCATGCGCGCGGTCATGAAATTCTCCGAACGCGTCGCCGTGCTCGTCGCGGGGCGGAAGATCGCCGACGGTGATCCGCAGACTGTTGCGAGCAACATGGAAGTGGTAACCGCCTACCTTGGCCAATAGCATCCAGATCGCGGGTCTCTCCGCGGGCTACGGCTCGGTGCGCGTGCTGGAGGCGATCTCGCTCTCAGTGAACGACGGCGAGACGGTTACCCTGCTCGGTGCCAACGGCAACGGCAAGAGCACGCTCATGAAGTGCATCATGGGCATCGTCCCTCCGAGCGCCGGCCGCATCACGGCGGTGATCGAAGGCGTCGAGCACGACCTTGCAGGCATGGCCACCGAGCAGATCGTCGATCTGGGCATCGCGCTCGTACCGGAGGGGAGAAGGTTGTTCCCGCGGCTCACCGTCGAGGAGAACCTCTTGCTCGGAGCGTATCGACGCACCGCGCGTGCTGCGATGACCCGGAACCTCGCCTTCTGCTTTGAAGCCTTTCCGACCCTGGCCGGACGCCGGTCGCAGCTTGCCGGCAGCATGAGCGGCGGCGAGCAGCAGATGCTAACCCTCGCGCGCGCGCTCATGACGGCACCCAGGATCCTGCTGATCGACGAGCCTTCGGTCGGCCTCGCGCCGCTCCTGGTCATCCACACGATAGACAAGATCCGCGAGCTCAAGGATCGCTATCGCCTCACGGTGCTCATGGCCGAGCAGAACTTCCACCAGGCGATCCGGATCGCCGATCGTGGTTACGTGATCGTCCACGGCAGGATCGAATACGAAGGCGGTTCGCGGGACGAGCTCGCGAACAACGAGCTGGTGCACAAGCTGTACCTGGGGATGTAACAGGGTGATGGCGAGGCAGCGGCGAATGCCCGCTGCAAGCACACGACAGCGCGTGTTCTCGATCCAGGAATTCGGCATCACCCTGCGGGGTGCTACAGCGTCGGATTGTCGCAGGGCAGTCCGAGCGCGACGCGGCCGA
>WNGK01007676.1_pt1 | contig 11288 bp, 11 predicted proteins | sample 5400601 | NCBI WGS metagenome assembly WNGK01 (sample SAMN13153376, study PRJNA577476) | soil metagenome | isolation source: 60 cm soil or saprolite under Garry oak tree replicate 1 | place: USA:California | collected 2016-06-15
CTTGAGAACCTGGACGGTAATGCTAAGGGAGAAGGCCCAAGCGGAAGCCCCGCGAGGCCGACAGTACCGATGTGCCGCACAGGGGCGGACTGCTCCGTAGTAGCGATGAGACGGGGTAATTCTCGTGGAGCGAAGGGGGGCGGGTCCCCGAGTCGGGATCGACATGGGTCAACTGGCAACAGGAGGAACCCGATGGTCTCGGCGGAAGGCGCCGGCCTTCCACGGGTGGCACGAGCCGTGTGACCGGAGACGGTCAAGCAAGCACGGATCTGTGAGAGGCTCGGGGCGAAACTCCCCGGGGCCTACTCGGCAGCAGGAAACAGAGTCAAGCAAACCGGATTGAGGCGGCGAAGCGAAAGCCCAGGCCCAAAAAACGCCACCGGGAGGCTAAAGCCACTGCGCCTGTTCTCGACTCTACTCTTCATATCACAACTCTCAATACAACCCCTTCTCCCCCTCCGGCCTGGTCTTCCATCGCCGATGCACCCACAGCCACTGGTCGGGATAGCGGCGTACATAATCTTCAATGATCTTCGTGAACAGCGCAGTATTGGCGACGACATCCGATTCGGTGTTGCCCGTGCGAACCAGTTTTACCGCTGCATCGAAGCGCAGGCGATATTTGTTCAGTGCGGGGTCCCAGATGGTGAATCCGGGGACTATCGCAGCGTCGGTTTTTAGGGCTACACGGGCGACGCCGCTTGCCGTGCATGCCTGAATGCCGAAAAAATCCACGAACACGCCCTGGCTGGCGATCATGTTGGTGTCCATAAGCACACCGACCGTTTCTCCTTTGCGCATGGCGGCGATCAGGCCGCGGGCGAAATCTTTGTCGACGGCCTTGTTGCCGTGCATGGTGCGGTACTCGCACGTCAGTCGATCGAGATAGGGGTTGTCCAGCGGCCGCATTACGATGTTCAGCGGATAGCCATACAACGAGTGGGCAAAGGCCGAGAGCTCCCACGCGCCGAGGTGGGCAGTCAGGAAAAGCACGCCTTTGCCGCGGGCCAACGCGCGTTCGAAGTTCTCGAATCCTTCATAGACGACAGTTTTGCCGACGTTCTCCCGGGTGTATTTGGGAAACAGACACACTTCCGCGACCTGGCGGCCTAGCGATGTGAACACCCCGCGCAGGATCTTCTTTCGTTCGCGCCGGCTCTTCTCCGGAAACGCCAGTTGCAGATTGCGCATGCCCACGCGGCGCAGTTTTCGATGAAGAAAAAAGACAATCCAGGCAATTGTGATTCCGGCGGCGCGGGCCAGAGGCCGGGGCAAGGCGCCAACCAATTTCAGCAGGACCCAGGCCAGCGCGTATTCGAGTCGATAGCGCAAGGGAAGGGTGACGATAGCACCCGCGAAATTTTGCTGTCAAACCCTCAAGCAAAATCGGCCACGGATTTACACGGATTTACACGGATCAAAACCTTAAGAAGTCGAAATTCTCTTGGTTCAGCCTTATCCGTGGAGATCCGTGTAATCCGTGGCCGGTTTTGCTCCTGTTCTTCAAATAAGCGGCTACTTGCTTGCCAGTTTGGCCCACTTGGAAAGGCTAGTCAGAAACGGCAGCGCCGCCTGCGGCGAACTTACAGTCTCAAGCGTTGTCCGGAATGGCTGCATCTTTCCGTAGAACTCGCGAGTGCTTTCACGGTCGATTTTGAGTACCGACCCGTTTAATTCCAAACCAGCGAATACCCCCCGTGCACGCGAGTAGCTGAGAATCTGGGCACGCATCTTCCAGTCGGTATCGGCGGCCGCGTGACGCCCCACTGGCCCTGCAGCCACGCTGGCGTCAGCCCCAAGCTTAAACTTGCTGTTGAGGAGGTTCTCCATGCCGCGCTGGTTCATGACCAACATGATCAGGTCGACGGCTTGGCCGCCGATCTGGAGGCCAAAGCTGCCGCCCTGAATGGTGAAAAACGCGGGATCGCTCCATCCCCTGGCGGTACGGCAACTAGCCACGCCACGGCCATAGCGGGCGCCAAACACAAATCCGGCTTTCAGCATCGAAGGCACCACCGCGACGCATTCGGCGGACCCCATAACTTCGTCCGGAATGCCCGTATCCGGCGCTGCCTGAATCTCTTCCAAAATGGTGGAGGCGGACTTCACCCGGTCGGCGGCTTTGTTGTCGTCATCATCCGCGGCAAACAACGAGGCGGTGAGCCCCAGCAATACGACGAGCAGCAGCATCTTTTTCATGTTTTTCACGCTTTCTGGTGCGAGATTACTGGGCCTGAACACCTGATTGTAGAGAATTACTCTGTGGAAGGACGCAAAGTTCTGCAGATGCAGCCTTGGAACTATTGACGATTTGGGTACTTAAGGCAAAGACGGCCACGGATTTAGACGGATTTGCACGGATAAATCATGGAAGAGGTTGTATCACATCGGCTCACGGCCCGATAGGCATGGACATAAGGAACACCGCGTCCGCCGATTGTTCCCCGTTACTGCTAATGGTCCTTTATTCGTGAAGATTCGTGTAAATCCGCGGCTAGTTATTTTGGGGCAAAAAAATCGGGGTTAGCAATGGCGGCTCAGCCGCCACTTCCAACCCCGTCTCCCAGGTTCTGTGGTAGGTGAAGCGAGTATGAGGCCGGCAGGACGAAGTAACAAGATTACCGAGGACAATGACCTTTAGTAACCAAAGCTGGCAAAGTCAGCCACGGATTCTCACGGATCTCCACGGATTCGAAAATCCACACAAAACTCACGTTATCCGTGTAAATCCGTGGCTGCTTTTTGCAAAAAGAAAGCGCTCGCCGAAGCGAGCGCCCTGCTTAACCGGGGGCTGGTTCACCCCCAAAACTTATTTCGCTGTGACCAGCGAATGTGTAATCGCGTGCACCGACAGCGCAATCCGGTTCTGAACCCCAACTTTACGCATGAGCTTAGCAACGTGTGCCTTTACAGTGCGTTCTTCAATGCCAAGAGCCGAGCCGATTTCTTTGTTTGAACGGCCTGCGACCAGCATTTCCAGAACTTCCTTCTCGCGGTCGGTGAACGCGACGCGGCCAGCCGGGAAGATACGCCCCGGTGAGGAACTGACCCGCTCAATAAACAGGGAAAGCACGCGGCGAGGTGCCCAGACTGATCCCTGGCTCACGATTTTGATGGCTTGTACAAACTCGGAGGCCGAGGCAGCTTCATCCACATAGCCCTTGGAGCCGGAGGCAATCGCTTTCAAGATGGTTTCTTCGTCCATGCCGGCACCGGTCACGATAATGCGGAGGTCGGGGCGCGAAGCCTTCAGGCTGGCCATCACGTCGAACAGGTTCTGGCCGTTGCGGTTTCCGAGCAGGACCAGGTCGATGTCCTGCATGACCGATATATCGGGCAGGCTGGCCGAGACCAGCTCGAAATCCGGCTCGGAATCGAACAGAGCCCGGAAGCCGACAAACCGCAGCGGATCGCTCTCCACCACGGCAATTCGGATCAGAGCCTTCTTTGTGGGTGTTGCCTTCATTGCGGTTGCAGCTTTCATAGATGTGCCTGTCCTCGGACAAGGATGTGGTTAGCATATCCGTATTGAGAGGGGATGCAAGGTTCCGTAACGCTTGACGAATTACGGGAGTAACATAGGTCGCATCCAAATTTGAGCGGGTCGGGAGCTGGTCACTGATGAAGATTCGAAGAGTTTGTTCGGCGGCAGTTTGCTTGATGCTGGTTGCAGTGATGGCACCGGCGCAGGCGGTTTATCAACCCAAGTTCAAGGGTGACCCCGCTCGCTCCGACTCTGAAGCGGCCGCCCTCGGCTACATGCGTACCTTTCTGCGGGCACAAAAGATTTACAAGAAGAAAAACAACCATTACGCCACGTCGCTGCTGGACTTAGCCAAGACAGGTTCTTTTACCCGCCGGATGGTCTCGACCGACCGCGGCGACTACACGGCAAAATTCCGCTCCCACAAAGATAAAGACACCTTCGAAATCACCATGGTGCCAAAACAGCTGGATTCGACACACCGTTCATTCTTCTCCGATGAGCAGGGAAAGATTCGCGCTGATGAGCAGAAAGAAGCGGATGAGAGTTCAGAAGTACTGAAGGCGGACTGAGATAACTTCACTCTTCCGCCCGGCAATGTGTCACTCGATCGATTCGAATTGTACTTTGAGCTCTTGCTAGGCGAGGGTGTAAACCTTCGCCTCCCAAGCGAAGATCGGCTCACGTCCGACTTGTGCGGCCAGGACGTCTCGCTGTTGCGTTACTTCGCGCCAATGCCGGCCAGCCGGAGTGGAAGGCCAGTTGGGAACGACATACTCGGCGTTCGGGTCAGTGAGGCCGTTCGGGGTCGCGAAGTCGGAGAAGTTAGCCACAACTACGACAGGATCCTGGCCGCCCGTGCCCCGCCGCCACACCAGCACGCGCTTGTTGTCGTTGAAGTCTAGGTGGATGAAGTCCGTGTCATTCACACCCAGCGCAGGATGGCGGGTGCGCAGATGGACAAGACGCGACACATATTCAAAAGTGGCAAGCCGCTCAGGGTCCTGCAAACGAGAGAAGTCAACAGGGTCAACTTCCTTGCCGCCTGGATCGGTCACGTTGCCGTTCGAGTCGAACAGATCATTCTGGTCAGCAAACTCTTCTCCTGCCAGAAACATTGGGATGCCGTTTGCCGTTAGTAAACACACAAATGCCAACCTCACGCGCTTATGCAGGCTCACGCCACTGAGGCCAGACTTTTGCAGCATGGTAAAGAGGCGCTCTTTGCGGAAACCTTCGACATCATGCGAAGTGACATAGTTCACCGCCTGCGCCAGGTCACCGAAGCCGAGATTGCGGCAATCGATGGCGTTGCGCACCGTGGATTCAACGTTCTCACCGTCAGTACTTTGGCCGAGAATCGCCGCCCGAATGCGCGCGCGGAAACCGTCATTCCAAAGCGCATCGAGGCGGCCTTGCGTGAGCAGCCCGAGCGGGCGTGACAATTCCTCGCCAACGACCAGGAATCGTTCGTCTGCTCCTGACCCGAGCCCCGCCGCCTGCCAGCGCTCGTTCCAAAGACTCCGGGCACGATTCGTGAATCCACCCACGAAGTCCCAATTGGCAACGTTCTCCACGCTGTCCATGCGGATGCCATCGACGCGAAAATCGCGCATCCAGTGCGTGACGTAGGTGTACATCAGGGCACGAGCAGGCGCGTCAACCACGGTGTTGCCGGAAATCGGGTCGTAGAAAGTCCGCGGCGCGGGCCGGGTGTATCTGAAAACCGTGCTGCCGAAGCCGTCACGAAAAGGCTGACTGCCATCACCGCGGCGGGATGTGAACGCGTCGGGATCATCGGGATGTTTGGAAGGTTCGGCAATATAGAAATCGTCAAAATCAATCCATTGATGGGCCTCATTACGGCCAAAGGCCATTACTACGTCGATAAAGAAACGAATGCCGTGACGATGGCAAGATTGCAACAGAGCGGCAAGATCAGCATTGGCGGTCGAAGCGGCCTGGCCATCGGGGAATCCTAATTCCCAATCCGGCGCAAGGAAGTGAGCAGTGTCGTAGCCCCAACTGCGTTTGAAGAAGCTGTCGGCGGGCGGTAATAATTCGAGCGCGTTGACCCCCAGTTCAGTGAGATAGGAACGCCCCGGATCCAGGACATTCAGGCCTTCAAAGTTAGCACCGGCGGCAGTTTCGTCCACCAGTGCCAGAACGTCCCTAAACGTCCCCACGCCACGCTCGTTGATGCCCGAGCCCTGCACTCGTGTCCAGGCAGATGGCAGTTCATAAATAACCAGATGATTGTTTTCGGGAAGAGTGTTGGGGAGCGGATCATCTTCAAACCCTGCGGATTCGCCGCCTGCATCGACGGCAGAAAGTCGCCCGTTCTGCAAGCGAATCACAGAAGCTGGTTGCCGGTCTGTATCGTTGTTGAACCCGGCAGGCAGAGAAGGCGAGAGCAATCGCCAATCGACGGTAGTAGCGAATGGATCAGTACAAAGAATGAGCGCCGCAGCAGGATCTCCCGGATTTGTATTTCCAACCTGAAACCAGTAATGATAGATACCGTCGGCGAGCCCACTCTGCGCGGCAGAGAGCGTCCATAAACCCGGAGCGTCCGGAACTACCTTTGAGAGTGGAATCTGCTTCTGATTGGCAAGGCTGTTGGGATTGCCTGCGGCGAACGTGCCAATCACTAGAACGGGCGGAGTATCGTCGAGATTCGGACGCCAAAAGGTGAAATGGGTTTCTCTGCGGAGGAGGAGGTCGGAAGGTAACATACACACTCCCTGGGGGGCTATTCGGACAACGCTAGCGGAGATTGCACACCGAATCAAATGAAATTTTCGCTAATTTCGTGCGCAGCAAGGCGGTCATCATTAGGCTGAAATCCTGGATGCCAGCAATTGGATCAGCTGGCACCGGCCCGAATCTCAATCGCCTTCCCACTGTGGTAGCTGATCGTGACCGGCTTCCCGCCATTGGGATAATCCAACGTTCGATCGATCGAGTCGGCACCCGGTTGCAGCAGGCCGATTCCAATTGCGAAATCCGCCTGCAATTCGCTCATACCAGGCTTTACCTGATGCTGATCAATCGCCTGCCATACGTCCGGTGGCCAATGCTCATAGAGCTGGTGTGGATCTTCGATGAACAGCATGTCGTCGGAATAAAATTTGTAGTCGCCGGACTTTTCCGTTCCGATCGGCGCCGCGTAGAACTTTGGGCCGTTTTCGAACACAGCTAATACTTGCCGCTCTCCTGGGTCTTTCGGAGAAACACCAGTTACTACGTCTTTGATCTCCAGCTTCTGCAGTGGCAACAGCTTTCCGGCTTCGTGAGAAAGATCGGCACGATGGGCGGCCGGATCGTATACGTAATACGAATACGCGTATCCAACTTTCACCCACACCGGCTGCTGGGTCAGTTTCTTTGCCGATTTCAAGTCGTACGGATGTAGCTTCTTAGGCGAAACGTAGTAATCCGGATTCAGTGGCGGCGCTTCCTGTTTCTCCGGCACGATTGACGCTTCATGCCGCTCGTAAAAGATCCAAGCCAAGCGAATTCCGGCAACCACCATTGCCAGGACCAATGCAATTTGCACTTTCTGCTTCATCGCTGCGTAGCATAACAGGCTGGGATAAACTTAAAAGATAGACTTAATAGAAGAGGAAACCCATGCCAGCCACAACCCAAGAAGATGTGCTAACTGCTCTGAAGGACTGCTACGATCCGGAGATCCCGGTCAACATAGTTGATTTGGGCCTGATTTACGGAATCAAGATGGATTCCGCCGAAAATGAGCAGCAGGACGTCACAGTAGATATGACTCTGACCTCGCCCGGATGTCCGGCGCACGTGACTATTGGCGAACAGGTGAAAGGCCGCGTTGGGCAGATCGCAGGCGTTCGCAATGTAAGCGTGAATGTGGTCTGGACTCCGCCCTGGACGCCTGAGCGGCTTAGCCCCGAAGCGCGCAAGCAGCTGGGAATCGAATGATCTCTAGCCGCTGAGCAGGGCTTCAAGCCAGCGATTGCTGCGGGATTCCGTGGCTTCCGCCAGGCGCTCCCCTAATCGCGACGCCACTTCCAGAAATGTAGTGCCGCGCTCGATGTACGCTGGGAGCTTAGCGCGAATTTCGGCGAACTTCTCCGGGTACTCGGAGGCCAGCGTGGCAAGCGCCGCCCCTCCACAAATAAGGGCTCCGGTACGGCTTCCTTTCAACAAGAACACTACCCCTAGTCCCGCCGATCCCGCTAACAGCGCACGCTTCCAGTTCTCCATCGCTTTTCTCCGATATCGTCTCGCCATAACCTCTCGACTATACTGTCCGAGCCTCTGGAGGACTTGGATGCGCAAACCGAATTGCACGATCTGGCTTTCCGCTGTGCTTTTTTGTTCGCTTTGGGCCTCGGGACAAAAGCCGAGAGCGCGTGACCTGGGTGTTCCGTTCGATGGCAACCCTGGGCCATTGAACGCTATAACGGACATCAGGGGAGTGGAAGTCGGCCACACAACGCTGATTTCGGGTGACGGCGCTTTGAAAGCCGGCGTCGGCCCGGTGCGCAAAGGAGTGACCGCAATCCTGCCGCGCGGCAAGAATTCCAGAGACGCCGTCTTCGCCGGCTGGTTCAACCTGAACGGCAATGGGGAAATGACCGGCACGCACTGAGTGGAGGACTCTGGTTTCCTCGACGGGCCGGTGATGATCACAAATACCCACAGTGTGGGGGTCGTTCGCGATGCAGTCATTCAGTGGAAGGTGAAGCGGGGCGAGGCCGACATGGAGGGCTATTGGTGGTCACTGCCCGTCGTCGCCGAAACCTGGGATGGCTTTCTGAACGATATTAACGGCTTTCACGTGAAGGCCGAGGACGCAATTCAGGCGCTCGACTCCGCTTCTTCGGGCGCTGTGACGGAGGGCAGCGTTGGCGGCGGCACGGGCATGATTTGCAACGAGTTTAAAGGCGGAATTGGAACCTCGTCGCGCGCGCTCACTAAGAAAGAAGGCGGATACACCGTCGGGGTGCTGGTTCAGTGTAACTACGGCGAACGGGAGCAGCTGCGGGTGGCCGGCATTCCTGTCGGGCGCGACATTGCTGGTCCGAAAATCTGGGAGCAGGATACTGGCTCCATTATTGTTGTTGTGGCCACGGACGCTCCCCTGATTCCGACTCAACTCAAACGGCTGGCGCGACGTGTTGCCCTAGGTGTGGGCAGAGACGGCAGCTACTCAGGTGACGGTTCAGGCGACCTCTTCATAGTATTCTCAACCGCAAACCCGCGGGCGATTGCGTCAAAAGGGCTGCGCCAGATCTCTATGCTCCCCAACGATCAACTTGATCCCCTATTTCTGGCAACGGTCCAGGCCACGGAAGAGGCCGTGATCAATGCCATGGTGGCAGCGGAGGACATGAAAGGAATCAATAATCATTTTGTGCCGGCACTTCCTCATGACAAACTGCGCGAAATTCTGAAGAAATACAATCGCCTGACCAGGTAGGATCATGCAAAAAAGTCCACCGATATCCCTCAGGGGCTAAAGCCCCGTTTGTTTTAGTGCCGTCGGCGCAGGGCCGGAGGCCCTGCTCCACCCAAGAACTTGGGTTTCAGCAACCTGTTTAGCGTTTGAGACCTGCCCTTCCCCCCCAACACACTGGAAGAATCAGCGTAACTGAGGTAACTCATCGTTCTGCGGTGATTGCGCTAGACTGGCGCAACCTGGCCGAGGGCCAAACCCTGTCCCCGCAGGCAAGGCTTCGCCGCTTTAGAATAGGGAAAGTTCTTGAGTATCCAGCCGAAACCCGCTCCGGCAATCAGCGAGGCCGAACGGCGCCTGCGCACAATCGTGACCAAGGCGCCGGTGGTCTTCTTCGCTTTGGACGCAAACGGAATCTTCACGCTTTCAGAAGGACGCGCGCTGCAGAAGCTTGGCCTTCAGCCCGCCGAGATAATCGGCCAGTCAGTCTTCAAGCTCTCCAGCGATCACCCAGGAATTCTAGATCACGTGCGGCGCGCTCTTTCCGGCGAGGAATTCTCGGACCTCGATGAGCTTCCCGCGCTCGGTCTTTCTTTCGAGACCCACTGGGCCCCAATCCGGGACGCCGACGGCAAATTGACCGGGACTATTGGCGTTGCCGTAGACGTCAGCGAACGCAAGCGTAACGAACGCGCACGTCAAGACGCCGAGACGCTGTATCGAAGCTTGGTCGAGCAGCTATCCGCGGTCACTTATATTGCCGAACTCGGCCTTGAAGGCGAGTGGCTCTTCGTGAGTCCGCAAATCGAATCGTTACTGGGATACTCTGCGCGGGAGTGGCTTGCCGATTCCGCGAACTGGATCCAGCATGTGCATTCCGAAGACCGGCAGATTGTAAGCGCAGCGGAAGACGCTACCCTGGCGGGCAATGCGTTCCGCGCAGAGTACCGCATGTTCCGTCGCGATGGAAAAATTCTTTGGATCAACGATAGCGGATCGCTGGTGCCTGGCCCCGATGGCCGCCAGTTGCTGCACGGTGTGCTGCTCGACGTCACGGAGCGGAAACAGCTTCAATCGCATTTGTCGCAAAGTCAGCGCATGGAAGCCGTCGGGCAATTGGCTTCCGGCGTTGCGCACGACTTCAATAATCTGCTGACGATTATCAAAGGCTACAGCAGTCTGCTGATTGGGCGGAACCCTGAGGGTGCCGACTCGCATGCTGTCATGGAAATTCAGCAGGCCGCCGACCGCGCTGCGTCCCTTACTCATCAGCTATTGGCGTTCAGTAGGAAACAAACTCTTCAGCCTCGCGTGCTTGATCTGAATACCATTGTGCACGGCCTGGAAATGATGCTCCGGCGTGTGCTCACTGAAAATGTCGAACTGGTAATGCACGCCGCTCCGGATCTCGGGTTTGTGAAGGCGGATCCGGTGCAGATGGAGCAAGTTCTCATCAATCTGGTCGTTAACGCGCGCGACGCAATGCCAAAGGGCGGCCGCCTGACGATCGCCACGTCGCCACACGAAGTGACGACGAACTCTGGCGAAGGCGAAGCACTCATCCGCGCAGGTTCATACGTGACCTTGTCGGTCTCGGATACCGGCATGGGCATGGACGCCGCAACCCGTGCTCGCATCTTCGAGCCATTTTTCACCACAAAAGAGGTTGGCAAGGGAACCGGACTCGCCCTCGCCACCGTATATGGCATCATCAAACAAAGTAACGGCCACATTGAGGTCGAGAGCGAACCCGGGAAAGGCGCCACGTTTCGTGTATCTCTGCCCAGGGTCGAGCAACAACCAGTGGCAGCGCGGAAAACGACTATGGCAGAAACCCACAGGCGCGGCACCGGAACGATTCTGCTGGCAGAGGACGAACCTCTGCTTCGCGAACTCGGCGAAACCATACTCACGCAGGCAGGATATAAAGTCGTTAGCGCGCCAAGCCCTGACGCTCTCGACTCTTTTATCGCTGAGTATGAAGGAAAGATTGATCTGCTGCTGACGGACGTTGTCATGCCAGGCATGAGCGGTCCGGAGCTGGTGAAGGTGGTCAAGGCGCGCTGGCCCGAAGTCCGTGTTCTTTACATGTCCGGCTATGCCGACGACGAAATCGAAGATCTCGACCGCGACGCCGGATTCTTGCAAAAGCCATTTACGCCCTCAGAACTGACCGCGAAGATTGCGGAAGTCCTGGGGAGCTAGAAAAGCGGCTTTAGGCTTTTGGCGTCGGGGTGCACGACATGAAAGTGCGGATCACGCACGCCTGGTTTCCCAATAGTCCTCAAAGCGACCGCTGAGCCGGCAGCAACGGAGGGCGATGATGGCGTTAGCGCCACGAACCGTCCAGAACATGCCGGACTGCTTGAG
>WNGK01008335.1_pt1 | contig 11288 bp, 6 predicted proteins | sample 5400601 | NCBI WGS metagenome assembly WNGK01 (sample SAMN13153376, study PRJNA577476) | soil metagenome | isolation source: 60 cm soil or saprolite under Garry oak tree replicate 1 | place: USA:California | collected 2016-06-15
CCGAGGCCCGCCGCAAGCACGTCAAGGACCAGATCAGCTCCGCCGAGCTGCCAGTCAAGCATGAGATCTGGAAGTTCGGCAGCCCGCACACGCTGGTGCTGACCAAGACCGACGAGCTGTTCCGGCGCGAGGCCAAGGCACGCGAAGACGCGGCAGCCAGCCTGGAATGGCTGGCCGCGCAACGGAGGCGTTAACCGAGGCACGGACCCGGTGCGTGAAACACCGGCCGTTATGATCCCTGGTCCACGCATTCGCGGCGACCAGAGCGGAGATCTGGACACAGGAGGATCGGCGGGGTATGCGAACATGGTGGTGTTCGGCCCGAACTCGGAGATGAAGTACGTCGCGCCGAACAGCAGCAGGAACGGCAGCAGCGCAGTGGTCGCCCTGGGCGCCAGCCACAGGCAGGCGAAAGTAGGGGCCTTCGCGGTGAAGCCGTCGGCCTGCAGCAGCTTGCGGGCGATCCCTTCGATGGTGGCGGCGGCCAGTATGTAAGCGTGCAGCGCGGCGCCTGCGAAGATCGCCAGCACGGCGCCGGTCTGGCCGGTCAGAGTGGCGTGCGGCGCTACCAGCTTGACAATCACTGGGCTGGAGACGATGTTGCCGTAGCTGGCCCGAAAGGAGTTCGGCCAGGCGTTCTGGGAGGGACCAGGTAGATCGTAGGTGCCCGCACGCAGCGGCGCCTGCAAGCTAGCCGCCGTGGAGTCATTCCGCCCGCGACACGGCGCGCAGGTCAAGATGTTTCCACGGACGGTGTCCGTGGCTGTCCGCGTGCCGGGCTCACGGCGGTGGCGGCGGTGCGGCGAACCGCTTGCTGTCACCAACAGTGATGGGCTTCCCCTGGTGAGGGCGTGTTCGATCTGGTGGCTGACGGCGTCTTCCTGGCCGTGGAGGCAGTGGGTGCAGACGGTGTGCAGGACACGGACGCTGTTCCCGGCGCGGGCGGCGACCTCGGCCGGCGCCCCGGTGGTATTGAGCCACAGCGACAAGGCGGCGTGCCGCAGGTCGTATGGCCGCCCGGCCAGCGGGATGGCGGCCAGGGCCGTGCCCAGCGCGGCCAGCCGGGCGGTGTGCCAGGTGCGGCCGTACACCGATTCGCTGAGCATGCCGCCGCGGGTGCCACAGAACAGCCGCCCATCGGGTGTGGTCCCGAACCGGTGCAGGTGCTGGCGCAGCAGCGCGGCCAGGACCGGCGGGACCGGGACGGGTCTGATCGCGCCGTCGGGGCGGTGCTTGAGACCCCGTTGCTCATGCGTGCTGCCGGTGGTGGTCCAGGCTGATCCGGTGCGGGGGCAGGCGCGGGTGAGGATCAGCTTGCCCCACCCGCGCGCCGGGAGAACCAGGTCGCGGCTGCGCAGGGCGACGGCTTCTTCGGGGCGCAGCGCCGCGTAGTACAGGCAGGCGAAGAACGCCGTCAGCTCGGGCCTGATCTTGCTGACTTCGGTGAGGATGGCGTGCACCTGGGCGGGGCTGGCCACGGTCAGCGGGTTCACCGCGGCGTTGGCGGCGGGTGCCTTCCAGCTCACCTGGTCGAGCGGGTTCCTGGGCAGCAGGGCCGATTTCGGCGGCGTAGGCCAGGGCGTTGTGGAGCACCGCGTGTTTGCGGGTGATGGTGTTGGGTGCGGCTGGGTGGCCGTCGAGCCGCAGTGCCAGGGCGTCGAGCGCCCGCCGGATGACACGGGGATCGTGCAGGTCCTGGATGAGCAGCGAGGCTCGTTCCAGCCAGGCGAGCGCGCTGGCGGTGGCCCGGTCCAGCGTGGCGTTTCGCCGGTGGGGGTTGAAGGCATGCCCGTACAAGGCGGCGCGGAGGGTGCGGATTGGTGGCCTGCGGGCGGTGGGCCTGGTGAGCTCGGGGGTGACGGTGGCCAGCGCCTCGGCCACGCTCGCGCGCGAATGCGGCGCCAGGTGCGGCCATTTCATGTCCACATAGGTGACCGCGTGCTGGTACCACGTGGTGTCCGGGGCCGCCGGGGCGGCCCACAGCACCGGTTCGCCGGTGGCTGGGTCGAATTCCAGGCCCTGGCGCGCCGCGCGAACCAGCTCCGCGCGGTAACTGTCCGCCAGCCCCCTGGTGATGAACGAACGGGACCGGCCCGGCCCGCGGCATGCCAGCGGACCTCGAACGGGCGGCGGCGATCTGTGCGGCGCCGGATCGCATAGAAGCGGACGTCAAAGACGTTCATAGATGACCTCCTGAGGGCGAGGATGAGAGCCCCCAGGTGATCACGGACCAGCGGGCCTGGCGGGAAGGCCGCATGGCCGCACCGGTCCCTGACCCCGATGAAGGAGCCGGCACCACAGCACCGGGCACGCAGCGTGAACACGGCCATAACGGCCGAGACCGGAACCACCCGAACATATCGCCGATTTTGCGCGGCTTGTAGATGGTCGGTTGCCGCTTTTGGGTGACACGGAACGCCCAGTTATGAGCGTCCGTGACGGAGGAAGCCTCGCCCGGATTGCCGGTTCTGAAGACGTCCCGGGTGCGCCTGGGTGATCCGGCGGCGATCGGCCGCTGTGGCCGGCGGCCGCGTCCCTGCCTGCTTCAGCCGAGTCGGCCGGGCCTAAAATTCGGGCGCCGTCGACATCGCGCCCCGGCACGCCGGAAGCCCTGTTCTGTGTCTTTTGCACGGCCTTCCAGCCGACCACCGAAGCCGCGCCGAACAGCGGATATCGCTCGTCAGGCGGTGCGCAGCGCAAACTACCGTCCGTGACGGATGGACGGCAGCTCCGGGCGCCGGATCGCCGACTCGGCGCTGCCTGTCCATGGTGGGTTTGCTGTGGTCGAGCGTTACAGAACTGCCAGTTCTGAGCCGTTTCTCGTTTGCCATCTTTCTCGCGTCGGCCTCGTCTATGGCTCGCGCTTTGGCGCCGATCGGGAGGTTAGGTATCCGAGATGGTGCGTGCCGGCTTGTGTTGCGGATGGATCGGCCGGCCTCGCCGGTAGCTGCCTGGCCAACTCTGACACGCCCGCCCTGGACAGCCAGTCCCGGTGACCGTGGAGGTCACCGGGACTGGCTGGCGGCTGGGCGGGCTAGCGCTGTCGTGGTGGGTTAGGGGTTGAACTCGGTGAGCGTCTGGGTAGCGCCGCCTCCGGCCGGCCGGAGGTTGCCGACCGCCCAGGCCTGGCCGGAGGCCGGGTCGGCGGCGGCGCCGCTGAGGGTGGCGGCGGAGCCTGGGCTGGGGCTGGCCACGATGCTCCAGCTGGTGCCGTCCCAGTGTTCGATGAGGGTGGAGGGGATGCCGCTGGTCCCGTTCTGGGACTGGCCCACGGCCCAGATGTCGGTGGCCGAGACGGCCGCCACCCCGAACAGGGGGTTGGCGAGGGTGCCGGCCGGGCTGGGGCTGGGCACCACGGTCCAGCTGGTCCCGTCCCACTGCTCGATCAGCGTCCCGGAGCCGCTGTCTCCGACGGCCCACACGTCGCTGCTGGAGACGGCGGTGACGCCGAGGAGCCCGTTCTGCAGGCCCGGGCCGGCGGGGCTGGTGACGATGCTCCAGCTGGTGCCGTCCCAGTGCTCGGTGAGGGTCTGGAACACGCCGCTGGCATTGAGGAAATCGCCGACCGCCCAGGCGTCGGTGGCGGAGATGGCGGTGACGCCGTCGAGCAGGTTGCTTTGCGTGCTGGCGTCGGGGCTGGGCACCACGGCCCACCTTTTGCCGTCGAAGTGCTCGATGAACGTCTGGGCCGCTCCGGTGGACGTGGAGACTATGTCGCCGACGGCCCAGACGTCGCTGCTGGAGGTGGCGGCCATCCCGTTGATGGTGGCGGTGGTGGCGGGGCTTTTGGCCACCGTCCATTTGCGGCCGTTCCAGTGCTCGAACTGCGCGGTGTTGCCGCGGCTGGACAGCAGGAAGCCGCCTCCGGCCCACACATCGTTGCTGGAGATGGCGGCCACGGCGGACAGGTTGCCGGTCACGACGGCCGGGGTAGCCACGATGCTCCAGCTCGTGCCGTCCCAGTGTTCGGCCAGCGGCTGGGCGTTGCCGGCGGCGTTGTCGGCTGACCCCACGGCCCAGACATCGCTGGCGGCGATGCTGGCCACCGCGTTGAGCTGGTTGTTCCCCGCCGAGGCGTTGGGGCTGGCGACAACCGTCCACGGCGATGTCTGCGCCTGCGCCGCCGCCGGTGCCAGCAGCAGCGGAAGCGATACGACAGCGGCGCTGGAAATGATGCTGCCTGTCAGGACCTTTAAGTTCATCTCAGCCTTTCCTTCCCGCAGTTTCGCCATGGACCGGCGCCGTAGTATCCGGGCCCGGTGGCCTGGCTAGCCTGGCTAGCCTGAAATCGTGATGGTCTGGGGCGAATCAAGGAATGTCCCGGTGCTATCGGCGATGCGCGCGGTGAAGCTGAATGTGCCCGCCTTGGTGGGGGTGCCCCTTGACCTCGCTGGTCGTGGTGTTGATGGCCAGCCCGGGCGGCAGCGCCCCGGCGGAGATTGACCAGGTGTAGGGCGGCACCCCGCCGCCGTAGAAGAACCCGCCGTCGTAGGCCTGGCCGACCTGCCCGGGCGGGAAGTTGGCCTGGGAGATCACGATCGGCGCGGGCGGGGTGATCTGCCAGACGTACGGCCGGCGCGAACAGTTTCCTCATCATGACCCTCCGATCTTGGCAGGGGCGGTAACCGATGGCCCTGTTCCTACCCAGGCCGGCGGACGTGGCCAGAGCGCCAGGCAGGCAACGGACACACTCCTCCATTACCTTCACGGATCAGCGCACAGTTCGGTTCAAACGCCTCGAATAACACTTCGGATTCGGGGCGGGCGCGCAACATCAGCGGAATTTGCGGGGATAGGCTATTTAGTGGTCGAAGCCGCTCTCCCGAGGAGAGGCGCGCACGGCCCACGCGGGCCCACCCGGCGGCCCGGTCACACGCGTACAGGTCAATCATGGCCCGCGTCTTCCACCCGGTGGATCCGCACCAAGCCGGACCCCGGTGCCGCCACTGTCCAGCCGCAACCGGGCGAAGGGCGGCGGAAGGGCTGCGGCCGGAGTCGCTCAATCCTGCCCGCCGCCCACGACGCGTGAACACGACTGCCTACGATCGCTGTCGCCAGCGACCTCGCATGCAGGCCGCTCATCGCAGCGCAGGAGACGTAATGACCGAGGACGAACTTCACACACAACCGGTAAATGGCACGATCGCCCCATGATCCGGAAGATGCCCGGAATGATCTTGACTATGAGCAGCTCGGCGACCGAGTACCGACAGGTGGATCGGGAACTCGCTAGATCACAGCGGCGGGTCTCCGGAGCCGTGAACGCTGTCCTAGCGCCGAACGTCAAGATATGCGCGACTCAAGTCCTGGCCGGCATCAAACAGAACCAGGCCGCCCGGTGGAAGGCCGGCCTCGGCCTGACCGCCGCCCAGCACGCCGGGATCGCCGCCTACGAGACACTGATCGCCCAGCTGCGCCAGGTCAACAGCGACGTCCTGGGCGCGGGTTTGGTGCCTGTCTCTCTCCGGGCATGGCGGCAACAGAACACTCCGTTCTGGCTCGGCTCAGCCTGGCCCGCGGCAGGCCCTCGAAGATCTGCACCTTGATCTGGTCACCGGGGTTCACGGGGTCTTGGCGTGAGGTGTGAATGTGGCTTCGGCTGGCTGGGGACTGGGGGCCTGCCAGGGACGCCGTTGGTCTGGATCAGGGCGAAGTTCACCGGCCATTGCACGGCGCGCCGGCCCGGGGGATGCGATCACCGATTTCGAGGACGTGACCCGGATGGCGCTGAATGCCGCCGCCTCGCCGAGGTGACCGGCGACAGCCGCAGGTGCCTGTTCAACAGGACGACCAGCGGCGGGGTACTCGGTGGGACATCTGGGCCTTCAGCCCGTCGCGCCGGGTGACAGGCTCGGCGGCTCGGAGAGGACAGTTCCGGTTGCCAGCATGAAAGACCGCTCACAGGCCCTGCACACGTGAACCGATCCTGCCTGCGGTCCGTTAACACAACGGATCCATAGCGAACGCAGATGATTGACTCCAGCCCGGGCCAGGCCGCGGCGCGGCCGGTCCGCCAGCACCGCCCGGCACCCGGCCACATGGCGGGCCCGGCACTTGCGCACGGCCGGCGCCCTTGCTCCGGCCCGCCCGGCGACCTCGGCGCGGCGGGCCCGGCGCGGGCCGCCAGCACCATCTGGGCTGGCGGCGCGAGGCCTGTATCGCGGTGCCATAGGCAGCTGTCCGGCACAGTTCTTCCTGGTCTTGGGCCGCAATATCAGCGGGCCGGCAGCTCGCGTATCTCAGTACCTCAAAGGAAGCAGGGAGCCCGGACACGGGCTCCACGGTTCATCTATGGAATATGGGGTGTGTGCCATGTGGTTAAGGCGTGGCCTGTTCGCCGCAATCATTGCATCTGTGATCGTGCCGCTGGCGCCGTCGCTGGCATCTGCCCAGGCCGGCGGTGTCCTGGTATCGGCCGGCAGCCCAAGCAGCCCGTTCCCGCAGAACAAGCAGAACGAGCCGGCGGTCGCCATCGACCCGCTGAACCCCAAGATCGCCGTGGCGGGGGCCAACGACGAGATTGACCTTGCACCCTGCGCGGGCAGCTCCTGCCCGTTCACACCCGGCGTCGGGCTTTCCGGGGTGTACTTCTCCACCAGCGGCGGTGCCTCCTGGTCCCAGCCCACATACAGCGGCTTTTCGGCCCGCACCGGCACCGGCAAGGCCGGCCCCATCGGCACGGTACCCGGCTACTTCCAGGCCGGGCTGGTCAGCGACGGTGACCCGGCGCTCGCGTTCGGCCCGAGGCCGGCCGGCGGCCGCTTCTCCTGGGCCAACGGGGTGCGCCTGTACTACGGCAACCTGGCCGAGAACTTCCCCGGCGCCAGCGCGTTCAAAGGTTTCGAGGCAATCGCCGTCTCCCGCACCGACGACCCGGCGGGCGCGATGGCCGGGCACAACAGCGCGTGGATGCCGCCGGTGATCGTCAGCCGCCAGAATTCCGCGCTGTTCTCCGACAAGGACGCGGTGTGGGCCGACAACGCCGCCACCAGCCCGTTCTTCGGCCGTGTCTACGCCTGCAACGTCGCCTTCCGCAGCCAGGAAAAGGGCCACGCGGTCCCCGAGCCGGTGATCGTGGCCACGTCCACCGACGGCGGGTCGACCTGGACGCAGCGGCAGGTGTCGTCGGCCACCAACAACAACCGCACCGGCGGGCGGCAGGACTGCGCGCTGCGCACCGACAGCCACGGCGTGGTCTACCTGATGTATGACAGCTTCAGCGTGCGCCTGAACAGCAACGTGCTGATCGAGCAGCGGTCGGCCGACGGCGGGGCAACATTCACCAGGCCGCAGATCGCCGCCGTGGTGGGCCAGACCGGCCAGTTCGACCCAGTGCAGGGCCGGTTCACCATCGATGGGGTGGCGGGGTCGCGGACCGCCACGTTCCCCAGCTTCGACATCGCGAACGGTGCCCCAACTGGCCAGGGCGCGACCAATGAGCTCCTGCTGACCTGGACGGATGCGCGGGCCGGGCTAAATCACGAGCAGGCCTTCCTGGAGGACTCCGCCGACGGCGGCCGCACGTTCTCCGCTCCGGTGGCGATCTCGCAGGCAGGCGACCGGGCGAACCAGCCGGCCATCGCCATCACACCCGATGGAACGCGGGCCTGGCTGACCTACAACGCCTACCTGCAACCATGGCAGGCGACCACCGGCGCGGCGCGCCCCGAACAGGGCGTGGTGCGGATGGCCACGATCAGCAACGGAGTCCCCGGCGCGTTCACGACCGTGCTCAGGGGCGCTGCCGGCGACGCGCGCGCGTCCAGCGCGAACTCGCTGACGTCTGAGTTCCTCGGCGACTACAACGACATCAAGGCCAGCGCGGCCGGGGCGGTAGCGGTGTGGAACGACACCCGCCGCGCCGCCGACTGCCCGGCCGTTGACGCCTTCCGGCAGTCACTGGTGAACGGGTCCCCGATCACGGCCCCGACCCCGGCGACCAGCTGCCCGGCCACGTTCGGCAACAGCGACATCTTCGGCGGGAGCTTCTAGAGCACCAGGCCAAGGGAGGCCACCGCCCCCGGGTGCGGGGACCGGGGCCCTGCGCCCGGGAGACACATGTCCTACGTGGCGGGACATGCCCCTCAAGCAGACCCGGAAAGCGCTGACGACACTGCCCGGGAAAGACCCGGGCACGCTGCCTGGGGCGCCGAAGGGGCAACCTGCCCGGAACCTGTCAGGCACCTGGGGCCGGACGAGGCAGGCGTCTCTGGAGTCTCGCTCACCGCGGCGCTGCCGGCTGGGCTGGCCGGCCAGCGGTGACGGCCTCAGCCAGCCGGCCAGATGACGGAGCCGGGAGCACTCACGAAACTGCGCCGGATGGCGGCCGCGAGCCAGGTTCTGACGCCCATGATCGGGCTTGGGGTACTACGGCGGACGGTCACCCCGGCTGTCATCCCAGAGGACGACGACCAGGCGTTGCCGCCCGCGCCGAGGGGCGAGCAGGTGGGGCCAGCGGCGAGGGAGCAGCCAGATCGGCCAGGCGAATTAGGCGATCCCGCTGCCGGCGAAGAAGAGCCCGAACAGCGGATACAGCGGATACTCGTCGAAGTCCATCTTGGCGACGAAGAGGCGGACCGCCGCTGCGCCCGCCGAGGTCAGCGCGGCCGTGAACGCGAGCCGATCGCCTGCGCCCGCGGCAGGCACCGCGCGGCCGAGGCGATCGGCCAGAGGGACGATGCCGACCGGCGTGGCCGCGACCACAGCCGCCGGCCGCGCCGCCGGCATTCGAGAAGCCGGGCGTGAACAGGAATCTCGCCATGAGCAGCGCCGCGAACAAACCGGCGAGGCCGAGCAGGACTGTGACGCTCCGCACCTGTTCGCGCCGAGCCCGCGCGGCCTCGGTCCGGTCGGTTCCCAGCGGCCTCGGGCCATTCCGCTGCCGCGGCTCGAGCGCCGCGCGCCGCGGCGGAGGCGGCGCTGCCCTCTCGCCCCTGGCGGCCCGAGCCGGAGCGGCGTCGTCCCTGCACCGGGTGCACAGGCGCTCACCTCCTGGTCGCGATGTGCGTTCGAATCCATGCCCGTCCGGCGCGGAAGTGTTTTATCCATGTCCGACGCAGCAGCGGCCCAACGCCCGCGCGGATGAACCGCCACGGCGCCCGGCTCGTGTAGTTCAGTGTCAGCCTGGCCGGCCCGGGCGGGCACCCGGGCCGGAGGAGGGAGGCGCAATGTCTCGTCGCTGGCTGGTGGAGCACGAGGCCTCGGTCCAGAATCTGCCGGTTATCACTATGACCGATCTGCCTGTGCAGCTCTAGCCGAGCAAATCGGCAGGATAGGGCACGCACGCCGGGCGACAGAATAACCGTTCTGTACGGCACTACGGGGTTGCGAACCAAGTCGGCGTCGGCGACAGATCGGCGGATTTAGCGCACCTTCGTTCACGGAGCCGCCGTCACCCGCGGTGACCAGCGCCCGCGCCGTGGATGGGTCTCATCACCGGCTGCTGCGGGTTCATGCTGGCCAAGATTGCCTGGGCAGGGAAGACCGGGGGCGGTCCCAGCACCCAGGAGGCCGGTGAGCGATCGTGCCCGGGTCCGTGCTCGGGCCAGGCCCCATGACTTGCATGGCGCCAGCGTGGTGATCAAGGCTTCGGGTGGGGACATGGCAGGCCAGCCTGGCGTGATGGAGTTCACCTACCCGGCGGGGTTGTCGGTCCACACGCCGGCGAGGACGAGATGTTCTGTGTGTTTGACGGCGAGCTCACCGGGTTCTGCGACGACGACCGCGGACGGCGAGGGCAGGCAGCTTGGTGTTCGTCCCCCGCGACCGGGTGTGCGGATTCTCCGTCACCAGCGGGCGAGCCCGCCAGGGCGATCATCATCATCGGGCCATCGCAGCTTGATCGCCAGATCGCAGCGCGCGGAACGCCTGCAGCCCGTTCCTAGACTGCCGGGCCACGAGCGGAAACCCGGAACGCGCTACACCGCGTGCACGGTCCTGGCCGCGCTGGATGCCATGTTGGCCGGCTTGGGACCCGCGTGGCTCGCATCCAGGATCTTCCGGGTCCTGGCCGCCAGCGACCGCACCCTGAGCCTGATCGCAGGCCACGCGAGTTCAGCCATGAACTGGGGCCACCGGTCGCGGCGTGTTCATCCGATGTTCGCACCGGGAGCTGTACCGATGCGGATTGCGGTGGGTGGGTTACATCGCGTGCGTGTCCGAGCGCCACAATGGCCTGGACGCACTTCGAACGGAGGAATCAATGATTCGATTCACGTTCCCTCGGCCGCACTCCCTCTCACCCGGGCCTCATGGGCGCCGGCGCCGGCGGTGGCCGGCTGCCGCCGCGGTGGCCGCCGCCACGGCGCTGGTCACTATGGCCGCAGGCGCCTCCTCGGCTGGCGCGGGACAGGCTGGATTCCGCCAGGTCAATCTGGTGTCGGACATCCCGGGCGTCGCCCCGCTGACCGACCCGGACCTGCTCAACGCGTGGGGCCTGGCGGCCACTCCTGGCACCGACCAGGCGCCGGGCTCGCCGCTGTGGGTATCCGACAACGGCTCAGGCAAGACGACCCTGTTCGCCGGGGCCACCGCTGAGTCGGTGGCCCAGGTCCTGGTGGTGAACGTCACCTCGGGCGCTCCCACCGGTCAGGTGTTCAACCCCGACCGCGCAGGCTTCTTCGTCCACGACGCCGCCGGCCACTCGGGCTCGGCGCTGTTCATCTTCGCCTCGGAGAACGGCGCGATCGACGCCTGGAACCCCGGTGTCGGCGCTACCGGGAGTGGGCCGTCAACGGTGACCGAGACGCCCATCAGCAACGGCGCCAACGCCGTTTACAAGGGCCTGGCCATCGCCCAGGCGTCCGACGGCAACACCTACCTCTACGCCACCAACTTCCGGTCAGGGCGAGTCGAGGTCTATGACAGCAGCTTCCAGCCGGCCGAGCTGCCGGGCGGGTTGTTCACCGATCCCGGCATCCCGGCCGGTTACGCGCCATTCAACATCCAGGAACTCGCCGGCCAGCTTTATGTGACCTACGCCAAGCAGGACGCCGCACTGCACGACGATGTCGCCGGGCAGGGCCATGGCTTTGTGGACGTCTTCACCAACGATGGCGCGCTCATCCGCCGTCTGGTGTCGCATGGTCAGCTCAGCTCGCCGTGGGGACTCGCCCTGGCGCCTGCGGGCTTCGGCGGATTTAGCGGCGCTCTGCTGGTCGGCAACTTCGGCGACGGGCACATCAACGCCTACAACCCCGCCACCGGCACCCATCTGGGCCAGCTGCGGCAAGCGGGCGGCCACCCGATCGTCATCGACGGCCTGTGGGGTCTTAGGTTCGGCAACGGGA
>WNGK01019253.1_pt1 | contig 11287 bp, 8 predicted proteins | sample 5400601 | NCBI WGS metagenome assembly WNGK01 (sample SAMN13153376, study PRJNA577476) | soil metagenome | isolation source: 60 cm soil or saprolite under Garry oak tree replicate 1 | place: USA:California | collected 2016-06-15
CGCCATTGTGCAGGGGAGCCCGGCCGAAGAACACCGCATTGCAAAGCTCGTCGATGACACCTGCGCGAGGCACTGTGGGGTCCGCAATCGTCTCGAAGCGGCGCGAGACATCATCGTAGATCGCCACGCCATTGGGCATCGGCCGCAAATCCCCGCGCTCGCAGGATGCGATGATGACGCCGAATTGCTGATGGGATCGGCGCTCCTGAACGGCGGGCGGCTTTTCGCCTCCGCCATAATTTCGCGCGGTCTTCAGAACAACCTCGTCGGCACTCGAGGACGCCGCCCGTAGAAGCGCCCGCGCTGTTCCATATTGATTGGAGTCCTTGGGATAACCACTTTCGGCAATCCAGCCCATGAATTCATCGCTGTCGAAATGGCCATAGCCGCTATAGGTGATCGAAGCGAAGGCGCCGTTCTCGAACGTCACCAGGGCAGAATACGCCCCTTCCGTCGGGCGCATTGGGTCCCATGCACCGGTCATTGCCCTTACGCTGCGCGTCTTGCTGCCGGCCAGATAGCGCACAATATCGACATGATGCGGCGCCTGATTGAACACCACGCCGCCGCCGCTTTCCGTGCGCAGCTCTTCGGGCCGGCGCGGCCGATAGAGGAAATCGGTGAAATTCATCGCGGTGAGCATGCGCAGGGACCCGAGCGTCCCGCCTTCGATGATTTCGCGGGTCTTGACGATTGGAGCGTCGAAACTATGGCTGTGTCCGATGACCATCTGCACGCCGGCGCGCCGGACCGCTTGGATCATCGCGCGGCATTCGTGCAGGGTTAGCGCCATGGGCTTTTCCACCAGCACATGCTTGCCGGCTGCCGCGGCCATCTCGACATGCGGCGCATGATATTGGTGAGGCGTCGCGACATAGATCGCATCAACGGCGCGGTCGGTGCACAATTCCTCGACGGAAGCATAGGTGTTCGCGGAGAAATCGGCGGCGAAACGTGCCCGCGCCTCCGCGCGAGGGTCAGCGGCAGCGACGAGCTGGACGTTGGGATGACCCACGAGGGTCGGCATCATCAGCAGGAATGCCCGGCCGAGACCCGCCACACCCACACGCAGCCTGTGTTCGGTCATTCAGATTTGATCGGCGACCAGCGGCTGCGCTCCGCCGACCTCGTCCCAGATCCGCACGTCGCGCGTTTCGTGCCGCAATCCTAGCGTGCTCACGATGACACCAAGACTTGCGACCGTCATCGGATACACCAGACCGACGAGCGGTATTCCGGTGAACGTGCCGGCGAGGAAGGTGGCGATGAAAGGCACACCGCCGCCGAAAACGCCGTTGCCGATATGATAGGGCAGCGACATGGAGCTATAGCGGATGCGCGCGGGGAACAGCTCGACCAGGAACGCTGCGATCGGGCCGTAGACCATGGTCACCAGGATGACCATGTACCAGACCAGAATGCACAGGAGCACGGGATTGTCCTTGACCTCTCCCATCCAGGTGAACACCGGCCAATAGCTCAGCACCGCGAGGGCGAATCCCGTGGTCATGATCCAGCGCCGCCCGAACCGATCCGACAGCCAACCCCAGAAGATGAAGAACGGCGCGCCGAGGAGCAGCGCGAAGGCCATCACCACATAGACGGTGACATAGGGAATCATCAGCACCGTCTGCATATAGGCCAAAGCGTAGAACTGGCTGGTGTACCAGATGACACCTTCGGGCGCGGTGAAGCCGAAAAGCGCCAGCAGCATGAGGCCCCAGTTGCGCCCGCTGGTGTAGGTGTCGCGCGCCGGATTGTCCGAGGTCTTGCCCTGCTCTTTCAGCCGCGCGAACAAAGGCGATTCCGCGAGCTTCAGCCTGATGTAGCCCGACAGGATCACGAGCACGGCGGAGAGCAGGAACGGAAAGCGCCAGCCATAGTCGCTGAACGCAGCGTCACCGAGGCCGACGCGGAAGGCGAGAATGGCGAGAAGCGCCATCACGATGCCCATGGTCGCGGTGGTCTGGATCCAGCTTGTGTAGAAGCCGCGGCTGCCGTCCGGGGCGTGCTCGGCGACATAGGTGGCGGCGCCGCCATATTCGCCGCCGAGCGCCAGGCCCTGCACCACACGGCACGCCACCAAGAGCGCGGGTGCAAGCCAGCCGATGGACTCATAGGTCGGCAGGCAGCCGACGAGAAAGGTCGCGAGCCCCATCAGGCCGAGCGTCAGCATGAAGGTGTATTTGCGTCCGATGAGATCGCCGAGATGGCCGAAAATGACGGCGCCGAACGGGCGCACCACGAAGCCGGTCCAGAAGATGCCGAGCGAATAGAGGAAGCCCTGCTTCATGTCGCCGGGAAAGAAATGCGTGCCGAAAAATCCGGCCAAGACGCCATACAGATAGAAATCGTACCACTCGATGAGCGTGCCGCAGGAGGATGCGGCGATGATGAAGCTGAGATGCTGTTTTGGCTTGGCCGCTTCGCCGTAGAAGGCTGGAGCCGTCAAGGTGGCCATGGATATTCCCCCGTTCCCGACGAATTGACTCGCAGCGCTGAAAAACGCCTGCGGGCCTAAGTTTTGCGGCAAGGGTAAGCTCGCCTCGCCCATCCGGCAAGACGGGCTCCCGGGGAAGACGGGCTCATCGATCCCCTACCAGGTGAGCGTCCCGGTCATGCCCATCGATCGTGGATCGGTCACAAAGCCTGAGATCGAGCCCGGCTGAAGCGTGGTGTTGTTGAGGATGGACCATGATGTTTGATTGAAGAGATTGCGGGCCCAAAGCTCGATTTTCCAATTCCGATCGCGCGCTTCCGTGCCCAAACGGGCGTCCACGACAGCATAGGCCGTCTGGAGAAAATTCGGAGAAGGCGAGGCGGACGCGCCGACATTCGATTTGGACTGCCAGCGCATATCGACGTTTGCGAAGCCTGTAATACCGAGACTATCGAACGGAAGCTGGTAGGAAGCCGCTCCCACGAGCACCCAACGCGGCGCAATCGGCGCGGTACTGCCTTGGAGCTGAGTCAATCCGAGTGGAAACCCTGAATCGCCGAAGATCGCCTCCTGGTAAACCCCGGACACAGAAAGTTCCAACGGGTCGAGCGGACGGTACGCGCCTTCCACTTCAGCGCCCTTGGTCGCCAGTTTCGGCACATTCGCGGTCCGGCGATTGAACCCGGTGAAATAGCTGAATTGGTAGTCGTTGAAGCTTATATGAAAGATCGCGGTGCTCGCGCGCCAAATGCCGTCGGGTGAGACTTCTCGCAAGCCTCCCTCGAAGGAATCGGTTGTTTCCTCGCGAAACGACACCTGATTCAGCGCTGGGGAAATCGGGTTCATTCCCGAGCGGTCCAATTGGAAGCCTCCGCCTTTATAACCGCGGCCATAAGTGAAATAGGCGTTCGCCGATTCGGACAGTTTTCCGTTGATCGCGGCGGTCCCCGACAAGTTATCCTCGCCTCGATCCGTGGCATAGTTGCCGTCGTAACGCGGGTCCAAGTTCGGGCCGCAGACAAGGGCCTGCAGGGCTGCCGGCACACCCAAAAGGGACCGGCCGTGGATCGCCAGGGCGTTGGCGCAACCAGGATTGTTGGTTGTGATCGAAGCCGCGAGCGATTTGGTCTCGCGCGTGTAGCGGAGCCCGAACGCCAGAGACAGCCGGTCGTTCAGCGAAACAATCTGGTGCGTGAAGAGCGCAAAACTCGTCGCGCGCTGCCGAAAGACATCGAACACGCCGCTTCCCGAAGGAAAATTGGAGCCGGCCGCAAGCCCCGTCATTGCCGGAATTGCTCCACCCGCAAGCGCATTGATGTAGGGGTCGAAGTCTCTGCCTGCGGTGTAGGAATCCCGTGAGACAATAAGTCCGCGCCCCAGATAGGCGCCGAACAGATAGTCGAATGCGCCCTGGACACCCTGTAACCGGACTTCACCTGTGGACATGCTGTAGCGTTCACCATCCCGCGGATCATTAGCGATATCCGCCGGGCTGTTATCGACGTCGTAGCTGCGTCTAAGGGTCGAGCTTCGATACGATGTGATCGCCGTGATCCTGCCAACTCCGGTCCGCCAATTTGCCTCTGCGCTCAGGCCGGCACTGTCACTGAATTCGAAGCGTGGGGCGACCGCATCGATCTGGGCGAGGTCATGAGCGTGGAAAGAGGCAATGAGAGGCAGACCACTGAGCCGGGTGATCAGAGCGCCCGTGGGTCCAACCACGCGATAGACGGCGGAGTTCGGTGTGCCGCCGTGGTGAAGATAATCCGCGATCACGCGGACATCCAAGTCCGCAGAAACAATCCCGAGCAGCTGACCGCGAACTTCTTCGCGATGGCGCCCTCCATAGATGTGGCCGGTATTCGGATTCGGCAGATAACCGGATACGGCGCCGATCGTTGCGTCGATCCGGCCGGCGAGCTTGGATTCCACCAACGCGCCGCCGGCGGAGAGGCGTAAGTCCCGCAGGTCTCTATTCCCGAGCGTACCCTGGACCTCAAATTCGGGATCGAAGGTGGGACGGCGCGTGAGAACGTTGATGATGCCGGACGTGGTATTCGTGCCAAACAGCGTCCCCTGTGGGCCCTTCAGAATTTCAACGCGGTCGACCCCCTGAAAATCGAATATCGCAAGATTTGGACGCAAGAGGGGGACACCGTCCACTCGCACGCCGACCGTCGATTCCAGGCCGATGTCTGCGCCTGACGTCGCGATACCGCGCACGGCGATCAATTGCCCAAAGGATTCTCCGATGGAGTTGATGACGCCTATGGACGGCGCGACCGAAGTTAACTGTTTAACGGCGTTGACGTTCGCATCTGTCAGGCGGTCAGACGTAAAAACCGAGATGCTCCCCGGGACCTGAAGAACGGGCGTTGCCCTCTGAGTGGCTGTAATGACGATCTGCTCGCCGGGCTCCCCCGCCGTTGCACTCTCCAGCGGCTGACCGACAGCCCCTCCCAGGGGAGCCAGCAACCATAGCGAGGCGAGAAAAATGGCGGCGTACCCGCTGCGATGATCCACTTCCGCCTCAAAAATCTCGTCTATCGCGATATGCGAACATGATTTCCCCCCGACTCGCAAATACGTTCAAGTTGTCGCGTCCTTGGCCGCGCTTTGGAACTGCCCCTCTGACGGTTGAATCGCGATCGGCACGCGCCGGGATGGTCGTTAACATAAATGAGAAAATAATGGTGCAGCGTGAATGAGCACGCGTATATAGACAAGCGTTGCGTATGCCCGATTACGTCTTTTTTAGCAGAACCATTTCTAAAATTTGGAGGGCGGCCGGCCAGGGGGACTAGCCGACCGCCCAACACTGGCTAGCGATACTTCACCATGAGGAAGCTCGAGCGCGACCTTGTAAAGTTATCACCTAGCCAAGCCGGAGATTTCGCCGATGGTTTCGTGCCCTTGCATGTAGAAAAATGATTTCGGACATCGTCAATTCTGGACGTTTTCCTTTCTCGGCTTTTCCGCGAGTTTCTGGTTGATGTCTGCCTTTGCCTTGTCGAGCAGCTCTGCCGACTCCAACATGCCGAAATCGCGCAGCGTCGCGGCCATCTGCGACAAAGCCTCGGCGATGTATTTGAGGGGATGCAGACTGGAATAAACCGTCATGTGGGGACTCCTACACGCTGCGACGTGGCGATAATCCACGGCTGAGTCCTTGTGACTTCCGCGTAAAGGGAAAGGATGCGTGCCAGGGCCCTCAATATGGTACCCGCCGAAGGATCTTCGTGGCAGCAGCTAACCAGCGCGTCGGTGAGGAACGTCGGGCGATGATCCCGATGAAGCGCGTCGATCGCCGTCGACAAACAAGACAACTCGCCGAACTGGCCGGCCACGACGTAATTGCCGGCGATGTCGTCTGCCATGTCCCGGAATTCGGCGCTCGCATAGCAGGATGGGCGTTGCCGGTCGAAAACCATATCCCGCCGCTTGGGTTCGAATCCTTCGATCCAACGCGGGTAGATCGGTGAGTCCAACATGCTGGCCGACGGCGCCACTTGGCGCGTGAAGGCAACGGAAATCCCGCTTGCGCGCGCGTGCCTTAGGGCCGTGCGGCAATTCGCGATCACTTCGGTGGGGATCGTGTTCCCGAGTGATTCCGCGCCGCGGAGTTCGTGGTGCATGTCAACCAACACGAGCGTGGGCACATAGCGCCCTCGCAACTTGAACTCCCGGAAGTTGACGACCGAGTTCATGAAGCGCGTGCTTCCACCGACGGACGGGTCACTTCCCGGCTCGAAGAACGCTCAAGTACGCCTGGTACGTGCCAGCGGCCCTCAGGCCTTATCATCACATAGGGGTCGGCGCCGATGGTGATGGCGTCGGGATGCCTCTCGATCTCCGCGACGATCTCGACATAATCGAAATCGGAAAAAACGAATTCTTTGGCGCCTTCGATCGGCCTGAAGCCGAAACGACTCCAAAAGTTCACCAAGCGCTTTTGGGAATGGCCGTACAGCCTGCGATACCCCTTCATTTGGCATAGCTGGATTCCGGCGCGCACCAATTGGAACGAAAGGCGCGTATTGCGGAATTCCTTGCGGACTGCGAGGCGCTCGACCTTGGCGAAGTCGGCGAAGTAACGAATGCGCAGACATCCCGCAGGCTCGTTGCCCACATACCCGATGAGGTGCGTTGCGGCCAAATCATTGCCGTCGAATTCCTCCTCATACGGACATTCCTGCTCGCCGATATAGACCGCGCTCCTCAGGCTGGCGACGCGCATGAGATCTTCGAAGGTCCGCGCAACCGTCACCGCAAGGTCGCGCTGGCTGGCATTCTGGCGATAGGTGTCGTAGAGCGGGGCAGCGACGGGCGTGCGGCGATATGTGTAAAGGTGCGACGCGTAAATCGGTCCGACCTTGGCGCCCTTCTTCGGCGTATTCGGGCGCGAATAGAGATCCACGCCGGCGTAGTTGGGGGTTTCGACTTGCTCCAAAACCAACGCGACGCCGGCGGCCAACGGACCCGGCGCATAGGTCGCCCAGACATAGATGCCAGCCGGGCGCTCATTGGGGCCGGCGAGAAGCGTCACATCGGGATTGCGCGTATCGAGCGTGTTTGTAGCGAGTTGGAACAGGCCCTTCTTATTGAGGGGTAGGAACGCAAAGAAGCCGTCCCCAATCGGATCATCGGCATTGAACTTCCGCTTGCGCGCGATGGCGATCATACAGTCAGGGTTGTGCTGAAGCACTCGGTGTACGGCGGAGGCATCGGTCAGGCCAGGAATGCTGGCCCGGGCCTTTTCCATCAGATCATCGACCGCTTTCCCGCTCGCCTTAAAAACGACCAAGTGCTTGGAAAAGCGCGCAGAATCGAGCTCCGTAAGGAGCCGTCGCGGCTTCGTTTCAGGAGCCCTTCCCCGGCTCCGGACCAGTTCCAAAGGATGTTCGGTCATGTTTTTCACCCCACTTTTATTCAACCGTGCTAGAAATTTACCGAGGGACGGTGGTTTCGTATGCAGATCACGAAGGAACGGCGTGTTCCGTATTCGGAACAGGCGTTGCAAGGGACGCGCCGCGGCATCCCGGACTGGGAAGCGGTCCGCGTATCGCTGGAGGTTGTTCGCAAGGGCAGCTTCAGGGCCGCCGCGGAACATCTCAGGATGTCCGTCAATGCGGTTCGCCGACGCGTCGACGAACTCGAACAGGCGCTGGGCGTCATGCTGCTCACGCGGCATGTCGATGGGGTGAGGATTACCGCCGAAGGGGAAAAGGTCTTCGCCGCCGCGAGCCAGATGGAGAGCGCATCCTTCGGCCTCCTGCAGGCGCGTGATCAGAGCGATGCCAGCAACGTCTCAGGAGAAGTCCGCCTCGCAGTGACCGAAGGGCTCGGCACCTTCTGGATCGCGCCCCGGTTGGTGGAATTCCAGCGGGCAAACCCCAATCTCTTCATTGACGTTCATTGCGCGATGAAATCGGCGGACGTGTTGCGCCTGGAAGCCGACGTCGCAATCCAGATCACGCGGCCCACCGCACTGGACCTACGCGTCATCAAACTTGGGCGGCTCCATTTCTTCCCCTTTGCGGCGGCGAACTATCTTGAGACATTCGGCTGCCCTAAGACGATCCGCGATCTCGTGCATCACCGGTTGCTGGTCCAATCCGACGACAATATTCAATGGCGAGAATTGTACGACCGCCTCTTTCCGGGAATTTCTCCGACATCGCTGGTGGCTTTGCGAACCAATGTGAGCAGCGCGCATTATTGGTCGATCGCCAAGGGGGCGGGGCTTGGGCTCTTGCCTACCTATTCCCAGTGGATCGGCGCTGAGATCGTTCCGATCGATCTTGGAATCCACGAGACCGTGGATATTTGGCTTACCTATCATCCGGATGCAAAGCGCATCCCGCGAGTCTCCCGCCTGATCGACTGGGCAATCCAGGCATTCTCGCCTCAGAAATATCCGTGGTTCCGGGATGAGTTTATTCATCCCAGCGAACTCAAGAACGTCTATAGCGGAGAGCCATTGGCAGCGATGTTTCCGGGCTCATTACGCGACAAATCGGCGGCCTAAACTTCGCTCGCCACGTCCTGCGGTGCGCGGACGAGCAGAGCCGCGAGCGCGGCTAAGACGGCAATCGCCAAAAATGTCAGGAACGCCGGGTTATATCCGCCTCCGCGATCGAATACGGCGCCGATGAAGCGCGCGCAAAGAATCGAGGACACCACGACCGCGACATAGATCATTCCCATCACGCGGCCGAAGGATGGCGAACCGAAATACGCCGCGACAAGAGCCGCCGAAGACGGCAGGACACAACCCAAAGCCATTCAAGAGAGCAGCAGAAGCAACAATGCCGCGATCATCGCCAACGTGCCTACCAGCATGATGATGCGGCGTTCCACAAATTCCACGAGAAACCCGCTCGCGAGCTTGACCATTGCGGCGGAGATCGAGAAGGCGGAAATCAAGAGCGCAGCCGAGGCGGCGGGGAAATCCAACCCAATTCCATATGGGACAATCGTTACGACGATGGCCTGATCGATACCGCTGATCGCGGCCAATACCAGGGCAATCACCCAAAAATTCCGAGTTGACAAAACGGTGGCGTATCGCTGCGTCGCGGCAGCGTGCCCTGTGGCCATGTCCATTGGCGGACGGCCTCGGTTTTCCTGGTGCGCCTCCAGACCAAGATCGGCCGGTCCACTTCGCAGGATAAGGATGCTCAGGGCCAACACAATGGCCGTGATGAGAACGCCTTCGACCCTCAAGGCCATTCGCCAGCCATAATTCTCGATGGCCCAACTTAAAAGCGGGACAACGACAATCCCGCCGCCCGATGTTGCCACCGTCGCCAATCCCAGCGCGCGCCCTCGCCGACGGTAGAACCAGTGAGAGGTCAAGGTGGATGTCGTGAGTGGCCCGATCGCCATGGCCCCGAAACCAACCGGGATCAGCATGGCAAAGGCCATGAGGGGAATGGATGACGTGGCGGAGATGGTGATCAAACCCAACCCGAAAGGGATCACGCCGAGGCCTATCACCCATTGCACGGGAAAGCGGTCGAGCAGATAACCCACGATCGGAGCCGTAAAGGCGGCGCCCGCGAGCCCAATGGCGAGCGCACTGTTCGCTGCAGCTCGCGAGAACGAAAACTCGTTCTGAAGGGGAAGCACGAAGAGCCCGGCGGCATAGCTCGTGCTGCCGACCGCGAGCATTTCCGTTAGAGCAGCGGCCGCGAGCACCCACCAGCCGTAATACACGGGCCGGGCATAATCGGCGACACGCACCGTTTGCGTCATTTCCGCTGGCGTCCCCCGGCCATGATCACGGCTGAATTCTATCGGTGATAGCTGTTAATAGCCTGGATCACGCCACGTGAACAAGTTTGGCCCGTTCGCTGCGTGCTAGGCGTCAATCTGCGGTTGCGGGCGCAACAGCATCCACCACGGCTCCCATCGCGTCCAACCTATCGAGGTCCAAGACCGTCGTTGCGATGCGCTGAACCTGCGTCGAGGGCATTACCCGGCCCGCAAGTTTGGTGAATTTCGCAACGACGTCCGCCGTGCTCGGGAAATTGCGTTCGCTACCCCTGGGCGCCTCCACGGTGTCTTGGAGAACGCGGCCATCAGTGAGATGGACCGCGACCGAAACCATATGGCGAAATTTCGCGCCACGCGCCGTGATCGCCGGGTCCTCTTGGACTTCGACTTTCGCGGCGAGCGCAAGACGCGCGGGATCGGCTAGCAGGCCTTCCGAGAATTGATCGACGAAGACGTCGCCCTCAAGCAGCAATGTCGCAATGCAGTAGGAGAGATTGAGCTGCGCGGCCGTCATCCCTTGGGGCTTATACGGCCAGCCGGCATGCTCGAGCGTCGCCTGAGAACAACGGACGATGATTTTCTCGATGTCTTTTGCGCCGAACGGACGGCTCTGCTGCAGGTTTCGAATGGCGTCCAGCGACGTGTGATTGGTGCTGACGCAGGAATAAAACTTGAGCGAGATGCGCATGGTCTCGAACCGTTCGCCCAGACCGGAGATGAGCTCGTCCCGGTTGAAACGATCGGTAGAGCGCGAAAACGTCGTGCAGAATCCGCCATACGGATTCTCGAAGACGTCCGTAATTCCGGTAAATCCGTTCTCCGCCAGAACTGCGGCATAGAAGCCGCTCTGCGCGGAACGGCCCGCATGCATGCGCTTCACCATGGCGCCGAATTGCGCGGCCATCAGACCGGCGGCTTGGGTTCCTGCGATGCCAAGCGCGTGAACCGTTTTTTGCGGAGAAAGCCTGAGCGCCGCTGCTGCGCCGGCTGCCGCGGAGAACACGCCAACCGTCGCGCCGGAGTGCCAACCCTGCACGATGTGCTCCTGGCCCATGCACATGCCCACCCGCGGACCCACCTCATAGCCCGCCACCGCAGCGGTGAGGAAATCGCGTCCCGTCATGCCTGGTTTGAGCTCGGCGAGCGCGAACAGAGGCGGCAATGTCACTGCACCCACATGCAGCACGCCTTGCCGGTGTACGTCATCGAGCTCGAAGCTTTGGACGAGCGCACCATTGACCAGTACCGCATGCGGCGCCGAAATCCGCTTGGCGCTGCCCCAGATCCGGCAAGCCGTGGTGCTGTCCAGCTTCGTAAGCGTTTGGATGAGGATTTGGCTCCATTCGAGATGGACGCCAAAGATCGCGCAGCCGAGCGAATCGAGAATCAAAAGCTTGATGCGGTCTTTCACTTCGTGCGGAATGTCTTCATAGCGAAGGCCCGCGACGAAATTGGCGATCCCGGATGTAAACGCGTTATTGCCGGTTTGATCCTGGCTCATTGTTGTCCTTCTAGTGTGGCGAATCCGAAATTCGCAAGTGCTTGGGCAATGCTCCGGGCGAATTTCGG
>WNGK01026528.1_pt1 | contig 11287 bp, 8 predicted proteins | sample 5400601 | NCBI WGS metagenome assembly WNGK01 (sample SAMN13153376, study PRJNA577476) | soil metagenome | isolation source: 60 cm soil or saprolite under Garry oak tree replicate 1 | place: USA:California | collected 2016-06-15
CTTCAGTGGGTCAGCTGGCGGCCCCGGGCCGATACCCGCGGGGTGGCTCAACCCGGCCAATCAGGGTTTGCGCGAGTTTCATGATCGCGGTGGATTTTATGCGCGATGTGTAAAAAATCCACCGCGATCATGGGGAATCTCAGCATACGAGCAAGATCAAACTCGCATGGTGAGAAAACATCGGCGCGGCCTATGCGCGCCGCCCTAACTGCCGCCGCCATCTATGAATTAGACGCGACTCGATGGCCGGACGGGCCGGGCAGTGGCCGCGCTCACCAAAATCCACCGCAGCGCCCCATTACTTGACCGGCGCGCTCTAGGCGGCACGGGTGCACCTGGTCGAGCGACCCACGGGGTCTGGAGTGTCTCCGGGATAGCGCTGAGTCGCCGACCAGGCGCACCCGTGGTGCTGGGCGCGCAACCCTGATTGGGTCGGCGCGGGTCAGGGGGTGAGGGTGGCGCCGTCGGGGAGGGGGCGCACCGACCGCTGGTAGATCGACAGCCAGCCGCGCTCCGTGGCTTCGGCAGCGGGCGCAAGCTGCGCGCGGCGCGCGGCAAGCTCGGTTTCTGGCACGTCGAGATTGACGAAACGGCCGACGACGTCAATCGAGATCTGGTCACCGTTTCGCACCAGTGCGAGCGGCCCGCCCGCTGCCGCCTCCGGTGACACCTCACCGACCACGATGCCCTTGTTGACCAGCCCCGAGAGCTGGCCGTCGGTCACGACGGCGACCTGGCCGGTGAGCCCGGCGCCATCGAGCGCGAAGACGGGCCGTGACGCCATGCCCATGCCCGGGCTGCCCGTCACGCCAAGTCCCCGCAGGACCACGACCTGACCGGGCTCAATCTCACCGCGCTCAAGCCCGGCGGTCATGTCCTCAGGCGACTCGTAGACATTCGCCGGACCGGCGAATGTGAGCGGGCGATCGTCGGCGACGGCGAGCTTGACGATTCCGCCGCCCGGCGCCAGGTTGCCACGGATCACGACGATGGTCGGGCGGCGGCCGAGCGGTTGATCGGCGGGCCTGATGATCGCGGCGTCCGCTACGAGCGCGTCGGCCAATGACTCGCCAACCGTCTGGCCGGTGATTGTGGGCGCATTCTTGTGGATCATGCTCTCCAGTTGCTTCATCACTGCCCGCGCGCCGCCTGCCGCCTCGAACTCTTCGATGGAATGCTCCCCGTTGGGCCGGACGGCGGTGAGCAGCGGCACCTGATCGGCATACCGCTCGAAGAGTTCGTACACGTCGACGTCGCACTCGGCTTCCCTGGCGATCGCCTGGAGATGCTTGACCGTGTTGATCGAACCGCTGACGGCGAGCACCACCATCACGGCGTTCGCGAAGGCCTCAGGCGTCAGCACATCCCGTGGCCGCACGCCGGCCAGCACCGCCTCGACGATCCGCCGGCCGGATTCCCCGACCGCCGCCCACATCTTCTCGCTGTTGGCGAGCACCGGGGTGCTGCCAGGCAGCGCCATGCCGAGAGCTTCGCAGACAATGTGCATCGAATTCGCAGTGCCCATGCCGGCACACACGCCGGGCCCGGCGATGGCGTTCTCGCTCATCTCGGTCAGCTCGGCGAGCGTTGTCCCTCCGGTCGCGAGGTGACTGGCCTGCAGGAACACCTCCTCGATGTCGCAGTGACCGCCGCGGTAGCGCCCGCACGGCTGATATCCGCACGCGACGATGATCGTCGGGATGTTCAGGCGGCCCGCGGCCATCAACTGGCCGGGTCCCGTCTTGTCGCAGGACGCGAGGCAGAGCATGCCATCAAGCAGCGCCCCCTCCACGGCGACCTCGATGTCGTTGACGATCAGGTCGCGGCTGGACAGGATGTAGCCGCCGCGATGGCCGGCGCTCGTGATGAAGTCACTCGGCGCGGCGGTGCGGACTTCGAAGCCGATCCCGCCAGCCCGGCGTACCGCGTCCTTGGCCCGTTTCGCTATCTCATCCAGGTGGCTGTAGCAGATGGCGAGATCGGAGGACGAGTTCACAATGGCGATCTTCGGTTTCCGCATGTCGTCATCGGTCAGCCCGAGCGCACGCCACTGGGCCCGGCGGGTCGCCCACCGCGAGCTTCCAGGTTCGAAGTTGCTGCGCAGCATCACATGAGTCATCGTCCGGTGGCTCCTCTGAAACCCGCGATACGCCTCACGTGGTGGACTCGAGATTGTCCTTCAGGCGCTCTTGCAGTTTGGTGATGTCGATGTCGTGCACGCTGCCGCCGTCCGCGAGATCGAGCGCATGCGCCGCTGCCGCGCCCGTCGCGATGCACGGGCCCATTACCCGGACGCTAGACAGCGCGGCGACATCGCCGTCCACACATCTACCCGCCGCGACGAGGTTGTCGACGCCCGCTGGCGTCAGGCTGCCGAACGGCACGTAATGGATGTGGTCCTCACCGAAGGGCTCCCACACGTACCCGGACGCCCGGTCATGCAGCTCGATCGGCCACGCCGTCCGGGCGATGGCGTCGTCGAAACGGGTTCCCTGCCGTACCTCATCCGCGGTCAACTGCTTCCTGGCGGCAATCCACCGGGTCTGGCGGATCCCGGGGAACCCATAGGCCCGGACCTTCGCCTCGCCGAAAGCCTTGGGGTACTCCGTCTTCAGGAAGTCCAGCGCCTTGTCCGCCTGAACCTTGCCCGCGAGCGCCGAGGCCGAGGCCGCAACCGGCTCGAGCGGCGTCTCGATGTGGGTCATGTTCACCAGCGCCGTCCCCCGTAGGCCCCGGCGCGCGCCTTCAGCCGCTCAGCGAGTTCATCGCGATCCGGGTAGTACTCCTCGTCGACGCCCTCGACGACGATCATCTGCGTGCCGTAGATCGAGCCGTTCGCCCGGACCCGGCACGGCAGCCCCGCCTGCCAGGCCAGCGCGGCGTCGCCGGTTGCGTCGACAAAACCGTCCGCGCTGAGGTGCACATCGCCATACCTGGTGGCGAGGTCGAGTGAGTGGATGCGGCGCTCACCGCGCACGACGCCGCGTACGATCGCCCCCAGGATGACGAGGATGCCGGCCTGGCGGATCGCCTCCTCGATCCACCGCAAAAGCGCCACCTCGTCGTAGAGGACGACCGTGGTCATGGGGCCGTGGCGATAGTGGACCGCCCCTTGTGCGCCGAGGTCACGCAGGATGTCGTCCGCGATCCCATGCGTGAACTGTTGGCCGTGTGTCCCGTTCGCGAACAGGCCGCAGAAGGTGCCGACGATCGAGTGGACAGCCTGCCCGCCGACGGCCGGAAGCGCGTCGAGCAGCACCACTCTGCGGCCGAGCCGCGCCGCTTCAAGCGCGGCTGACACGCCCGAGATCCCTGCGCCCACCACGCAGATATCGCCCGATACCTCCTGCGCCGGCCCGCCCGTCCCCCTGGTGACCGTCCGCGTGGCGGTGTCGATCTGATGCTGCGATTCCACGCTAATCCTTCCCAAGGGAACACGTTAGCATGCAGTTCCTGCTACGCCCGTAACTCCAAGTGTCACATTTGCCGGACTGGATCTTCCTGTCAATCCCTCCAGGGTCGCGCAGTGTGATGAACAACACTGCGCGCGCCCCGCGCACTTCGTATTTGTGGGCTCGCCACAAGCGATGGAAGGCAAAGTTTGTGATCCGCAACGGCGGCCGCTGCCATGGCTGAGTCCGTGATTGAATGGCTGTCGGGTTTGTGGGCTGATCACAAGCGCTCACGCAGAACGCTGTGGCGCTCGTTGATGATTCAGGCTGGGCCGTGATGCAAAGTTGTGATCATGCCATCAGGTATCGGCGCGTTTCAGCAACGCCTGAAGAGTCCCGCCGGTCAGGCGGGGCGCGATGATGCGCGCCGGGACATCGGACGCCTCCTGATCACTTGCCCGGATCGGCCGGGAATCGTTGCCGCGGTATCGCGCTTTCTTTTCGATCGCAGCGCTAACATCCTGGCGTCGCAGCAATATTCCACCAATCCGTTTGGCGGAACTTTCTTTATTCTCGTTGAATTTCACCTTGCTGGCCTCGCGGACTGCATCGGTGGCCTCCGCAAAGAATTCGAAGGGCTCTCCGACTCGTTTTCCATGCGCTGGAAGATGACATGTGCCGCGGACACCAAGAGAGTAGCAATCTTCGTATCAAGAGCTGATCACGCGCTGCAAGAACTCCTGTGGCGCGCCCATTCGGGCGAACTCAACGCGGACATCCGGATGGTGGTCTCGAACCACGAGGACCTGGCCGAGGTGGTCGCGGGCTGGGGCATTGCCTTCCATCATGTGCCCGTCTCGCCACAGACGAGATTCGAGGCGGAGTCAGCGCAGCTCGAACTGCTGCGCGAAGAAGTGGATCTTGTGGTGCTCGCCAGGTACATGCAGATCCTGTCGCCACGGTTTCTCGCCACGTACCCGCAGCCGATCATCAACATCCACCACAGTTTCCTTCCTGCCTTCGTCGGCGCCAACCCGTACGAGGCCGCCGCCGAGCGCGGCGTCAAGCTTGTCGGTGCGACCGCGCATTACGTGACCGCCGAGCTTGACGCGGGCCCCATCATCGAGCAGGACATTGTCCGCGTCGACCACCGTTGCTCGGCCGACGACCTGCGGCGGCTTGGCCGCCATGTCGAGCGGTCGGTGCTCGCTCGCGCGGTGGGCTGGCATCTGGACGATCGGGTCATCGTCCATCAGAACAAGACGATTGTCTTCGCCTGATGGCCGGGCACCCCAGCCAGCATTCGCCCCGTGCCGCCGGGCACGAGGCCACCGGGCACGAGGCCACCGGGCACGAGGCGGTCCAACAGGCCATTCAAGGCCCTCGCCCGGTGCGCCCGCGGCTTCGCGCGCGGACGATGTACCGGCTCCAGCGGCTGATGATGCCCAATCCCTTCTACCGTTGGCTGAGCGTGCGGATCGAGTCCTGGCCATGGCTGCGAAAGCTGTTCACCTTCACGGAGCGGAATGTTAAGGCGGAGATCTTCGGCTGCCGGATGTGCGGTCAGTGTGCCCTACCCGTCACCGGGTACGCCTGCCCAATGAGCTGCCCGAAGGAACTGCGCAACGGGCCGTGTGGCGGAGTGGGCGCGGACGGGTCCTGCGAGGTCCATCCCGAGTTGCGCTGCGTCTGGGTGGAAGCCTATGAGCGGGCGCAGAGCCAGGGCAGGCTGGATGACATGTGCCGCCTGCAGCGCCCCATCGACCAGCGGCTCTGGGGCGAGAGCTCGTGGGTCAACTACTGGCAGGGGCGGGACGACGACCTGTGGACAGACGATGATGGCCTCGACGTCCCGCCGATCCTCCGGCCGCCCAGCCGCGAAACGCCCCCCGGCCAGGACACCCAGCGGGCGGCGTGGGCCGGACCGGGCCGCGCCGGGTGCCCGCGAAAGCGGGGAAGCCATGAACCCGGGATTGCCAGACGTGCTGCGCGACCGCTTGGAGTCCGGGGAATTCGCGGTCACCGCGGAAATCGGCCCGCCGCGTGGCGCAAGCACCGATCCGATCAGGGGCAAGGTCGAGTTGCTGCGTGGCTGGGTCGACGCGGTCAACATCACCGACAACCAGGGTTCTCACGTCCGCCTGTCAAGCTGGGCAGGAAGTCTGGTGGCCCTCGACGCCGGCATGGCACCGGTCATGCAGATGACGTGCAGGGACCGTAACCGCATCGCCCTGCAGTCCGACCTGCTCTCCGCTTCGGCCATGGGGATCCCCAACGTGCTGCTGCTGACCGGCGACCATCCGCGGTTCGGCGATCACGCCGACGCCAAGGCCGTTTTCGACGTGGACAGCGTCCAGCTGCTCTGGATCGCGCGGACGATGCGCGACGACGGGCGGCTGCTGTCCGGGCGCTCGCTGGATCCAGCGCCGGACTGGTTCATCGGTGCGGTGGAGAATCCGTTCGCCCCGCCGGAGGCGTTCCGCGCCAAGCGTCTCGGCAAGAAGGTCGCGGCCGGCGCCCAATTCGTGCAGACCCAGTTCGTTTTCGACATCCCCGCGTTCACCCAGTGGATGGCGGAGGTGCGAGATCTCGGGCTGCACGAGCGCTGCCACATCCTGGCGGGCCTCGGGCCGATCCGTTCGCTGCGCGCACTCGATTACATGCAAGGCAACGTCCCCGGCATGCATATCCCCGACGAGATCGATCGCAGGCTGCGCGGGGTGGGCGCCGACCGCGTCGCCGACGAGGGGCAGCAGCTTGCCGCCGAACTGATCCAGCAGGTGCGAGAGATCCCTGGGGTGGCTGGCGTGCATGTGATGGCGTTCGGCAACGAGCGCGGTATCCCCGACATCCTTGAGCGTGCCGGCCTGGGGCGCCGGCCTGACACCGTCGGCGCGGGCACCGCCGCGGGTGGCGCTGCCGCTGCGGGCGCGGCCGGTGCCATCGCGGGGGGGACCGGCCATGCGCGTTGACGTGCATCCGGTCAAGAAACTGCGCGAGTCCCCGGACGCGCAGGCCGTCTTCAGTCCGATCATCGAGGCGTTGTGCTCGTCACCGGCCGATCTGTCCCGGCTGCGGCTGGCCTGTGACTGGATCCAGTACCGCAACAACTTCCGCGAGGCAGTGGTCTGCCGCTCAGTGCTGGCGAGCGGTGACGGTCCTCTTCCGCCCGGCGTGGCCGCGGGACCGCCCGGCCAGAAGGTGGAGACGGGCTTGGAGGTCGCCGTCGACCTGCGCCGCGGCCGTGACGCCGACCTGGCCGCCCTCACCGGGCAGGCTGTCGCCGAGCACGTGGCGGGCACCTCGCCCCGGCGCGTGCTCGAGCCGTGGGTGCGTGGCCGCGAGAGCTGCATCTGGCGATTCAACACGCTGTACTGGCAGGCGCTCTCCCTCTGGGAGAAGGCAACCGGCCGCGAGTACGAGCAGGCGCTGCCCGGCGGTGAGAGCGACGCGCGCAACACCGAGGCGGTCAGGGAACTCATCCTGGAGCTGCTGCGAATCTGGGACGACCTTGACGCCCGGCATGCCCTGCCCGACGAGCTCTACGTCCTTGAGCTCGGCGTCGGCAACGGGAACCAGGCCCGAACGTGGCTGGATGCGTTCGTCGACCTCGACCGCAGGCACGGCCGCGACTATTACCGACGGTTGCATTACTTCATGGGCGACTACTCGGCCCATGTGCTCGAGCGGGCGCGGCAGGCGGTCGCTCACCATGGCGACCACGTCAGCGCCATGGCGCTTGACGCCACGCGGCCCGCGGTCACGCTCAGCTTCCTGGCGGGCAAGGCGTTCCTGATCTACATCTCTAACGTCTACGACAACCTGCCCACCGATGAGGTGGCGAGCATCGCGGGGCGGACGTATCAGGTGGAGGTCCGCGCCTACGTCCGTAATGACGCCGCCAAGCAGATCGCGCGCCAGTTCGGCGCCGCCCCCGAACAGTTCGCCATGCTTGTCGACCGCCTGCTGCGGCTCGGGCCGGAGCTGGTGAGCGAGTCACTGCCGGAGTATTTCCGCGATCCCGGCCAAGCCGTGTCCTTCTGGCAGGCGGTATGGGATGCGCTGCGCTTGCAGGAACGCTACGTGCCCATCGAGGGGCTGGATACCTACCGGATCTCACCCGCGCTGACCGGCGAGATCCTGCAGCCCTTCTTGGAGGCTGAGGGCGATGTCCGCATGCACGTCAGCAACGGGACGCTGAGCAGTTTTGCGGACACGCTGCCACTATTGCATCCGTTCGGCCGACTGCAGTGCCACGACCTCTTCCTGACCGACCGGCAGCAGTACCGCACCGGGTACTACGGCCCGGGCAAATATGACGGATCGATCGTGAACTGGGTGAACGGGCCGTTGCTTCAGCTCATCGGGGGCAGGCGCGGCTTCGACGTGCAGTTCAGCCCGTTTAGCCAGCGGCCCGCGGCGAACGTGAAGACGCTCACCGCCCAAGTCCGGGACTGAATGCCATGGAACGCGATCTGTCCACCCTCCCTGTGCTGCCGACGGTGCTGCTGCCCACAACCGTCGTCGGGTCGTACTCGGTTCCCCAGTGGCTCGGGCGGCTGAAGACCGAGTACTACCAGCACCGCCTCAGCGCACAGCACCTCGCCGAGATCCACGAGGTCGCGATCAAGGCGGCCGTCAAGGACCAGGAACTCGCCGGAATCGATGTCGTCTCCGACGGCGAGCTGCGCCGCGACAACGACACCGACTACTTCCTGGCCCGGATCCCTGGCATCCATATTCCGCAGCGCGCGAAGGGCGACTACTTCGACTACTACGACGCGGTCGTCGCCGAGCCGCTGCCCGCGAGCAGCCAAGAGAACTTCAGCCTGGCCGCCGACTTCGCGTTCACCCGCGGCCTGACCGACCGGCCGATCAAGTTCTCCTTCACCGGCCCGTTCTCGCTGTCGCGGCGAATCCACGGCAACGCCTACGCCGATCCCGGCGACCTGGTGCGGGCGCTGGCTCGCTGGCTCAACGCCGAGGCGCGCGAGCTGGTCAAGGCCGGAGCCCGGTTGCTGCAGATCGACGAGCCGTTCCTGGCTGGTTACCGTGAGCAGGTCGAGCTCGCGGTCGAGGCCATCAACATCGTGACCGAGGGTGTGGATGCCACCTGGGCACTGCACGTGTGCTACGGGAACAGGTACGCCCGGCCGTCGTGGGAAGGCCACTACGACTTCCTCTTCCCCGCGGTGATGGGCGCGAAGGTGCATCAGCTGGTGCTCGAGTTCGCCCGCAAGGGCCTTGACGACCTCCGCCTGCTCGGCCAGTACGAGTGGGACCGATCGCTCGGGTTCGGCGTGATCGACGTCAAGAACGCCGGCGTCGAGCCCGCCGAACTTGTCGCGTCGCGGATCCGGCGTGCGCTCGAATACGTGCCCGCCGACCGGCTGATGATCAATCCTGACTGCGGGCTGCGGCATCTGGCCCCCGAGATCGCACGAGCGAAGCTCTATGCAATGGTTGCCGGGGCAGCACAGGTGCGGGCCGAGCCGACCCCCCCGCCCGCAAGCCCCAGCGACGCCCAGACCACCACACTCCCGGCCACCACCGCACCCCCGGCCACCACCGCACCCCCGGCCACCACCACACCCCCGGCCACCACCGCACCCCCGGCCACCACCACATCCCCGGCCACCACCACACCCGCGGCCACGGGCACGACCCCGGCCGCGGGCAATGCCCGAACCAACGGACAAGCAGGCTCGCGCTCCTCGTCAAGCTCCCCGACCAGGCAGGGACGTACCAAATGACCAATCCCGATGACGGATTCCTCTTCACCTCGGAGTCGGTGACGGAGGGACATCCGGACAAGATGGCCGACCAGATCTCCGACGCCATCCTGGATGCCGCTCTGGCCCAGGATCCCGGTTCGCGCGTAGCGGTTGAGACGCTCGTGACCACCGGGCTGGTCGTGCTCGCCGGTGAGCTCACCACCGACGCGGTCATCGACTTCGCCGGGATCGCCCGCCAGACGATCTGCGGCATCGGCTACGACACCGGCGAATTCGGCTTCGACGGCAATGCAGTTGGCGTGATCACCGCACTCGACAAGCAGTCGCCCGACATCGCCCAGGGCGTGGACGAGTCTCATGACGTGCGCAAGAGCGGAAGCAGCGACCCGCACGACTCGGTCGGCGCGGGCGACCAGGGCATGATGTTCGGCTACGCGTCCAACGAGACGCCCGAGCTGATGCCCATGCCGATCGTGCTGGCCCACCAGCTCGCCCGGCGGCTCGCGCACGTGCGCCGGGCCGGCGTCCTGCCGTACCTCCGGCCGGACGGGAAGACGCAGGTGACCGTGCGCTACGACGGGACCGGCCGGCCCGTCGGCGTGGACAAGGTGCTCATCTCCACGCAGCACGAAGACGGCGTGGAGGGCAAGCTGCCCGACGCACTGTGGGAGCAGGTCGTCACCACGGTGTTGCCGGCCGAACTCTACGACGCGCAGTCCCTTCGGCGGGAGTTCTACGTCAACCCGACCGGCCGGTTCGTGGTCGGCGGTCCGGTCGGCGACGCCGGGCTGACCGGGCGGAAGATCATCGTGGATACCTATGGCGGGTTCGCCAGGCACGGTGGTGGCGCGTTCTCGGGCAAGGACCCGTCCAAGGTCGATCGCTCCGCTGCGTACGCGGCGCGGCACGCCGCCAAGAACGTCGTGGCCGCAGGGCTGGCCGACCGGGCCGAGGTGCAGGTGGCGTACGCGATCGGGGTCGCGCGGCCGCTGTCCGTGCTGATCGAAACCTTCGGTACCCACAAGATCCCGGTGCCGGCGATCCGCGAGCTTGTCGAGCAGACCTTCGACCTCCGCCCCGGAGCCCTGGTGTCCAGGCTCGACCTGCGGCGGCCGATCTACAAGCAGACCGCCGCCTACGGCCACTTCGGCCGCAGCGAGCCCGACTTCACCTGGGAGCGCACGGACAAGGCCGACGCGCTGCGGCGAGCGGCCGGGCTCGAGCGGCCGTAGCCGGAGGGGACCGTACATGCTGGCGGCAGTCACCAGATCGCCGGGCGAGTTGGTGCTCGATGAGGTGCCCGAGCCGGGCCCGCCCGGCCCTGGAAATGTCCTGGTGCGGCCCGAGGTTGTCGGCATCTGCGGGTCGGATCTGCATTTGTATTCGGGCGAAGTGGGCGCTATTTCGGGCGTTCGCGACCTCTATCCGCGTGTCCAGGGTCACGAGCTGTGTGCCGTCGTCGAGGATGTCGGCGAGGGGTGCCCGCCGGGCCTGCGGCCCGGCGAGCGGGTCGCGGTCTGGCCCCTGCTGGCCTGCGGGCGCTGCTACCCGTGCCGAGCGGGCCGCCAGAACGCCTGCGCAGCGCTCCGACTGATAGGCGTGCACCTCGACGGCGGCCTGCAGCAGCGGCTGTGCGTGCCCGCCTCTCACGTGTTCGCGGTCGGTGACCTCGACGCGTCGTGTGCCGCCTTCATCGAGCCGCTGTCGATCGCCGTTCATGCCCTGGTAAGAGGCCGCTTCCGGCCGGGTCAGCACATCGCCGTGTTCGGCGCCGGGCCGATCGGCCTGGCCACGGTGATCGTGGCGGCCGGCGCGGGCGCGCGGGTGAGACCCCGCTGTCCTCGCGCAGGCCGCCGAGATGGTGTGTTCCGCGGGCCAGATAGTCGTCGTCGGCATGTCGTCAGCGACGGCGGCCATGCGCTCGGGGGTGTTCCCGGAGAAGGAGATCGATGTCGCCGGGTCGAGCTGCGCCACGGCGGACGACTTCGCAGGCGCGGCGCGGCTTGTCGCGGCGCACCGCGACCTGGTGGCCGCGCTGTTCTCGCACCGCTTCCCGCTCGCCGAGGCGGCCGAGGCGCTCAAGTTCGTGATGAACCGGCCGTCAGAGGTGCTGAAGGTGCTTATCACCATCACCGGCGAGCTCTTGTAGCGAGTCCGGTC
>WNGK01020228.1_pt1 | contig 11284 bp, 9 predicted proteins | sample 5400601 | NCBI WGS metagenome assembly WNGK01 (sample SAMN13153376, study PRJNA577476) | soil metagenome | isolation source: 60 cm soil or saprolite under Garry oak tree replicate 1 | place: USA:California | collected 2016-06-15
ACCCGGCGGAAGGCGTCCAGATCGCTGGCCACGACCGGCGTGCCGGCGGCCATCGCCTCGGTGAGGATCATCCCGAACGACTCTCCCCCGGTGTTCGGCGCCACGTAGACATCGACACTGCGCAGCATGCGGGCCTTGTCCACGTCGGAGACCATGCCCAGGAAAACGATGCGCTCACGGATATCGGCGGGCAGATCCTCGACCACGTCGTCGGAGTCGCCGCGGCCCGCGACCAGCAGCCGCAGGCCCGGCCGGTCGGCGGCGACCAGGGCGAACGCGTCCCGCAGCAGCGGGAACCCCTTGCGCGACTCGGTGAAGCGACCGAGGAAGCCGACCGCACCACCGTCTCCCGGCCAGCCGGGCAGCGGTTCGGCAGTGGCGAAGCGCGCTACGTCGACGCCGTTGGGGATCTCCCAGGCACTGTTGCCCAGATGCTCGACCTGGACCTTGCGGGCCAGCTCACTGACCGCGATCCGCCCCGTGATCTTCTCCGACACGAGCTGGAGGACGCCCTGCGCCGCCACCAACGCCCGGGAGCGCGTCATCGCGGTGTGAAAGGTCGCGACCACCGGCCCGCGCGCGGACAGCACCGCGAGCATCGACAGGCTCGGGCTGAATGGCTCGTGCACGTGCAGCACGTCGAACCGTCCCGACGCCAGCCACCGGCGGACCCGGGCGGCCGACAGCGGGCCGAACGCCAGCCGCGCCACCGAGCCGTTGTAGGGCACCGGCACCGCACGGCCGGCGGAGACCACGTAGGGCGGGAGGGCGGCGTCGTCGTCGGCCGGACCGAGGACGCTCACCTGGTGACCCAGCCCGATGAGGGTCTCCGCCAGGTCACGGACATGGTTCTGCACTCCACCGGGCACGTCGAAGGAGTACGGGCAGACGATGCCGATGCGCACTCCCGTCCCCCTTACGGTCGGTCGGCCGCGGCTGGCACGAAGACGCGTTGCAACATGTGCCAGTCTTCAGGGTGCTCCCCGATGCCCTTCGCGAACCCATCGGCCACCTGCTGGGTGAGCTGGCGCACGCGCACGTCGAGCGGCCCATCCTGCGGAAACGGGATCGGCCCGTCCAGCCGGGCGCAGGCGCGGTCGGCCTCGAACCACATGGCGGCGGTGTAGAGCGGCGCCCCGCTGCGCAGCGTGAGCAGCGCCGGGCCGGGCGGCATCCGGGTGGTCGCGCCGAAGAACTCCACCTCGACGCCGCGGCTGGACAGGTCCCGGTCGGCCAGCAGCGGGACCACGACCCCGGCCTGCACCCGTTCCAGGAGCACGTCGAACGCGGGCCGCTCGCCGCCGGTCGCCGGGAGGATCTCCATGCCCAGCCCGCGGCGGAACGCGAGGAACCGCTCGAACAGCTTCTCCGGCTTGAGCCGCTCCGCGACCGTGGTGATCGGCCAGCCCTTCGCGGCGACAAAGGCGCCGGCGAGGTCCCAGTTGCCGCCGTGCGGCAGCGCCACGACCGCGCCCCGCCCGCTGGCCACGTCGGCGCCGAGCATCTCCTCGCCGTACAGACGGAAGGTTTTGAGGACCTCGGCGCGCGACATCGACGGCAGCCGGAACGCCTCCAGCCAGTAGCGCGCGTATGAGCGCAGCGCGGCCCGCACCAGCGCGTCGAGCTCGGCCTCCGACCGGTCCGGGCCGATGACCTGGCGCAGGTTGGTCCGCAGCCGCTGCGTCCCGGGGCCCGGCCGGCGCGCCGCGCGGCCGGCACCGGCGGCAAACACCGGCCAGGTGACGGCCCGGGGCAGCGTCCGCACCGCCCGCCAGCCGGCGGCGTAGGCCCACTCGGTCAGATTCACGATGCCCGGTCCAGCTTGCGGACGTGCAGGATGCGTTGCGCGACGGTGATCACCGACAGCACGGCGAGCAGCCACAGCGCGACCTCCAGGGCGTACGGGATGCCCAGGCCGTGCCCGACGCCACCGAGTCCGATGATAATCAGCCGCTCGAACCGCTCGGCGACGCCCACGTTGGCTTCCAGGCCCAGGCCTTCGGCGCGCGCCTTCACGTAGGACACGATCTGCCCAGCGATCAGGCAGATCAGCGCGGCGGCGACGTTGGCACGCTGGCCGGTGATCGCCAGCCAGTAGGTGAGCGCGCCGAAGACGGCGCCGTCGGCGATGCCGCGGCCACCACCACGCCGAGCGTGCCGAACACGGTGACGAAGTCGGGGGACACCCCAGCGCGCAGCAGCGCCCGGGCGACCGGATCGATGGCCCGGTTGATGCCGGCTTTGGTTATGACACTGAAGATCTTCGCCATGGCGCTCTCACCCTATCGGCGGCTGCTCAACTCGGCATAACGCCTATCGTCACCAGGCGCGTCGGGGTTGTGTCGAGGATGTTTCAGGTGTGGGATCGGCAAAGAAGGCCTCAAGGTGAGCTGTACCACAGGCAAACTGTCAGCCGGCCGGCCAATGGGAGGCGCGCGATGGCGCAGAAAAGCCAGGAGAAAGGTGTCACCGGCCCGGCGCCGGTGGTGGACGAACCCGGCAGGGTACGCAACGTGGTGCTCGTCGGGCACTCCGGAGCGGGAAAAACGACGCTGGTCGAGGCACTCCTTGCCGCGACCGGAACGATCCCCCGGGCCGGTGCGGTGACGGAGGGCACCACGGTCTCCGATCATGACCCCGCCGCGGTCAAGCAGCAACGGTCCGTCGCGCTCGCCTGCGCGCCGGTCCTGCATGACGACATCAAAATCAACCTCCTTGACACCCCCGGCTACGCCGACTTCGTCGGTGAGCTGCGGGCCGGGCTACGGGCCGCGGACGCCGCCCTGTTCGTGGTGTCGGCGGTCGACGGCATGGACGCGGCCACCGCCGCGCTCTGGGAGGAGTGCGCCGCGGTCGGCATGCCCCGCGCGGTCGCGGTGGCCCGGTTGGACCACCAGCGGGCCGACTTCGACGAGACGGTGGCGCTGTGCCAGCGGGTCTTCGGCGACAACGTCCTCCCGCTGTACCTGCCGATGCACGGTGACGACGGGCAGAGCATCGTGAAGGCATCATCGCCGAGAGCGAGGACGAGACCCTCATGGACCGGTACCTCGCCGGCGAGGAGATCGAGACCTCGGTCATCATCGACGACCTGGAGAAGGCGGTCGCCCGCGGGCACTTCTACCCGGTGATCCCCGTCTGCGCGGAGACCAAGGTCGGCCTGGACGCGCTGCTGGAGGTGCTCACCAAGGGCTTCCCGTCGCCGCTGGAGCACCCGCTGCCTGCCGTGACCGGCATCGACGGCAGCCCGCACGAGCCGCTGACCTGCGACCCCGACGGCCAACTGGTCGCCGAGGTGGTCAAGACCACGATCGACCCGTACGTGGGGCGCGTCAGCCTCGTCCGGGTGTTCTCCGGCACGCTGCGTCCCGAGCAGCCGGTGCACATCTCCGGTCACGGCATGAGCGACCGCGGCCACCCCGACCACGACGCCGACGAGCGCTTCGCGCACCTGTACTCGCCGCTCGGCTCGGCGCTGCGCGAGGTGCCCTACGCCATCGCCGGCGACATGGCGGCGATAACCAAGTCGACCACCGCGGAGACCGGCGACACGATCTCGGCGAAGGACCGCCCGCTGCTCATCGAGCCGTGGGAGATGCCCGAGCCGCTGCTGCCGATCGCGATCGTGGCGAAAACCCGCTCCGACGAGGACGCCCTGGCCAAGAACCTGGGGCGGCTGGTCGCCGGGGACCCCACGATGCGCCTGGAGCGCAACCCGGAGACCCACCAGCTGGTGCTGTGGTGCATGGGCGAGGCGCACGCCGACGTCGTGCTCGACCGGCTGCGCTCCGGCGGCGTCGAGCTGGAGACCGAGCCGGTACGGGTGGCGCTGCGCGAGACGTTCGGCGTGTCCAGCAAGGGCCACGGCCGGCATGTGAAGCAGTCCGGCGGCCACGGGCAGTACGCGGTGTGCGACATCGAGGTGGAGCCGCTGCCGCGCGGAGCGGGGTTCGAGTTCGTCGACAAGGTCGTCGGCGGCTCGGTGCCCAACAACTACATCCCGAGCGTCGAGAAGGGCGTGCGGGCCCAGATGGAACGCGGCATCGGGGCCGGGTACCCGGTGGTCGACCTGCGGGTGACGCTCTTCGACGGCAAGGCGCACTCGGTGGACTCCTCGGACGCGGCGTTCCAGACCGCCGGGGCGCTGGCTCTGCGCGAGGCGGCCGAGCAGGGCCAGGTCGTCCTGCTGGAGCCGGTCGACGAGGTGACCATCCGGGTGCCCGACCAGTTCGTCGGCGCGGTGATGAGTGACCTGTCCGGGCGCCGCGGCCGGGTGCTGGGCACCGAGACGGAAAACGACCGGTCGGTGGTCCGCGCGGAGGTGCCGGCGACCGAGCTGGTCCGCTACGCGGTCGAGCTGCGGGCGATGACCTCGGGCGCCGGCGTCTTCAGCCGCCGCTTCGCCCGGCACGAGCCGATGCCCACGCACCTGGCCGAGCAGGTCAAGAAGGAGGCGGCGGCCCGGCACGGCTGAGCCCGCGCTCCTTCGCGTCGATCTAGGAGAAGTTAGGCCCAAAGGGAAGCCACCCCGACTTCTCCTAGATCGACGGCTCTCAGGCATTCGTGTGGGGACCCGGCGCGGCCCGGCCCAGCGCCTTCAGCTCGCTCACGGTCACGAACCGGAACCCCCGCTGCCGCAAGCCCTTGATCATCTCGCCGAGCTGGCTGATGGCGACCAGCCGGTCGGCGTCGCCGACGTCATGGGCCAGCACGATCGACCCCGGCGTGGCGTGGTCGACAATGTCGCGGACCTGTCCCTGCGGGTTGGACCTGTAATGCGCTTCGCGCATCTGGTGCGACCAGAGCACCACGTCATACCCGAGCGAGTCGGCTGCCAGCAGCGTCGACCCGCCGAGATGCCCGTACGGCGGGCGGAGCAGGCCCGGCTCGCGCCCGGTCACGGTGTGGACCATCTCGTGGGTGCGGCTGACCTGGTCGCGCACCTCCCGCAGGTCGAGCTTGGCCAGGTCGGGATGCGACCACGAGTGGTTGCCGACCTCGTGCCGGTCGAGCCGGCCGCGCACCAGGTCGCGGTAGTGCTCGAGGTTGCTGCCGACCACGAAGAACGTCGCCGGGATCCGGAAGTCGTCGAGGATGTCGAGCACCAGGCCGGTCCACCGCGGACCGGGTCCGTCGTCGAAGGTGAACGCCACGATCGGCTCGTCGGTTTGCACGTAGTAGGTCACGGACGTGCCCGGATGCCGGACCGCGGCCAGCTGGTCCGCCGCCGACGCGTAGCCCCCGCCGAGCGGGAGCCGCTGCGGCCCGAGCCAGCTCTCCGCGTGCGTGGCGGCCACCCCCGCCAGGGCGCCGCCGCCCGCCAGCAGTGCTCCCCGCAGGAACGCGCGTCTATTCACCTTCATTCGTCTCTCCCCCGTTTGGCACCGGATGTTCATCCGGTGCGACAGGCGAGATCATGGCACGCCGGGGCAAGCCGTTCGCGGGGTCGATGCCGCCGCCCCTACTCCTCGGCCACCCGCCCCCACCACTCCGCCAACAGCTTACGGGTGTCGCCGAGCAGTTGCGGCAGCACTTTGGTCCGGCCCACGACCGGCATGAAGTTGGTGTCGCCGCCCCACCGCGGGACCACGTGCTGGTGGAGGTGGGCGGCGATGCCGGCTCCGGCCACGTTGCCCTGGTTCATGCCGAGGTTGAACCCGTGCGCGCCGCTGACCCGGCGGATCACCCGCATCGCCGTCTGGGTGAAGTGGGCCAGCTCGACGGTCTCCGCCTCGTCCAGGTCGGTGTAGTCGGCGACGTGCCGGTAGGGGCACACCATCAGGTGACCGGGGTTGTAGGGGTACAGGTTGAGCAGCGCGAACACCGCTTTGCCACGGGCCACCACGAGCGCGTCCTCGTCGGGCACCTTGGGCGCCCGGCAGAACGGGCAGCCCGTGGCCTTGTCGTAGTCGGCGCCCTGCCGGTCGTCGTCGTTGATGTACGCCATCCGGTGCGGCGTCCAGAGCCGGTCCAGCTCGTCGGGCACCCCGACGAAGTCCCCCGCCATCGGTCAGGCCGCCGACGGCCCGACGTTGGTCCGGGACCGGACCACCTCCACGACGTGGGCGACCGCCTCGTCCAGCGGCACCCCGTTGCGCTGCGACCCGTCGCGGTACCGGAACGAGACGGTCCCACCCGAGACGTCGTCGTCACCGGCGATCGCCATGAACGGGATCTTCTGCTGCTGCGCGTTGCGGATCTTCTTCTGCATCCGCTCGTCGGAGTCGTCCACCTCGACGCGGATCCCCTCGGCGCGCAGCCGGTCGGCGAACGACGCCAGGTAGGCGGTGTGCTCCGACCGGATCGGGATGCCGATCACCTGGACCGGCGCGAGCCAGGCCGGGAACGCTCCGGCGTAGTGCTCGGTCAGCACACCGAAGAACCGCTCGATCGAGCCGAACAGCGCCCGGTGGATCATGACCGGCCGCTGACGCGAGCCGTCGGCCGACTGGTACTCCAGCCCGAAGCGCTCCGGCATGTTGAAGTCGACCTGGATGGTCGACATCTGCCAGGTGCGCCCGATGGCGTCCTTGGCCTGCACCGAAATCTTCGGGCCGTAGAACGCCGCACCGCCCGGGTCGGGCACCAGCTCCAGGCCGGACTCCTCGGCCGCCTGCCGTAGCGCCTCGGTCGCCTCGTCCCACACCTCGTCACTGCCGACGAACTTCTCCGGGTTCTTGGTCGACAGCTCCAGGTAGAAGTTGTCGAGGCCGTAGTCGCGCAGCAGGTCCAGCACGAACGTCAGCAGCGACTTCAGCTCGTCGCCCATCTGCTCCTTGGTGCAGTAGATGTGCGCGTCGTCCTGGGTCATGCCGCGGACCCGGGTCAGCCCGTGCACCACACCCGACTTCTCGAACCGGTACACCGTGCCGAACTCGAACAGCCGCAGCGGCAGCTCGCGGTAGGACCGGCCGCGCGAGCGGAAGATCAGGTTGTGGAACGGGCAGTTCATCGGCTTGACGTAGTAGTTGGCGCCCTCCAGCTCCATGGGCGGGAACATGCTGTCGGCGTACCAGTGCAGGTGCCCGGAGGTCTCGAACAGCTGGCCCTTGGTGATGTGCGGGGTGTTGACGAAGGAGTACCCCTCCTCCTCGTGGCGGCGGCGCGAGTAGTCCTCCATCTCGCGGCGGATGATGCCGCCCTTGGGATGGAAGACCGCCAGGCCCGAGCCGATCTCGTCGGGGAAGCTGAAGAGGTCGAGGTCCGCGCCCAGCTTGCGGTGGTCGCGGCGCGCCGCCTCGTCCAACAGCCGCAGGTACTCCTTGAGCGCGTCCCGGGTCGGCCACGCGGTGCCGTAGATGCGCTGCAGCTGTGGGTTCTTTTCCGAGCCCCGCCAGTAGGCCGCCGCGGTGCGCATCAGCTTGAACGCACCGATCAGTCGGGTGGACGGCAGGTGCGGCCCCCGGCAGAGGTCACCCCACCGGCGCTCGCCGCTCTTGGGGTCGATGTTGTCGTAGATGGTCAGCTCGCCGCCGCCCACCTCCATCACCTCGGATGAGTCGACGTCGCCCTTGATGTCGACCAGCTCCAGCTTGTATGGCTCGCCGGCTAGCTCGGTCTTCGCCTCGTCGAGGGACTCGAAGCGGCGGCGCCGGAACACCTGACCGGATTTGATGATCTCCTGCATCCGCTTCTCGAGCTTGTCGAGATCCTCGGGGTGGAACGGGCGGTCCACGTCGAAGTCGTAGTAGAAGCCGCTCTCGATCGGCGGGCCGATGCCGAGCTTGGCCTCGGGGAACACGTCCTGCACCGCCTGCGCGAGGATGTGCGCGGTCGAGTGGCGCAGCACGTTGAGCCCGTCCGGCGAGGACAGCGACACCGGCACGACGGGCGTGTCGCTGTCGGGCACCCAGTCGAGGTCGCGCAGCGCGCCGGAGGGGTCGCGGACCACGACGACCGCGTTGGGACCGGCCGCGGGCAGCCCGGCCGCCGCCACCGCGTCGGCCGTCGTCGTCCCGGCCGGCACGACGACGGAGTCGGTCACGGCTTCGGTACGGGATGCGGACACGGTGATCTCTCCTTGGCAGCAGCCGGTTGCTTACGAGGCGATGCTATCGGGCGACCCGCGCCTACCCGCGCAGATGTCCCCGAGCACCCTCGACTGTCCGGTATTGAGCTTCCCTCGGCAGGCGCCGACCGACAGGATCTTCGATGTTATCCGCGCGCCGGTGAGTTCGTCCCGCCGCGCCGAATGAGCGGAAAGAAAGGTCGTCCGAGGTGAAACATGCAAAGCGGCTCCTTGCCGTGGTCGCCACCACCACCGTGGTCGCCACCGGCGGGACCTCGAGTGCGTGGGCCGATCCGGTGGCCCCGGCGCACTCCGACGGCGGTGGCGCCACGATCGCCTGGGGCAAGTGTGCGAGCCCTGGCCTGCAGCGACGGGGCGCGGAGTGCGGGTTCCTGCCGGTCCCGCTCGACTACGCCAAGCCGCACGGCACCAAGATCCAGCTCGCGGTCTCCCGGATCAAACACAAGACGCCCGACTCGCAGTACCAGGGGGTGGTGCTGACCAACCCCGGCGGACCCGGCGGCTCCGGCCTGACCCTGTCGGTGCTCGGCGAGTTCGTCCCGAAGCACGCCGGCGACGCCTACGACTGGATCGGCTTCGACCCGCGCGGCGTCGGCTCCAGCAAGCCGGCGGTGACCTGCCAGGGCGACTACTTCAGCTTCAACCGGCCCGACTACGTGCCGTGGAACCCCTACGTCGAGCAGACCTGGCTGGCCCGCACGAAGGCCTACGCGGACGCCTGCACGAAGAACGGTGAGCTGCTCAACCACCTGACCACGGTCGACTCGGCCAAGGACATGGACCGCATCCGCGCCGCCCTCGGCGTGCGGCAGATCAACTACTACGGCTTCTCGTACGGCACCTACCTGGCCCAGGTCTACTCCACGCTGTTCCCCGACCGGGTGCGGCGGATGGTGCTCGACAGCAACGTCGACCCGCGCAAGGTGTGGTACCAGGCCAACCTCGACCAGGACGTCGCCTTCGACCGCAACATCAAGATCTGGTTCGGCTGGCTGGCCAGGTACGACAGCGTCTACCACCTCGGCGCCACCGCCCAGGCGGTCGAGAAGCTCTGGTACCAGCAGCAGTACGAGCTGCGCACGCACCCGGCCGAGGGCAAGATCGGCCCGGACGAGTGGAGCGACATCTTCCTCTACGCCGGGTACTACCAGTCCACCTGGCTCGACCTGGCCGACACCTTCGCCGCCTGGGTCCACGACCACGACGCCAAGCCGCTGATCGACCAGTTCCTGGGCAGCAACCCGCCGGGCGACGACAACGGCTTCGCGATCTACAACGGCGTCCAGTGCACCGACGTGCAATGGCCGACCGACTACGACAAGTGGCGGCGCGACAACTGGGCCGTCTTCGCGCAGGCGCCGTTCGAGACCTGGGGCAACGCCTGGTTCAACGCCCCGTGCCTGTACTGGCCCGGCAAGGCCCGCAAGCCGGTGAAGATCGACGGCCGGAAGGTGGCCAGCGCCCTGCTGATCGGCGAGACCCTCGACGCGGCGACGCCGTTCGAGGGCAGCCTACGCCGGCAGCCTGAGCGGTAACGCGTGCGTCGACGACAAGATCGCCGACTACCTGCTGACCGGCAAGCTGCCACACCGCAGGTCCGGTGACCGCGCGGACGCCATCTGCGACCCGCAGCCGCAGCCCGACCCGACCGCCGATCCGGCGGCCCGGGCCACGGCCGCCGGTTCACAGGCGGCAATCCCGTCAAACGCCGCGGAGCTGCGCAAAGCACTCAGTCCGGCACACCGCTGACGCCGTGATCCCCGGCCCCCGTCCACGCGGCGGGGGCCGGGGCGGGATCAGCACTTTCCGAAGGTCATCCGCGGCGTTACATTGTGGCCGTGGCCGCCACGGATGTCGTCCGCGCCCTGGACCGGCGCTACCGGACGTACTTCGAATAGAAGCTGGGTGCGAAAGCGCTCGCCTCGCTCGACCAGTTCCAGATCGCCGTCGCGTACCTGAAGGGCTGGCTGGACATCGACGGTGACGTGATGGCGGCACTGAAGATGCGCAAGTTCTTCCCCGACTTCCACCCCATCGCCTGGCTCGGCCGCTTCGCCCCGACGCTGCTACGCGGCGGCCAGGAGCACGACCGGCGCTCGATCTCGTCGCACTACGACGAGGACAGCGAGTTCTTCCTGACCTTCCTCGACCACCGGCACCGCTGCTACACCCAGGGTGTGTTCGCCCGTGACGACGAGCCACTCGAAGACGCGATGACCCGCAAGATGGACATCGCGCTGGACGCCATCGGGGTCAAGCCCGGTGATCGGGTCCTGGAGGTCGGCGGCGGCTGGGGCGCCTTCGTCGAATACGCCGGCAAGCGCGGCATCGAGGTCACCACGTTGACCCTGTCGCGGGAGTCCGAGCGCTACCTCGGCGACCTCATCGCCCGCGAGAACCTGCCGGCCACCGTCGTGCGCCAGCACTTTCTCGGGTACTCGTCGAGCCAGCGCTACGACGCGATCGTCAACATGGGCGTCACCGAGCACCTGCCCGACTACAAGTCCTCGCTGCGCAAGTATGGCGAGCTGCTCAACCCCGGCGGATCGGTGTATCTCGACGCGCTCGCCATGCGGGCCAAGCACGACGTGTCGACGTTCATGAGCCGCTACATCTACCCCGGCAAGTCCACCCCACTGCTGCTGCACGATTACCTGCGGCAGGTGGCCCGGTCGCCGTTCGAGCTGATTCGCGTCGACGACGACCGGCACAACTACCACCTGACGTGCAAGGCGTGGGCGCAACGGCTGGACGCGGCCCGCGAAGACGTGGTCCGGCGCTGGGGCGAGCCGGTCTACCGCCGGTTCCGCCTGTTCCTGTGGGGCTCGGCCGCCGGGTTCGACAGTGGACTCGTCCAGGCGTACCGATGGGTCCTGCGCCTGCCGGAGACCGAGCCCGCCTGAGGCGTTCGGCCCGATCACCGCTTCCAGAACGCCCGGCGCGGCTCGCCGATCCCTTCCAGTACCCGCAGCGCCTCCGCCCACAGCCGCTCCAGCTCGCCACCCGCGTTGAGGATGTCGACGAGCCGGCGCAGCGGCGCGTACGCCGGCTGCGACACCCCGGCCACCAGCGCGGCGAGCCGGCTGGCCAGGTCGGCCAGGAGTTCCCGCCGCTCGTGGTCGGGCCGCCCGGCCGCCTCCCGGAGCCGGCGCGCCTCCACCGCGGCGACCTCGCGCAGCGACTGCGTCGGCGGCCGGCTGGCGGGGGCCGCTGCCGGGGCCGGGAGCCTTCCGAGGGGCGCTTTTCCGAGGGGCG
>WNGK01007685.1_pt1 | contig 11282 bp, 5 predicted proteins | sample 5400601 | NCBI WGS metagenome assembly WNGK01 (sample SAMN13153376, study PRJNA577476) | soil metagenome | isolation source: 60 cm soil or saprolite under Garry oak tree replicate 1 | place: USA:California | collected 2016-06-15
GGCCGCGTCGCTGAACACGCTGGACCGCTATCTGCTGCGCGAGTGGCTCCGCATCCTGCTGCTCGCGGAGCTCGGCTTTCCGCTCGTCGTCATCGTCATCGACGTCACCGACAAGCTGGGCAGCTACCTGGCGCGCGGCCTCAGCCGGGGCGCGCTGGCGCTGTCGTACGTCTATTACCTCCCCGAGATCATGTTCCTGGTCCTGCCGGCCGCCGTGCTGTTCGCGACGGTGTTCACGATCGGCCCGTTGGGACAGCACTCGGAGCTCACCGCCGCCAAAGCCTCGGGGGTGTCGTTCCACCGCCTGGTGCGACCGCTCTTCATAGCGGCGGCCGTCACGGTGCTGTTCGGGATCGTGATCGGGGACGTGGCGCCCGTAGGGACGCTGCGGCGGGCGGAGCTGCTGCTCGAGCGGCCCGTTCACGCGAGCAGCGTGCGCTACAACTTCGTGTACCGCGCCGACGGCGGCTGGGTGTACGCGATTCGCGCGCTCGAGCTCCGTACGCACGAAATGACGGACCTGATGCTGGAGCGCGAAGGCTCCGGCGCAGCTTATCCCACGATCGTGTTGGCAGCGCAGCGCGCGATCTACCGCGACAGCGGCACGCCGCGCCCGCGGTGGACGCTGCTGCGGGGGACGTTGCGCTATATGGCCGGCAACGAGCCCGGGGGCGAGCGGGCCTTCGAGTTCGATTCATTGCAGACGCGCACCATGACGGAACGCCCGGTGGACCTGCTCGCCGAGCCGAAGGCGCCGGACGAAATGCGCTACGGGGAGCTGCGGCGCTATATCGATGCGCTGACGCGCAGCGGCTCGAACGCCAAGAAGCTGCAGGTCGAGCTCGCGCTCAAGATCGCGATTCCGTTCATCTGCCTGCTGATCGCGCTGTTCGGCGCGCCGCTCGCGATCTCGAGTCCCAAGAGCGGCGCGGCCTGGGGAGTCGCGGCGAGCCTCGCGACGACCTTCATCGTCCTGCTGATGTTTCAGCTGGCAAAAGCGGTCGGTGCCGGAGGCGTGCTGCCCCCGATGCTCGCCGCGTGGACGCCGAATATTCTCGTTGGCGTCGCGGCCGTGTATCTGCTGCGTAAAGCACCCACCTAACGTCCTTGACGCGGTTTGGGATCGGGAACACCTTCTCCCGGTCTCGATGGGCACCAGTACGCTGCATCCGTTTCCTCCAAGGAGAGGTCCATCCATGCGCTGGATCGTCGGCTCTGGCCGCGCCCTCGTGGCCGCGGCGTTCTTTACAATGCTCGGCACGGGCGTCGCACGAGCCCAAGGCGTGACAACCGGCGCGATCTCGGGGAAGGTGACGGACAAGCAGGGCCAGCCAGTCGGTGAGGCTGCGGTGCAAGTCACCAATCGCGGCACCGGGTTCACGACGTCGGTGCGCACGCGCTCCAACGGCCAGTATCTCGTGCAGGGTCTCGAGGTAGGCGGTCCCTACACCGTCGCGGTGCGGGCCATCGGATTCCAGCCGTTTACCCGCGACCAGGTGGACGTGCGGCTCTCCGAGGCCACGCGCGTGGACGCGCAGCTCGCCCCGCAAGCGATCGAGCTCGCGGCCGTCCCGATCCTGGGTGAGGTGACTCCGGACTTCGCGCCGACACGGCAAGGGATTTCCACCCAGATCTCCGACACCCTGGTGCAGCGGATCCCGACATTCAGCCGCGACTTCATCGATCAGCTGAAGCTCGCGCCGCAGGTCGTGTACCCGGCCAGCGGCGCCGCCAGCGGCGCCGGCGCCTACAACCGCTTCAACACGATCACCATCGACGGTGCGAACCAGAGCGAGCGCTTCAACCTCGGCGCCACGGGTGGCGTGCCGGGCGGGAGCGCCGGCGGCAAGATCATCTCGCTGGATGCGGTCAAGGAATTCCGCGTCATGTTCACGCCCACCGACGTGCGGCAAGGCAGCTTCGCCGGCATGCTGGTGAATGCGGTCACGAAGAGCGGGACCAACGTCCTCCACGGCGGCGCGCTCTACACGTACCGCAACAGCGATCCGCTCGAAGGCGTGCAGCTCGTCGGCGTGCCGCTCCGCACGCCGGCGTTCAATGTGAAGCAGTACGGCTTCAATCTGGGCGGGCCGATCATCAAGGACCGGCTGCAGTTCTTCATCGCGCCTGAATGGCAGCAGCGGACCGACCCCGCCGCGGGCCCCTACTATCTCGCGGGTCAGCCGTCTCCCGCGCCCGACGATCCCGTCATTCCGTTGGACACGCTGACGCGTATTAGCACGGCGATGGGGACCTACGGCTTCAATCCTGGCTCGACCGCTCCCGTCGAGAAGGAAACACCGCTCACGAATCTGTTCGGGCGGCTCGATTTCCAGATTTCTCCCGTGCACCGCTTCGTGGTCCGGCAGATCATCAACCACGACGTGCAGGATGACTTTTCACGCAATGTCAACAACTTCACCGCCGATCCATTGTCGCAGAACTCCGGTTTTCGGTACAGCTCCAACGGATTCAAACGCGATGCCCACAATAACTCGACGACCGCGCAGCTCTATTCAAACTTTGCGAGCGGCATATCGAACGAGTTGATCATCGGCTACAACACGATCAAGGACGAGCGTATCGTGCCGGTCGACGCGCCGGAGATCACGGTCGGCGTGCTGGTCGGCGGCCTCCGCCGCTCGGTCACGTTCGGCACCGAGCAGTTCTCGCCGGGCAACCTGCTCAAGCAGACGATTTTCGAAGCGGTGGACAACGTCACGATTCCTCGCGGCGCGCATACGCTCACCTTCGGGGGGCGGCTCGATTTCACGCACATCTTCAACAACTTCGCGCAGGGCTCGTTCGGCGTGTACAAGTTCTTCAACACCGACAGCCTGATCGCCGGCCGGGCCGCCGGTTACGCGGTCGGTTACGCGAACAGCCAGAAGGCCGCCGACATTCCGGCGGACTTCCACGTCAAGGTGTTCAGCCTGTATGGCCAGGATCAGTGGGCGGTGAACGATCGCCTGACGATCACGGCGGGACTGCGCGCCGATATTCCCACCCTGCCCGACACCCCAACACAGAACGACACCTTGCGGGTGAAGCTCGACTCCGCGTCCGGTGGTGCGTTCACGGTGAACACCAGCACGAAACCGGGCAGCTCGGTGCTGTTTTCGCCCCGCATCGGGTTCAACTACAACCCCGGCGGGCGTACCGCGAATCAGATCCGCGGCGGGATCGGCGTCTTCACCGGGCCCCCGCCCTACATCCTGCTGGGGAATGCGTACGCGAACACCGGACTCGGGTTGGTCCGGCTCGCTTGCACCACGGCCGCGACTGTTCCGGCGTTCAAGCTCAACGTCGACAGCCTGCCAACGTCGTGCGCGGGCTCAGCCCCGCCGGGTCCCGGCCAGGCCGGCACCCTCGGCGTGAACATCACCGATCCGAACTTCAAGTATCCGCAGTACCTCGGCATCTCAGCCGGGTTCGATCGTGAGCTGGCCGCGGGGTTCGTCCTGACCGTGGAGGGCATGTACCGCAAGGCGATCAATGGCGTGCTGGTCAAGGATGCGAATTTCAAGGGTCCGCGGCTCGTGGGGGGCGTCCCGTACACAGATCGCGATGGGCGGGTGCTCTACGCTGACACCATCAGCGCGACGGGAGTCGTGACCGACACCCTGCAGCGGTGGCTGAGGACGCTGCGCGGGGTGGCCTTCAGTGAAGGCATCATCGAGGTGACGAACCAGTCGAAGGACTACAACTACTCGATCTCCACGCAGCTCCACCGCCGGTTCTCGGATCGCTTCGAGGCCACCGCCGCGTACACGTACCTCAAGTCGATGGACATCCAGAGTCTCACGTCCGATCGTGCGATTTCGAACTTCCGTAACGGCCGGCAGCTCTCGGTCGCGCACAGCGACCTTGAGGCCACCACGTCGGTCTTCTCCCGGCCGCACCGTATCCTGGCATACGGGACGTACACCTTGCCATCCCGCACCGATATCACGCTTTACTACGAGGGCACGTCCGGCGTCCCGTTCGTGTATGTGACGAACGGCGATCTCAACGGCGACCTCGTCAACGGCAACGACCCGATCTACGTCCCGCGCAACGCCAAGGATCCGAACGAGATTCAAATCGGTACTGGAATTCAGGGAGTGGGAACAGGCTTCGTCCAGAACGCCGCGGCCGCCCAGGCGTTCGAAAACTTCATCAAGTCACAGCCGTGTCTCGACCGCCAGCGCGGCCGGATCATGGAGCGGAACAGCTGCCGCTCGCCGTTCCAGAACCGCTTGGATCTATCCATCCGTCAGGCAATCCCGTCGATCCGAGGTCAAGCGCTATCGTTGCAGCTCGACGTCTTCAACTTCCTCAACCTGCTCGATCCGCACTGGGGTCAGATCAAGCTGCCGACGCTAAGCCCGGTCTTCAACAACCAGTCGGCGCTGTCGCAGACGGGCCGCAACCCGGGCCCGCTGTCGCAATCGATTCCCACATTCACATTCGATCCGAAGCTGTACGACGCCGCGACGCTGAATCCGAAGGCGTTCGCCGCGCGATCCACGTTGGCCAGCAGCTACCAGGTGCAGCTGACGCTGCGGTATTCGTTCTGACGGCCGCAGCATGCTGCGCCCCTACACTTTTTTACGGCCTGAATCGTCCGGCGGCAGGGCGCGGCGCTGCCAGCGCTGCCACGCGAAGTAGGCGGGCACGCCGAGCAGGATGCCGCCGAACGCGAGCCCCGTGGGGCCGGGATGCTCACGGAGGGCGTTTCCCAGGATGATCAACGTGGCGAGGATAAACAGCAGCGGTACCACGGGGTACCCCAGCACCTTCACAGGCCGGGGCCGCTCGGGCTGGCGCCACCGCAACGCGAAGACCGCCGCCGCGGCAAGGGCATAGAAGGGGAAAATCGCGACCACGAACTGGTCGGCCAGCTGGTCGAAGTTGAGCAGCAGCACCCACACCACACCGAGCGCCCCGGTCACGACGATCGACACCGACGGCGTGTGAAAGCGCGGATGCACTCGGGCCACCTGGCGGAACAGCAAGCCGTCGTCCGCCATGGCGAAGAAGATGCGGGGCGAGGTGAAGATCGACCCCACCAACGTGCTGAACGTGGCGAGCATCACCAGGACCGCCACGAGGCCTACGCCGACCTGCCCCACGATCCGCTGCGCGGCGTCGGCCGCGACGAGGGGCAGATGCCCCATCTGGTCGATGGGAATGAGATACAGGTACGCGGCGTTCACCAGCAGGTAGATCGCGATCACGCTCAGCGTACCCAGCACGAGGGCGCGCGGCATGTTGCGCTCGGGGTCTCGCACCTCGCCGCCCACGAACGAGAGGTCGCCCCACCCATCGTAGGCCCAGAGAACCGAGACGAGCGCCAGCCCGAAGGACGCGGACTGGACTGCCCCCCCCCCGCCCCCCCGGCCACCCGGCTGAAATGCCCGAAGTCGCCCTGCCCCACCAAGAAGGCCAGGAGCACGAGCAGCACCAGCGCACCGTACTTCGCCCCGGTGGTGAGGTTCAGGACGAGTGAGCTCCAGCGCACCCCAACATAGTTGAGCGTCGCGGTCAGGATGATCGCGCCGGCTGCAACGTAATGGACGTACGTGGCGTTGGGCGCGATTTTCGGATCGTAACCGAGCGACCGCATCAAGTATTCCGCGAACGGCGTGGCGATCGCCCCGAGCGCCGACGCGCGGATCAGCAAGAGCTCGGTCCAGCCGAACAGAAACGCGGGCAGCCGCCCGAAGCCTTCGCGCACGTAGACGTAGACGCCGCCAGAGCGCGGGTACATCGCCGCGAGCTCGGCGTAGGTGAGCGCACCGCACAACGCGAGGAGCCCGCCGAGCACCCAGACGCCGAACATCGGAACCGGGGCCGGCACGTATGCAGCGATGCGCGCCGGCGTGCGGAAGATCCCGCTGCCGATGGTCGAGCCCACCAGCACCGCGACGGCGCTCCACAGGCCGAGGCGGCGGATGAGCCGCTCGCCCCAGCGGTCGGCGGGCATCAGAGGTGCGGACATAGAGTTGGCAAATTATAGCTTGACACTGCCTGCGCCGGGGGCATACTCCGGAGGGTCGAATCGGCTCACCTGGAGGTACCTCACATGTCGCACTTCCGTTCGCTTCCGCCCCTTGTCGCGCTCTCCGCTCTCGCCCTGGGTTGTAAGACCTCACAACCGTACGATCGACGCAATGACCCCGGCGGCAGGCCATTGTCCACGACCACCACCGGCAGTCTGGTAATCACCGGACGGGCGCTCTCGGCGGATCCGAGCCGCACGGTCCTGGACGTGATTCGGTACCGAATGCCGCAGCTCCGCATTGCCGGTTGGACGCAATACACGCGCTGCCCGCTGCTCGAGATGCGCGGCAAGGACAGCGTCGAAGGCACGAACAATCCCGACGTCTATGTAGATGGGACCCGTACCACGGACACTTGCCCGCTCGTCACGATCCAGGCGGTGTCGACGGAGCGCATCGAGGTCTACCCCATGGGGATGACCTCACGCCCCGGCTATCCGAGCAGCGGACACGGCCTGATCCTCATCTTCCTCGCGCGCGCCGACACCCCCGACAGCACTTGAAACAAGAGCCCCCGGAGATCGCTCTCCGGGGGCCGACTTCAAGGATCACTGTCGCCCGCTACGGACAATACGCGGGCGGTGGATACGTCGTGCTCGTTGTGCGTTTCGTGAACCACAGCGGCTTGGCGATATCGTTGCTTGCGGAGAACCCCTGAGCCGTAACCGCTGCCTGGAGGTTCTGCTGGTTCAAGACCGCTTCGTTGTCATCGTACGGCAACCGCTCGGGAATGTGACGCAGCACGGCATTGCAACCCGGGACGATTGCGGGCACGCCCGTACGGCGAACCTCAGTCCACGACTCCATTCCCTGCATGAACAGCGAGACCCATTTCTGATAGGCGATCTGCGTGAGACCCGCTGTGCCCGGCACGTATGTCACGCGTGCGTCGGCGAGGTATGTGGTGATCGCGGCAGCCGGAACACCGTACTCTTCCATCGCCGCCTGGATCGCGCCGCTGTAGAAAGTCGCCGCGCTTCCCGGGATCCAGCCATGCTCGGCCGCCTCGGCCTCGAGAAACAGCACCTCGGAATACGTGAGCAGCGGCAGCGGGGCATTAGGCGTCTCCCGCCACATCGCCCCGATGCGGGAGATGTACTTTAGCGCATCGAATGTGTCGTCGATCTTCTGACCGTCGTTCAGACCATTTGGCAAACCCCTGATAGCGGTCCCTGCCGGAGGGATTTGCGCAAAGATGGGCAGGCGCGGATCGTTCCAACTGACCAGCGAGTCGACATACGTCTTGCTCAGGCCGTAATCGTCGCGACCTCCGACGTGCACGTCCTGATAGATCGGATTTTGGTTCGGCGCCGTCGCCAAATACTCGAGCGTCGCGTTATCAGCGCTGGATGTGAAGACGCCGGCCGCCACGGCCGCAGCTGCCTCACTTGCCGCTTTCACCGAATCCACTTTGGAAAGGTGAATTGCGAGCCGCAGACGCAGTGAGTTGGCGAACTTCCGCCATTGGCTCATGTCGCCGCCGTACAGGATGTCACCATTGGGGAACCCGAATCCCACGGGATCGCCCGCCGGCGCCGCGGCGGCAACATCGATGTCCGAGGTCGCCTGCGCCAAGTCGGTGAACAGAGCACTATAAATTGACTGTTGCGTGTCGTACACCGGCTGCAGCACGGTGTCGGACTTCAACGCCTGAGAGTACGGCAGGTCACCCATGGCGTCGGTCATGACGCTGAAAACATACGATTTCAGGATACGCCCGACCGCCGTCCAGTTCGGCCGTGTGGCTGCCTGGCCTTTGGCGATCATCCGCTGGGCATTCTCCGCCGCGCCATTATAGAAAGCCCACCCACCGGAGCTGCCGGAACGCAGGATGTACTTATCCTCGTCGCGGTATTGGATCTCCGCGTAGTACTGCGCCCACAGTCCAGCACCCCGAATGTTGAGGCTGTTGACACCGTTGACACCGCTCGCGATCGCGTCGAGCGAGCTGGCAAGCATCGAGGGCGGATCGACGTCTTGCGGCCCGTTTGGGTTGTTATTGATCGACGTCAAATCGGAGCACGCGGCCAGCGCGGCCGCGGCGGCGAAGACGCTCAGAATTTTATATCGCATAGTGATCTATCTCCTCACGGCCGCACGGACATGGTGAAGCCGATGCTGCGCGCGGTTGGCAGCTGGCCGTTCTCGACACCCTGGCGATTGCTGGTGTCGAATGCGGTTTCGGGATCGATAGTCGGCTGCTTGGCCCACAGCATCAAGTTGCGCCCGACGACGGCGAAGGTCGCGTCCGAGAAGCCGAGGAAGCGCGTGACCGACGGCGGGAGCGCGAACGCGAGGCGCGCCTCGCGCAGCTTGAAGTATGTGGCATCGAAGATGCCCGGCTCCTGGGCGTAGAACGTGTTGTGCCAGTAATCCTGCGCCAGCACGTGCGTCGTGTCGGCCGCACCGACACATGTCGTCGCCGGAGGCACTGGAGTGCACTGGTAGACAGCGTTCGGGACGATATAACCCGGGTTGTTCCAATCGAGCTCGCGGCCGGCCAGCGTGTTCGCGAGCACGCCGGAATACTGGCCGAACCACTTGGTGACCGAGTACACCTGGCCGCCCATCTGTCCGTCGATCGTGAACGAGAAGCTCATGCGCTTGTATGTAAATGTGTTGCTGATGCCGCCGACCCAGTCGGGGTTGTAGTTGCCAAGGGGCCGCTGCGTCGCGTCGCGGATCGGCAACCCATCGTCGCCGACGACGATATGGCCCTGCGGGTCCCGCTGCCATCTGTAGCCCGTGAGGTTGCCGTACGGCTGGCCCACGTCAGCGGTCACATTGACGTTCCAGTACGAGCCCACGATGATCTGCGACACGCCGCTGAACAGCGACAGCACTCTGTTGCTGTTCTTCGACCAGTTCACCACGGTGTTCCAGCGGAAACCGCCGCGGTCGATCGGCGTGAGCGTTGCCGCCAGCTCGATGCCGCGGTTCCGCACCTCGCCTGAGTTCACGACCTTTTGCGAGTACCCGGTCGTCGCGGAGATGGAAACGGGCAGGATCTGATTCGTGGTGGACTTCTGGTACACCGTCGCGTTGACAATCACCCGGTCCCGCAGGAAGCCGAGATCGGCGCCGATTTCCTCACCGGTCGTCTGTTCCGGTCTCAGGTTCGGGTTTGGCAAGCGATCCGCACTGGTGCAGCTCGGCCGGCCGCCCCACGGATTGCAGTCGTAGATGGCGGCGAGCTGGTAGGGATCGGTGTCGTTGCCCACGCGTGTCCAACTCGCGCGGATCTTGCCGTACGACAACCAGTCACTCCGCAGGTTGAGGGCATCGGTAAAGACGAAGGCCGCGCCAATCGAGGGATAGAACAGCGAGTTCGCACCCTTGGGCAGCGTGGACGACCAGTCGTTGCGGCCGGTGATATCGACGCTGAGCCAGTCGCGGTAATTGAAGGTCGCCGAGCCGTACAATGAGTTCACTTTCTTGTGAAACTCCGGCGTCGAGGTAACGGGCTGCCCGTCGGAGTTGTTCAGCGTGTAGGTGCCCGGCACCGCCAGCGCGTTCACCTGCTGGATGCTGCTCTTGAGGTCGTTCTTCCGCTGGTTGCCGCCGGCGTTCACCGTGAGGCTGAGCGAGGGGGTGAGCGTGCGATTGGCGGTGATCAGGAAGTCGTTGTTGGTCTCGCTGCGTGTCTCGCCGACGTCGAGCAATCCGCCGTTGTTGAACGGCGAAATGTCGTTGACAGGATAATTCGCGCGGAACTGGTTCTGATACCAGTCCCGCCCCGTCCGGCCGGTCACGCTGATCCAGTCGTTCACCTTGTAGGTGACGGCCGCATGGCCGAGCCCGCGGTTGCGCGAATAGTCGGTGGTCTTGACGTTGGTCATCCAGTACGGGCTGGGGTGATAGCTATAGTTCCAGCTATAGGGGATCGGCGCGTCACTCCGAAGACTCGGGTCGCCCGCTAGGATCTGCTGCGTCAGGGCATTGTTGGGGTCGCGGAATATGTTCTGCTGCAAGATCCGCGTATCGACCTGACGGCCGAACCAGATGAACCCCTGCATCGGATCGATCTCTTCGTACGCTTGCGCCGGCTGGTTCTGCATGCCGTCGTTGATGTAGTTGACCGATGCCTCGGCGCTCCAGTGATCGGAGACCTGCGTGCCACCAGAGAGCGCGATGTCCGTCCGATTATTCGTGTTGTTCGGGTACATGCCGCTTTCATTCGTGCGGCCGACCGACAAGCGCACGTTGCTGCGGTCGCTGCTGCGCGCCACGGCGACGTTCGCGTTGATCATGAGACCCGTGTTCCAGAAGTCGCTCACGTTGTTGGGGTGCGCCTGCCACGGGCCGGCGCCGAAAAACTGGTTGCATGGATGCGTCGTGTCGTATGTCGTCGTCTTCGCGACGAAGATACATCCGGTCGTGCGACCATCGAGCTTCGGGCCCCAGCTCTCATCCGCGTAGTCGTTTACTCCGCCGCCGTAACCGTCGACGAAGTCGAACTCACCGTAGAAGCCCTGGCCGTAGCGGTTTTGATAGTTGGGAAGCCGCAACGGCGTTTCCGTGTTCGCGCCAAATGTGGCCGTCACGCCGAAGCCCTGCTGCGGTGCGCCCTTGCCGCTCTTCGTCGTGTAGACGATCGCGCCGTTGGCCGCGCGCGCGCCGTAGAGCGCTGCGGCGTTCGGGCCTTTCAGCACGGTCACCGACGCAATGTTGTCCGCACTGATGTCAGAAGCGGCGTTGCCGACGTCGTAACCACCCATCGACGATCCGGCACCAGGCCCGTATCCACTGTTCGAGGCCGCCGAGTTGTCGATTGGAATGCCGTCCACGACGATGAGCGGCTGGTTCTGGCCCAGAATCGAGCTCGCGCCGCGGACCACGATGCGCGCCGAGCCGAACGGACTCGACGAGCTCGTCACCTGCACGCCGGCGACTTTGCCGCCGAGCGCCGACACCACGTTGTTCGTGGGAACGTCCGACAGCCGTTCGCCGGAAAGGGCTTGCGCGGCGAACGGGAGGCTGCGCGGCTCCCGTTCGATGCCAAGTGCCGTGACGACGACTTGTGTCAGCTCGATGGCGCCTTCTGTGAGCGCGACGTCTTGCTCGACGGAGGTGCCGGTGAGAGTGACGGGCACCGTGCTCGTCTGGTAGCCGATGCGACGGACGGTGAGCTGCACCGCGCCGCTGCTGCCCGCCGGGAGCACGAGGCGATATCTGCCATCGTTATCCGTCGTGGCGCTCACGCGCAGCGAGGCGACGCTGACGATCGCGCCGGCGAGC
>WNGK01007686.1_pt1 | contig 11281 bp, 14 predicted proteins | sample 5400601 | NCBI WGS metagenome assembly WNGK01 (sample SAMN13153376, study PRJNA577476) | soil metagenome | isolation source: 60 cm soil or saprolite under Garry oak tree replicate 1 | place: USA:California | collected 2016-06-15
GGCGCAGCGCCACTGCTGATAGGCTCGCATATCGATACGGTTCCCGGAGCAGGCCCGTTCGATGGCGTGCTCGGCGTGATGCTCGCGATTGGTCTTGTCGAAGCTCTCGATGGTGAAACGCCTGAGTTCGGCATCGAGGTTGTCGCGTTTTCCGAAGAAGAGGGCGTCCGCTTCCATATTCCCTTTCTTGGCAGCCGGGCACTGATCGGCACGTTGGACAGAGATACACTCCAGGTTCAGGATGATCGCGGAATCACGATGGCTCAGGCAATTCGCGATTTTGGTTTGAACCCCGACCGCCTCGACGAAGCCCAAGTCCGATCGAGCGTGCTCGGTTACGTCGAGTTTCATATCGAACAAGGACCGATCCTTGATAACCTGCGCATGCCTGTGGGTGTAGTCGAGGGCATTGTCGGGCAGACACGCCTGGAGGCGGTGTTTCGAGGTACGACGAACCACGCCGGCACCACTCCGATGCATCTGCGGCGCGACGCGATGCCGGCAGCCTCAGAGTGGATCCTGGAAGTCGAGCGCCAGGCGTCTGCGGTGCCCGGGATCGTCGCAACTGTCGGATCGATCACCGCCGTTCCCGGAGCGGTGAACGTGATTCCAGGCGAGGTGCGCGCCACCTTGGATGTCCGGCACGCCGATGACCTTCGACGCGCAGCTGCGGTCCACCGCTTGATCGCTCATGCGCGGGCGATCGCCGAGAGGCGCAAGCTGGAATTCGACTGGAACACACGTCTGGATCAACACGCGATCCGGTGCGACCCCGCGCTGACGGATGCGATGGCACGATCCGTCGAGTTGAGCGGCCTTCCTGTGCATCGGATGGTGAGTGGCGCCGGGCATGATGCCATGGTTATGGCTTCGCGCATGCCCGTGGCGATGTTGTTTATTCGCAGCCCCGAAGGGATCAGTCATCATTCCGCCGAGAGCGTAAGGATCGAGGACGTCGCTGCTGCACTGCGAAGCGGGTCGCATTTCCTGAAACAGATATCAGGCACGCTGCAGCTTTCGGACTCCCTGACTGCCCGCCACGATGACGCAGTGCGCCACGTTCGCGAAGATTCCGGAATCGACAACGCCGGTCAGTGATTTCAATTGCTTTTCGAGCTTGGCGGGATCGTCGATCATTCCATGATTCCAATCGACGATGCTGTTCCCGTTGTCGGAAACGAAAGAGCGGCCGTCGCGCTGGCGAACGCGAGCTTCTCCGCCTAATTCCCGAAGGAGCAACAAAACGCGAGGTACCGCAAATGGAATAACTTCGATCGGTATGACGTTCTTTTGTCCCAACCGGTCGACGAGCTTGCGTTCATCAACAATGATGACAACGCGTTCGGACGCGTGGGCCACAATCTTCTCGCGAACGAGCGCCCCGCCGAGACCCTTGAGCAGATCCAATTGCGGCGAGACTTCGTCGGCTCCATCCACGGTCACGTCAATGCGAGGATTCTCCTCGAAGCTGGTTAATCGAATGCCGGTTTCCTCGGCGAGACGGCGCGATTCTTCGGAAGTGGGGATGCCGGCAACTTGCAATCGGGCCCTCGCGAGCTCGCGAATGAAGTGCGCAGCCGTTGAACCCGTTCCCAATCCAACGATCATGCCGTCGCGAATTTCATCAAGCGCATGGAGTGCGGCTTGCCGCTTGAGCTGGTCGCTCATTTCGATTGGTGACGTACCAGATTCAGGAATTCATTTCGAGTGTTTTGATTATCTTTAAATACGCCGAGCATCGAACTGGTGACGGCAACGGAATTTTGCTTTTCCACGCCACGCATGATCATACAGAGGTGCTGGGCCTCGATGACGACGGCCACACCTCGGGGACGAATTTTTTGATCGATGGTTTCGGCAATTTGTGTCGTCAGCCGTTCCTGAACCTGGAGGCGCCTGGCGTACATGTCCACGAGCCGCGGGATTTTGCTCAGGCCGATAACGCGCCCATCGGGAATATATCCCACATGACATTTACCAAAGAACGGAAGCAGGTGATGCTCGCAAAGGCTGAACAGCTCGATGTCGCGCACGATGACCATTTCGTCGTAGGCCACGTCGAACAAAGCTTTATTCAGCAGCTCATCCTCATTCATCCGGTAACCGCTCGTTAAAAACCGCAGTGACTGGCTTACACGGAGGGGAGTATTCACAAGGCCGTCCCGAGCGGGATCTTCACCGATTTTGATCAAAATCGACCGGATCTCTTCGATCATGCAGTTAGTAGTTAGTCTAGCGTATTTGGCCGCGCTGTTGTGCTAGAGTTCAAGCATGCCGATTTACGAATACCATTGCGCAAAATGCGATCAGACAATTGAAGTCATCCAAAAGATGTCGGATAAACCTTTGAAGAAACACGAAGGCTGCGGCGGCATGCTCACGAAGCTGATCTCGGCGGCCGGCTTTCAATTCAAGGGAACCGGGTGGTATGTGACGGACTATGCCCGCAAGTCATCGGGCGAAAATAAGGAAACAGCAACAGAAACTAAGACTGAATCCAAGGGAACCTCTACGAATGGCAGCAAGGAAAGCAGTTCCGGCTCGTCAAGCGGAGGCACGGCAACGACCGACGCGGCGAAAACCGGGAAAAGCAGCTCCTCTAAGTCCGGCGCCAAAAAAGACTAAATACCTCCGTGCCTCGCAGATCTATGAACGGCTGAACGCGGCCTACCCAGACGCGAAGTGCGCTTTGGAGCATCAGAATCCACTTCAGCTTCTGGTCGCGACGATCTTATCGGCGCAAAGTACGGACAAGATGGTGAACCAGATCACGCCTGCCCTCTTCACTAGGTGCAAGGCCGCCCGGGACTTCGCCAGCATCGACACGACGGAACTGGAAGAAATGATTCACTCCAGCGGCTTCTTCCGAAACAAGGCGAAGAGCATCAAGGCGGCCTGCCGTATTATTGCGGATGAACACCGCGGTCAGGTCCCCGCGACGATGGAAGAGTTGCTCAAGCTTCCGGGCGTCGCAAGAAAAACCGCAAACGTTGTTTTAGGCGTCGCCTTCGGAAAGGCAGAAGGCGTAGTCGTCGACACTCACGTGCAGCGGCTTGCGCGAAGACTCGACTTTTCGAAAGAAGAGCGCCCGGATAGGATCGAGCAGGATTTAATGCGATTGTTCCCCCGTGATCAGTGGATCCAACTCGCTCACCTGCTGATTCATCACGGCCGGTCAAAGTGCGTTGCGATCCGCCCGAAGTGCGCCGGATGTTCTATCGAAGACCTTTGCTACTCCGAAGACAAAACGGTGTGACGTGAGAAGCCTTGTCGGCGTCCTGCAGTGGACACTGGCGATACTTTCCGTGACTGGAACCGTTGCGCTGTTTGGCTGGATCCTTCTGCTGATCTTACGAAAAGACCGTCCCAAATGACTTCTATCGAACGCGTGCGTGATGAGTTGGTTAAATATGAACACCCGTTTTTCGATTTCCAGGCAAGGGAAACAAAAGAAGGGGTGCAATTGCTGATTCGCTCAAAAATTGCCAACGTCCTGTCCCCACAATACACGATCACACTGGCCGAGCGCGATTTGCAAAGCTCGCAGTTCACTTGGAGTTTTCAAAAGCTTCTATATGACTGCCTCACCGATTATGTCGTGGAACTGTTTACCAAGAACCCGATGACGTAGGCAAATGACAATTGGAAAAGCAAAAAAAGAGGCGGTTTCGTTGGGAGCGGACCATCGAAACCGCCTTTCGCGCCTATGAGAGGAGTGGGCGAGGGAGAGAAAATTATAAATTGTATTAACCTATACGACGTGACCGGCCCATTGGTTACGTCGTGGCCACTCAAAAAAATTTTCCCGACCAGGCTGGAGGCAGCAATCCTTCTAAGCCATAATAATATGAGTGTCTTAGGGAGACAGAAATCATGAAGATCCAGCTCGTTTACGATCGGCCATCCGAGATCAGCGCGGACCTGCTCGTCGTCATTTTAGATTCCAAAATCAAGCTTCACGATTTAACCGGCAACCTTCTCGAAGAGACCGTGCGGCGTGTGGGACGCGGTCTGAACGAAAAGCGACTCAAAAAAGAGTACTTCACGTCGTTGGATTCGCGAGCTGGGGATCAACACGTGGTCATTTTTTCAACGATTCTCGAACCAAGCTACAACGTTTGGGAGAGCCTGAAGATCTTCGTCGCACGGTCGATTCGCATGGCAAGAGACCATGGGCTCAGCCGCGTATGCGTTGTCCTAAATACGGAAGAGGCCGCACCGTTTATCGGCAAAGCCGTTGAAGGCGCGATTCTTGGCGCTTACACCTTCGATCGGTATAAGACCGAAAAGGCCGAATTTCATAAAGTCGAAGTTACGATTGCCGCCCTCAAGTCGCATGACCAGCAAAATCGCCACTACCTTCAACGCTATACCGCCGTTTCCGACGCAGTCAACGAAGCGCGCGACATGATCAATGAACCCGGCTCGGTAGCCACGCCGGAATACCTGGCCGAAGCCGCGCGGAAAATCGCGAAAGAATCGGATCTGGACCTGAAAGTCTGGGATGAGAAAAAGCTGCAGAAGGAAGGTTACAACGGGCTATTGCAAGTCGGCCGGGGAAGCTCGCATCCGCCGCGGCTGATCCGGCTGGCTTATCGTGCGCGAAAGGCCAAGGCGCATCTGGCCTTCGTTGGCAAAGGCGTGACGTTCGATTCAGGCGGCATTTCGCTGAAGCCGGCTGAGAAGATGTTTGAAATGAAGGGTGACATGTCCGGCGGCGCCGCGGTCCTGTATGCCCTTAAAGCCATTGGGAAGTTAAAACCCGATGTGAATGTGACCGGCATTGTTCCTACAGCGGAGAATTTCCCGGACGCCAACGCCCAGCGCCCCGGTGACATCTTTTATGCAAGAAACGGGAAATCCATCATGGTCGATAACACCGATGCGGAAGGCCGCCTCATTCTCACCGATGGACTGTATCTGGCGGGCCAGGAGGAAGCAACGCACATCCTGGATATCGCGACCCTGACCGGCGCTTGTGTGCGCGCGTTGGGCCTGAGTGTTGCAGGAATCATGGGCAACGCACCGAAATTGATCCAGGCCGTCATCCGGTCCGGCCAAAACCAAGGTGAACTGTTTTGGGAGCTGCCGCTGCCCGCCGAATACAAGGACCTGTTGAAGACACCGTATGCCGATCTGAACAACATCGGCGGCCCGGTGGCGGGAGCTCTGACGGCAGGCCTTTTTTTGCAGGAATTCGTGCCGGAAGGAGCACCTTGGGCGCATCTCGACATCGCCGGGCCGTTCATCCGCGAAAAAGAGTGGAAATACTACGAAGCCGGCGCGATCGGTTTCGGATTGAAGACATTGGTCGACCTCGCTCAACGATTCAACGAATATCAACTGATGGAGACTGCGATTGCTCGATCACTATCGTGAAGCCAAAGAGCGGTATGAATTCCAAATGGGACCGGTCCGCGGTGGTCTTGCCACCGCGCTGGACATCCTGACGGATGCACTTGCCCTCGTCGGGCAACACGGTCTCTATTGCCGAAGCCAACGCCAGCCCCAATACCCCGCGATGGATGTCCGCCTCGTCATGGAACAAATCGAGGCCTCCAAAGGGTTGATCATCGATGCGATGGAGCGACTGAAGACCCCTAAATGACAGTTGAACATTGAACAGTGAACAATGAACATTTCTCCGAAAATTGTTCATTGTTCACTGTTCAATGTTCAATTGTCATTTAAGACCCTGATACAGTCTTACTATGGGCCTCCGTAAGGTCGGAAACGTCGATGTTTTTCTCGGCGCCGATGGATTCGTCGAATCGATTCAACTCGCCGGTAGACCGCTGTATCTAACTTCCGATCCGGGACTTCTCCGAAAGCAGTTTCGGGGCGAGAACTTGGATCCGGTCCCGCCCGTAACTGAGCTTTACAACCATGTCTCGACGGACGCGATCATCAAAGCGAATCCTGATTGCTATTACTACGACGATCGGCTGGGGACGCTGTTGCTGCGCTCGCTGGGCGGGGGCGGAATAGTAGAGCCGGGAGATATCCGGAATGGCGGCTTCGGCATGCTCTTTGCCGGTGAAGGTTGGGGTGAAGGGTCCTCACGCGAAGTCGCGGCGCTGGCGTTGTTATATGCCGGGATCGGGATTGTTTACGCCGCCAGCATGGCACCGATCCATCGTCAGAATCTCATCAATAATGGCATGTTTCCGGTATCGGATTTGTTGCTTGGCCGGCGCCTGGCTGTGGGTGAGCGCGTTCGCCTCGAGGAATTGACCGTCCCCTTTGACGAGCTCTCGAAGAGGATTGCAGGATACGGCGGTTTGTTCCGGTTCATGGAGGCACGGTCGCGAGGACAGGAAACGGATCGACCGATCGATACGCCACCTCGACCAATGACGATCGCCGAGAAAATCCTCGCACGTCATATGAAGACGGTCCACGCTGCCGTGAGACCGGGCGATTCCGGGTTCATTCAAGTCGACGCCGGCTTCTCCCACGACTACACAACAGCGCCTGCGGCTGCGTTGATCCGATCGGCGCTTGGCCGGGAACCGAACATGAAAAATCCGGATTCGATCCATACATTTCCAGATCATCTGACGCTTGCTGGAAGTCTTCCGGGTGTCACCTCCGAAGCCCTCGCCGGGATCCGGGATCTTCGTGAAGGGCAAAAACGTCTGGCGCGCGAAACCGGTATTCACTTCCACGCTACGGCTTCCGGTGGAAGCACCGGCATTTGTCATACGGTCATTCGGGAGCAGATTGCGCTGCCGGGCCAGGTGATTCTCGGAACCGATTCCCATACATGCTCGGCCGGCGCTCTCAATTGCCTGGCATATGGTATTGGTAACACGGAAATCGCGTGTATATGGGAGCACAATGAGGTCGCTGGACGGGTCCCCCGCACAGTCCGCATCCGGCTGACGGGAAAACTGCGGCAGTCGTGTACTGCGAAAGACGTCATCCTGCACCTGGCACAGCACGGCAAAAGCACGGGAGCCTTCACCGGGAAAGTTATGGAATTCACGGGACCGGGGCTGGAGGAATTCTCATTCGAAGAACAGGCGGTGCTTTCTAATATGGCAGTGGAGTGCAATGCGCTGACAGCCATTATGGAGCCGACCGAATCGATGATCCGCTATCTGCTTGAACGACGCGGCCTCGAGCGCAACGCGGTCCAGCGAATGCTTGTCTACGCGGATCCGAACTCTGAAGTCGATCAACTCATTGAACTGGATTTGGGGAGTGTTCAGACGCTGGTTGCGGCCCCCGGTCATCCGGGTAACGGTCTTCCGCTGGAAAATGTTCTGGGAACCAAGCTAGACCTGGCGTACGCCGGCTCCTGCACCGCTGGGGATATCACGTCGATCACGATGTACGCGGAAGTCCTTCGCGGAAGACGCGTCGCCATCCCAACCTTTATCCAATACGGCTCGGAACGCGTTCGTGAGGAAGCGAAGCGGCGCGGCCTTCACCAAGCATTGCTGGCGGCAGGCGTTCATCTGATTGAAGAGCCGGGTTGCGGCGCCTGTATCGATGCGGGTCCTGGCGGTCCTCAAAAGGGTCAGGTGGCCATTTCCGCCACAAACCGTAATATGCCGGGCCGCATGGGTGAAGGTGAAGCCTACCTCGCAAACCCTTATGTTGTAGCAGCTTCTGCGGTTCGTGGCTTTATCTGCGGCCCCGAACATTTGTCTGCTATATTGGCCGATGCCTAATTTTGGCATTGGTCGATGCCAAATTTTGGCGAGACGAGAATTTTCTCTTTACAAGCAGATGCCTTCGATGCATAAAGTTACCGTGCGTTTACGGCAAGGAGGCCGATCGGATGGATCCGATACAACCAAAGCGAGTAGCCTCGAGTTGGACTTGCCCATCAAGTAACTCGAGGATAATATCTCACCCGATGGCGGTGAAAACGCTTCTGCCGCTCGTAGCACATTCCACAAAAACTCATTTGGAGGGAAAAGGATGAACCCTATGACGACGAAAGAAGGAATCGAACTCGAAATTCAGATCGAAGAACTCGAAGCAAAAATCGCTCCCGATGGCGGCGAAACCGTCCTGGCATTACCGTGTCACGGCCACGGCCACCGCTAAGAAATCACCCTCTCCCTTTGGGAGCGCGCGAAATGCGAGCCTGCGCGGAGCGCAAGCGCGATAGCGCGACGCCCAAGAGAAGGGAAAAGCTCCACAAAAAATGAGGGTGCAGGTCGCATCGACTCTTGCACCCTCATCCTACCCTCTTCCAGACAAAGAGGATCGGTTGCCTATGTTATTCTCACACCATGAGGCTTGGTGTGAGCGATTACATCGACTGCGCTCATTTTCTGCCCGGCCACCCGACGTGCGGATCCCTGCACGGCCACACTTATAAGGTCGAAATCACCATCCAAGGACAAGTCAAGGGCGGCATGGTCGTTGATTTTGCCGACTTGAAGGAAGGCCTTCGCGGAGTGCTCGCGCACTACGACCATCGATCATGGAATGATTTTCTCGAATATCCGTCGGTTGAAAATATTTGCGAGCTTCTCAGCGCTAAACTGAAAGACCGGCTGCTGTTTCCTTTTACCCTGCGCGTGTGGGAAGGGGATGGCAAATGGGCAGAGACAGACAGTTCGGAGCGCGACGCATGACCATGAGGATCTGTTCGCTTTTGCCGAGCGGTACGGAGATCCTCTATTCGCTGGGATTAGGCGATCAGATCGTCGCCGTCACGCACGAATGCGACTACCCGCCGGAAACGGCAGCGAAGCCCAGGATTACCGAAGACCTCATCGAGCAGGGACGCATGACAAGCATCGAGATCGATCATCACGTATCATCGAACATCGGCCGGCACGGCACCATTTATCGCCTCAAGCAAGATCTGCTCGAAACGCTTGAGCCCGATCTCATCGTCACCCAGGAACTGTGCGAAGTATGCGCGGTATCTTACAAAGAGGTGCAGCACGCGGCACGGGTCCTGGAAGGACGGACGCGCATCGTTTCCCTCGAACCCACGACGCTCAATGAAATGCTCGAGACAATTCTGCTGGTCGGTGAACTGACGGGCCGGAAAGATGCAGCGCTAGAAAAAGTTCAGGAGCTCAACGCCAGGTTGCAGCGGGTGCGCGAACGGGTGCGCGATCGTGAACGTCCGCGTGTATACGCGATGGAATGGCTCGATCCACCCTTTTCTGCGGGGCATTGGGTCCCGGAGATGGTGGAGATTGCCGGCGGACACGAGGTCCTCGGGAAGGCGGGATCGAAATCCGAACGCATTACGCCCGAACGGATCCTGGAAGCTCAACCCGAAATCATCGTCCTCATGCCTTGCGGATTTTCGCTCGAGAGGACAGTCGAAGAATACCGGCGTACTCGATTTCTGCCGGGATGGAGTGGACAGCTTTACGCTGTCGACGGATCGTCCTATTTCAATCGGTCTGGTCCGCGCTTGATCGATGGTGTCGAAATCCTTTCCGAAATCTTTCATCCGTCCCTATTGGACGGTCCGGAGCGGGGGGAAAACCGCCTCAATGAACCGAATCGAAACTTTAAAAGGCTTTCTTAAAGACAATCCGAACGATTCCTTCTTACGGTATGCGCTGGCGCTGGAATACATCAAGCTTGGGCAAAATGATGAAGCAGTGCGGGAGTTCGAAGCCGTCAGAAATACCGATCCCGAATACGTCGCGACCTACTATCAGCTCGGGCAGCTTTATCAGAAGCTCGGGCAGAAGCATGACGCGGAAAAAACATTTCGGACGGGAATCACTGTGGCCACAAAAGCCGGCGACGAACACACCCGAAGCGAACTGGAAGCCGCGCTGGAATTACTTCTGGGCGCCCAATGAATCCGTGACTGGCGCTCTGTGAGCGCCCGTTGTTCCTGGAATCAACGGAATGCGGGCGGTCATAGCCCCGTACGAAAAAATCGCCTCCCTCGTCGAAGGGACCGCGAGCGAAACGAGCGGAGGGGTCGATTTCGGATTTTCGGCGGATAAGCCGGTTCAAGGCAAAACACAGGCCGAATCCTAGAAAACGCCCAATTCAGTCATCGATACCGTCGTCATCATCGTCTTCAGGCGGTGGTCCGGCAGGGCTTTGCACAAGAAATATATCGCGGGCGCTCATAGAGCGCCCCTACAGTCGCGAACCCCAAGCTGTAGGGGCGGTCTATGACCGCCCAGGATTTTTTGTGCAAAGCAGTCCGGCAAGCTCAAACTGGCTGCTTCACCGCAGGACAAAAGGTTTCACTTGTCCCAACCGGGAAGCACGGCCTGTAGATGGTCAGCCGCAGCGGGTGGATCAAATGGGACGGGGTTCGGCGTTGGCTGCCAATCGCCGGGGCGGGTCCCAACGTTAATCTGCGGCGCCCGGTCGGGGCAGATCTTCCTTTCCTTGCCTTTTTCCTTTGTCTCACCGATCCGTCGCTTTTACTTCGAAGCCTAGATGTTGGCCGCCAGCGGCTGACCGTTCCTAATTCCGTGCGTTAAAGCGAATCGTACGCGTCAGGCTTCAGGGCGGCCGCCGGGGAGTTCTACGCCGATGTCCACTTTTCTCAAAAATTTTCGCGTTACTTGATGCGGGTAGATCCCGTCGGTCTCACCGACGGCAAATAAACCCGAATAACCGAAGATTGGAGACCCACAATGAGCAGTGTGATTGGCCAGGCCAGGACGCTGTTTGCGGCACGCCGCGATCGAAACGGGGGAGATTGCCATGATAAAGCAATTTGCAGCCCAGTGAAACGCCAGCCGGCGGGCTCACGGGAGAACACCAGAGAATCCGATGAACAGGAGGTTTTCATGAACACACAATCATCTCTGACGTTAAACAGTAACAGGCCATTTGTTGGCTCAGGGCACGTGGAAACGTCACACACGAAGTACCGGCGAATAGTAGCGCGTTTCGCGAGTATTGGATACCTGGCACTGAGCCGAAGGAGCCGAAGTTTGATGACGCGCTCACTGATTTTCCTGCTGTTCGCGCTTTTTTCCTCACCTCTATTCGCACAGTCTCCGCTTTCGGTGATTATTACAGGTGCTCCCGCCGGCGGCATTCTTGCCGGAACGAGCCATAAGCCTTACGGCCAATGTTACCGGCGGGACGGGTTCGCCCTCCGTGGCCTGGAGCAAGAATGGGAGTCCTTTTGGTACGGCTTCGCAAGTCTCTGATGTACCCAATCTCGGCACAACGACGTACTCGGTCACGGCCATGGACGACTCAGGTTCAGCCAGTGCCACGGCGACAGTTAACGTATTCAACTACTTCATTGTCGGAGTCGACCCCCCTTTTTTAAGCACGGCGGTCGGACAAGAAGTGTTGGCAAGGGTTT
>WNGK01037813.1_pt1 | contig 11281 bp, 9 predicted proteins | sample 5400601 | NCBI WGS metagenome assembly WNGK01 (sample SAMN13153376, study PRJNA577476) | soil metagenome | isolation source: 60 cm soil or saprolite under Garry oak tree replicate 1 | place: USA:California | collected 2016-06-15
TACCGCGGTGTCATCCCTCAGATCCAGCACCACACCGCCGGCGTCGGATTTGTGGATGATCTCGGGCGCCAGAATCTTGAGCGCCACCGGGTAGCCCAGTCGAGCGGCCTCTCTCACAGCATCATCAGCACTGTTCGCCGCCACAGTCTCGACCACGGGTATGCCGGCGGACTCGAGCACGACTTTGGATTCGATTTCGCTCAAAACGCGCCGCGACTCCGCGGCCACTCCGGCGGGTGCCGCGGTCGAGGCTCGAGGCGGCGCGCCGTGAAAGGCCCGGCTATATTCCGCCAGCCGGCCAATCGCCGACAAACCGCGGCCGTAGCCCTGAACGAAGGCAATGCGCCGGTCGCGCACTGCCGCCAGCCACGCGTCCGAAAACCGGTCGGATGTGCGCGAGAGCACCGCGAACAGCCGGTCGGGATGATTTCGCCTGGCTGCTTGCATCTCCTCGAGCCGGCTGTCGAGCGCTCCGAGGCCGCCGTCACGTGGAATCGTGAAGCGCGAGATGATCACGTCGACCTCAGGTTCGGAGGCGAATGTCTCCAGCAACAGCGGGTACACCTCAGGTTTCGAGTGATCGCCCCACCAGCCACCCGTATCGATCGGATTGGTGGGGTAAATGTCGGGTGGCAGCGCTTGCTTCAAGCGAGCGCTGGCGGTCTGGGACAGGTCCGGCAGCGCAACGCCGACCGCGGCTGCCGTATCGCACACGAGCCCTTTGCCACCTCCGGAGATCTCGATGATTGCTGATCGCTCCAGGCGTCGCTTCGCCAGTATGTCGACAGATGTAGCAAACAGAGCGCCCAGGTCGACAAGATCGTCGATGTCGCTCACCCTGATGACTCCCTTCTGGCGGAACAGCGCCGAATACACCCGATCGGTGCCGGCCAGGGCACCCGTGTGCGTGGTGGTCGAGCGTGCACCCTTCTCGGAGGCACCCATTTTGACGAGCACGATGGGTTTACAGGCTTTCAAAGCACGCTGGCATGCCGCCACGAAGAGCTGTGGATCGCGGACCGTTTCGAGGATGCCAAGCACCACGCTTGTGTTCGGATCGTCGACGAAGTAGTCGATGATCTCGGCCGCGGTGACACCCGCTTCGTTGCCCGACGACACCAGGTGACTGAACCCGAGGCCACGCGCCGTGCCATACGACATGATCTCGTTCAGCAACCCGCCGCTGTTTGAGATGACGCCCACAGGGCCTGGCGTCAGACCGGAAACCGACGCACTTATTCCAGCACAGTGGTTCACAATGGAGGCGACACCAAAGCAATTCGGTCCGATCACCAGCAGCCCGCTCTCGGCAGCCCGCCTGCCGATGTACGCCTGCAGCTCTGCGCCGCGAGCGTCCTGCTCGACAAAGCCGGCGCTACAGATGACCGCCGCTTTCGCGCCACGTTGTACGCACTGGTCGATGACGTCCGGCACGCCATCGCGAGGGATGGCGATGACCACCAGGTCCGGCGTCTCGGGCAACTGGCTGACGCTCGGATACGCACGCTGGCCGTGAACCGTCTCACGCCGTGGGTTGACCGGGTAGTACTGGCCGTCGAAGCCGAGCGTCTGCAGCGCCCGAAATGGACTCAGGCCGGTGTCGTTGTTATCCGAGGCGCCAACCAGGGCAACGGACGCGAAATCGAAGAGCGGCGACAGGCGATGTGCCACAGCGATCGCGCGCATCGCAGCTACAGCCCGTAAAAGGCGATCGGGTTGTCCTGCGTGATCTTGCGGACCAGAGTGTCGCTGATCTCTCCGCGGGTGGCGCGCTCGCGCAGGTAGGGCGCGAACTGAGGCTCTGTCGCGGCGTCGGCGTGCGTAAAGTCCGAGCCCGTCATCAGATTGTCCTCACCCGTGAATTGCACGATGTACGGCAAGTCTTCATCCACCATGCACGTCACGTACATCCGGTTGTCGCGCAGCGTGTTGGGGCCAAGCTCGTAGTGCATGCGTCCCAGTGCGCCGCCGCCGGTGAGGCGCTCGTTGCGCCGCCGCATGAAGTACATCAGGTATGGCACCCACGAAGCACCTGCTTCGATGAACCCGAAGCGCAACTTTGGGAACTGTGTCGTGATGCCAAACTTGAGCACTGCTTCGAAGGCATTCGGCGTTGACATTTCCACGCGCAGAAACACACTCGACTGGAACTCACTCACTGGCGAAAAATCGGGCACACCGGAGCCAGCGTGGTAGCAGATCGGCATGTCCAGGCGCTCGGCTTCTTCGTAGAACGGGAAGAAGTACGGGTCAGCGGGCCACTTATCAGCTTCCTGATTGCCCTTCTTGAGCACGCCGACCGCACCGTGATCCCTGGCGAAACGCAGCTCCTCCAGGGCCTTATCCATGTTTCTCAGCGGCGCCAGGCAGACCCAGCGCAGCCGGCCACCAGACTGAGCACAGCGATCGGCGAGCCAGCGATTGTAGCTGCGCCGAGTGGCCAGATCGACTTCGGCCTTGTCGGTGCCCTCGACCAGAAACATCGTCGGATAAATGACCTGGACGTCGACACCGCGGTCATCCATGGCTCGAAGCCGTGCTGAAACGTCAAGGAGCTCGCGCATTTCGGCCGTGGTCTGCGTCCGCGCGTCATCTCGGATGAAGCGCATCTGACGCTTGCCATCGATCACCCAGTAGCGGGTCGGCGGGCGGTTCGGATCCGGGTTGCGGGGATACCCGGTGACGGGCTTTATGCCTGAGCTTCCGATCAAAGACAAGACGGCGATCGCTGGAATCGGCTGGACCGGCTTCAGTCGCAACTCGGGCACCACTGTGCTGAACCTGGCGGCTCGCGCCAGTCTCATGGCCATCGACGATGCCGGTCTGAAGCCCACCGACATCGACGGTATCGTGACCTACTTCTGGCGACCCGACACGCCCGGACCACGCGAGCTGGCAGTTGCGCTCGGACTCGAGCGCTGCAACTACGAGCTCTTCTCACAATTGGGGGGTGGTTGGGCATGCGCCGCGGTCATGAACGCAGCCATGGCGGTGCACGCTGGGATCTGCCGTAACGTGCTGGTGTTTCGCGCCATGAACGGGCGCAGCGAACGCCGGCCGACGCGGGCGTCGGCCGGCGAAGCAAATGGCGCGGCGCAGTTTACTGCCCCCTACGGCGTCATGCACGCCGCCGCCAGTTTCGGCAACTATGCCACCGCGCACATGGCCAGATTCGGCACGACAACCCTGGATTTCGCGCACCTGGCGGTCACCCAGCGCCAACATGCCAGCCTGAATACGAAGGCGATGATGCGCGAACCAATGTCCATTGAGGACCACCAGAGCTCGCGCTGGATTGTGTATCCGTTCCGTCTGCTGGATTGCTGTCTCGACTCTGATGGCGCGGTGGCTCTGGTGGTGACCTCAGCCGAGCGGGCTCGAGATATGCGGCACGCACCGGTCTACCTCATGTCAGCGATGGGTGGCTCCGAGCCGTTCCCGAATCTCTGGACGTCATACGGAGCCATCGCCGCGCCACAGCTGTACGCAGGCGCCGGGATTACCCCGAAGGACGTCGATCTGGCGGAGCTGTACGATCCGTTCACATTCCTGTGCATGCTCCACATGGAGGATTTTGGACTGGTGCCCAAGGGTGAAGTTGGCAGTTGGGTGACGGCCGGCAAGAACGCGCTGGACGGGGAGGTACCGGTGAACACCCACGGCGGGTTGCTGTCCGAGGCGTACGTTCAGGGACTGAACCACGTCATCGAAGCGGTCCAACAACTCCGACCTGGTGGCGTGGTGGACGATCTGTGTGAAGGTGCGCATACGTATGATCGCGCGACGTGCCGCCAGGTCCGCGATCCAGAGATTGCTTTGTGCTGCGGCGAGGGCGGCCAGAGCTCGCTGCTGCTGCGGCGAGCCTGACTCATGGCCGAGTACGCACGACCGCTGCCGCTGCCAGACAGCGACTCACAGGCGTACTGGAATGGCACCCACGAGCACGAGCTCCGGGCGCAGCGCTGTGCCACCTGCAATCGGCTCCGCTGGCCGCCGCAAGGGTTCTGCCCACACTGCTACTCGTGGGACTTCACCTGGGACACCTTGCGCCAGACGGGAAGTGTCCAGTCGTATGTGGTGGTCCATCAAGCGCATCCGGCATTCGCCAACGAGGCTCCCTACGCTGTGGCACGCGTCGTGATCGACGAAACCGATGCCGCGGTGGTTCTCATTAGTAGCCTCGTCGACACACCATGGGAGGAGGTAAAAGTCGGCATGCCAGTGGAAGCCGTTTTCGACGACGTCACACCCGACGTGACGCTGCCTCGTTTCCGCCCCACCGCTGGCGCAAGCCCGCCTGCTCCAGCAGGGGCATGACCTCGGCGATCCACTGCCGCAGCTCGGCTTCATAATTGACCCAGCTCAGCAAACACCCATCCAGACCACAGCGCGAGAGCTCCTCCAGCTCTGACACGATCTGCTCCGAAGTACCGACCAACGGGTAGCCGTACCAGCCGGCAATCAGCCGAAACTTGAGCTCGTCGATCGCCGCTGGTGACCGGCTGGGTCCACCGCCGGCCATGATGTTACTCGCTGCTTCCCAGTCGCCCTTTTCCAACACGTAGTAATTGACGTAGTCGCGCGCCTCCTTTTCCGTTGGCCGGCACACCACGTACGCGTTACTCCACACCTGGATCTCGCGACCGAACTCCCGCGCACTGGCGCGGTGGGACTCCACGTGCTCCTTGACATGCCCTTTCACCAGGGGCACAAACACCAGGTCGGCCTCTCTGGCAGCGAAACGTTGACCGACCGCCGACGTGCCCGCATTCATGATCGCCGGATAGGGTTGCTGAATGGGCTTCGGCTCGTGAAACAAGCCGCGCAACTGGAAGAAGCGACCGTTGTAGTCGAACTCCGCATCGGATGTCCACAACCGTCGACACACGTCCAGCCACTCGGCGGCGTACTCGTACGCCATATCATGTTCCAGGCGTGGCGCCCCGAACATGGGCGCCTCACGCGTAAAGAACCCGCCGCCACACACAACGTTCACGCCGAAGCGGCCATTCGTGACGTGGTCGACGGTGGTCATCAGCTTGGCGGCGACCACCGGATGAACGGTCGATACGTGTGAGGTGGCGAGCAGGGCGGTGTAGCTGGTGATCGCGCCCAGACCGGCCGCCCAGGTATAGGCTTCGAAGCTCGAGCCATTGAAATTGGTTACTCCGCCGGCGCCCTTCCAACGGCCAACCGGCACCAGTGCCTCCAGTCCAGCTCCATCCGCCAGCCTGGCGATGGCTTGCGTGTTCGGCCAGGTGAGCTCATAGGCTTCTTCCGCGGACGTGATGGCGCAGCCTCCGCTGACATTGGCGCCGAAGATGCCCAGCTTCAACGTGTTGGAGTTGAACAGCGGATTGGTCACAGCACCGTCGAGAAGCGTTCGAGCACCCGCTCGTCGAGGTCGACGCCGAGACCCGGTGTGTGCGGCAGCTTGACCCGGCCGTCGACCACGCGCAGCGGCTCAGACAACACGTCCGTCTCGAGCTTTAAGAAAAAAGAATTCTCCGCTGGAATATCGTCGAGGTGACGGTGCGCGCCGCGGAAGTGCAGGGCAATCAGGCTGCCCAGACCGGATTCGGCTGAGACGCCAACGCCGCAACGCACGCCCGCCAGCTCGCAGCGCTGTCGGATGCTTTCCGAGAGCCGATAGCCCGTGCGGCCCATCTTGAGTGCGATTGCCTGCGCTCCCAAAGAGACGCAGCGGTCGGCGGCGCGCGGCGTACCGGCGGCGCGATCGACCATCACTGCCAGCGGTGAGCTGGCAAAGAACTGCCGCGCGTCGTGTTCGGTTGGGAACACGCACGGATCCTCGAACAGCGCGACGCCACACGCAGCCAGTGCGGTTGCAACCGACCGCGCGTCCTCGAGATTGTACTGCTCGTTTGCGTCCACGGCGATGTGCATCGCGGCGCCGAAGTGCAGGCGCATGCGTTGCAGCGACGCCACATCCTGGGCGGGATCGCGGCCGATCTTGACTTTCAGCGCCTGGAAGCCGTGCGATTCGACGGCGCGGAGGGCGTCCTGGAGCTGCGCTTCGGGCGAGGCGAGATTCACGAGCCAGGCAACGGCCACGTCGTCCGTCCAGCCACCCAGATACTTCCAGAGTGGCAAACCGGCGCTGCGAGCGGCGAGGTCGGTCAGGGCAAAGTCGATCGACGACTTCGCGCTGTTCCAGTCGGGGATAAAGTCAAGCGCGGCCCAGACCCGCTCAGGCGTCAGCGGATCCAGGCCCTTGAGCCGAGGCTCATACACGTCGCGTAACGCCTGAGCCGTACGTTGCGGAGTCGAGCCGGTCCACGCTGGCTTATCGGTCACTTCAGCAAGGCCGAACGCACCCGTGTCGGTGCAGATGCGCAGCAACAGGTATTCGCCGCTGGCTTCGGCTACCGAACGCCAGCGGAGCGGTTCCTTATACGGCAGCTCGAGTACTCGGATTTCGAAGTGAGAAATCACTCCGGGGTAGCGAAGATGTGCTCAACCGCCGCCATTTCCGACCTGATAGTCTGCCAGCTGTCGCCACCGTCGCGCGATGCGAGAAGCGCACCAACGGCACCTCGGCGCGACGGAGACGGAACCGCCGCGGATTCGCCGACACCGGCAAAAAGACTGGTCGTATCAGTCGGGTCGGCACACAGCGCCCAGATCATCGGGCCCATCTCAACGGGCAATCCCTGTCCAGCGCCGATGCGCTGCCATGATTGACCGCGGTCGGTGCTGCGGAACAGTGCCGCACGCGAACCGACCTCCGTGTTCACCCAGTGCTCCCGTCCCTTGATGGCCGGCCAGAAACCGGGTGAGCCGTCCGCGGTTGCCACAATCATGCTCGGGTCGCCACCGTTGGTGGCGGAAAGCAGGATCAGGTCGTGGAAGTAGTCGCGGTCGATGCCATTCTGCGCGGGGGTCCAGCCATTGGCCGGATCGTCGGCGGTGTAGAGGCCCCTCGCCGAAGTCACGAAATACCGCTCGAAGCGGGGTGGCAAGCTGACGACGACGTGCATGTCCAGATAGTCGATGCCCAGGCTGACATCCTCCCACGTGCGCCCGCGGTCGGTGCTGCGCGCGACTCCGCCGTGCTCGATCGCCAGAAGCAGGCGATCTGGATTTTCAGGATGGATGAACATGTTCAGGATGTGGCCCTGGTGCGGCGGCACCGGGAACCACCAGTCCTGACGGCGATGGCGGAAGCCCTGCTGTTGTGCGCCAGCCACGTCCGCCGGCGCCAGCTCGCCCAACTTTTGATGCGTCTCTTCCGGCAGCCCTTGGAGCGAAGTCAGCTCTTCCCAGGTCGGTCATCGGTCGGATCGATCGCGATCGACCGGAAGTCGCCATCCAGCACCTTGCGCCACTGGAGTCCCGCATCCTCTGAACGATACAAGCCGTTTCGGAGTCCGACAAAGATACGTCCCGGCTTGGCCAGAGAGCCGCAGAGCGCTTGCACGATCTCATCTGAAAACGCGTGCGAGACAGGCTGAGCCGCGCCGCCACGCGCGTTCAGAACCTGGATGCCGTCGTAGGTTCCTGCATACAAGCGAACACTGTCGGTCATAGATGGTTCACCTCCACTGCGGTGTACTCATTGAACCAGCGTGCTGCGCCCGGGTGGAGCGGCACGTCCAGCGGGGTCGCCGGGCCATCACGGCCGAGCTGGCCAAAATCCGTACTCCCCCCGGTTTCCCACGGGATCTCACTGGCCCGCTCGAACAGCGCGTCGCAGACCTGGTACACCGCGTCTTCAGGCATGCTCTCGCGGGTGTATAGAGCCCAGCCGCTGAAGTCGATGCCCGCGACGTCCGTGTCAGGAATCGTCGCGCGGCGCCAGCCGAGGCTCTCGAGGTGCTGCAACACGCCTTCCTCCAGCGAGATCGGCCGCATGCCGGCCGCCAGTGCGTCGTCCAACCAGTGACTCATGCCCTCATCGAAGATCGCGTCGATGGCTCCGTCTTCGATGGCGCGCACGCGCTCCGGATCCCGTGGAGCCCTGACATTCTGAAGCGTCGCACCGCGCGACTGCAGAGCGGCCAGCGAGAGCCCGTAGCACGCCAGGATTTGCTCGATGAGGACCACGGTGGCATGGGCCGCATCCCCACGGATGGACAGGCAAAACGGTTGGTGCAGATCCCGCATCTGTCCAAAAGACGTGATGCCGCTGCGCGGATGGACCGCCAGGACCGCCCGATCCCACGACGGATAACAGGCGACCACACGAAGAGGCAGCGTCTCCCGGAAGATGCCCTTGCCGAGATGCGCTTGTGTCAAGAGGCCCGACGGATTGATGAACCCGATATCCACAACGCCCCTGGCCACGTCGTGGATCAGGTCAGCGTTGCCTGTCGCCATGCGCAGCGGCAGCGGGGTTTCACCTGATCGCTGGCCGACGCTGATCACGACGTCACGCGCAGACGGACCCAGTCGTCCCTGCGCGATGATGCCAATCGCAATCTCCGCCAGCACTTTGGCGCGAACCGCTGGTGGAAGCAGCTCTCCCATCAGTTTGGAAACGCCTCCAGCAAGATTGGCTGGAGCTTGGGTACGGTCTGCACCGAAACGTCGCCGTCAGACACGATGGCGTTCGGCGAAGGTACGCGCCATGGCTCGGTCCAATCGCCGTTCACGTCGACGCGTGAGCTCACGAAGCCGGTGGCTCTGGCGTAGGCTTCCTGTTCCTTTGCCCCAAGCAGCCAGTTCACGTAGACCTTGGCCGCGTTCGGGTGTGGCGCTTTGTTGAAGACGGACACATCGCCGCTGGCCGAGCTGATATCGGTCCCCTCCTTCAGTTGAGCGGGCGGGACGATACCGATCGGCGCGCCCTGCTTGATGCGCGCCTCGGCCAGGTAGTCCACTCCGCCCAACAGGAGTGGTGCACGGCCCTGGCCAATCATGTCGATCTCCTGCTGATAATCGTTCTGGAGCGTGATGTTTTGCTTCGCCACGGCACGGATGAAATCTGCGCCGAGGTCCGGGTGGAGGTAAAAGAAAATGAACGTCGCCTGGCCTGGCCCGGGCCGGCGCGGGTCGTCCAGTTGGATCTTGTCCTTCCATTTGGGATCCAGCAGGTCCTTGTATGAGGTGATCTCGTCGGCTTTTACCATGTTCGTGTTGTAGAACAGGGTCCCGCGCTGGTAGGGGGTCATCTGCAGAATCTCGCCCTTTGGACCGATCTCTGGCAGTTTTCCACCGCGCCAATTCTTCGGGTCCTTGACTTCGGGCAGGATGAGCGCCGAGTCGATTGGATCTATCGACCCATTTGGAATCAGGTTCTGGAGCGTACCGGTGGTGCCCGCGATCAGGACATCCCAGTTGTAAAGGCCAGCTGCGCGCTCGGTGTTTACCTTCGCGGCTACGGCGCTACCTGGCATAGCGGTGTACTCCACGCTGATGCCGTACTGTTTCTGGAAATCATCGGTGAGCGCGCTGGTTACTTCCTGTCCCGGTGGTCCGATCATGGTCAGCTTGCCCTCGGCTTTGGCCGCCGCAACCACGCTGTCCCAGTTGGCGGATGCGCTTGCCGCGGTTGCGGCCGGCTGCGCAGTCGGGCTAGCTGGCTGGGCGGTCGGTGCCGGCGCCGCCGCTTGACTGCAAGCATGCAGTATGGAACCGGGTGACCTCACCCGAGCTGGTGCGCATCGCCGAGGCTGCCGCCGCGGGCGACCTGGAGTGCATCTGGTTTTCATCGCGTTTCCTTGTTCGCGACACGCTGACCTTGATGGCAGCGCTGGCTGCGCGGGTGCCCTTGAGTCTCGGGACCCAGGTCCACACTCCATGGGGCGCCAACCCGCTCGAATTGGCCAGCTCGGTGGCCACCATCGCCGAGCTCCTGCCGGAGAATAGGGAAGTCTATCTGGGCCTTGGCAGCGGGATCACTCAGGCTCGCTGGGTAGAGCGACCCACACCAGTCAGGTTCCTGCGTGAAACCTTTGGCATGACGCGGCGGCTTCTGGCAGGGGAAGACGTCGCGTTCGCGGAGTATCCGCTGGTCACGGAGTATTTCCATCTCTTGATAAAAGGCCATGGCCAGATGGCGGTGCAGTTCACACGGCCCGAAGCCGTGTCGTTCTGGTTCGCACCTCAAGGACCGCTCGGCCTCAAACTCGCCGCGGAGGCGAGCGACGGTGTCTTCGTCGAAGCCGGCACGCGACTGGGCCTGCGCGCCCTGCGCGATGGCACTCTGGAGGCGGATATTGACGAAATTGAGCGCATTCGCAAGGCGGCAGGTGTTACGCGACCCCTGCGGCGCATATTGGCACTGTGCATGTCGCTGTCGCGCAATCGCCAGGCGGCATTCGATCGAGCGCGCGTGCACGCCATTGAAGCCGCGTCACGTGCCGCATTCGCCGCTGCGCCAGGCGTTGAGCTGACCAACGACGTCTTGTCTGAGATGTTCCTGGTGGGCACTCCTGAAGAGGTGGCCAAGCAACTGAGCGACTGCATGCAGGATGCGGAGCGGCTTGGATGCGAGCAGATTTCACTCGGAGTACCAACCGGACCGGACCCCATGGAGGCAGTCGAGTTAGCAGGACAGGTACTGGTGCCGATGGTCAAGGGTGGCACTGGGGTCAGCGTTTAGGCTTTGCTCGATGGCGGAGACGAGACGCGCGGTCGTAGGTACGATTTCATTGGCGAGTGGCACGCTGTAGGGCATCGGCACGTCCAGGGCGGCGAGCGAGAGAACAGGCGCCTTCAGGAAGCTGAAGACGCGTTCTTGAATTCCGGCGGCGATGGTCGGCGCGAAGCCGCAGGTGAAATAGCCGTGATCGTAGACGATCACGCGACCTGTCTTGCGTGCCGACCGGGTGAGCGTTTCCCAGTCAAGCGGTACCAGGCTGCGCAGGTCCACCACCTCCACTGACACGGCGCGTGTCTGCATCGCGTCAGCGGCGCGAAGCGCACGTTGAACCATCGCGCCCGAGGCGAAGACGGAGACGTCATCGCCCTCGCGCAAAACGTTGGCGCTTCCAATTGCGACGATGCCATCGGTCTCTGGGACGGGTCCGGTGGTCGAAACGACCTCCTGTGCCACGCAGACCGAGACGGGATTGTCGTCGCGAATGGCCGCTTTGACGAGGCCCCTCGCATCCGCCGGTGTGCCTGGCACCACGAGCTTCATGCCGGGCATGTGGCCCAGCACCGCGTAGATGGCCTGGTCGTGGTGCGCGCCCCAACCGGGCGACGAGTAGAGATACAGGAACACCAGCGGCACCGAAATCTGGGCGTTGAATTTGTAGTGGACCTTCGGCGCCTCGTTGGTGATCTGGTCCATGCCGGTTAACGAGAAACCAAG
>WNGK01007690.1_pt1 | contig 11278 bp, 8 predicted proteins | sample 5400601 | NCBI WGS metagenome assembly WNGK01 (sample SAMN13153376, study PRJNA577476) | soil metagenome | isolation source: 60 cm soil or saprolite under Garry oak tree replicate 1 | place: USA:California | collected 2016-06-15
CAGGTGGTCGATCTGGTCCTGGCTCTCCGGGATGGGCCGGGCGTGCATGGCAAGGTAGCCCGCGCGGCCGAGCTTGGTCAGCTGCCTGCGGGTCCGCCGCTGCGCGGCGGTCAGCCGGATCTTGCCGGCGTAGCTCTTGCGGGCCCGGTAGATCGTGTCGGCGATGATCGCCACGATGGCGAGCGTCAGCCCCAGCTTCCAGGACACCAGGTACCAGAACACGCCCAGGATGACGACCGCGACGACGGCCCGCAGCTGCCAGATCCGCATCCTCGGGTTGGCGGCCAGCCGGGCCAGGCTGCCCCCGCGCTGGCCGATGCCGGGCTGCGCATCGCCCCCGCCCCTCCGTGCCTCCTCGACCGGCCTGACCACCGGCTTCCACTCGGGCTTCGGCGGGTCCGCGCGCCCGGCGGACGGCTCCCCGGCGGGCCGCTCCGCACCGGAAGGCTCCGCACCGGAAGGTTCTCCGGCCGAAGGCTCCGCGGGCGGGGACCAGTCCCACAACGGCAGGTCGGCCGATTCGGGTTCGGCCGCCGCGGGCTCCGGGCCCGTCGCCTCCGCCCCGGTCACCTCGGCTGCCGTCCCCTCGGCGGTCGCCGCGTCGTCCACGGCCTGTCCCGGCCAGCTCACCGGCGTATCCCGGACCGGAGCATCCCGGACCGGAGCATCCCGGACCGGAGCATCCCGGACCGGTCCGGAGCCTTCGGCGCCGCCGGCCGCTTCGGTCCGCCTGGCCCCCTGGGCCCGGAGGAACGGCAACCGGGCCGAACCTTCCGGCGCACCCTCGGCTTCCTTTCCCTGCGACCGTGCCCCGTCGTGTGCTGCCCCGCTGCGATTGCTTACCGTCATCAGCGGTCCTGATGACTTATTTCTCAGCTTCGGCCACGCCATCCGGTATCACCCACCACCTCAGCGTAACTGCCATAGGACTCAGCGCATAGCACCGTCACCAAGACGATTGTGCCCTGCTCCGACTGTTTTTATAGCTGGACATTAAGCCCGATAACACGCCAAACGCCTGGGCTTTATGTGGTCTACGATCCCTACCATGGCCCAGATTCACGAGCTAACCATGATCGAGCTGGCTGCGGCGATCCGCGCGGGCGAGCTCTCGCCGGTCGCCGTCACCGATCATTATCTGCGCCGGACGACCGAACTCAACGACCAGGTCGGCGCGTTTTACACGATCACCCCCGAATTCGCCGCCGACCAGGCGCGGGAGGCGGAGAAGGCGGTCGCCGCGGCGGACGAGGTGGCGGAGCTGCCGCCGCTGACCGGCGTGCCCATCCCGATCAAGGACCTGAACATGGTGGCGGGGGTGCGGCAGACGCTGGGCTCGAAGGCGTTCGAGGCCTACGTGCCCGACACCGACGACAACGTGGTGGTCGCGATCAAGCGGGCGGGCGCGGTCATCACCGGCAAGACCGCCACCCCCGAGTTCGGGCTGCCCTGCTACACCGAAACCGCGGTAGGGCCGCCGGCCCGCACGCCGTGGGACTTGTCCCGGTCGGCGGGCGGTTCGAGCGGCGGGGCGGCCGCCGCGGTGGCGGCGGGCCTGGCTCCGGCCGCCCAGGGCAGCGACGGCGGCGGCTCCATCCGCATCCCGTCCAGCGTGTGCGGGCTGTTCGGGATCAAGCCGACCCGCGGCCGCGTCTCCGAGGGCCCGCTCGTGCCCGACCTGTACGGTCTGGGGGTCAACGGCCCGCTCGCGCGCACGGTCGCGGACGCGGCACTGCTGCTCGACGTGATGGCGGAGAACTTTCCCGGCGACATGTACACCCAGCCGCCGCTGCCGCCCGGCGAGACGTTCCTCGGCTACGCCAGCCGCGAGCCTGGCCGGCTGCGGATCGGCCGGACCCTGCAGAACCCGGTCGACGGGGCCGAGGTGCACCCGGACTGCGTCGCGGCGTACGAACAGGCCAGCGCCCTGCTGGCCAGCCTGGGGCACGAGGTCGAGGACATCGGTATGCCGCTCGGCCCGGACGTGGTGCCGTTCTTCGAGACCCTCTGGTACGCCTACGCCACGCTGGCCCCGCTCGCCCCAGAGCAAGAGGAGATGCTCCTCCCGCTGACCCGCTACCTGCGCGGCCGCGGCCAGGACGTCCGCGCCCCGGAACTCTTCTTCGCCGAGGGCTACCTGCAGGCGGTGACCAGGGCCGCGCTCGTCGCGTTGAACGCCTACGACGCCGTCCTCACGCCCACGCTGGCCATGCCCCCAAGGCCCGTCGGCTGGTTCGACGAGGTGGGCCCGGCGCAGAACTTCGAGCGCCAGAAGCTGTTCACCCCGTTTACCGCGCTCTACAACGTGTCCGGCCAGCCCGCCGTGAACGTGCCGCTGCACTGGAGTGACGACGGCCTGCCGATCGGCGTGATGCTGGCCGGCCGGATGGGGGACGAGGCCACCTTGATCTCCCTGTCCGCGCAGCTGGAGCAGGCCCGCCCGTGGAAGGACCGCCACCCGCCCATCTGGTAGCGCACCCGCCCCGGGTGCATATAGTGCGGGTGTGGCTTCAGAAGTCAACGCGATCCTGCTCGACGCCGGCGGGGTGCTGGTCTTCCCCGAACCCGCCAACCTCCTCCCGCCGCTCCGCCAGGCGGGCGCCGATCCCGACCTGACCACCCTGGAGCGGGCTCACTATCACGCGATGGCCGCCCAGGACCGGCAGGCCACGCCGCCAGCGCCAGCCACCTGGTGGCGCGACTACCTGACGAGCTACGTCGCCGCCTGCGGCGTGGCCGAGGGCAGGTGCGAGCAGCTCGCCATCGAGATCGCCGGGCACCCCAGGCGGTACGGCTGGGCGCACGCCGGAGACGGGGCCAAGGACGGCCTGCGCGCCCTGGCCGGGCTCGGGCTGCCGATGGGCGTGGTCTCCAACTCCAACGGCACCGTAGAGGGCGACCTGCGCAGCGTCGGCCTCTGCTACGTGCCGGACGGCGACGGACCATCGCCGGACGGCATAGAAATGGGCGTCATCCTGGACTCCGCGGTGGTCGGCGTGGCCAAGCCGGACCCAGGGATCTTCCGCATCGCGCTGGACGCCCTGAACGTGCCCGGGGACGTCAGCGTCCTGCACGTGGGAGACAGCCTGCGCTACGACGTGGCCGGGGCGGTCGCCGCGGGCCTGCAGCCGGTGCACATGGACCCGTACGGGCTCTGCCCGGCGCCCGGCGGGCACCAGCACATAACCAGCCTGACCGAGCTCGCCCGGGCCCTGATGTCGACGCAGCGTTCACCCTGAGCCGCCGCTAGACTACGAGCTCATGCGCTGGTCCACGATGCACATCCCCACGCTGCGCGACGATCCGGCCGACGCCGGAGCGCCCAGCCACCGCCTGCTTCTCCGCGCGGGCTATATCCGCCAGCTGATGGCCGGGCACTACTCGCTGCTGCCGCTCGGCCAGCGGGTCCGGCTCAAGGTGATCGGGATCATCCGCGAGGAGATGGACCGGATCGGCGCGCAGGAATTCCTGATGCCGGTCATGCACCCGGCCGAGCTGTGGATCAAGAGCGGCCGCTGGGAGCTGATGGGTGACGAGCTGTTCCGGCTCAAGGACCGCAAGGGCGCGGACTTCGTCCTCGGCATGACCCACGAGGAGATCATCTCCACCCTGGCCACCGAGCTGGAGTCCTACCGCGAGCTGCCGCAGCTGTGGTACCAGTTCCAGACCAAGCTGCGTGACGAGCCGCGGCCCAAGGCCGGCCTGATGCGCACCCGCGAGTTCACCATGAAGGACTCCTACAGCTTCGACCTGGACCGGGCCGGGCTGGACCGGTCCTTCACCGCGCACCGCGACGCCTACGTGCGGATCTTCGGGCGGCTGTCCATCCCGGCCATCCCGGCCGACGCGTCCAGCGGCGCGATGGGCGGCTCGGACTCCACCGAGTTCATCTGCCCGTCCCCCTCCGGCGAGGACCTCATCATCGTGTGCCCGGAGTGCGGTTACGCCGCGAACATCGAGAAGGCCATGTCCCGGCTGGCCGCCGTCGATGATTCCGAACGGGCCTGGCTGCTCGCCGCCCCGGAGCCCTTCGCCACCCCCGGCGTACGCACGATCGAGGATCTCGCGGTCCAGTACCAGGCCCCGGCAGACCAGCAGATCAAGACCCTGGTCTACTACCTCGACGACGTGCTCACCCTGGTCCTGCTGCGCGGCGACCACGCGCTGAACGAGCAGAAGCTCGCCGACGCCACCGGCGCGGTCGCCATCCGCCCGGCCCAGCCGGAGGAAATCCGCGACGCCCTCGGCGCGCTGCCCGGCAGCCTGGGCGCGGTCGGCACGCCGCCGGCCAGTCAGGGCGGCCCGCCGGTCGTCGCGGACGAGGCGCTGCGCGGCCGGCGCGGCATGTTCACCGGCGCCAACACCGACGACACCCACCTGCGCGGCGTGGACGTCGAGCGCGACATCGCCGTGGGCCGGTGGGCCGACCTGCGCGAGGTGGCGGCCGGCGACGCCTGCGTGAATTGCGGGCACGGCCTGGAGGTAGAGCGCGGGATCGAGGTCGGGCACATCTTCAAGCTTGGCTACAAGTACGCCGACGCCATGGATATCCGGGTGTCCGGCCCGGACGGCCAGCCGGTCAAGCCGATCATGGGCTGCTACGGCATCGGCGTCGAGCGCGCCATGGCCACGGCCGTCGAGGTCCACCACGACGACAAGGGCATCATCTGGCCGGTCGCGATCGCCCCGTTCGCGGTCGTGGTGGTGATCGCCCAGCAGGAGGACGCCGCCGTGGCCGCCGCGGGGGAGCAGGTCTACCAGTCGCTGCTCGAGTCCGGCGCCGAGGTCATCGTGGACGACCGGCAGGTCCGGGCGGGCGTCAAGTTCAGCGACGCCGAACTGACCGGCATCCCGTTCCGGGTCACGGTGGGCAAGCGCGGCCTGGCCGCCGGGACCGCCGAGCTCACCGACCGCGCCGCGGGTTCCACCGTGGCGATCCCGCTGGACGAGGTGGCCAAGCACGTCCGGGAGGCCGTGGCGGGAGCGTGACATGGCGCAGACGGTGAAGTGGCTGCCGAGGCCGGAGAAGCACGACTTCCAGGCGGCGGAGGACTACCTGTCGCTGGTCATGCCGGCCAGGCGCGCCGCCGAGTGGCGGAAGAAGCTCGCCGCCGCGCGCAACGACATCACCCACCGCAAGGCCAAGGACATCCTGCGGGCCAGCCAGCTGCCCCTGCTCGGCGAGGACAACAAGCACGTCGCGGCGGACCTGCGCAAGGCCGCGGCCGGCGCGGCCCTGTCACCCATCCTGCTGTTGCGCGGCGGCGACGAGCACCCGCTCATCGTCGCCGACGGCTACCACCGGATCTGCGCCAGCTACTGGATCGACGAGAACACCGACATCCCCTGCATCCTGGTGTGAACCCCTGACCGGGATCGCAATCCCGACATACTTGTCCCGCCCCGCGCAGCCCGGCTACGCGAGCTCTGCCGCGATGGCGTCAAGCCGATCCTGGTAGTCACCGACAAGCATCACGTGCTTCTGTGACGGTTCCGGAGCCCAGGTTCCTTCCGGCGCGAATACACGTGTATATCTGGGCTGATCGAGTATTGCCGGGACCGTGAGGAAGAGCGTGACGCACATCGTGCCTTGCGGAACCCAGACTTGATGGAGTACGTCGGCCGCGAGCGCGTAACCAGATCCCTTGCCGATATGAGTACTAGCGGACACTCGCAAGTTGGCGACACCTATGTGGTCCATGCTCCACGTTTCTTCTTCCGGACTAGAGCGTTCCCGGTACTCGCTCATCGGACTTCCCTCGGGGCCTATCTGATAGGTCTTCATTTCGTAGTGCCCAAGGATAATCTTGGTGGCGACCGCGAACCTGTGATTGTGCACATGCTCTACGGTCGGCTCGTTATACGGCCACCATGCGTGCATCCGCAACCGGAATCGCGGCGGCGCCTCTATGAGAAGGAGAGTGTCAAAGCCGAGCGGGTGGCGATATGATCTGGTTGCATGGAACGGCACTGTCGTATCATCGCGGGTCGCGCGCAGGAAACTACTCACCTCTGCGTCACCGGCGATCTGATGCAATGCTGTCATGGCCCCCTCGGGCGCTTGGCCGGGATCTATGGCCTGCGGCAGAGCAGAGTGGATAATGCTGGTTGCCTCGGCGAGATTCATTGCGCAACGTCCTCGATGCCAAACTCGGCCTGGCAGAATGCATGGTCGGACAGGCTGGACGTAACCGCAAAGCTCCGGCGGATCAACTGCCGGGAATGGAGGATGTCATCAACCGCCCGCCCGCGGTGCGTGGCCATGCCTTCTATTGCCGGTATGAGCCGATGCTTTTTCACCATCCCGGTGATAAGGTCACGTCGTTCCGTGTTAAAATCTCCGGCCACGATTATGTGCTCGCCCGGGATGTGATTTACCGCCGCAGCAAGGGCTTGCCAAATCGGCGTAAATTCCTCATCTTCGGCCTTTCTGTCGAATTTGTGAAAAGGATAACAGTGTACCGAGCCCACCCAGAACGGCAGCTTGGAAACCTTGAGTTCTATAAGGAGCATACCTTTATCCCAGCTTACCCACGAGACTCCAGGGCGGTCGCTCCGAAGGTCCGGGTTGGGCAGTCGCATCTGGTTCGATACGCAATGCGGCACCCGGCTTGCCAGTGCTATTCCTGAACGATTCCGTGATGAAAACCCTGATGGTGACAACGAGAATCCCGATGCGTACCTCAGTTTGGTCTGCTCAGTGATCGTCGTCAAGATCGTGGAATGGCCATGCCGATCGAAAGGTACTTCTTGCAGTGCAAGCACGTCGAGATCGGCCTGCGCGATGATGCTTGCCAGCCGGGCATGCCAGTTTTTGCCGTTGCCGCCCGTAGGGATTCCTTCGCGGATGTTCCAGGTACCCGCCCGGAGAACCGCGCTCATGGCGGCGTCCACCGGCACAGTGCATAGGCGCGTACCGTGCTCGCGCCTTGATAGCTCATCCAGATCGGACGCTCGCTGTTTTCCCATTCCCAGATGCCGTCGTGCTGAGCGTGGATAACCCTGGCAACTGCCTCTTCGAGCAGGTCTGAGGCGCCGGGAATGTCCGTGCCGACTGCGAGCACTGCCTTGCTCACCCACGCGGAAGTGAACAGGCGGACGGTAAGCGATTCCCAGTGATCTTCTGTGACGAACCGCCGGATCTGCTCGGTCTGGTTCTCCAGGTTCCGGTCACGGGTAAGCCAGCGCGCTCCCTGCTCTAGCGCAGACTGTGACCGCGCCCCGTCGGTGGCGACCAGGCGCGCCCGCGAAAGTGCTAGTACTGCCATCGCAGTATGCGCTGACGTGGGAACCGGGGCCTGGGAGTTCCCGGTATCCAGGCTCGGCCCCCAGCACAGCAAGTTTTCCTGCTGAGGATCTTGAACTGCTCCGGCCAGGAGGTTCGTGCGCAGTTGCGTCAGGAGTGGAGATTGTGGTCGTATCCGCGCCAGCTCACGTATGAGCGCGCTGACGATATAGGTCGACGTGATGGCCACCGGGTCGTTCCCGGTCCCGATCATCGATTCGAGATGAGCTCCGGCTTCTGCTAGCCGGGTGCTGTCGGAGCCGACCGAGGCGAGGGCGCCAAGCACGAGTGCCGTCACCTCCGGCCGGCCCACGCTGCCCTGGGTCCGGGAAGCCCAGCCGCCGTCGGGGCGCCTGAGCTTCCACAAGGTGTCGCCGAGGCTCGCCCTGTCCAGGCGTCCATCCTGGTCGCCGAGGACCACCGCCAGCTTTAACCCATACGCGGTGCCATAGGGGGTCGGGCGGTAGCTGGCTTCAGCCTCGTGGAAGAAATGCGGCCAGCCCGTCAGCTTGCCCAGTGCAGGGTCATCAAAGGTGACCAAGCTACCGAGAAGTGCAAGATAGGCGGTCCGGAAGAGGCTCATCGTGTCCGGCCTATGCCTGGCGCCGCGATCATGTATTCCCGGTACTAGTGCTCTTGTCGCCGCGCTGTCTTTCGCGGAGCTGAGTCTCGCCCAGAGAACCGCGCATCCCGTCACTCCGCCAGCCGCGATACCACAGGCGACCGAACATAGGTAATGCAGATCCGCATACGACAGCGACGGTGGCAGTGAGGACAGAACAGCCTGGAATGCGCCGTAGCCGACGGCAAGCGGTGCGAGCGCACTGACCTTATGCAGCAGTCGTAGCGTCCCGTGCCGTGATTCATCGTCAGACTGGCTGTCCCGACCGGTTGGAAACCGGGATCTGCGGCGCGGGCTATGTGAGACTCGCGACTCTGCGTTCGGTAGCCGACTCGCCATTCAAATCGCCCTTTCGGGTCCGGGCGGAACAGAGAATTAGGGACATGTAACCATACGGCAGCGCGTTCACCCGTCGGTTCGTTATCGGCAACAGCCGGGAGAGGGCTCAGGGGTTACGGAGCCTGCCGGTCCCTGGCCTGGCAGCGCAGCGCCCGGAGCACGTCGTCCCGGCCCTCGAGGAGCAGCCGGCGCAGCGCGGCCGGCGGGTCGGTGGCCGCGATGTACTCGTCGGTCACCCGCACCGTCTCCTCCGAGATCGCGCCCACCGTGTAGCCGCCGCTGACGAAGTCCTGTGCCATCGCCGAGGACCAGGTCCGCCACGCGTCCGCGACGGCGGCGAAGTACGTCTCCCGGTACCGGTTCACCAGCTCCGGCTGGTCCGGGTCGGCGAAGCCGGACAGCGTCGCCCGGAACGTAGCCAGTGCTTGCTCACCCGAAACCAGCAGATCCCAGGCGTCCTGCTTGGCTTCGGCGGTGGGGATGGCCGCGCGGCAGGCCGCCGCGTGCCGCTCGCCCGCGTCGGTCGCGTCCCGGGCCAGCTCCGCGTTGATCTCAGCCGCGCCGAAGCCGCGGTAGCAACGGCTCACCAGCCGTCCCAGCAGCGCCCAGCGCAGCTCGGTGTCCACGGTCAGGCCGTCGAGCACCACCGAGCCGTCGAGCAGCCCGGCCAGCAGGGCCAGGTCGTCCTGGGCCGTGGCCGTCCCGGCGAGCGCCCGGACGTAGGCCAGCTGGGCGTCCGAGCCGGGCTCCGCCTCGTGCAGCAGGCCGCGCAGCGCGTCGGCCATCAGGGCCAGCCCGGTCTCCCGCCAGCCCGGGTCGGCGAACCGGCGGACCGCCTGACCGGCCTGCCGCAGCAGGGTCTGCACCACGCTGATGTCGGTCACCGAGGAAACGCCCAGCATCACGAGCTGGACGTAGTCGCGGGCCGCCATCTCCGCGTCGCGGCACATGTCCCAGGCGGCGGACCAGCACAGCGCGGCGGGCAGCGAGTCGGTGAACGACCCGATCGACTCCACCAGCGTGCGCAGCGAACGCGCGTCCAGCCGGATCTTGGCGTAGCTGAGGTCATCGTCGTTGACCAGGACCAGGTCCGGGCACGGCTCCCCGGCCAGCTCGGTCACCACCGTGCGCGGGCCCGCCACGTCGGTCTCCACCCGCTGGCGGCGGACCAGGCCGTCGGCCGTCAGGTCGTACAGCCCGATGGCGATGCGGTGCGAGCGGAGCACCGGGTGGCTGGCGGCCGCCTCCTGCTCCACCGCGAACTCGGTGAACCTGTCGTCCTCGTCCAGCGTGTACGACGGCCGCAGCGTGTTCACCCCGGCGGTCTGCAGCCACTGCTCCGACCACGCGGTCAGGTCGCGGCCCGAGGTCTCCTCGAGGGCCGTCAGCAGGTCGGCCAGCGTCGCGTTGCCCCAGGCGTGCGCGGCGAAGTACTTCCGCACGGCGTCCAGGAAGTTCTCCCGGCCGACGTAGGCCACCAGCTGCTTGAGCACGGACGCGCCCTTGGCGTAGGTGATCCCGTCGAAGTTCACCTCGACCGCTGCGATGTCGGGTATGTCCGCCGCGATCGGGTGGGTGGAGGGCAGCTGGTCCTGCCGGTAGGCCCAGGCCTTGTACAACTGCGCGAACGTGGTCCAGGCGGACGTCCACCGGGTCGCTTCGGCCTGCGCCAGCGTGCCGGCCCAGGTGGCGAACGACTCGTTCAGCCACAGGTCGTCCCACCAGCGCATGGTGACCAGGTCGCCGAACCACATGTGCGCCATCTCGTGCAGGACGGTCTCGGCGCGCGCCTCCCGCGCGAAGTCGGTGACCCGCGACCGGAAGATATAGGCCTCCACGAACGTGACGCAGCCCGCGTTCTCCATCGCGCCTTCCTTGAACTCAGGCACGAAGAGCTGGTCGTACTTGCCGAACGGGTACTTGATCCCGAACGAGCTGTGGAAGAAGTCGAAGCCCTGCCGCGTCACCTCGAAGATCTCGTCGGCGTCGAGGTAGGCGGCCAGCGACTGGCGGCAGTACACGCCGAGCGGGATGCCGTCGTGCTCGTCCCGCACCATGTGGTAGGGCCCGGCCGCGACCGCGGTGATGTAGGTCGGCATGACCGGCGTGGGCGGGAACTGCCAGCGGAGCGCCTCGCCGTCGGCGATGCTGGATTCCGGCGCCATGTTCGACACGACTTCCCACTCGGCCGAGGCGGTGACGGCCAGCTGGTAGGTCGCCTTCATGTCCGGCTGGTCGAAGCAGGCGTAGACCCGGTGGGCGTCGAAGGTCTCCAGGTCCGAATACAGGTAGACCCGCCCGTCGGCGGGGTCGGTGAACCGGTGCAGCCCCTCGCCGCTGTGCGAGTAGGCGCAGTCGGCCGTCACCGTGAGCACGTTGCCGGCGGCCAGCCCGGTCAGCGCGATCCGGTCGCCGTCGAAGGCGTCCAGGCTGACCGGCGCGTCGTTGAGGGTAATCTCGCGGACCCCGGGAGCGGTCAGGTCGACGAAGGTCGCCGAACCCGGCACGGCGCAGCCGAACCTGATCACGCTGACCGACCCGAACGTCGCGTCGTCGTCCGCCCGCGCCGTCAGGTCGAGGTCAACCTGGTAGGAGGTGACCGTGATGAGCGACGAGCGCGCCGCTGCCTCGTCGCGGGTCAGGTTCGATGCCACCCGATCGTCCCTTCTGCGGAACCAGCACATAACCACTCATGAGCCAACCACGCAGGAACCCGTGCGTGTCGACCTCTGGTTCGACCTTATCTGCCCGTGAGATCGACCGGCGGGGGCAGTCCCCGCACCAGGGAAGCCATCTTCGCCTGATACCGCGTCTGGCACACTTACCGTGTGCGCGTATACCTGGGATCTGATCACGCGGGCTTCGAGCTGAAGGTCCGCCTCATCGAGTGGCTGGCCGCGGCCGGTCATGAGCCCGTGGACTGCGGCCCCGAGAGCTACGTCCAGGACGACGACTACCCGCCGTACGTCATGCGCGCGGCGCACGGCGTCGCCGGCGACCCGGGCAGCCTCGGCATCGTGATCGGCGGGTCG
>WNGK01011514.1_pt1 | contig 11278 bp, 8 predicted proteins | sample 5400601 | NCBI WGS metagenome assembly WNGK01 (sample SAMN13153376, study PRJNA577476) | soil metagenome | isolation source: 60 cm soil or saprolite under Garry oak tree replicate 1 | place: USA:California | collected 2016-06-15
GTGGTCTCGATGAACGAACGGATGTGCCGTGCAGCAGTCCTCCTCGCCCTAGCCGTGGCCTTGCTGGCTCCTTCCGTGGGGGCTCTCCCGACGGTGGGCGGACCGCTCGCCTGGGAGGCCTCGGGAGCGGCCTTCAAACCGGCCGTCCCGGTGACGCCGGTCGCAGAGTCTCAGCCCTCGATTGTCCGAGACGCCGTGAACCTGATCTCGGACGGGACCTTCGACACGATGCCGGGTCCTTGGACCTACGCGAACGGGACGACCGGAGCGGTCACCGCATCCCGCGACCCGACCGCCCGCGCCCGGATCGGACACACCACTCCCGTGCTCGAATTCGATTCGATGGACAACGTAACCGGACCGACGCCCTGGACCAACGTGACGTCCGGGCAGACGCACGCGTACAGCAACTTATCCCAGGAAACGGTCGTCGGGGTAGAAGGCAACGGCTCCTTGAGGGCCAACGTGACGATCCTAAAGGACAACGAGTGGGCCGGTGCGCTGCGAGATGACCCGCTCCCGTGGAACTGGTCTGGCTTCAACCGCATGGCGATCTGGATGGACAAGGCGACGTCGAATCCGCTCTCGGCCTGGGTGTTCGTCCAAGACCAAGCGGGCAGGGGCGCCTGGGGCCAGTACGCCCTGGTGACGGGCTGGTATCGATACGCCCTCGACCTCGACGCGCCGCTCAATGTGAGCGGTGTGGATTTCGTTGCGATCGTGTTCACCGGGCTGGCGGGTCCAACCGCCACGGTCTACGTCGACGACATCGTTCTGTTCAACTCCACGACATTCTCGGAGCGCGCGAGCGTGGCCCAGAGCTTCACGAAGTCAACCCCGACCGGAAGCGGGCCAAACTCGCTCCGCCTCGCCTTCGATGTCGAAACGACATCGCCGTTAGACGTCGTCTCGTCCCTTGAGGTGACGATCGGAAACACGGTTGAGTGGTCGGAAACCCCCACGGCGGGGAACCGCTCCGTGGACGTGGATATCAGCGGCGATGTCGGCTTGGAAAGCACGGGATCGTTCACCCTCACCATCACTCTGTGGCTCAACCGAACGGGATGGGAAGAGGCGTCGATGACCGCATGGATCGACAACGTCACGCTGATCATCCCGGGGACGCTCGCGCGCATCACGCTCACGCCCCAAACGGCCCTGGTCCCCGCGGGACAGACCGCCCTGTTCACCGCAGGCGGCCGGGACGCCGACGGAAATCCCGCTCCCCTCGGTGCGTTGAACTGGTCCTCAACAATCGGTCAGATCGTCCTCGTGAACGGGACCCTTGCGACCTTCCGAGCTCCGGTCCTGCCGGGGACCGGCGTGGTCTCCGCCCGGGTGGGGAACATCAGCGGGTTCGCGAATGTGACCGTCGACCCCTCGGCGCTGCCCGGCGCGCCGCCCCCCGCCACTTGGGGCGGCACCCTTTGGACCGGATTGTTGTTGATCGCCGGCGGACTCGGAGGAGTCGGAGTCGTGTGGCTTCACCGGTCCGCCAAACGCGCGTTCCGGATCGACGACCTCTTCTTGATCGATCACGCAGGCCTGCTCGTGGTCCACGCGGCGCGCCGCCGCGACGTGCTTGGCGACGAAGACATCCTCGCTGGCATGCTGACCGCTATCATGTCATTCGCCCAGGACGCGTTCCAAGCGGAAATCGGGGGGCTCAAGCTGTTCAAGATCGGCAACAAGACGGTCGCGCTGGAACGGAACGAGCACATGTATCTGGCCGCGATCGGCTTGGGCTCGATCCGGAATCGTCTGCCGACCAGCCTGCGGCACTTCCTCGCCGACCTCGAGGAACGGTACGGAGACAAGCTCCTGAGGTGGTCGGGCATGATCACGGACCTGCCCGGAATCGACGTGATGACCGAATCGTTCGCCCGCCGTGGTCGGTATCGTCGCGGCGACTGGAAGCGCGCCGCCGATCGCGAATCGGAGTGGCCTCCCCTCGAGGATCGCGGGCGGCGTGAGTCTGGAATCGATTTTATCATCGTGCCGGAAGAGCCGCTGCGGCCGGCGTAGCGTCCTACCGGGCGAGTGCCTCGAGGAGGATTACGCCGCCGACGAGGAGATACAGCGCGTATACGTCACCACCGGATGCGAGCACGATGAGCCCCGCGAACAGCGCGACGCTGCGACTCGCGTTCAAGATGAACTCCCGTGTCGCGGTGACAGCCGGGATCGAGTCCTCCATGCGATCCACGAGGATCGTGTAGATGAACGACGGCGCGACCACCGAGGTCATCGAGAGCCAGCCGATTGCGAACGCGAACGATTCGAGATTCCGTGAGAAGAATGCGAGCAGGCAAGCCGGGATCGACAGCGCCGGTCCCAGGAGCAGGAACGGACTCCGGACCTTCACCCGGTCCGATACGCGACCGAGCACCACCGCGGCGATGCCTGCCGCGAGCGAGAACAGAGCGAACAGGAGACCTAAGGTGAACGAATCCCTCGTCAGAAGGAACGAGCCCAGCGGCGTCGCGACCGAGAGCAATCCGTCGACGCCTCCTTGCCCGGCGAACGCAAGGGCCGTGCGCGAGCCCATCCTCCGCAGGTCGATGACGTATGAGAAGGACTCTTCGCGCCGTACGAGTCGCCGGGCGCGGATCAGATTGCCGACGAGAATCAGGCCGCCGAGAGAGAAGAGGAACGGGAAGCCGACGGTGTCGGCAAGATACCCGCCGAGGACCGGTGCGACGACGGCGACCGTCATGAAGGTCGCGGTGACGCCCGCCAACCGGCCCGCACGGTTCGCGGGACTCGTTTCCCGGACGAGCAGGGAGTTCATGGGGAGCCAGAATAACGGCAGGTAAACGCCGAAGGCGAGCCCGCCGAGCAGTACGACCCAGTTCGCCGGGAGAAATGCAAACGCGAAGTGACCGGCGGCCATCGTGCCGAGGCCGACCGTCATGCTCGTCCTCGCGGCAATGCGGCGTCCACGCGCCATCAGGAGGACCCCGAGCGCCGCGGTGAGAAAGGCGATGACCCAGAGGAGCGTGGCGACGCGGAAGTCGATCGGTTGCGGTCGGCTCACCAAGTAGACAATCCAGAAACTGCCGGTCATCTGGTTCCCGAACGATTGCATCGCGACGAGCCCGAGCAACTCGCGGTACCGGAAACGCTGCGAGATGCGAAACGGTGGCGGGGCCGGCGGGGCGGAAACCATCCAGGCCGCACCGACGGATGCCCCCGTACAAAGAGACTTCGTTTCGAGTTTCGCGTGTCAGTCGAAGAGGCGAGTCCTGGCACTCGGCGGCGCCCCGGGTCCAACGCGGACAGACGTGCCGATCGCTCGTCAATCCCGCTATGGTCTCGCCCGTGAACCGTCAGCGACGTGCCGCAAGAAGGGATTCGAGCAGATCCAGGATTGGTGCGACGCCCTCCGCGTTGAGCCGGGCCGAGGACGCCGCGATGCCAACCCGGATGGAAAACGCATTCGGAGGGAGCGAAGCGAACAGCGCCTCATCCGTCCAATCGTCGCCGATCGCGAGGATGAAGTCCCACGATTCCCGTGAGAGCTTCGTCGCAAAGTGGCTGCCCTTGTTCACCCCGGCGCGGCGGATCTCGACGACCTTGTTCCCCGGCAGGACCTGAAGATCGAGGTTTGCCGTCAGCGTGGTCAGGATGTCGACGAGGTCCTTTGCCGCGAGGGTTCCGGATTCCACGTCCGCCGAGCGATAGTGCCACGCGATCGAGAAATCTTTCTCTTCGAGTGAAGACCCGGGGACACGGTCGAGGAACCGCTCCATGACGGGCCGAAACCGGCCCTTCCAGCTCTCCTCGAGCGGGATCGCGGACCTCCACTCTCGGTCCCCGCGGTCGCGGACCCACGCGCCATGTTCCGCGATGAGCGTCAGAGGGAGTTCCCCGAACCACTGTTCTAATTCTTGTCGCCGTCGACCGCTCACGAGCACGACGTGGTTCGCGGGATCGGCGCCAAGTCCTTTCAGGATCCCCCACGCCCGGTCATCCGGGCGTGCCGTGTCCCGATGCGGCGAGAGGGACACGAGCGTTCCGTCGTAGTCGAGGAGCAACAGCCGTTGGGCCGCCTTCCGATACGCTTGCCGGATCTCCTTCCGATGCCCTTCCGAGAGGCCCTTCGCCGCGAGATCCTGGGATACCCGAACGGCGTCGTCGAGGCGCTCGAGGAACCGCGCCGCCCAGGTCCGGGCGTCGTAGCGCCGGAGCCGCTCTTGCATCGCCCGGATTCGCGCGGCTTGTTCGTCCAGGGGCATCGTGAGCGCTCGATGGATTGCGCCGACGACATCCTCGACATCGTTCGGGTTCACGATGAGGGCCTCGAGCATCTCTTTCGAGGCGCCAGCCATCTCGCTCAGAATGAGCACACCACGCGGCTCCTGCTTCGCGGCGACATACTCTTTCGCGATGAGGTTCATCCCATCCCGCAGGGGAGTGACGACCGCGACATCGCTCACTCGGTAGAGTGCAAGGAGCTCGTCGAAGTCCAGCTGTCGGTACACATATCGAATCGGCGACCACGCGATCGTGCTGTAGCGGCTGTTGATGCGCCCCACGCGCTCGTCGATCGTCCGTTTTAACCGCGCATATTCGGCCACTCGCTCGCGAGAGGGCACGACCGCGAGGAAGTACGTAATTTTCCGACGCCACTCCGGGTGCACTTCGAGGAATCGGCCGAACGCCTCAAGCGCCTCCGGGATACCCTTCGTATAGTCGAGGCGGGAAATCGAGAAAAGCAACTTCGAGGGCTCCAGCCCTTTCCTCAGTCGTGCGATCGAACGCGCGGCGGGAGGGCCGATCGACGTCGAATTGAACTTCGCGACGTCGACCCCGAGCGGGAACACGTCGACTTGCACCGCTCGATGGCCCGCGACGACGGTGCCGATCCGGTTGTCGAGGCCGAGGTCGCGCAGGAGGCTTCCGAGGAAGGCACGGGCGTAGTCGTATGTGTGGAAGCCGATCAGGTCAGCACCGAGCACGCCTTGGAGGATTTCCTTGTGCCACGGGAGGAGACGGAACACATCGTACGGCGGGAATGGGATATGGAGGAAAAATCCGATCCGGGCCTCGGGCAACCGTTCACGAATCAACCCGGGAAGGAGGAGGAGATGATAGTCATGGATCCAGAGCTGATCGTTCGGGCGGAGAGCACCCGCGATAGCGTCCGCGAACCTTGCGTTGACGGTGCGATACGCCTCCCATTCGGAGGCCGAGTACCTCGCGTACGTCGAGAATGAGTGGAACAACGGCCACAATGTCCCATTCGAGAAACCCCCATAGTAGAGGCGGGCCAGATTGGAAGGCAGAACGACGGGATGGCAATCGAATTCTTTCTCTAGGCGCGCGGCGACCTGCTTGGAGTCGCCAGAGGCGATCGAGCCGGGCCATCCGAACCAGCGACCTCGCAATTCCCGGTGAACGGATGCGAGGCCCGCCGCGACCCCGCCGGGATTCGGCTGAACATCGAGGCGGTGCCCGACGCGCCGAACGGTGACCGGGAGACGGTTCGAGACCAGGATAAGAGTCATGTCCGCAACGAGCCCATCATGCACCCAATGGCCGCGTAATCGTCGTGGATGGCACGATTCGATCTGATTCGGGGATACGGGCTTGTCGAAGCCGGGAGTACATCGCGCGTTATAATGCTGTCTCGCGACGGCGTTCCGATGCACCGGTCGAGCGCCACGAAGGCAGCGAAGACAGTATTTTCCCGCAGCTCGAAACGATTACGCGGATGCATCCCCGAAAGCGTTTATAGGTTGTCCCTTGATAGGCGCCGACTGCGGGGATCGCCTAGCCTGGTAGGGCGCGGGATTGCTAATCCCGTGCGCTCTGCGCTCGGGGGTTCAAATCCCCCTCCCCGCGCGGTTGCTCCATGCGCGTGCGTACGTACGATGAGATCGATCCCCTTGCGGCATTCCGACTTGGCGTACTAACATTCGGAATTGCGTGGGATGAAGCCAAGGTGCGCCGAGTTCGGTCTCACGACCGGACGTACCTCGAAGAGTTCGCGCTGTACGCGGAGGAGCATGGCCGGGTTCTCGCCCAGGTCGTCCCTCGGCGCTTGGCCGTGAGGACGACGAGCGGAGTCGAAGAAATCGGTGGCCTCGCGGCGGTGTGCTCCCATCCGGCGGTGTGGGGAAGAGGCTTCGCGCGCCGCCTCATCGAGGCGACACACGATCGGTTTCGGGAACTCGGCATGCGCGTGTCGGCCCTGACGACGAGCCGCAACATCCGCGGGTATGGCGTGTATGCGAAGCTCGGCTACGTGGACCTCGCGCCGTTCCGACAGGCAATCCGGCCGGTGACCCGGCGCAAGAGCCCGAAGGGGTACCGACTTCGATCCGCGAGGCGCTCGGACCTGGCGACGATCCATCGCCTCTATCGAGCCCAGACGCGGCGGATGCTCGGCTGGACCGAGCGGCCGGAGCGGGCGCTCGAGTGGGCCGTCATTCGCAACCGCGAGTATCTCGACAAATATCGAATCGTGATGCGTGACACCAATGCCGTGGGGTATCTCCGCACACGTCCGCACGATGGGATCACGATGGAAGAGGTCGTCGCTCCGGACGTTCAAGACTTCCGCGCCGCGGTCGCGCTCATGGAGGCGAAGGCAGAGGCGGGAATCGCAACAGTCAACTGGATCACGGCGCGGTCCGATGCCGCGCGATTCCGGCGCCTCGGATACACGATCGACGGTCCGTTTCCCGACACCACGATGGCGGTCTCCCTCGTCAAGGACATCCGTACGACCGATTTGCCTCGACGGTTCGGAGGAACATCCGGGAAGTTCGTCCAGTATCCTACCGATGACTTCTAACGGCGATCGAGCGCCGTCATCGCTCATGAGTGTGCTCCTGAGGGATTAAGTGCTCCCGATGAGAACCACGGGGAACGGTTCAAGAAGGGGGCTCGGGGATTAGCCTTCGTCCTTCGATGCCGCGAGAGCCGATGAAGTCGAAGGTCGTCCTCCTGGGCGATGGCGGCGTGGGGAAGACCTCGCTCGTCCGTCGATTCGTCGTCGACCAGTATTCGGACGACTACATCACGACCGTTGGGACGAAAGTCTCGAAGCGGAGCCTGAACCTCGGATCGCCCCTGGCCGAGGTCGAGATGGTCCTGCAGATCTGGGATGTCCTTGGGCAGAAAGGGTACAGTGGCGTGCAAGAGACCGCAATCAAGGGCGCCCAAGGCGTCTTGCTCGTGTACGACGCCACGAACGACGAGAGCCGTCGGGCCCTGGAGGACTACTGGATCCCAGCCGTGTGGCGGCTCGCAGGGCGAATCCCGACGGTCTTCGCAGGGAACAAGTCCGACCTCGTCCCGGATCGGGTCTGGGCCGAGGAGTACATGTATTTCCTGACTCAGAAGTACTCGTGTCCCGGGATCCTGACGAGCGCGAAGACGGGGGACCGGGTCGAGTTGTCCTTCAAGGCGCTCGGGGAGCAGATCCTGCAGGCAGCCGGGCATCCGATCCGACGGATCGCGCTCGTGACACCCCCGCAGGAGCCCGTCGACCGCCTGATTCGCGTAACGGACAAGATCATGACGGACTTTTGCTACCACATGGGTGGCGTCGAGACGGGCATGCCGATCGTGAAGCGTCAGCTCGGCCTCGCCGGCCTCGATGTCCGGGCCCCGACGACGGTTGCCATCCGGACCCTCGTCGACAGGCTCGCGGCCGTCGAACAGGACTTCAAAGGTCCAGAAGAAGTCCTATCGAACCGCGAACGCCGACTGGACTGGCTCGATGGAACCGACGCCTGATACGCCGACGAACGCTAGTGGGCTAGCGGGAAGTTCTTCTCGCCCGCGCGGATCGGTACCGTGAGCCAGTTCTCCCGAGGCGGGAACGGGCACACGTAGTCCTCGCTGTACGCGCAGTACGGATTGTAGGCCAGGTTGAAATCGATCAGATACTCGTCCGTCGGCTGTTCCTCGATGTCGAGGTATCGGCACGCCCCGTAGGTCTCCTGGCCGGACGTCGCGTCGCGGAAGGGGATGAACAAGCTCTCGTCCGCGTGGTGGTGCCCGGGCTGCGGGACCGACTTGAACGCGGCGAGCCGTTGCTTCGTGCCCTCGACCTCGAACTCGAATACGCCGTACCGGATCATCTCCCGGGGGACTCCCTTGGAGGTCGCGAGGACCACCCGCTGCGGGCTCGGGTCCTTGATCAGCTTTGCATGAACCCGATAGTTCGGATCGGGAGGAAAGTACGCGAGGCCCTTGAAGTCGTGACGAAGTCGATGCGGGATCGGAGACTCGGCCTCTTCCTTGAAGAAGTAGTCCTTCTCGCGACGCATCGCCTCGATCTCTTTCACATACTCGTCGGTGGAACCTTTCGGCGACATGAGCCTCCGACCGTCATCGTCCGCGATAAATGTGTTCGAGTCACATCGAGTACAGGTTCTCTTTCGCCTTCGCGAGGAGCTCCTTCTCGGTCTGGCCGAGGTGTGCCGCGGGAATCTTCGTCTCGACGAGCCCGACGATCTGAGTCGCGGCTCCAATCTTCTGTGCTTGGATCGCTTGATGGACCATCTCGGTGGCGACCCGAACTTTCAATTTCGACAGGCCGGCGTCCTCGGGGGCGATCTCCAGCATCTCCTCGACGAGTTTGAGGGATTCATCGAAACGGCCGGTCTTCGCGAAAGACTTCACGGCCCGTTCGAGCATCGCGAACCGATGCACCGTGCCGGGATCGAGGGGCATGGATGCCGGCAGAGTTCGTCAGGGCTTATGACTTGTGGCAGGCGGACTAATATCGAGGCATCTCGGGTTCGACCTTCTCCGCCCACTCGTCGATGCCGCCCACGAGGTTCTTCACCTTCCGGAAACCGATCTCCCGGAGGAAGTTCGTGATCCGTCCGGAGCGGACGCCGGTCTTGCAGTACACGACGATCTCATCCGCGGTGCTGAGCTCGTTCACCCGGCCCGGAACCTGGGCGACGGGCATCAGGACGGCGTTATCGAGGCGCGCGATCTCCCATTCCATCGGCTCGCGCACGTCGAGCAGGACCGGCTCCCTCCCCGCGTCGATCTTCTCTTTCAACTCCGCGACCGTGATCCAAATCGGACACTCGGGGTTCTTCCGCAACTTGAGCTCGCGGAACTTCATTCGGAGCGCGTCGAACACGAGGAGTCGGCCGATGAGCGTGTCGCCTTTGCCGAGGAGGAGCTTAATCGCCTCAATCGCTTGAATCGATCCAACGATGCCCGGGAGCACGCCGAGCACGCCGCCTTCCGCGCACGAAGGTACGAGGCCGGGCGGCGGTGGCTCTGCATACAAACACCGGTAACAGGGCCCCCGCGCGGCGTCGAAAACGCTCGCTTGGCCCTCGAAGCGGAAGATTGAGCCGTAGACGTTCGGCTTCTTCAAGAGGACCGTCGCATCGTTCACGAGGTACCGGGTCGGGAAGTTGTCCGTCCCGTCGATGACCACGTCATAGTCTTTCAGGATGTCCAGCGCGTTGTCCGAGGTGAGGCGGGTCTCGTACGTCTGCACGTCGACGTTCGGGTTGATCTGCGCGACTCGCTCTTTCGCGACGTCGATCTTCTTCCGCCCGACGTCCTTCGTGCCATACAAGACCTGGCGCTGGAGGTTCGTCTCGTCGATCACGTCGAAGTCGACGATCCCGAGACGGCCGACGCCGGCGGCGCCGAGGTATTGCGTGAGCGGGACTCCGAGCCCGCCCGCGCCGATGATCAGGGCGGACGATTGCTTGAGCCTCAACTGCCCCGCCATCCCGACTTCGGGGAGGATCAGATGGCGAGAATACCGCTTGATCTCGGCCGGCATCAAGACGTCTTTGCGCTTCGAAGCGAGACGGTCCATCAGGGAGAACGAACCGCCGGCGATGCTCGGGACAATCGAAATCGTGTCACCTGACTTCAGAGGCGTCGCATCCTTCTGCAGGTAGCGGATGTCTTCTTCGTTCACGTAGACGTTCACGAAATTTCGAAGCTGCCCGTCCTCTGCGTACAGATGACGCCGGAGTTGGTCGAATTGGCTTACCAAGTCGCCGAGCGCTTGTTCGACGCTGGCCGCCTCGACCTCGATGGCATCGTGATTCGCGGCGTATTGACGGAGGGCCGTCGGGATGATGACTCGGACCGCTGGCATCGTCGCCTCGGTTTCATGACGGTGTTATACTTAAGGTTCGCCCCACCGCTATTTCGTATCCGAACGAAGGGAGAAGCCATGCGCCCGAGCCTGTCACGCAATCCATTAAGGTGTGTCAGCGAACGACGATCGCTTCCGACCGGAACAACCGGGCGGTTTCGTCGAACTGCCAGGCCGTGACGTCTTTCGGCTCGCCGTCGACGACGCTCACAATGACGTACGACAGCCAACTCGCCGCGCGCGAGCGATCGTATTCGGAAGGCGCGGCGGGATGATCCGGATGGCTGTGGTAGACCCCGATGAGTTCCAGGCTTTTCTTCCGCGCGTCATCGTCCGCGTGAAGCAGCTCCAGCGGATCGATGCTGTACCGTCGCGCCCGGTTCTCCGTTGCGACATTTCGCGCACGACGCGATTCCTCGATGCGCCGTGGTGCGCCGGAATGGCCGAGGAGAAATCCGCAGCACTCCTCGGGGTACGCCGCGCGGGCGTGGTCGTGAATCGCCTGAAGGACTGACTTGGGGATCTCGATCGTCACCGAGCCTCCTCCCAGTATCGCTCCCCGAGGTAGCTCGTGCCCGCATCCGGGAAGACCGTTACGAGGACGCCTTCGCGGATTCGCTCGGCGAGCCGCAGCGCCGCATCCAAGGCGGCTCCGCTCGACGTCCCGACGAGGATTCCTTCCGTCCGTGCGATCCGACGCGTGGCGGCTTGGGCATCTTCGGTGGCGACGAACATTATCTCGTCCGCGAGGTTCGGATCCCAGATCCCCGGGACGAGGGCCGTCTCGAGATGCTTGACGCCCTCGATGCCGTGAAAGGGACTGTCCGGCTGGACGCCGACGAGCCGCACGTTCCGATTCATCTTCTTCAAGTAGCGTCCGACGCCGACGAACGTGCCGGTGGTCCCGAGGCAAGCGACGAGGTGCGTGACCGTCCCCGCGGTCTGCTCCCAGATCTCCGGCCCGGTCGACTCGAAGTGAGCCCGCCAGTTTGCCTCGTTGTTGTATTGATCGAGATACCGGTATCTGTGCGGCTCCGAGGCCGCGAGCGCTTTGGCGGCCCGCTGCGCGCCATCGGTCCCGTCCGAAGAGGGCGTGAAGACCAGCTCGGCCCCGTACGCCTGGAGGATGCGCTTTCGCTCCGTACTGAGGTTCGCCGGCACGCAGAGGGTCACTCG
>WNGK01017043.1_pt1 | contig 11278 bp, 6 predicted proteins | sample 5400601 | NCBI WGS metagenome assembly WNGK01 (sample SAMN13153376, study PRJNA577476) | soil metagenome | isolation source: 60 cm soil or saprolite under Garry oak tree replicate 1 | place: USA:California | collected 2016-06-15
ATCAACAAGCATGTGAATATCCTTATTATATCTCTTCGCAAGCTCGAAGCACAGATCGATGTGTGTGCGCGCATCCTCGTCAAGCATCTCAAACCAGGGCAGGCCACCCACGACATCTGCTCCCATGCGCATGGCCTCTGCCATCAACTCGCGCGTGCCAGCATCGCGTATAATCCCTTCCTGGGGAAAAGCTACCACCTCGATATGAACTGCGTCGCGCCAGTGTTCTCGCAGGGCCAGCAGTCCCTCCACAGATCGCAGCTTCCCAATCGAGTCTACATCCGCGAAAGCGCGAAAAACTGTCGTGCCATTGAGAATGCCTTCTTCAATTGCCCTACCTGCCCGCTCGAGAATATCCTCGACTGTGTAGCGCGTCTTGTGTTCCCAGGTCAGTTCGAGACATTCGGCAAAGGAGTAGTCCTTATTCGGGCGCATCCTCTCTTGCAGGTGGCACTTATCGAGGTGGATATGCCCATTGACATACGTCGGCGTCACCAGGTTCCCGGCTGCATCTATTTCCATCGCAGCCGTCTCATCCAGGCGTTCAACAGCGCTAGTAATACGGTCACCAGTGATACCGATATCCCATGTTCCCGGCTGGTTCTTGAGGCGTGCATGTCGAACAATCATATCCATACTGAGACTCCTCTGTTTATATCGTGATCTCACTCGAAGTTTTAGGAGCTGATTAGCTCATAATATCATATTGAGCCGCTGAGCCAGCCAATCACGATGGCAAAGAGCTTAATGCACAAGCCCAATTTGTGCAACTTAACGAGCTTTATACGTTACTTTACAATGAATACCTCAACTTCATTACGTTGAGAATGAACCAGCTAGACTCGCATATCAATGTAAGGCATCGTAACCGGGAGTTTGTAGATGGCCGATCGCATTGGGCAACGCTTTGGTGAGTATCGCCTGATTCGCTTTCTTGGGAAAGGTAGCTTTGGCGATGTCTACCTGGGCGAACATCTCCACGACAATACCTTGGCGGCCATCAAGGTGCTGCAAGCGCGGCTCACCAACGAAGACCTCAAGGAATTTATCAACGAGGCCAGCACTACCTTTCGCCTGAAACATCTTCATATCGTCCAACTGCTGGACTTCGGCGTTGGCGCAGGTGATGCTCTCTTTCTAATCATGGCCTATGCCCCCAACGGCACAGCGCGCCAGCGCTATCCTAAAGGCACTTGTCTCCCACTAGATACAGTGGTGTCCTACGTCAATCAGGTTGCTGAGGCCTTGCAGTATGCCCATGACCGAAAACTCATTCATCGTGATGTCAAGCCCGAAAACATCCTGCTGGGACTAAACAACGAGCTGCTACTCAGTGATTTCGGTATTGCGATTGTCACGCATAGTTCGCGCTCCCTGGGCACACAGAATAATGCTGGCACAATAATATATATGGCTCCTGAGCAGATCAGAGGCAGACCACGCCCGGCGAGTGATCAGTATGCGCTCGGTATCATCGCCTACGAATGGCTCTGTGGCGCTCGCCCCTTCAATGGTACAGCTACCGAGATAGCTATGCAGCACCTGCTTGAGCCTCCACCGTCCTTGTGTGAAAAAGTGCCCACAATTTCGTCCGGCGTTGAGCAAGTAGTCATGACAGCGCTGGCCAAAAACCCGCAACAGCGTTTTGCGAGTGTACAGGCTTTCGCCTGTGCATTGACTATCGCTTCCCAGCAGTCCAACCAACAGAAGCCATCTTTACCATCTCTGGCAATACCTGAAATTCTTCAAGGGCAAGCGCTCGCTGTATCAGACCAAAAAGATGCCCTACCTGTTCAATCTGCATTGCTTCAACCTCTGGCCAGGCGCCCTTTATGGGCCGCTTTTCTGCTGATATTACTCTTATTATTGATCTTTGGTGGCATTAACTTTGCTTTGCCTGGTACCCTGGATCACTTGGGTAATATTGTGTTTGCTATTCCACCTGCTGCCGTCGTCACCGTTGTCCCGGCAAGTAGTGACGTGATAAACACTTATACCATCTATGGCATAACAAGCACTCCTGATGTCACTCAGCGCCAGGTGCAGGCTCGCCTGCTCACCTCCAGTACCTCTCCTCGCTCAAAGACTGTCCTTACAACTGCCACCAGGACGGCCGGTACTCGAGCGACGGGAACCTTGACGTTTTATAATAGTGAGTTTAAAGATCAGCAAGTAAATGCCGGTACGGACTTTGTCCTCGCCAATGGCGTGCATATCATCACAGACCGCGATGTAAACATTCCCAAAGCGACGGGGATTCCCCCCAATATTCATACTGGTGTGGCGAGCGCCTCCGCTCACGCTGGCAGCATCGGGCCAGTTGGCAACATTGCAGCGTTGACGATCAATCACGCCTGTTGCTCGGCTGACAGTTCGATCTTTGCCAGGAATCTCATCGCCTTCACGGGCGGTCAGAACCCGCAACAGGGAGGACCATTTGTGCAACAGAGTGACATTGATAGTGCAGCAAAGTCTCTGGAGGACACGCTCATCCAGGTCGCGCAGCAATCGTTACAGGCACAGATTCATCCAAACGAATACTTTGTCAACCCACCGCAATGCACATCAGTGGTGACCGCTGATCATCAGGTTGGTGACACAGCGAATAATGTAACGATTGCCGTCAAAGTAATCTGTTCCGGCGAGGTCTACGATAAGCAAGTGGCACAAACCATCGCGGCCAGTTTGCTTAGGCAGCAGGCGGCTAAAAATCCTGGCCCTGGCTATGTGCTGGTAGGTAGCCTGGTCACAGCGATATTACAGGTTACGGTGACCGATGCGCAAAAAGGGACGCTCTCATTGTTAGTCAAGGCAGAGGGGATCTGGGTCTTCCGGTTCGACGACACACAGAAGCAAGCCCTGGCAAAGCTCGTTGCTGGCAAGAGTAGAGTCGATGCACAATCTTTGCTTCTGAAACATCTGGGAGTGGCGAGCGCTGATATTATGATCAGAAGCGGTGAAGAAAATACTCTAACGACGGACCCCTATCGAATTTCCATTGTCGTTCAGAATGTGCCAGGGCTACCAGGCACAAGACCCAGAAGTCCCACTGTACTATCATTCACCTCTACCTCCTCTGTGGGTAAAAGATCAATGTCCACCACTAGCTAGCATATAGCCATCTTTTCGATTTCGTCTATATAGTGTAATATCTCTGCATCAGCGAGAATACGCAATTTTAAGAAATGAAGGGGGAAAGACAGTGAGACAGAGCGATGGCGCCGATCTTTTAGGCGCGAATAACCCCCGCAGAACAAAAATTGGCCTGATCTATGTAGCTCCTGGCGATGATAGGCAAACCGTACTGACTGCCATTCACACACAGGACAAACTTGGTCGCAAGCAAGTGGCCATAGTGTTGCCGGGGGAAAACAAAGCCTTTCAGAGTGCGGTGGATTTTGATGGCCTCAAGGGCATGCAGGGGAACCTCAAAGCGCAGATTGTCTTTATTACACCGAGCGGTTATGGCCCGGCCGAATTTGCCCGCCAGCGCCGTTTCCCAGTCTATTCCTCGCTGGAGGAGTACGCACAGGTTATCCAGGACGAAGACTTGACCGGGGAAGATGAAGACCAGGTTAGCAAAAAAGGCAGGGGCATTGGACGTAAACGACCACTTCCACCACCTGCTGCCATTCAACCTTCTCCTGCTGAAACTGCGCAGCCGCCTGCTTTGCCAATCCTGATACTGGCGCTCCTTCTGTCGAAGGCACCCCACCCGTCGTACCGGCTCATGAGGAGGAGGCGCCAACACTTGCTGCCATACCGTCAGTTGAAGATAACGGCCCGAGGGCTCTTAGTGGAGGCGGTCCGGTAGCCGCACCTGCTCTCCGTAGAATCAGACGTGGCTGGTTGATTGCTGCCTTCTTGGTGTTCCTGGTCCTCTTGTTGGTCTTTCTCTCCAACGTCTTTCCATTGGGCCCGCTTGCTAAAATATTGCCAGGCGCAGCAACCCCGGTCACGGTAACAATCACGCCAGCAAGCAAAGCTCTCAACAATACTTATGTCATTTCCGCGGTGACGTTGACCCCTGATCCTGCTCAAAACCAGGTGGCAGCGCGTGTGATAGCCTCTGTCTCCCCTGCGCAGTCGAAGACAGTTAAGACAACGGGAGTGGGACATGTTCCGGGTGTACAGGCGAAGGGCCAGTTGACATTTTATAATGCTTTTTCCCATCCACAAACCATCGCCGTTGGTACGGTCCTGACGGATGCCAATGGAGTCCAGCTAGTAAATGATGCAGCAGCGATGATTCCTGCTGCCACGCCCCCAACGGAAGGCTCTGTAACCGTTTCTGCCCATGCCATCGCTGCTGGCGTCAATGGCAATATCTCCGCCTTTGACTTCGATAATGTTTCATGCTGTACTTCCGGTGTGACTGTCCAGAATACCGCCGCGTTTAGTGGCGGGCTGGACGCGTTTAGTTATGCCTTTGTGGAGCAGAGTGATATCGATGATGTGGTAAACCCGTTCCAGGCATCGCTTACCCGGACTGCGCAGGCATCGTTAAAAGCACAGCTTCACCCGGGTGAACAGTTTGTCAGTTCACCGCAGTGTATGCCCGGTATAACTTCCGACCATCAAGCAGCTGACAGGGCAACTAGCGTTTCAGTGACCGTCACTGTAACCTGCACTGGTGAAGTCTACGATCACCAGGCGGCACAATCAGTAGCAGCGAATTTGCTCAGGCAAGAGGCGGCTCGGGACCCGGGTCCCGGCTATGCGCTTGTTGGCAACCTGGTGACTGACGTAAGACAGGTCTCGCTGACAGATGCGAAAAAAGGTACGCTCTCCTTGATGGTAGGGGCGGAGGGTGTGTGGGTCTATCAGTTCGGTGCCGCACAAAAACAGGCACTTGCAAAACTGCTTGCTGGCAGGAGTACACAAAATGCTCAGGCCTTGCTCCTGGAGCAGAAGGGGGTAACAGCGGCTGCTATCCAGTTTAGTGGCAGTAATGAGAACACGCTTCCGTCAGACCCCACTCAGATCATCATCGTGATACAGAATGTGGCAGGGCTACATGCTCCTGCGTCGCCGACAACTGTACCAGTCAGCCCTACTGTGTCGAATACTCCAACTACGCCGGTCACCCCGACCATATCCGGTACCCCCACTCTATCGGGTACTCCAACGCCCACGTCTGTAGGTGGGACACCAACCCCCACCGTAGGCCCTGGCAGCTAAAGGGTGCAAACGCATAAAAAACAGCTTTCTCCGTTCATTTCATATAGTTGGCACATACTACCTTTTCGATCGCTATTCTATAGTGTAAAATGATAAGCATCAGCAAGAATATGCCATTTTCAGGAAGGAAGAGGGAAACGATGATGAGACAGGGCGATGGCTCGGACTTGCCGGGTGTGAATGATCCCCGTAAAGCAGATATAGGTATCATATATGTGGCTCCCAGTGATGACCGGCAGAGCGTGCTGACTGCCATTCACACACAGGACAAACTTGGTCGCAAGCAAGTAGTCATAGTGTTGCCGGAAGAAAACAAAGCCTTCCAGCGTCCAACAGACTTCGAAGGCCTCAAGAGCATGCGGCGCGACCTGAAGGCGCAGCTCGTCTTCATTGCATCCAGCGGCCCCGGTCCTGCTGAATTTGCCCGCCAGCGCCGTTTTCCGGTCTATTCCTCGCTAGAGAGTTTTGCCAGGTCCCTTCAAGATTTTAACCGGCCAAATGGCGGCAGCAAAAAAGGCTGGTCTCTACCCTGGCAAAAGTCCGCTGCCACACCTCCGGCTGCTCCTGGCAAAGCGGAAGCAATACAGCCGCTTCCCAATACACCAGCAGTCTCATCGAACCAGGCCGGTTCTGAAGACGATGATACCACGGTCCATCAGGGTACCCATGCTGGTATGAACCCGGTTCTTGCTGGTGCTGCAGGGGCCGCTGCCGTCCTCGGTATGGATGCTCTTACCAGCCATGGGAATAATCCCCCCACCTCAACTGACCCCAACGACTGGGATCGACTGCCTCCCCCCCATACTGCTGGACCAGCCAGCGACAATGTCCTGTCAGAAGATACTCCCACGCAGGCGAATACAGCAGTGCCATCGTTTAGCTCCACTGACGCGGAGAACAGGCCCGAACCAAAGATCATCGAGCTTGCTGGGCAGCGCGGCAGGAGTTCAGGTAAACTTCCCCTGCCGGTGATTGCCCCGGTAGCTGCCGTACAGCCGCAAATACCACAAGCTCCTGCAAGCACAACAACCAGGCAGCGCAACTCTGGTAAGATGGCTGCCGTGGGCGCGGCCAGTACTGCCGCGGGAGTCGCGACTATGGGTCGTACCGCCCGTGGTGGAGTTGTCGTGCCGCCGATGCGTGGTACCCCCACCGGTACTGGTGGCAGCGGGCCTGGAGGGCCGCCACGCCGCCCAGGCTGGCGTTGGTGGTTAGCCATCGGTGGACTCATCGTGCTCACCATGAGTGTCGGCGGCGCCCTCATCGCCTCTGCCAATCCTGGCGTGTTCGGTCCATTGAGAGGTCTGATACCTGGCATCACACCTTCGGCCACCGTCACCATCACCCCTGCCAGCAGTGATGTGAGTAATACTTTCGAGATCTTCGGCGTGACCGGAACCCCTGATCCCAGCCAGCGCCAGGTACAGGCCCGCCAGTTGTCGTCTACCTCGCCCACTCAGTCCAAGACAGTAAACGCGACAGGTGTGAGGCAGACTAGTGGCACTCAGGCAACAGGGACGTTAACGTTTTACAATAGTGCATTTGTGGACCAGCAAGTAAATGTCGGTACGGACTTTGGCCTTGCCAATGGCGTGCATATATTCACAGACAGTAAAGTAGACATCCCCAAAGCGACGGGGATTCCCCCCAATATTCATACTGGTGTGGCGAGCGTCTCCGCTCACGCCGGCAGCGTCGGGCCAGGGGGGAACATTGCAGCGTTGACGATCAATCACGCCTGTTGCTCGGCTGACAGTTCGATCTTTGCCAGGAATCTTACCGCCTTCACGGGCGGGCAGAACCCGCAGAACTTTACTGTAGTGCAGCAGAGCGACATCAATGGCGCAGCCAAACCGCTTGAGAATACGCTCACGCCAGAGGCGCAGAATTCCGTGAAGGGCCAGATACACCCGAACGAACAACTGGTGAACCCCTTGCAATGCACCCCAAACGTGACTTCCGATCACAACGCGGGTGATAGGGCGACGAATGTGACGGTGACCGTCAAAGTAGCCTGTTCCGGCGAAGTCTACGATCAGCAAGCGGCGCAGTTGATCGCGTCGAATTTGCTTAAGCAGCAGGCCGCTAAGACTCCTGGTCCTGGCTATGCACTGGTGGGTGATCTGACTACAAAGGTGACGCAGGTGATGGTGACCGATCCAAAGAAAGGGACGCTTTTGTTACAGGTCAAGGCCGAAGGGATCTGGGTCTTCCAATTCAGCGCTGCGCAGAAACAAGCTTTAGCGAAATTGATCGCTGGTAAAAGCAAACAAAATGCGCTGGCTTTGCTTGTGAAACAGCCCGGCGTAGCTAAGGCAAATATCGTGTTGAGCGGCGGTGATGGGAACACGCTGCCGGCAGATCCCTCTCAGATCACCATCGTAGTGCAGAGCGTGCCGGGTTTACCAGGGTCTGCTACCCCGACGACCGGGCCGGGTAGCCCCGGCGTACCGACTAACACACCGGTATCACCGACACCCACGCCGACATCATCAGTGGGGAAAGGATGAACACCCGTAATGCTGGCTCTGGAAGGCAAGCAGCTTGGTAACTACGACGTCATCCGGCGCATCCGTGTAGGTGGTATGGGAGCTGTTTACGAGGGGAGGCAGCGCACTGCATTCGGTCGGCGCGTTGCCATCAAGGTCATTCTTGGCAGCTACGCCGATGATCCCGATATGCGTCGTCGCTTTGCGCGCGAGGCCCGCACGGTGGCGCGGCTGCACCATCCTCACATCTTGCCGCTTATCGAATTCGGCGAAGAACAGGGTCTCCTGTACCTCGTCATGCCTTTCATCGAAGGGGGCACCCTTACCAGCTTTCTCCATCGCAGTCTTCCCAGCCTGGGCGAGGTTTCGGACATCTATCTGCAGTTGTTGGAGGCGGTGGAATATGCGCACGATGAAGGCCTTATCCATCGTGATATCAAATCTTCTAATGTCTTGCTAGAGCAGCGCCGCAGCGGGCCGCCGCATGTTTACCTGGCCGACTTTGGCCTGGTGCGTATCTCCCAGCATGCGCAAGCGGAGCAGGAAGGCAGGCCCATTCCCCTGGACCAGGTGCCTGGAACACCATATTATATGGCTCCTGAGCAGACACGAGGCATCGTCACGGCCTCCACTGACATCTATGCGCTGGGCGTGCTGCTCTACCAGGTGCTGGTTGGAGAGCTTCCTTACGATGATCCTGACGAGATCAAGGTCATTGAGATGCACTTGAATGCGCCGGTTCCGACGCCTTGTGAGCACGATGCCTCCATTCCTACCGAACTGGGGGAGGTAGTGCGTATTGCTATGGCCAAGCATCCTGAGGACCGCTTCGGCAGTGTAGCCGAGTTGCGCGAGGCGTTCCTTGCTGCAGTACAAGGTCCACCCGTTGTTAGACAAAATGTCCCCGTATATGAAGATGTGCTGCCCCTGGACGATCAAAATGCATTTTCAGGTCACCCTGCCTCGAGACCTCTACTGGCGCGGGAAGCGCCACTGCCTCTAGCTGTAAAGCGGCGCCTGCCAGCACGACATATCGCACCTGTTGCCCCAAGACCCGTAAGGCGGCGCGACATTGCGGGATCAAAGCAAGCTGGTCGCCGCTTTCTCACGATCCCGGTGCTCTCAACAATGGCCGTTCCTATCGTGCTTCTTATTCTGCTGCTCATGCCGAGGCTTTTTGGTGTCAGCTTTTTCCCTTCGGGATTTCCTTTGTTCGGCACTGCGCCTGTTGCCACGATCACCATCACGCCAGCAGGCAAAATACTGCAGAATACCTACTTGTTGACTGCCTCGCCACAGGTCAGCAGCCCTGACCCGGCGACTCGTGTCATTCCATTGCGCAGTCTGAATAGTGTTGCCGTGGCCAGTCGCCTGACTGGTACAACCGGGACGAGGTTGCTGCCAGGAGCACGAGCGAAAGGATCGGTGCTTTTCCAGAATAGCGGTGAATCATTTGTCTTTGTGCCTGCTGGGATTGTCTTCAATACCGGTGTGGGTATAGAGGTACGGTTAACAGAATCGGTAAATGTGCCGCCGCTACATGGCAGACAAAAGGGTACCGCTTCGGGCAATGCAGCAGCTGTCAGCGCTGGTGTGGACGGCAATATTCCTGCAAGCGCACTGGATACAACCTGCTGCGATGGGTTGTCGGTGAACAATCCACAGCCATTTACGGGCGGTGTGGATGCCCACCTGGTGCATGTGGTTGCGCAGGCTGACCTGGACAATGTCAGAGATACGCTGTCTTCGGGCTTGCAGCAACAGGCATTGCAGCACCTTCACAAGCAGCTAGAAACCAACGAAGTGTTGGCTGGAGCGCCCGCCTATAACGCTATGGTATCGTCGAACTACCCAGTTGGCACGCAAGTAGACCAGGTACTGGTCCGGGTCAGCGTCTCAGCAACTTCCTCTGCATATAACCGCTACACAGCCAGTCATATGGCTGTACAGTTGCTTGGTGATGAAGCCACGCAAACTCTTGGCAGCAACTACCAGCGTCTAGGTATGCCTACGGTGATCACCCTTCGCGTGCTACAACAGGGGCAGAATGGCCTGATCTACCTCAGCGTGTCAGTACATGGACACTGGGTGTATGCTTTCTCGGTGAAACAATTGGGTCAATGGCGTCAATCTGTTAAAGGCGCCTCGTCCACCTTAGCCCTGGCCTACCTCAATGCGCAAGCAGGCGTAGCAGCTGTGCGCATACAGCTCCCCTTTGGTTCCGATCATCTCCCCGCGTCCATTGATCAAATCAAGATCGTGCTGGTGACTTGAGGGAGCGGTTCATCATTTTGCGTGAAGGGCAGACCTGAGCACCCGCAAGGGGTGCCACTACACTGGACTTGTTGCATTGTAGCTTGATCGAGCGTAGTAGGTCCCCGATTTATCGAGGGACCGGGGCTTGCCCTTGCCAGGTTCCCTTGAGCTTAACCCTGCCAGCGCGTATATGCTATACTGACGCTATTAAATAGAAATGGGCAGGGTGGCCCGCTTCTATGGCTGCATAGTGTGCGGAGGAATAGCAATGAACGAGAAAACACCCACCACCACAGGTGAGATGCGTTATTATCACTCTATGCTCGATATAATAGGCAATACCCCGTTGATACGCCTCAATCGAGTGACTAGCGGCATACAGCCCCTGGTACTGGCGAAAATGGAGATGTTTAATCCTGGTGGCAGTGTGAAAGACCGTATTGGCCCCGCAATGATCGACTATTGTGAAAAACACGGCCTCCTGCGCCCCGGTGGTACCATTATCGAACCAACCAGCGGCAATACCGGGCATGGGCTGGCCATTGCCGCTGCTATCAAGGGCTATCACTGCATCTTCGTTATGACCGATAAAGTGAGCGAAGAGAAGCGCAGTCTACTGCGCGCTTATGGTGCCGAGGTAATCATCTGCCCCAGCAGTGTCACACACGACTCACCAGATCACTATAAAAATGTAGCACACCGGCTCGCCAACGAGATCCCTGGAGCGTATTGCCCCGATCAATATTCCAATCCTGCCAATCCCGCCACTCACTATGCTACCACGGGACCAGAGATCTGGCGCGATACCGCCGGGCGAATCAGCGCTTTCGTGGCCGTGAAGAAGGTATCCTCGCGGGCGGCTCGGCCGGCACTGCCCTCGGAGCCGCTCTCACCTATGCCCACCGGCTGACTACCAATGATGTCATCGTGGTCCTGTTGCCCGATACAGGGCGCGGTTATCTGAGCAAACAGTTTAACGACACCTGGATGCGCGAAAACAATATGCTGGTACAGGCAGAAACGATCGAACCCACCTTGCGTGATGTTCTCACCTATCGCCGCACCCATGCCCGTACGATGCCGCTCGTCGTCAGTGTTGCTCCAACTGACTCTATCGCCGATGCCGTCGAGTTGCTGCGGCGCTATGGCATCAGTCAAACTCCCGTCATGGAACATGGACGCATGGTAGGAAGTCTGACAGAGAACCTGCTGCTGCGCCGCCTTGCCAGCGGAGAGCCACTGGCAGCGACCGTCGTGCGTGATTTGCAAGGTCCACCATTCCCGCAACTGGCAGGAGATGCTCTTGCCCAGGAGGCCTATACGCTTTTCAGCAGCGGGCAATCGGCGGTTGC
>WNGK01022638.1_pt1 | contig 11278 bp, 10 predicted proteins | sample 5400601 | NCBI WGS metagenome assembly WNGK01 (sample SAMN13153376, study PRJNA577476) | soil metagenome | isolation source: 60 cm soil or saprolite under Garry oak tree replicate 1 | place: USA:California | collected 2016-06-15
ACGCAGCTGCCGATGCCGTGCTGGCCGTCGGCCAGCTTGTCCTTGCAGGAGCTGACGGCGGCGGTCACGGTCTTGCCCCAGACGCCGGGGTCGGCGCTTCCGGTCGCCGCGCTGGCGGCGACCGCACCGCCGGCCACCATCAGGGCGGCGGTCGCCAGGGCGACGCCGACCTTGACCGAGGCGGCGTCGGTGAAAGATGAGAACCCAGACATGCTTCCTCCCGGGGCGGCGGCGTGGTACGCGGACTGCGCCGGCGCCGGGCTCGGGCCCTGGAGCCGGCCGACGGACCTCTCGAGCTCGTGCTCGATCAGGTTGTCGAAGTCGAAACCGCCGCTCGTATTCATTCGATGGGAGGGACGCGCAGGGGGCTCGAAGTATCCGTAATCGGTTCCCGGGCGCCGCCCAGACGCGCGCGCAGCGTGCGCTTGGCCACCATCAGGCGAGTGGCGATCGTGCTCTCGGGCACCCCGAGGGCGGCGGCGATCTCCCGGTTCGTGTATCCGTGGAGGTGCCGGAGCACGATCACCGCCGCCTGCCTGGCGGGCAGCCGCCGCAGCTCGCGGAGCAAGTCGCTGTCCAGGGCGCGCGCTTCGGGGTCGGCGGCGACCGGCCGGCCCAGGCGGCGGATCAGCTCACCCACCTCGCGCAGCCGCTGCTTGCGCCGGTAGGAGATCGCGGTGTTGATTGCGATTCGGTGCACCCACGCCTCGGCCGGTGCGTCCTGCTTCCACTTCTTCCAGGCCTTGAAGGCTTGCAGGAAGGCGTCCTGGGCGCAGTCCTCGGCAGCCGCCCGGTCGCCGGTGATCGACACCAGCGTCCGGAACACGCGCGTGTAGGTCTCCCGGTAAAGGGCATCGAAGGAGGCCTTGTCGCCGGGGACGTAAGGAGATCGCGGCATGGGCGCACCAGGTACAACGTCCCGGCGGCCGGTTCCCCCCGACCCCTTTACGGCGATCCGGCTCGCGCCCTCCGAATCTGCTCGGCGTGGTCGTGGCAGTGGGCGGCGTAGATGCGGAGCCAGTCGCCGACCGAGTAGGGGCCGCTCTCGGTGTGCGTCCCCGCGCGCGCCCACTCCGACTCGGTCAGCCGGTCCAGGATGTCGGCGCTGGTCTCCCGCGCCGCCCGCACCGCGGCCAGCGACGGCCCCAGCGGGCGGTCGGAGCAGTGCAGGCGCCGCGAGAACTCCATCTCGTCGTACCCCTGGATGACCGGCCTCTCCTCGGCCAGCAGGCGGCGCAGCCGGATGGCGGCAATGGTCTCGCTGTCGGCGGTGTGGTGGACGACCTCGCGCGGCGACCACTGGTCGGGCGCCGGGCGCCGATCGAGCTCGTCCGGGGCGATGCCCGCCAGCGCCTGCTCGAGCACCCCGGGCCCTTCCCGGTAACGGGCGATCTGCGCGGCTCTTTGCTGGTTGTTCATGCCCCCCAACGCTAGAGCCTGCGCAGGCGAACGCTGCGCACCGAGTGGTCGGCGCCCTTCTCCAGGATCAGGCGCGCACGCTCGCGGGTCGGGAGGATGTTCTCCCGCAGGTTGACGCCGTTGATCTCCCGCCAGATCTCGCCGGCGGTCGCCCGCGCCTCCTCCACGGTGAGGTCGGCAAAGCGCCGGAAGTAGGAGCTGGGGTCCCGGAACGCGGTCTCGCGCAGGGTCAGGAAACGCTCCTCGTACCAACGCTCCACGTCCTCCTCGCGGGCGTCGACATAGATCGAGAAGTCGAAATAGTCGCTCACGAACAGCCGGCCGCCCCCCACCTGCAGCACATTCAGGCCCTCCAGGATGAGCACGTCGGGGCGCAGCACCACGACCTTCGCGTCCGGCACCAAGTCGTAGATGAGGTGCGAGTAGACGGGCGCCGCCACCTCGGGCGCCCCCGACTTGACGTCGGCGACGAATTCGACCAGCGCCCGCTGGTCGTAGCTCTCCGGAAAGCCCTTCCGGTTGAGGATGCCGCGCTCCTCGAGCACCCGGTTGGAGTGCAGGAAGCTGTCGGTGGTGACCAGGTCGACCCGGGGGTGGCCGGGCCAGCGCGCCAGCAGCGCCTGCAGGATGCGGGCCGTGGTGCTCTTGCCGACGGCCACGCTGCCCGCGATCCCGACCACGTAGGGCACCGGCTCCGGGGGCCTGCCCAGGAAGGTGTCGGTGGTCTGGTGGAGCGCCTGGGCGGCGGCCACGTGCAGGCTCAACAGGCGCGACATCGGTAGGTAGATGGCGGCCACCTCGTCGAGGTCGATGCGCTCGTTGATGCCGCGCAGGGTGGCCAGGTCGGAGTCGTCCAGGGTGAGCGGCGTGGAGGCGCGCAGGCGCGCCCACTCCCGCCGCGAGAAGTCGACGAAGCCGGCGGTCATCGGGTCCGATCGAGCGCTTCGGCGGCGCGGTCCAGGAAGCTGATGTCGAAGGCGACCACCGGGCTCGAGGAGAGGCTGAGGACGACGTGCTCGGCCCCGGCGTCGCCGTAGGCGCGGATGGCGGCGGCGACCTCGCGCGGCCCGCCCTGGACGAAGTTGAGGTCGCGCTCGCCGCGCGCGAAGCGGCGCGCCCGGGCCACCGCGGCCTCAGCCTCCCTCCCCGCCACCGGCAGCACCGACACCCCGACGCTGCGCGTGACCTCGCCTTCCGGCCGGCCCGCCTCCCGCAGCGCGGTCCGCAGCTGCTCGACCGCGACCGCGTACCAGGCCGGGTCGCGACCGCCCCAGGCCAGGTTCCAGCCGTCCGCCCAGCGGGCGGTCAGACGCAGCATGCGCGGGCCCCCGGCGGCGATCCAGAGCGGAGGCGGCGCCGTGCCCCGGCTGGTCCGACCACCCTCACGGAGCATCGGGGCCAGCCGCTCGACAGTCTTCTCGAACCTGCCCACCAGCTGCTCCATCGGGATGCCGGCGGCCTCGAATTCGGGCTCATACCAGCCGGCGCCCAGGCCCAGGACCAGGCGCCCGCCGCTGAGGTCCTGCACGCTCTCGGCCTCCCGGGCCAGCTGTGCGGGCTCGCGGAAGGGGGCCGCCAGCACCAGCGGCCCGAGCTCGATCCGCTGCGTGCGGTCCGCGATCGCGGTCAGCTGGATTAGGGGGTCGTGCGCAAAAACGCGCCGCCCCTCCCACTCGATGAAGAAGTGGTCCATCACCCAGACCGAGTCGAAGCCGAGGGCCTCGGCGTGTGCGGCGCGGCGCGCCAGCTCGGCCACCGGCACTGACTCCCCGGTCTCCAGGTCGATGACCTGGAGGAAGACGCCGACCTTCAAAGGCGGGAGGTCAGGGCGAGGGGATGATGGCCGGTGTCACGTAGGCCCCGAACATCTCGTGCAGGCCCACCATGGACCTCAGTATCGGGCTGTCGCGGATGGTGCGTCGCGATAATCAACGGGGTGGTCGACGCGAGCAGGCTCCCGGAGCGGACGACGACGGGCGTGTTCTTCCGCCAGGCCGAGCGGCTGGGCGACCGGGTCATCTTCCGCCACTGGCGGGACGACGCCTGGCAGGCGCTGACCTGGGCCGAGATGCGCGCCCGCGCGCTGGGGGTGGCCGCCAGCCTGGTCGACCTGGGCGTCAAGCCGGGCGAGCGCGTGCTCCTGATGTCGGAGAACCGGGTCGAGTGGCTGATCGCCGACGTCGGCATCCAGGCCGCAGCGGCAGTGACGGTGCCGGTCTATCCGAGCACCAACGCCAGGACCGCGTCGCTGATCGCCGAGAACAGCGAGGCGGTGCTGGCGATCGCGGGCTCGGCCGAGATCGCCCAGCGCCTGCCGCCCCAGGGCGCCCTCCAGCGGACGGTTCAGCTCGACGGCGAGATCAACGAGTGGATGCAGCGGAAGCCGGCGGCGGGGGAGCTGACGGAGATCGAGTCCCGGCTCAGGGCCGTGGAGCCGGACGACATCGCGTCGATCATCTACACCTCGGGCACCACCGGGGAGCCGAAGGGGGTGGTGCTGGCCCACCGCAACTTCGTCGACAAGGCCCGGGCCGGGCTGCAGGTGTTCCACGTCGACGAGCACGACGTGGAGCTCTCCTTGCTCCCCTACGCGCACGTCTTCGAGCGCATCGACGGCATCTTCGTGGACATGCTGGCGGGGGGCTCGGCGTACCTGGCGCGGGGCATCGATCGCCTGCTCGAGGACATCCGGGAGGTGAGGCCGACGATCGTGCTGTCCGTGCCCCGGATGTACGAAAAGATGTACCAGCGGGTCATGCAGACCGTGCGCGAGCAGCCCGCCTTCCGGCGCCGCCTCTTCGAGTGGGGGATGACGGTGGGCCGCGAGGCGTCGCGCAGCGGTAAGCGCGGCCTTCGCTACAGGATCGCCGATCGGCTGGTCCTGGCGCGTGCGCGCGAGCTGCTGACCGGCGGGAGGCTCCGTTTCTTCCTCAGCGGGGGAGCGCCGCTGGCCCGGGAGGTGGAGGAGTTCTTCTGGTCGATCGGGGTCAAGATCCTCCAGGGCTGGGGGATGACCGAGACCAGCTCGGGCGCGACCTCCAACACCGAGCAGCACCACAAGTACGGCACCGTGGGCCGCCCGCTGCCGGGTTACGAGCTCAAGATCGCCGAGGACGGCGAGGTGATGGTCCAGGGGCCGGGCGTGATGCTCGGTTACTTCCGCAACGAGAAGGCGACCGAGCAGGTGCTCAGCGGCGGCTGGCTGCACACCGGTGACATCGGCCAGCTCGATTCCGACGGGTTCCTCACGATCACCGACCGCAAGAAGGACCTGATCAAGACCGCGGGCGGCAAGTACGTGGCGCCGCAGCCGCTGGAGGCCCAGCTCCAGAACGAGTCGATCATCGAGCGGGCGGTCGTGATCGGCGACCAGAAGCCGTACTGCGTGGCGCTGATCGTGCCCGATTGGAACGCCGTCCAGTCCGAGCTCCGGCTCAGCGGGGAGCCCGCCCAGCTGATCGCGGACGAAATGCTGCGGGCGTCCGTCCAGGAGATCGTTGACCGCATCAACAAGGACCTCGGCTCCTGGGAATCGATCAAGTACTTCAAGCTCCTGCCCGAGGACTTCAGCGAGGCGGCGGGCGAGATGACCCCCACCCTCAAGGTCAAGCGGCGGGTGGTGCAGGAGCACCACGCCGCGGAGATCGATGAGATGTATCGCGAGGCTGCGCAGCACAGGCCGGCCGGACGGGGGCACTGAGACGTTGGCCGGCCCCGTCGACCTCTCGGAGGCGCACCTGGCGCTCGACCGCCTGCGCCCTCAACTCTGTCACTGCGGCCTGAAGGGTGAGTGCCTGGGCTGCAAGGGGATCGAGATGGTGCGCCGCCAGCTGGAGGCGGTGGCCGCCGCCGCCTCCCAGCCGGTCCTGCTCCAGGTCGCCCAGGAGGCGGCCATGAAGGACATGTCCGCGCAGTTCGAGGGGATGGCCGAAAAGCTGATGAACGACCCCGAGATCCGGCGCGCCGCGGAGGCGATGTCGGAGCGGATCATGGAGGACCCCGAAACCCAGCGCCTCCTGGAGGAGCTGATGAAACGGATGGGCGGCCCACCCCCCGAGGAGTAGTAAGGAAGTCCTACCCCCACCTCCACACCCAGCGAACAGTCCTCCCCGCTCGTCGGGGAGGTGGCCTGCCGCAGGCAGGCCGGAGGGGTTTCACGGTCAGCCCCCACCACAAAGGGGGAGGACTTACAAGAAAGAAGGGGAGCCGTCGGGCTCCCCCTCGGGGACCGGCGGAGGGCGGCCCGCACGGTCTCGGACGGAAGCGGTCGCTAGCCGGTGGCGGTCCGGGGCTTGGAGGCGTGCTTGGGCGCGCCGTTCCAGAACGGGATGGGCGCGGTCTCGGCGCGCTTGGCGACGGCGTCGGCCTGGGCCTGGGTCAGCTTGCCGCTGGAGACCAGCGGGGCGAGATCCTTCTTGATCTGCGCCACGTAGGCGGCGCGGAAGGCGGCCTCGTCGGTGAAGCCCTTGGCGGCGGCCAGGTCCTTGACGGTCTTGCCCGCCTTGACCTGGGCCATCAGGTCGGCGGGAGTGGTCCCGAGCACGGTGGCCTCGGACTTGACGGCCTCCATGCCGAGCTCGGCTCCAGCCTTCTCGCCGAAGCCGTGGCCGATGGCCCCGAGCTGGCCGGCGCAGACCTGGTCGGCCGTCACCTTGGCCTTGAGCGCGGCGCCCTGGTCCTTGGTCAGCTGGCCGGCTTTGACAGCGTCGTCGACGGTCTGGTCGAAGGCCTGCTTGGCCGCCTTCTGGATGTCGGCCTGGGACTTGTTGCTGCCCAGGTCCTTGGCCAGGTGGCCGAGGTAGGTCTGGCAGTACTGCTGGGCGGCGGCGGCGTGGATTCCTTTCATGATCGATGAGTACAGCGCACCGGCCGGCCGCTTGTGGGCAAGCGGGCATAAACCTTTTGTAAGTCCGCTCATAACTAGACTCCTTGACCATGGAGCCCACGACGATGACGGCGACCGGCTGGACCGGCCGTCACGCCGTCGAGCTCTACGTCCGCACCTACTCCACGATGCTGCAGAGCTCGGGCGAGATCCGCCTCGACTCGCTCGACCACGTCCACATCGGCATGGGCTCGGCACTGCACCCGCTGGCGGCCGAGCCGCGCATCGACATGGGCGCGCTCATCTACTCGGTGCGCCGGCTGCCGGCGGTGATCGCGCGCTGCCGGCGGGTGATCCTGGGCCAGAGTGCGCACGGTTTCCGGGCCATGCTGGGGGAGGACATCCTGAACTGGGAGCCGGTCAAGGCCCCCGCCCGCCGGCGGCGCTGGTACTACGACGGCAAGCAGACCCTGGCCGTGCTGATCGCCAGCCCCAGCGACATCGACGACCTGGTGCCGACCCTGGTCGCCTACCAGATCGAGTGGAACAAGGTCCACCGCACCATCCGCGACCTCGAGCTCGACTCGGAGGGGGCCCGCCAGGCCGCGCAGGCCAGCGAGGACGACTGGCGCCGCCTGCGCGAGGCCTGGGAGCCCAACTTCATGGAGACGCTGGCACTGGTCCGCGAGCACACCTGCCGGATCACGATCCGCCTGGTCGGCGGCTCCCACATCGGCTACGCGCGCGCTGCCGGCCGCTGGTGGCTGCCGATCCAGACCGAGCTCGATGCGATGGGCCTCGGCGAGTCGCCGGTCTACTTCGTCTCGTCCAACGTGCACAGCCTGGTCAATGTGCTGAGCGGCACCGCGCGCCGCTTCGAGAGCCGCACGCTGGAGTGGACCCGGGCCAACGATCCCGAGCTCTGGGACGAGCTGCAGAAGATGGAGAAGGGGGTCAGCCTGGCGTCGCGCGACAACTGGACGTACTTCGCGGCGCGGGCGCTGTTCGATGCGCCCGAACAGCGCCAGCGGCTGCAGGCCGAGCGTCGCGAGATGGAGCGCGCAGAGGGCATCCGCCACATCTCGCAGAAGTCGGCGGGTGTCGATTCCGCGGCCCAGATCTTCAAGCTCTCCGAGCTCGACCCGACCTGCTTCGACACCCGCATCAGCGGGGTCGACCTGCTGGCGCTGAAGGCTTCGGACGCCGCCATCATCAACATCGACTACCCGCTCGGACTGGCCGCCTACCACCTGCTGCGCCAGTCCGCGGAGAAGGTGGCCTGGATCCGCGGCGTGTACGTGATGGGCAAGGCGGCCACCCTCAACGCCGACGTCGGCGACGTGATGATCCCCAACGTCGTCTTCAACGAGCACTCCAACAACACGTACTGGCTCGACAACTGCTTCAACGCCGCCGACGTGCAGCCGCACCTGGTGTACGGGTCGGCGCTCGACAACCAGCGCGCGGTCACCGTCCGTGGCACCTTCCTGCAGAACCGCGAGTACCTGGAGTTCTACTACCAGGGCCGCTACACGATCGTGGAGATGGAGGCCGGCCCCTTCCTGGACGCCGCGTTCGAGATCCGCGACGCCAACCGCTACCCGATGAACGAGAACGTGAGCATGACGCGGCTCGTACACCCAGGCCCGCACGCTCGGCGCGCGCGGCCTCAGCTACCGGGGCATGGACTCGACGTACGCGTCGGCGGTAGCCGTCGCGCGCCGGATACTGAGCCAGGAGGGCGCACTGCTCGTATGAAGTTTTCGCTGATCCCACAGGAGCGCAAGTTCTTCGACCTCTTCCGACAGCAGGGCGAGCTGGTGTCGGAGGTGCTTTCGGAGCTCAGCAAGAGCCTGCTCGAAGGCAGCTCGCGGCACCCCCGCCTGCGCGATCTCGAGCACAAGTGCGACGACGTCACGCACGAGATCTACCGGCTCACCGACAGCACCTTCGTGACCCCCATGGACCAGGAGGACATCCTGCTCCTGGCGTCCTCCCTCGACGACCTCGTCGACCTCGCCGAAGAGGTCGCCGACAAGATGGAGCTATACCGCGTCAAGCAGGTCCCCGAGCACGCCCGCCGGATGGGCGAGCTGGCGGCGGCGGCCGGGGTCGAGCTGGCCAAGGCCACCAGCCACCTCGAGGACCTGAGCGGCCTCGAGCCGATGCGGCTGGAGGTGCACCGGCTGGAGAACGAGGGCGACCAGGTCAACCGGGAGGCGATGGCCCGCCTCTTCGCCGAGGAGAGCGCGCTCAGCGCCTCCGAGATCATCAAGTGGAAGGACCTGCACGACCTGCTGGAGGCGATCCTCGACACCTGCGAGCACATCGCCAACCTGCTGGAACGGATCTCGATCAAGAACACCTAGCCTGGCGTGGAGTACCTGCTCTACTTCACGATCCTGGTGGCGGTCTTCTTCGACTTCACCAACGGTTTCCACGACACCGCCAACGCGATCGCCACCTCGGTGTCCACGCGCGCCCTCTCACCGGGCGCGGCGGTCGTGCTCTCGGCGGTTTTCAACCTGGTGGGGGCGCTGGTCACGGTATTCGTCTTCGGCGGCAAGGTGTCCAACACGATCGGCAAGCTGCTGGCGTTCAAGGTCGGCCTGTCGGTGATCATCGCGGCGCTGGTGGGGGCCATCGCCTGGAACCTGCTCACCTGGTACCTCGGCCTGCCGTCGAGCTCCACGCACGCCCTGATCGGCGGCCTGCTGGGCGCGGCGGTGGCGGCCACGCACTCGCTGGGCATGATCCGCTGGGCGCAGGTCACGCAGGTCATCACCTACCTGGTGATCTCGCCGGTGGCCGGGTTCCTGGCGGCCGCGATCTTCATGACCATCCTCTTCAACCTGGTGGCCAGACGCCGGCCCGGCCCGCTCAACCGCGTCTTCCGCTTCATGCAGGCGCTGACCGCCTGCTTCGTGAGCTACTCGCACGGCTCCAACGACGCTCAGAAGTCGATGGCCGCGATGACGCTGGCCCTGATCGCGACCGGGCACGCGACCAAGTTCGCGCCCCCGGCCTGGGTGATCGTCCTGGCGGCGGTGGCCATCGGATTCGGTACCTACGCCGGCGGCTGGCGCATCATCCGCACCCTGGGCTGGCGGATCTACAAGCTCGACCCGGCGACCGGCTTCGGGGCGCAGCTGATGGGCGCCAGCGTGATCCAGGTCGCCACCCAACTCGGCTTCCCGGTCAGCACCACGCACGTGATCACGGGGTCGGTGATGGGGGCCGGCGCGCCGCGCCAGCTGACGGCCATCAAGTGGGGGGTGGGCGCCAGCATCGTGGCCGCCTGGCTGGTCACCATCCCGGCCTCGGCGGTCGTCGCTTGGGTGGCCTACGCGATCCTCCACACGGCCGGGGTCAACGGCTAGGGCCTAAGCACGCCACCAGTCCTCGCCCTCAGCAGCGCTTGGGTCGTCAGCAGCGGCGGCGGGCTGGCTCGGGACAGCACCAGCGGCAGGTTGCTGGCTGTTCCCCCGGTCACGACCAGGCGCTCGGCATCGGACTCCGGTGCCCGGCGCACGATCGGCAGCGCCGCGGCGCGCAGCGCCTCGCGCTCACCCGGCCGCGGCGGGTCGGAAAGGAAGCGGGCGGCGAAGGTCCCCGAACCGACCGGCAGCGAGACCCAGGCCAGCATGCGCTGGCCGTCGGCGGCCACGACCTCGGTCGAGGCCCCGCCGAGGTCGGCCATCACCCATTCCCGGCGCCCGGCATGGCGACTGGCGACGCCGGCGAAGGAGAGCCGCGCCTCCAGCTCGGCGGAGATCAGGCGCACCGGCGCGCCGATCTGCGCGGAGGCGGCGGCGAGCAGCTCCTCGCCGTCCGCCGCCCGCCGCACCGCCTCGGTTGCGCCCGCCACCAGGTGCTCGTACCCGAGCTTGCCCGCCTCCCCGAGGACGCGGGCCAGCGCGCGCAGAGCGGCGCGCCGCTTGGCGGGGCCGATCCGGCCGGTGCGCTCGACCTCCGCCCCCAGCTCCGGCATCTCGACGAAGTGGCCGGCGTCGGTGAGCCGGCCGCCCTCCTCGTCGGCCACCAGCGCATGGACGGTGTTGCTGCCGATGTCGACCGCGGCCAGCCGGCGCATCCGCCGACTGTAGAGGCGCAGCCTCTCAGCGCGACTCGGCTGTAAGGACGATCGCGATTCGGGGATGAGGCGCTAAGCTCGCGGGCGCGCGATGCAGGAAGCCAGAGGCCCGGTCAAAGCCCCCTGGGGGATGTGGGCCTTCATTCGCGCGCTGCCCCGCCTCCTGTTCCCCCACCTGGGCTGGTTCCTGCTCAGCGTCCTCGCGCTCGCCCCCGGGGTCCTGATGGCGACCGGGATGCCGCTCATGCTGCGCGCGCTGGTCGACCGCGCGCTGGGCGCCAACAACGCGGTGATCGCCATCTATGCGCTGGCGGTGATCGCCCTGCTGGCGCTGCTCGACGTCGGCACCGCGCCGCTCCAGCGCTGGCTGGCCTCGCGGATGGCGACCGCGGTCGGCAACCGCCTGCGGATCCGGATCTTCACCCGCCTGGAGAAGCTTTCAGTCGGCTTCTACGAGCGCAAGCACGCCCGGCTCCTGGCCGACCTCGCCACCGGCGGCGCGGGAGCGGTGGAGTCGGCGCTCGAGGACGCGCTGCTGCGGGCCATCAAGCAGCTGGGGATCATCGTCTTCGGCCTCTTCCTGCTGTTCTCCCTGGAGCCGCGGCTGGCTCTCGCCTGCGCGCTCTTGCTGCCGGTGGTGCCGGTCGGCTCGCGGCTGCTGAGCAACGCCTACGACCGCGCCCAGGCGCGGCGGTGGAAGACGATGGAGAAGCAGATCATGCTCGCCGACCAGAGCCTGGCCGCCCAGTCGGTGGTCAAGGTGTTCGGGCTCGAGGACGAGCACACGGCGGCCTTCACGCGGCTGACGATCGAGACCTCGAAGGGCACCCGGCACATCGCCCTGGTCGAGGGGGCGATGGCCGCCGCCACCGCCGGCGGCGGCTACCTGGTGCTGAGCGCCGCGATCGGGGTCGGCACCATCCTGGTCCTCACCCGCTCAC
>WNGK01030938.1_pt1 | contig 11278 bp, 12 predicted proteins | sample 5400601 | NCBI WGS metagenome assembly WNGK01 (sample SAMN13153376, study PRJNA577476) | soil metagenome | isolation source: 60 cm soil or saprolite under Garry oak tree replicate 1 | place: USA:California | collected 2016-06-15
TACGACTACCGCCTGCCGTTCGATCCCGCCGTCCGTCCGCAGATGCACGCGGTCATCTTGATCGCGATCTTCGGATTCACTCTCGCAGTAGCACTTGCCGTCGCCGCGCGCAGGGCTCTGCTTGCCGTGGTGCTCTTCTTCATCGCTGCGGGGTGGCCGGCGACCCTGCTTTCGGGTGGCAACGAGCTCGGCCGTGGGCTCGCCATCCTTGCGGTCGCGCTCGCACTGCTCGCAGGCATGACCGAGCGACCAAGCCGGCTGGCGCTGATCGCTGCCGGCGCCGTAGTGGGCGGGGCGCTGGCTCTCTCGAGCTCGCCGGCAGTCGCGAAGAGCGCGTTTCTCGACTGGCAGCACTGGGATTTCTACACGCGCCCACAGAAAGCAGTGAGCGTCCGGTACGTCTGGGATGCGCACTACGGCGGTGTCAGCTTCCCGAAGAAGAAAACGACGGTGCTGACGATCCGAGCGCCGGACCGGCCGTACTACTGGCGCGCGACGGTGCTCGATCGGTTCGACGGCACACGCTGGCTGGAGGACGTGCGGCCAGAGTCGATCCTGCAAAAGCGCCGGCTGAACCCCGCGCCTCGGGAACTTGCCAATCTTCTTCGTCAGGAGGTCACGGTTGCCGCGCTCGAGGACGATCATGTCGTCGGCGCGAGCATGCCGATCACGAACGATCTGGGGGGTCAAGCTGCGTACGAGGGGCAGGGAGTCTTCCGCGTCATCGGTGGTCTCCACCGGGGCCAGCACTACACCGTGTACAGCTATGCGCCACGCCCGACGCCGGAGGAGCTCGTGCGCGTTCCCCCGTCATATCCGAAGGCGCTGACGAAGCCGGGGAGCGAACTGGACGTCTCCCGCGGAGTGACGCTGCCGCCGTTCGGCACGCCCGGCCGCGACGCTCGAATGTCGAAACCTCTCGCGGGCCGCCTGCTTCCGTATGCCCAGTTGTACGAACGCGCGAAGGAGGTGGCCGGCGAAACGAGGTCGCCCTACGCGGCGGCCGTTGCACTCGAAGCGTGGTTCAGGTCGACCGGAGGCTTCACCTACTCCGAGCAGCCCGGCACGACTCCGGGTCTGCCGCCGCTCGTCGGCTTCGTCATGGACACGAAGACCGGGTACTGCCAGCATTTCGCGGGCGCGATGGCGGTGATGCTGCGGCTGCTCGGAATCCCCGCGCGAGTTGCGGCCGGTTTCCTCCCCGGGACCTACCACGGCGATTTCTGGCAGGTCACGGACCACGAGGCGCACACGTGGGTCGAAGTCTGGTTCCGAGGGTTCGGCTGGCTCCCATTCGACCCGACACCGGGGCGCGGGCATCTGAGCGGGGGTTACAGCTCCACCTCGCTCGGCTTCAACATCGAACGTGCGGCCAAGCTGCTCGCCGGAATCGTGAAGGGCGGAGAGGTGTTCGGCGGCAATGGCGCCGGGGGGATCGTCGCGCACGACCCGGCCCGCCGGAATCCGCGCTCGGCGGGCGACCTCCCGCTCGGCATCGGCAGTCGCATCACGCCCGAGCCGAAGAAGCGAACTCCGAGCCTGTTGTTCTTCCTGCTCCTTCTCGCTGCTGGAACTGCGGCGGTGATCCTGCTCTTGAAGCTCGGACGACGGAACGTGCGCTACCTGACGCGCGACCCTCGTCGGATCGCGGTTGCGTGTGCCTCCGAGCTCACGGACTTCCTGCGCGACCAGGGCTTGCCGACGGCACAGGCGGCGACGTTCCACGAGCTGGGCGGCACGGTCAGGGACGGGCTCGGCGTGGATGCGAGCAGCTTCGCGAAGGCAGCGACCGCTGCGCGTTACGGCCGGCCTGAGGCTGCGCGGCAGGCGGCGGGCTCCGCCCGCAAGGAGCTTCGTGAGCTGAAGCGCCGACTGCGGCAAACACTCGGCAGCTACGACCGCGTCCGCGGCCTTCTGTCCGTCCGTTCGCTCGGCCTCGGCTAGCGAATGGATGCCGTTGTGATGGCGGCGGGGGAGGGAACGCGACTCCGCCCGCTCACCGAACAGTGGCCGAAGGCCGTGCTGCCGATCGACGGCCGACCGGTGCTCGCCGTTCTCCTCCGTGAGCTTGCGGCGGCGGACCTCCGTCGCGTGTGGGTCGTGACCGGGCACCTGGCGGAACAGGTGGAGAAACTTGCGGGCGACGGTTCGGCGTTCAGGCTCGAGTTGAGCTTCGTGCGCCAACCCGGCGTGCTCGGCTCGGCGGACGCCGTGCAGCGCGCGCTCGACGCCGGCGCGAGAACACCTCTGCTCGTCTCGGCCGCGGACACCGTCTACCGTCTCGGCGACATCGGCCGGTTCGCGGACGAATTCGCGCGCTCCGGTGCAGTAGGTGCGGTGGCGATCCGGACCGAGCCGCCGCCCGGACCGGCGCGCCAGGCCGTCCGGCGCCAGGGGACTCGGGTCGAGTCCCTCCGCGACGATGACCCGGACAATCCGTGGTCGGCCGCACCGCTCTGGGCTCTCGGGCCCGCTGTGGCCGAGCGCCTGTGCCTCGACGATCCTCCGTACGAGCTGGAGAACGCCTTTGACGCCGCGATCGAAGTCGGCGAGACGGTTACCGCTGTCGAGATCGGGAAGACACGCGATTTGACGTATCCGCTTGACTTGGTAAAGGAGAATTTTCCCTACCTGCGAGGGACATGAGCGAGACCTACGACCTGTATCAGCAAGGACGTGCCCACCTCAAGAAAGGGCGGGCCGCTCAGGCGACCGTTGCCCTCGAGAAGGCGAAGCGGCGAGAGCCGGAGAAGGCGTCGATTCGTGAGGCCCTGGGGATCGCCTACCTGCGGATCCAGCGGTACGAAGAAGCCGAACAGGAATTCCGCGCGATGCTCGAGCTGTCGCCGGCGGACCACTACGCCCACTACGGGCTCGGGCGGGCGCTCGAGAAGCAGGGCAAGCAGCTGGAGGCGAACGGCCACTACAAGCTGGCGAGCTCCTTGAGGCCGCAGAACGAGCATTACGCGTCCCGCATCCTCGACCTCGATCAGGAAGGCGACGAGCCCAACGAATCCGCCGGCGCGGAGCCTCCCAAGGCCGACGCGTCCGGCAATTGATTCAGATCCGGCGCAGTCTCGCGCGGGACCTGTGCGCAAATCACCGCTAGTGTCGAACGCAGTGGGAGGTGGGTGATATCCCCCCACCCGGGTGGGGCCGCGCGCGCATGTACCTAGAGAGGAGGCGCCCGCGGAGAGAAACCGCAGGCACGGGCGCGCGGCTGAGATGATGGACGGTCGATGCGGGCGGTTTGTCAGCGGGTCTCCGAAGCTCGAGTCACGGTCGCCGGTGCTGTCACCGGCGAGATCGGTGCTGGGTTGGCCGTCTTCGTCGGAATCGAGCGCAGTGACGAGCCCGGCGACGCGAGCGAGCTGGCGCGGAAGGTGGTGCAACTACGGATCTTCGAGGACGGCCGGGGCAAGTTCGCCCGGAGCCTGATCGACACGTCTGGATCGGCACTCGTCGTGAGCCAGTTCACCCTCGTCGCGGACACCCGCAAGGGCAACCGCCCGAGCTTCACGAACGCCGCGCCGCCGGAACAGGCCGAGCCGCTCTACGAGGAGTTTTGCGCCGCCCTCACAGCGGAGGGCACCCCGGTGGAAACCGGCGTCTTCGGCGCCCGCATGGCCGTCGCGCTCGTGAATGACGGCCCGGTCACAATCGTCCTCGGCTGACCGCCCCGGGGAACCCGTCTGAGAGCCATTTCCCGAGCAAGAAGAGGGAAATCGCCGTGCTCGACCCCATTTGGCTTGCTATCCTGCTCACACCACATTTCGAGCTGTTCGCGAAGTGGGCCTGCGGGCCCATTTTTTGTGACAGGAGCAAGGGCCAATGGCAGCAACACACGACAAGGAGAAGCAGCTGACGCGGGAGATAGCACCGAAGGTCGAGGGCGCACTTCCGGGCACGGAGGTGCTCGCGGTCGAGCTCACCAGCCCTGAGCGATTCACGGTCTACGTGGACCACGTCCAGGGCGTCGACCATGCGCTCTGCGCGCGCGTCACCAACGTCCTGCGGGACTACCTCCGGGAGTACTCCGTCGATGTTTCGTCGCCGGGTCTCGAGCGACCTGTCCGCAAGCCTGACCATTTTCGCGCCGCCGTGGGTCGTCGCGTCGCGCTCCGTACCCGAGAGCGAAACAGGCTGCGCGGGGAAGTCGTCGCAGCAGGCGAGCGCACCGTGACGGTGAAGACCGAAGCCGAGTCCGTGGACATCCCGTATGACGCAATCGTGCGGGGCAATCTGATCGAGGAAGCGGGGAAGAGATGAGCCAGGAAATCGTCGAGGCCGTTCGAGATATCGAGCGGGAGAAGGGAATCGAGAGCGGCACGCTCGTCGCGGCGCTCGAGGATGCCCTCCTTGCCGCCTACAAGAAGATGCCGGGGGCCGCACGCCACGCGATCGTCGAAATCGATGACCAGGGTGACTTCCGCGTCTTCGCGGTCGAGTTGCCTGCGGACATCGAGGAGCGCCTGATCGAAGAGGCGCGCGAGCGCAAGCTCGAGGAGCTCGAGGCGCTCGAGGTGGAGATGGGAGAGCGCTCTCACACTCTCATCTCCGACGACGACCTCGATGTCGACTGGTCCGATGTGCCGGAGCACCTGATCAAGCGTGACGACGTCACTCCCGCCAACTTCGGGCGCATCGCCGCGCAAACGGCGAAGCAGGTGATCCTGCAGCGCATCCGTGAGGCCGAGCGCGCCATGATGTACGACGAGTACGTCGACCGCGTCACCGAAGTAGTGACGGGGATCGTTCAGCAGGCCGGCGATCGCAACAACGTGCTCGTGGACCTCGGGAAGGTCGAGGCACTGCTACCGCGTTCGGAGCAGGTCGACGGCGAGCGCTACGAACAGGGCTCGCGCATCAAGGCCGTGATCACGGAGGTCCGATCGGGTACGAAGGGACCGCAGGTGATCCTGTCACGGCGCGATCCGGAGCTGATCAAGACTCTCTTCGAGCTCGAAGTGCCGGAGATCGCTGACGGGCTCGTCGAGATCCGTGGCGTCGCTCGCGAGCCCGGGTACCGGTCCAAGATCGCCGTCGAGTCCCACGCCCAGGGCGTCGACCCGGTCGGCGCGTGCGTCGGCCCGCGTGGCTCGCGCGTGCGCATGGTCGTGTCCGAGCTTCGCGGCGAGAAGATCGACATCATTCCGTGGAACCCGGAGCCCGCGCGATTCGTGGCGAAGGCCCTGTCTCCCGCGCGCGTGCGCGAGGTCCTCGTGGACGACGAGACCAAGGAAGCGACGGTCATCGTCCCCGATCAACGCACGCCTTGCCGCGCGCCTGACCGGCTGGAAGGTGGACATCCAGTCCGACACCGAGTTCGCTCAGGCGGAAGCCGCTGCAGCGTACGGTGGCGGCCCCGAAGGCGAGGAGTTCACCGGCCGCTGCTCGGCGGTGCTCTCGAACGGCAAGCGTTGCCCGAACGAGGCGCTGCCCGGCTCGCACTACTGCGGGCTTCCCGCGCATCAGGCGCTCGCTCTGCAGGACGGCAACGGGTCCGAGACGGTCGACGCTCCGGTGGTGGCCGATGAAGCACCCGTTGGAGTCGAGGCCGGCGATGGCGAAGCGGAGCTCGCGGCAGTCGAGCCCGGCGCGGTTCCCCAACTGACGGAATCCGAGCAGGTGCCCGTGGGCATCCCGGTCGATGAAACGTCCGCGCCGGGCGACGCCGAGGAGCATCCGCCGGCTGCGTGACCGAGCCGATCAGAAGCTGCATCGGCTGCGGGCTGAAAGCTCCCCAGGGGCAGCTTCTGCGCTTCGCGGCGCCGGCTGGGCACCTCGTGCCGGGGACGGAAATTCCCGGTCGCGGGGCCTATACCTGCCGTCGGCTCGCATGCTTCGAACGTGCGGTCTCGCGCCGCGCGTTCAATCGAACGCTGCGCAAGACCGTCCAGATCGATCAGAAACTCGCATCCCTCTACACTTGAACATCTGATGGCCAACGAATCCGGCTCAAATAGACCCAATCGACCCATGCGGCCCCGCCAGGGCGGCGCAGGCCAGCGACGCAAGCGCCGCGTCGTGATCGACAACGCGGCTGCACGCCCCCGCGACGCCCGACAGCAGCAGCGCGAGCGCGAAGCGTCGCGGCCCAAGACGCCGCGCGAGGTAGTCGCCCCGACCGGGCCGATCACCGTGCCGTCGGGGGTCACGGTCCGTGACCTCTCGCAGGCACTCGGCGTTCCGGCACCCAAGATCATCATGTTCATGATGGGCCTCGGCAAAGCCGTGACGATCACGCAGACCCTGGCCGACGACGAGGTCCTGCTGATCGCCGCCGAGCTGGCGCCCGAGCGCGAGTTCACGATCAAGCACGCGGCTGACGAGGACGAGGAGCCGGAGAGCTACGAGGACAGTGAGGCCGAACTTGCGCCGCGTCCTCCCGTGGTCACGATCATGGGTCACGTCGACCACGGCAAGACCACGTTGCTCGATGCGATCCGCAAGACGTCGGTCGTCACGACGGAAGCCGGCGGGATCACGCAGCACATCGGTGCGTATCAGGCCGAGCACAACGGCCGCAAGATCACCTTCCTCGACACCCCTGGCCACGAAGCCTTCACCGCGATGCGCGCACGCGGTGCGAAGGTCACCGACATCGCGGTGCTCGTCGTGGCGGCCGACGACGGCGTCATGCCCCAGACAAAGGAGTCGATCTCCCATGCGCGCGCAGCCGACGTTCCGATTGTCGTGGCCGTGAACAAGATCGACGTTCCGGACGCCGATCCGAACCGCGTGCGCAGCGAGCTGTCGACGGAAGGCCTGCAGCCGGAGGAGTGGGGAGGAACGACGCAGTTCTCGGACGTGTCGGCCAGGGAGGCCCAGAACCTCGACGATTTGCTGGAGAAAGTGCTGCTCGTCGCAGATGCAGAGCTCGAGTTGACCGCAAACCCGACCGCCGAGGCGTCCGGCCCGATCATCGAGTCGCGTCTCGACGTCGGTCGCGGCCCGGTCGCAACGATGCTGATCCACCGCGGGACACTGCACGTCGGAGATGCGATCGTCGCCGGCGACGCCTGGGGCAAGGTCCGTGCCCTCTACAACTTCCGCGGCGACAAGGTGAAGGACGCCCGCCCGGGCGATCCCGTCGAGATCCTCGGATTCGACAAGCCACCGCCTGCCGGTGAGCTCGGACGCGTGGTCGAGAACGAGCGTCGCGCGCGCGAGCTTGCAAATGCGCGCGGCGAGAGGCTGCGACGCGAACAGCTTGCAGCGGGATCGAGGGGCGTCTCGATGGAGAGTCTCTTCGAGCAGATCGAGGCCGGCGCGGTTCAGGACCTCAATCTCGTCCTCAAGGGCGATGTGGTCGGGTCCGTCGAAGCGGCCGTCTCCGAGCTCGCCAAGATCCAGCACTCGGAGGTGCGCGTGAACGTCATCCACCAGGGCGTGGGCGGCATCACCGAGGGCGACATCATGCTCGCCTCGGCCTCCGGCGCGACTGTGGTCGGGTTCAACGTCCGGCCGAATGCCGAAGCCCGAACGCTTGCGGAGCGTGAAGGCGTCGAGATCCGTACGTACCGCGTCATCTACCAACTCACCGAGGACATCGAGCAAGCGCTCGTCGGGATGCTCAAGCCCGTCGAGAAGGAAGAGACGCTCGGCGAGGCGGAGGTACGTGCCCTCTTCAAGGTCTCGCGGCTGGGAACGATTGCCGGCTGCATGGTCACGAGCGGCGTCATCCGCCGCTCCGCGCAGGCACGTGTCATCCGCGACGGGACGGTCATCAACGAGACGACGATCTCCCAGCTCAAGCGGTTCAAGGACGATGCGCGCGAAGTCGCCGAAGGCTTCGAGTGCGGAATCCTGCTCGACGGCTTCAATGACGTCAAGGAAGGCGACATCATCGAGGCGTTCGAGACCCGTGAGATCGAGCGGACGACGCTCGACCAGCCACCCGCCGCCGCCGCTTCCACTTCGTAGCGGCCAGAGCCCGGACATGGGCGCGGGCTACATCGGCATTCTGAGCGTCGAGCTGCATTTCCCGGAGGCCGGCTCGCTGAAGGGCAAGCGGAAGCACGTCAAGTCCGCCAAGGCTCAGTTGCAACATCGCTTCGGAGCCTCGGTCGCCGAGGTCGATTACCACGAGCTCTGGCAGCGGGCGCGCCTCACCCTCTCCTGCGTGGCAAGGGAATATCGCGAGGCGCAGCAACTGCTCGACGAGGCCGAGCGCTATCTGGCAGCGCAGGACTTCGAGCTCGTTCGCGCAGAGCGCGACGTGGTCACGCTCGACTAGGCGAGACCCTGGACGATCATGGCGCTACCGGCCACGAGGAGCACGAGCCCGATGACGCGAAACAGCTGGGCCTCGTCCAGGCGGCCCGTGAGCCGGGCGCCGAGAATCGCACCCGGTACCGACGTTGCCGCGCCCACACCGAGCAGCGGCCAGTCGATACCTCCGGGCAGGTGGCCGAACACGCCGGCGACTCCGAGGCAGAAGCCGACCGCAGCGTTCGTCCCGACGACGCGAAACGGGTCCGCGCCGACGAAACGCAGCAGCGCCGGCAGCCGCAAGGCGCCGAGAATGAGACCGACGAAGCCGCCGAGCAGCCCGATCAGGGCTCCGGTCAGGACCGCGGCCCGCGCGCTCACCCGCCCGGTGCCCGCCTGCCGCCCGCCCGCCTTCGGACGAAGAAGATCGGCCCCGAAGAGGAGAAGCGTCACACCGATCACGACGAGCAGAGTGTCTGCGGGCACCTCGCCCGACAGGAGGCCTCCGAGCACGGCCCCGGCCATGGACGGTGGCGCCATCCAGGCGAAGAGGCGCCAATCGATCCGGCCTGCGCGAATGTGCGCCACCGCTGCAGCGAGCGCCGCCACCGCTGAAACCCCGATATTCGCCCCGGCACCCGCCGCCGGGCTCGAAGCGGCAAGGACGAGGACTGGGAGCCGGATATTTCCGAGCACGAGGCCTACGAGGCCGCCCATTACGGCGGTGACGAAGCACCAGATGCCGACCATGACGAGGACGAGAGCGTGCAAGCGGTTGAATATCCCGTATGCCGGATCGAATGCGCCGCGTCAACGAGTCTGTTCGCCAGGTCCTGTCGGACGCGATCGGGCAGTTGAAGGACCCCCGGATCGGATTCGTCACGATCACGGGCGTGCAGACTTCGACCGATCTCCGCCATGCACGGGTCTATCTGTCGGTGCTCGGGGCCGAGCGGAAGCGTGCGCAGACACTTGCCGGACTTCAGGCAGCGCGTGTGTTGCTCCAGGCTCAGCTCGGGCGCGAGTTGCGCCTGAAACGAACTCCGCAATTGGCCTTCGAGTACGATCCGTCGGTCGAACGTGGGGTCCGCATGACAAAGCTGATCGATGAGCTCGCCCCAGACGACAGCGAGTGATTTGGCTGCGGTCGCGGATGCAATTCGCGAACACGACCGATTTGTCCTCACGACGCACGAAAACCCCGACGGGGACGCCCTCGGCTCGCTGCTCGCGGCAAAGCTGGCGCTGGAGCAGCTCGGCAAGGACACAGTCATGGTGCTGCACGGCGACGCACCGCTCCCCGGCGAGTACGGGTTCATGCCGCTGGGGGACCTGCAGCGACGCTGGCCAGACGACGTCGCGGAGCGCGTCCTCCTCGCAGTCGATTGCGCGAACGAGAGCCGCATAGGCGAACCGGAGGTGCTCGGGCGTGTCCCGTTATCCATCACACGCGGTTCGGCCGGATCAACCTGATCGTTGCCGATGCGTCGTCGACCGGCGAGGTGCTGCGTGATCTCTTTCGCGAGCTCGGCGTCGACCTGACACCGGACATCGCCGAGGCGCTCTACATCGCGCTGGTCACCGACACGGGCCGGTTTCAGTACACGAACACCACGCCCAAGGCACTGCGCCTGGCCGCCGAGCTCGTGGACGCGGGAGCGGATGTCCACCGTATCTTCCAGGGTGTCTACGAGTCGGTGCAGTTCGCGAAGCTCAAGTTGCTCGCGCGCGCTCTCGAGCGGGCCCAGGTTTTCGAGGGCGGGCGCATCGTGGTCTCGTATCTCCTTCGCACCGACTTCACCGAAGTCGGGGCCGCGGAGCCTTACTCGGAAGGGATCATCGACTTCTTGCGTGCAGTCGAGGGCGCAGACATGGCCGTTCTCATCCGCGAACCTCCGCGCCAGGACGGCCCGGCCAGACGCGTCAGCCTGCGCGCGAGCGTCGACGAGCTCGACGTTTCCGCAATCGCCCGCAAGTCGGGTGGAGGCGGCCACCGGCAGGCCGCCGGCTTCTCCAGTGAGGCGTCGATCGAGGAGATCACGGACTTCGTGCGCCGGGAGTTCCTTGCCTCCCCGCGCGCTTAACCCAGCGGGAATCGTCCTCGTGGACAAGCCCGGCGGGCCGTCCTCGTTTGCGATCGTGTCCGATCTCCGACGCCGGACCGGAGCGCGCACAGGCCATGCGGGAACTCTTGACCCTTTTGCGACCGGATTGTTGCTTTTGTTGTCAGGTTCGGCAACTAAGCTGGCTTCATGCTTCGTCGGGCTCGACAAGCGCTACGTGACGGACGTCGACCTTACGGCGCGAACCGCGACCGGGGATCCAGAGGGCGACGTCTCCGAACGTTTGGAGCCACCCACAGAAGAAGAGCTCGAACGGCGGCTCGCGGGCCTCCGCGGTGACATCGAGCTGCCGATCCCGGCCGCCTCGGCCGTGAAGATCGGCGGAGAGCGCGCATACAAGCTCGCCCGCCGCGGCATCGAGGTGCAGATGCCCGTGCGGCGCTCTCGTGTGGACGCGCTCGACCTCATTTCGTATACCGGCGACGAGGCACGACTCGACCTTCGTGTGAGCTCCGGGACCTACGTCCGCGCGATCGCGGATGCACTCGGCGGCCACTGCCGCACGTTGCGTCGACTGGAGATCGGTCCGTTCTCGGTCGACGAAGCGGACCCTGGCCGCTTCATCCCAGCCGATGAGGCACTCGCGCGCCTGTGAGAGTCGCCCACCATGTAGAGGAGCTCGCAGCCGGCGAATGCGTCGCGGCGATCGGGAGCTTCGACGGCGTCCATCGCGGTCACCGAAGGGTGCTGGAGACTGCACGCGCAGCGGGGGGTCCCGTCACGGTCGTGACCTTCTGGCCACACCCGCGGCTCGTGCTGGGAAACAGGGTCGAGTTGCTCTCGACCCTCGAACGCCGCCTCGAGCTGCTCGAAGAGGCGGGCGTCGACGAGGTCCTCGTCGTGGAATTCACCCCGGAGCTCGCGGCGCGCGAGCCGGCCGAGTTCGCACAATCGCTGCTGCGACAGATCGGCGCGAAGGTCATCGTCGTCGGCGAGAACTT
>WNGK01014275.1_pt1 | contig 11277 bp, 8 predicted proteins | sample 5400601 | NCBI WGS metagenome assembly WNGK01 (sample SAMN13153376, study PRJNA577476) | soil metagenome | isolation source: 60 cm soil or saprolite under Garry oak tree replicate 1 | place: USA:California | collected 2016-06-15
CAGGTCCTCAGTGAGCGTGACGATGCAGAGTAACTTTGGTCCGTAACGCTTCAAACGCGCGAGGTACATCTTCGTCAGTTCGGTCGAGGAGATTTTGCGCGCACGAATCAGCTCGGCAAGCTGGCACACCGTGGCGAAGGCGAGATCGTCAACAGATTTGAACTGTGGCAGCTCCACCTTGCCAAACCGAAACTTCGCTTTCGGGGCGTACAATTCCTTTCGCGCGCGCGCGGGATGAAAAGCAATCGCCGGCTCCGTATCGAGCGGCACGTCGATCTTGCGCACCGTTTCGTACGCATCCAGATTGCGATTGACGCCCGACAGCGCCATCGCTTCCTGCGCGTCATTGAGCTCAATGCCGATCAGTTTCTCGGCAGTGTGCAGCATATCTTTCGTGATGCGCTGCGGCGTCGGCGACGGTGACGGAGATGGCAAGGGTGTCGGTGTCGGCGTGGGTGTCTGCGCCTCGATGGGAAGCGAAAGATTCGACGCCGCCAACCCCGCGGCCCCAAGCGCGGGAAGAAGTTTTACGAATGCGCGCCGGTCAAGCCCTCCGCCTGCGCCATTCGGCGCTGGTGAATTGTTATCCCGATTGCCTGCTTCACGTCGTCTTCTCTTCATCGTCTGCTCCTGTTGTGTATAAATTTCCGCGAGGCGCGCGCAGAATATTTGAAGAACTGCGCGGAGTCAATAGATAGTACTGGTTCACTTTGAACTCTCATTCACACTGGCTTCAGCCAAGTGATTAGCGGCCAGTTAAACTTCCTTAGCCGTTTCAGCGGCTTTCGACCCAAACCGTTGGAAACGGTTATCGGATTAGTGAAGGCTTTCGGATCACCTGGCTGAAGCCAGGTGTGAATGAGAAAGCGTCTCACTTGAAACTGAACCAGTACCCCCAATAGACACCTCGCCACGTCTGTTTGATCCCGTCTGTTTTGTACTACAATCTCGGTGACCCAAAAATCTTAAAAACTTGAGGCTGCTCTTATGTCGAAAGTTACTGCGCTTAATGTGAACGGAAAGAAGCTGCAGGTGGACGCAGACTCTGAAGCAAGTCTGCTCAGCGTCCTGCGCAATGATCTTGATTTGACCGGAAGCAAGTACGGCTGTGGCGAGGGGCAATGCGGGGCCTGTACGGTGCTGCTTGACGGCCAACCAACACGGTCCTGCATCACTCAAGTGGGCCGAGCTGCCGGCAAACAGATTACTACGATTGAAGGACTGGAAAGAGACGGGCATCTGCATCCGGTGCAGGAGGCATTTCTCAAAGCGGACGCGATGCAGTGCGCCTACTGCACTTCGGGAATGATCATGTCGGGCGTCGCGCTCTTGAACAGGAATTCTCGCCCCAGCAGGGAAGAGATCATTCGCTCGATGGATGGCAATGTCTGTCGCTGCGGCACGTATCAACGCATCGTTGCGGCGATTGAGTTGGCGTCAGGTGCTTCAAAGGAGGTAGCGAAATGAGCGGCACACGTGATCTCGCAAACTTCGTCGAGGACTTGGCGGACTTCATTGAGGTAGAGCGCTACGAATTCAACGAGGGCCCCGCTTATCGCTTTGCATTCGACCGCCGCGAGTTCATGAAAGTCTTCGGCGGGGGCATTGCTCTGATCATTCCGCTCAGCAACGTGCTGGCGCATGAGGGCCCGCGGCAAGGCGGCGAGTCGGGGCGCGAGGCTGCCAATCAGCGCGTGCCCAGTGAGATCGGAGCCTGGATCCATATCGACGAGGATGGCGGCATCACCGTCTTCACCGGCAAAGTCGAAATGGGCCAGAACATTCGCACGTCACTGACGCAAGCGGTGGCCGAGGAATTGCGCGTGCCGGTTTCCATGATTCGTCTGGTGATGGGCGACACTGATTTGACGCCGTTCGATTCGGGAACATCCGGCAGCCGAACGACGCCGGCGATGGCGCCACAATTACGCAAGGCCGCCGCCGCGGCGCGTGAACTGCTGATCGATCTCGTCGCGCAACAATGGAATGTAGATCGCGGTGCGGTGCGAATTGTAAATGCGCGGTTCGTTAACCACGACACGACCAAGTCGCTGACCTTCGCCGATGTCGCGAAAGGCCAGAAACTCGTCAAGGCAATTCCCGCTGATGTAGCGACTACTCCGGCAAAAGAATGGACGATCGCGGGCACGTCCGTGCCGAAAGTTGATGGCCGTGACTTCGTTACCGGCAAACACCACTACACGTCTGATCTGAAACTCGCGGGCATGATGTACGGAAGAGTAGTGCGCCCCGCCGGCTTCAATGCCACACTCGTTTCGGCGGACACAAAGGCGGCCGAAGCGATGCCCGGCGTGACAGTCGTGCGCGATGGAAACTTTATCGGGGTCGCCGCGCCGAACCAACTAACTGCTACTCGTGCGGCAAATGCGATCGCCGTAGACTGGAAAGCTCCAGGCCAGCCTTCCAACGCCGAGTTATTCGATCTCTTGAGAAAGCCGGCGGCTGAAGGCGGCGGCAGAGGCGGCTCGCGTCCACAGGGTTCTATAGCTGATGGTCTGACCGCCGCCGACAAGAAGCTCGAACAAACTTACACTGTCGCTTATATCGCTCACACGCCGCTCGAGCCACGCGCCGCGGTTGCTGAATGGAAGGGTGAGAAGCTGACCGTGTGGACCGGAACGCAGCGGCCTTTCGGAGTGCGCGGCGAACTCGCGGAAGCCTTTCGGATTTCGGAAGACAAGGTGCGCGTGATCGTGCCCGATACGGGTTCCGGCTACGGCGGCAAACACACCGGCGAATGCGCCATCGAAGCCGCGCGTCTGGCGCGCGCCGCCGGCAAACCGGTAAAGCTCGTTTGGACGCGCGAAGAAGAATTTACCTGGGCTTACTTCCGCCCCGCCGGCGTGATCGATGTGAAGAGCGGAGTTAAGAACGACGGCACAATCACCGCATGGGAGTTTCATAACTACAACTCCGGAGGTTCCGGCATTCAAATCAAGTACGACATTCCGAACCAGAACATCCAGTTTCACGCCAGTCAGTCGCCTCTGCGCCAGGGTTCATATCGTGGTCTGGCGGCAACCGCCAACCACTTCGCGCGCGAATCGCATATTGACGAACTGGCGCACAGCGTCAACATCGATCCGCTGGCGTTTCGTTTGAAGAACATCAAAGACGAAAGACTGCGCGCCGTGCTTGAGGCGGCAGCGAAAGCGTTTGGATGGGGTCAAACAAAACCCGGGGCGGGTCACGGCGTTGGCATCGCTTGCGGTTTTGAAAAAGGCAGCTACATTGCCACCTGCGCAGAAGTAGCCATCGAGCGGTCACCGGCTAAAGCTGTTGAGAAAGAGACGCCGGGTAGCAAAGTAAAGATCCTGCGCGTGGTCGAAGCCTTCGAGTGCGGCGCCGTAGTCAATCCGCTTCATTTGCAGAATCAGATCGAAGGCGCGATTACGATGGCCATCGGCGGCGCTCTGTTCGAGGCCATCCAGTTTGAAAATGGAAAGATTCTCAACGCGCGCTTTTCGCGCTATCGCGTTCCGCGCTTCAGCGACGCTCCCCAGATCGAGGCGGTGTTAGTAGATCGCAAAGACCTGCCTTCGGCCGGCGCCGGCGAAACTCCCATCGTTGGTCTCGCGCCCGCAGTAGGAAATGCCATCTTCAACGCAACAGGCGTTCGTCTGAGATCGCTGCCCCTCGTGCCGAAGGGGCTGATGACAACAAACTTGTGAACGGCTTTCTTTTCACGGCTTCACTCGGTTGTTCAAATCACGCAGGGCGGCCAGATTTTTCTCTCCCAACTCGAACGTCGTTCTCCCGACTCTCACTTCCACCACCTGCGCCCGCGCGATCTTTTGAAATGTCTGATGCGGGAAAGACACCTCCAGCACTTCTTTCATGACATCGATGAGTTGGCTTGTATTGAGGTCTTGATTGACCAGTTTCATCCGGCCCAGGGTGAGCCGCTCACCGTCTGCGACCACAATCAAATCGCGCTCATCAAGGGGGTGGCGTTTGGTCCAATCCTTGGTCTCGAAGATCAGTTGCAGCCTGGCGTGCCGTACGTAATCAAGCTGTTGCCCCGGGCAATGCAGTGATGCCAGCAGACTGACGCAGGTATCTTTCAGGGCGCTTTGGATGCCTTTGGCACCCCTGCAAGTCACGCGCATCTTGTGGAGAGTTACCACCATCTCACGATCAAAACCGTCGTATTTGGTTTCAATCTTACCTCCGTGATCAACCTGTAGCAGGGGCGCTGGTAAAGCAGTCGGATCGGCTGGCAGTGGCGTTTCGTTCTGTGTCAGCGCGTTGGGAGTTTGCAGTAGCAGCAGACTCAAAGAGCAAGATAAGAGTATGGTTGTTCTTTTCATGATGTCACCTTTCAAGAACTACGATGGTCGGGCAAACGAGAGAAGTGAGATGGAAACTTCGGAAGCAAGAAGCGTTAGTGGTGGGTCGCACCAGCACAGACTATCGCTAAGACAATATAAGATCGGTAAAAAGCTCTGTCAAGAAAAGCGATCTCGGCAGTGGTGTCTTAATTTGAAATTCTCTGCGCGTACTCTGCGTCCTCGGCGTCTCTGCGGTGAGTATATTCGAGCGTGATTCACCGCAGAGACGCAGAGATCGCGGAGACTACGCAGAGAAATACTGGAATTAAGACACTACCATCGCGGCAACGTGCCTTTTACAAGTGGCGTAGTCATTTCACGAGGCTCGGACTTAAGAGTTCCATAATCCAAAGGCTGGAGGTACTCTATTGTCATGTATAATCGCGTCGGCAATCCAGCATATTCTCTTTGCATCGTCCTTATTGTTTCTGCTGCAGCGCTGGCCCAAACGCCTTCGCCTTCGCCAACTCCACCAGTGACCGACATCTTTCTGATCGACTTTGCGAACAAGGACGATAAGATAACCTTCGGCAAGCCATTGAAGATTACCGAATGGGAGGGGTACAACAATCAGCCGTCCTTCTTACCCGATGGACAGGGTCTGTTCTACACCTCAATCAGAGCGGACAAACAGGCGGACATCTACCGGTATGAAATCAGGATCGGCAAGACTTCAAGGGTGACGGAAACGCCGGAGAGCGAGTATTCGCCGACGGTAACGCCGGATGGCAAGTTCATTTCCGTCGTTCGCGTCGAGGCGGATTCGACGCAGCGCCTTTGGAAATTTCCGCTCAACGGCGGAACGCCGTCGCTGATTTTGGAGAGGATTAAACCCGTCGGTTATCACTTATGGATCGACGATCACACGCTCGCTCTTTTCATTTTGGGCAAGCCAAACACTTTGCAGATCGTCGACGTGCGCACTGAGAAAGCGGAAACGATAGCAGAGAATCCCGGGCGAATCCTGCGACGCATACCGCGCCAGGACAAGTTCAGCTTTGTGCACAAGATTTCCGACCAGGAATGGATCATCAAGGCATTCGATCTCGAGACGCGCACGATCACACCGCTGATCAAGACGCTGGCCGGCGTTGAAGATTATACCTGGACACCGTCGGGAGTCTTGTTGATGGCGAAAGACTCCAAGCTCTTTGCGTGGAATCCCGCGGCGGACAAAGACTGGCGAGAAATAGCAGACTTTTCCCAAGCCGGATTGAAGGGCATCACCCGCATCGCTGTCAGCCCAAAAGAAGATCGAATTGCCCTCGTGGCCAGACACTAGTCCGCGCGACAGGTCAGTGTCCGGGCACGTTCTCCTTCCCGACTTACCACGAGATCACAATCTCACACTGATCCGAGCCGCCTCTGCTATCAGTAATCCGAATCGCCGCGCTGTCGTTGTTGTAACGCGAAGGCTGGTCAGTAACGTAAACATCGTTGCGCCCTCTGACTCGCTGCACCGTTACCCGAGCATCGCGTGGCAGCGGAGCAGTAAACGAGTATCTGCCCGGATCGTACTGCTTGCCAGACTGGGTGTAGACGTCTAGTCGAGAACCAGAAATAACCAACTTCACATCATGATCAACCCTGCCAACCCAGGTGACGCTCCCGTGCGAATAGTTGTTACGGCCGCGGTCCCGATCACGGTCACGGCCACCACGGTCATAGCCACGGTCACCAACTTCGAAGTCAGCGCGGCAGCCACGGTCGACCCAGATGTGATCTCGTTTGTAGCCCCAGGTTCGTCCCTCGATGCACGAGGCTCCGCTCCTTTGACTGACGAGGCGAACACCGCCGCGGGTGTCAACCGGACATCTTTGCCGACGTCCATTCTCAGAGCCGCAATAGATCGTCTGCGCCGAAACAGCTACCGCACATGCCAATAAAGTTAGAACCACCAGTAACGCCGTGACTGCTGGCGAAGCGTTCCGTCTCGCAAAAGAATTTGCAAAGTGTGCTGGTTTCATCTCAAGCCTCCTTTGCGCTAAGCCTATCAGATTTCACCCGCAGATGGGAGCAGATCTTGTAACTCGTCTAATCTAGGAAATCATTCGCGCAATGACGAATGCCGCGCCGGCGGCGGCGCTGCCTATAAGCGCGGTTTGCAGCGCGCTGCGCAGCGGCTTCGTTCCGGTGAAGCGACCCTTGACGAAGCCAAAGACCAACAGCGCCAGCAGCGTTACGGCAATCGAGAACAATAGAGCGGTCAACGGTCTGCCGGCGATTATGTACGGCGCCAGCGGAATAAATCCGCCGGCGATGTACGCTCCGGCGATCGTGAAGGCGCTGCTCATCGCCCGCTTTGGATCCGGTTTCTCCAGACCCAGCTCAAAGCGCATCATGAAATCGATCCAGTTTCTCGGTTGCTTGCGCAGCGCCTGCACAATGGGCCAGGTTTCCTCGCGCGTCAAGCCGTAGCTTTCGAACACTTCCGCAACTTCGCGCATCTCTTCGTGCGGGATCTCGGCGACCTCGCGCTTCTCACGCTCACGCTCTTTCTGATAATGCTCGGCGTCGCTCTTGGCCGCGAGGTAACCACCCAGGCCCATCGCTATCGAACCCGCGGCGATCTCAGCCAAGCCGGCCGTAACGATGATTCCACTGGTGATATTCGCGCTGCCAGTCAGACCGGCGGCCAGCGCAAAAGGAACCGTCAGACCATCAGACATGCCAATGACGATGTCGCGGACCGTGTCACCGGCAGTAAAGTGGCGTTCGATGTGTGGTGTCCTGGGCATAAGATTCTCCGCACGAGAAGATGCAGCTAAAACCGCTAGAATGTAATTCTTTTTGCCGCTGTCGGCAAAACGAAATCAGAGGCGGTCCGACAAAACTTCAGTTTTGTGGCTGGCCGTTTGATCCGGGCGCAACCTCACCACGCCTTCCGTTTATCGCCATGATGTAATACAACCTGAAACTCACTTAGACTAACGGCAAAGAGGAGACAGAAATGGACTGGCGTGTGTTCCTAACAACATTCGGCGTGATTTTCCTGGCAGAGATGGGTGACAAAACACAACTCGCGGCAATGACCATGGCTGCCGAATCGAAGAAGCCACTGAGCGTGTTTGTCGCCGCGGCGCTCGCGCTCACCGCTGTTTCCGCGATCGGCGTGGTTGTGGGCGGCGTGCTGGGCCACTACATTCCCCTCATTTGGGTCAAGCGAGTCGCGGCCGTCGCTTTTATTGTGATCGGCGTGCTGATCCTGCTGGACAAGTTTTAGGAAGTCAGTTGAAGACCGACGCGCACCAGTTCTTATCCCCACAGTCGCGCGATCAAAAGGCGCAACGCGCCCGCGCCAAAGATGATCCAAAACGGATTGGGTTTGTAACGCAAGAGCACAAACATCGCGATTCCCGCGATTGCTATGCCAACCCACGAATGAATGCCTGCAAGGCCGATGCTCCAGGCGGCCGCAGTCAACAAACCAACCACGGCCGGCGTCACTCCTCTTAAAAAAGCCTGCACCTGGCGATTGGCTCGGAAGCGCCGCAGTGACGAGCCCGCGGCAATCGTCATCATGAATGCCGGAAGAAATACTGAGACAGTCGCCACCAGCGCTCCGACTGTTCCGGCCACGCGATAACCGATGAACGTCGCAGTGATCAGCACCGGCCCGGGCGTGATCTGGCCTAACGCCGTTGCATCAGCAAACTCCTGATGCGTCAACCAGTGATTCGTGCGTCGCAGGGGTCGCTCAGGTTCAACCTCGCTCTGATCTTCTTCGTTATCTTCCGCCTCCTGCATGACCCGCACGCGTTCGTCCGCCAACGCTCGGGTGAGATAGCCGCCACCGAAGAACGCCTGTTGTTCAAGCTCAACCAGACGGGCGCGTCTCCTGGCCGCCAGCCGGCGAATGCGTCGCCAGCGATGCCAACGTCTTTCGGCAAACGAGTCGATGTAGATTCCAATCAAACCCGCCGCGAGGATCACTTCGATAATCGTAGCGCCCAGGAGAGAGACGGCCAGTGCTGACAAAACCGCGACGTACCACTGCCAGGGTTTGACCAGAGTATTGCGCCCGATACGCCACGCCGTCACTATGATCAGCGCGACAACCGCGGCATTGAGGCCGTGAAAGAGATAGTCAGTAGCCGGCAACTGGCGCAGATGCCGATAAAGAATAGCCAGCACGATCATCATCACCATCGACGGCAGGATGAACGACGCCATCGCTACCGTCGCGCCACGCCAGCCGCGCAGACGCAGGCCAATGTAGGTGACGATATTGCCGGCGTTCGTGCCGGGCAGGCTTTGCGCCAGCGCGAACGCCTCAGCGAATTCGTGATCGGTAAACCAGCGCCGTTTGTAGACGGCCAGCGCGCGGATCTGCGCAATCACTGCCAGCCCGCCACCAAATCCGGTCAGTCCAATTTCGAAAAACGAAAGAAAGATGCCGCCGAGGGTCGCCTCGCGCGAAAGCCGCCTCAGCCGTTTATGACCGAAGCGCACTCGCGTGCCTAATCTTTGCCCTCTCAGTTTTGCGTTTTCAAACACTCTGTTCCGCAGCCTTCGTGAAGAACATCAACCGGATACCAAGTTTATCCTCGTCCGCCAATTCGAACCAAGCACGAGTAGTGTCCTGATTTTCAGTTTTTCTGCGCGGTCTCTGCGACCTCAGCGTCTCTGCGGTGAACAATGGCTTCAACTACACTCACCGCGGAGACACCGAGAACGCAGAGGTGGCACAGAGAACTTCAAATTACGACACTACCTAAGATCGGCTCACCGCAATGAAGCAGATATGAATGCCGCGCGCTTTCGCATGTGCGCCAACAGCAGGCAATTCATTGGCGCTTTTCTCTGTCAAGTCTTACAATTCCCTCGCAGTTTTCACTTGTGCTCCAACTCACCTGTGAATCGCCGCCATGAGCGAAAGCACCAGCGATTTTCTCGGAACCGAACGCTTCCGGGTCCGCCGCCGGCTCGGTTCAGGCGGCATGGGAGTGGTGTACGAGGCGCACGATCGCGACACGGACAAAGTGCTCGCTCTCAAAGCGCTCACCCGCACTGACGCCTCGAACGTCTATTGTTTCAAGAAGGAGTTTCGCGCGCTTGCTGATGTCTCGCATCCGAATCTGGTTTCACTCTACGAGTTCATGTCGGACGGCAACTCCTGGTTCTTCACGATGGAGTTGGTCCGCGGCGTAACGTTCATCGAGTATGTCCGACCGGGTTTTCGTTCCCGGCGCAGACAGTCTTCACGTACGGCGACGCTTTTTAAGTTAACTGACGACGCGGACGCGAACACTGATCACGAAGCTCAAACAATGGAACTGGATGGCCCAAGTGTGCGGGTTAGCACCGAGGTGGGATCTGGTTTTGACAGTTCGGATGATACGGCGGCGATTGAGTCAAAGCTGGATTTGGATCGATTGCGGGCGGCTTTGAGGCAGCTCGCCGAGGGCTTGCATGGGCTGCACGAGAGCGGAAAGCTCCACCGCGACATCAAACCTTCAAACGTATTAGTGACGAGAGAAGGTCGTGTGGTCATTCTGGATTTCGGTCTGGTTACTGAAGTCGAGGGCAAAGGTCAGCACGACAGCGTCAACCTCGTGGGAACACCTGATTACATGTCGCCCGAGCAAGGCGCACAGCTTCCAATCTCTCAATCCAGCGATTGGTACAGCGTCGGCGTAATGCTTTATCAAGCGTTAACCGGCAAGCTGCCATTCGCGGGCAAATTCTTTGAAGTGATGATGAATAAGCAGAGCATTGATCCGCCGGCGCCCATAGAGCTGGTGCCTGAAGTTCCTAAAGATCTCAACGAGCTCTGCGTGCGATTGCTGCGGCGCAAGCCTGACGAAAGACCAAATGGTCGTCGGGTGCTGCGATTTCTCGGCCCGGGTAAATCGTCCGCACTGGCCGTCAGACAAACTCCCGAGGCGCACGGGTCACCGCCCTTCGTCGGTCGCGAAAGTCACTTGCAGGAGTTGATGAACGCGTTCATTGACACGCGACAAGGCCAGACGGTGACTGTGTACATTCACGGCAGCTCGGGCATGGGAAAGACCGCGTTGGTGCGACACTTTCTCGAAAAGCTTCGCGATCAGGAAGAGGACGTGGCAATCCTGGAAGGCCGTTGCTACGAGCGCGAGTCGGTTCCCTACAAGGCGCTTGACGGAATGGTCGACAGTCTGAGCAAGTATCTGATGTCACTGCCTGACTCAAAGGCCGAAACGCTGATGCCGCGCGATGTATATGCACTCGCTCGGCTGTTTCCCGTGATGCTGCAAATCGATTCGGTCTTCAACGCGCCGCAACGCGACCAGGCGATTCCCGATCCACTGACGCTCAGACGCCGCGCGTTTGCGGCGTTGCGTCAGTTGTTTGCGCGAATGTCGGATCGTAAACCGCTGGTACTCTGCATCGATGACCTCCAATGGGCCGACGCTGACAGCACTACTCTGTTGGAAGATCTCCTGCGACCACCCGATTCGCCGCCGCTGCTCCTGCTCGCCAGTTTTCGCAGCGAGGATATCGAATCAAAACAGTTTCTGCGGTCGTTGCTCGAGCATACCGGCGCCGAAACCTTTCGAGAACTGCGCCTGAACGCCTTGACCGGCGCTGAAGCGCGCGAGATGATCCGCGCTCTCCTTGGTCCAGAGGTTCCGGCCACTGAACGATTCATCGAATCGATCGTCAAAGAAGCGCGAGGAAATCCCTTCCTGCTCGAGCAACTTGCTGGGTACGCGATGACTAGTGATCGAGGAACGACTTTCGGAATAAATCTCGCTGTAATGCTCGATGCGCGTATGCGCCATTTGCCGAGGGGCGCGCGCCGATTTATGGCCACGCTTGCCGTTGCCGGCCAGCCCATTAATCCGGAGGTTGCCTATCAGGCCGCGGGTCTCAGGGGCGACGAACTGCCGCTGATCAGCTCTTTGCGCGCAGCTCAATTCTTGCGCAGCGGCGGTTCAAACTT
>WNGK01010069.1_pt1 | contig 11276 bp, 9 predicted proteins | sample 5400601 | NCBI WGS metagenome assembly WNGK01 (sample SAMN13153376, study PRJNA577476) | soil metagenome | isolation source: 60 cm soil or saprolite under Garry oak tree replicate 1 | place: USA:California | collected 2016-06-15
GTCACCTGATAGTCGCCGAAGACCGAGTCGGCGGAATAGAAACCGCCCGGCGTTATTGTTCCACCGGTCGCACTCCAGTGTACGTCGATGGCAACGCTGTCCCCGGCTTGTGTGCGTCCGAAAGCCGTGAACTGTTCTGATTGATAGGGATCAAGAGTGACGACAACAGGTGAAGTGACGACCTGCACTACGTTCGGTGGGTTGGGATCCGTGACACGCCTGCCTGGCAGCTCGCACCCCGTGCAAACGAGTGTGAGAGCCAGGGCAGACGATGCTTTCATGAGCGCCAACCGCACGGAGATCTTGAACGTGAACGGCACAGCTCTTTGCTCCTGTCTCTTAGTGCACGCTGATGTGGATGCGGTCGAAGCGCATGTAGTCGAACTGCAGCTTCACGTCACCGACGCCACCCCAGATACCGCTGATCGCGACGGCGTCGAGCGGGGCAGCATTCGTATACACATCGGACCGATCGACCGCCAACACATCGTCCACCCACACCCGCACGATCCCGGGACTCCCCTGGTGCTGGTAAATCTCCACCTTGTGCCACACCCCGCGCGTAAACTCGATCTGATTCACGTTCTCATGAAACCCCCCCGGCCCACTACCGCTCTGATTCACCACGTACAGATCCAGCGGACTGCTCCCCGAGCCGAACATCTCATACCACATCGCCGAGAACGTCCCCGCTGCCGCGCCATCGTCCAGGAAGATCATCTTGTTGATCCCCGAGTCGTGCCCCTGCCACTGCGGGTTCACCTGCACCCAGTAGCCCACGAAGATCTCGTTGCGCTGGTAGGCCGCGGGAATCTCAAAGCGCGCTTCCGTCCCGCCGCCCCCCACGAGGCCCGCTAGGTAGCCAATCTGGAAGGCCTTCGCTTCCCCTATCGGCGAATCGGTGATCGGTTCGACCGTGATCGGCTTGTCGACCGTCTGGTAGTACAACGTCCAGTTCCCGAGCAACCCTGACTCCCAGCCGTTGTCCTCGATGACCGTGAAGCCGCTTGGCTCGTGCGTCCACCCCGGCGGCGGGGGCGGGGGCGGGGGCGGCGGCAGCGCCGTCACTGTGATCGCCGCGGTACCGTTCTGCCCTTCGCTCGTCGCCGTGATCGTCACCGAACCGGCCAGAAGACCGCTCACCAACCCGCTGCCGCTCACGGTGGCATCGAGAGTGTTGCTGCTCGCCCACGTGACCGCCCGTCCCGTGAGCACGTTGCCGCTGGCATCCCGGAGCGTGGCTGTCAACTGCTGCGTCCCGGCGACGCCGATACTCGCGCTCGCCGGACTTACCGCCACGGTTGCGACGGGTGCCGTGCTTGCCGACGTGGTCGCGCTCCCGACGTTCGACAGGCCACCGAACACCGCATCGACGTTCAGCGTCCCCCGGAACGCGACGAGCTGGAACTGATAGGCGGTCGCGGCGGCGAGCCCCAGCACCGTGCAGGTACGCCGGGCGCCGATTACGGTGCCGGCCATCGGCAGCTGGCACGTGCCCTGCGACACATCCTGTCCGGAATTCCACGTCAACGGTGCGATCGCGAACCGCACATCATACGTCGCTGGTTGCCCCGTTCCGTCGTTCACCTCTGTAAAGGACAGGGTCACGGAGTTGGCCGTTGGTGAAGCAACCGCCAGGTCATTGACCGTTCCCGGCGGCGGGGGCGGTGGCGCCACTGCGGACACGGTCACGGCGGACGTGTCGGCCAGCGACCCGCCGTTCTGCTTGGCGATCACGCGGTAATTACCGGCCGTCTGACCGGCGGTGTATGCACCGTGTATGCACCGGCACCGGAGATCGCCCCGCCCGTCCCCGAATACGTGACGGCGACACTGACGCTGTCCCCCGCGCTCTTGCGTCCAAATACGGAGAACTGCTGGAGCCCACCGACCGTGAGCGTCGTGCTCTTGGGGTCGATGACCAACTGGACGAGCCGGTTCTTCTTGACGTTCGAGCTGCCGTTGACAGTCGAGTTGGCCAGCGTCGCTGTCACGGTTGCGTCGGCGGCCGATGTATCCGCCGTGTAGACTCCGGCCGCGGAAATCGAACCCGCGGAAGCCGACCAGCGAACCGACACGGGCACGCTGTCGCCGGCCTGCGTGCGACCGAAGACGCGAAATTGGAAGCTCTGTTGAGGATCGAGTGTCAGGCTGTCGGGATAGACGACGACCCCGGTCACGGGGTTGTCCACGCCGATGCTATTCCGCGGCCGTAGATCGCAGGCCGCGAGCAGCACCACCGCCATCAGAACCCAGGACTGCGCGCTGCGAACGTACATAACCCCTCCCCTGGAGGTTCGGCAGCTCGACTGGCGTGGCACGCGATCGCGTGCGGTAGCCTCGTGGCTTTGCGTCGCCGGCTTTCGCCGGGTTTGCCTTTTCGCGCTCCCCCAGGCGAGGGGGGTGCGATCCTGCCGACCTACGCTGTTCTAACTACTCCCCAAAAAAGAGCCGCCAGCATCGACCCTGCGGGTCAGCGCTGGCGGCTCGGCGGACTTGGCAACGTCGTTGCGGTAGTCCCGTAGCTCTGCGTCACCGCCTTTCAGCGGTTTTGCTCTGAGCAGCGTCCCAAATTTGCTACAGCATCCCAGTTTACCTGCGGGGCACTGCGCAGGATGCGACGACGATCACGACGTTTTCGGTCCGTTGTGGCGCCATCGAACTGCGGCACGATAGCAACAACCACCAAAGACGCGCAAGCGGGGCGATCTGCTGGACTAGCAACGAGAATCCGAACGTCGTGAGGAAGGACGCGTGGCTCGCGTCACATATCCGGCGGCAACGCGTTGGGCCTGGTCCTCACAACGAGGTGATCAACGTCGAGCGTTTCCGTCGTGGGTCCGCCGGAAATCCCGCGGTTGAACGTGAGTTGCACAGCATTGAGCCGCAGCCGAGAGCTGCGCCGGAAACTGAACCCCGACCATGTGCCACGCGGTACGCCGTCGAGCCAGAAACTCTGTGTGGCGTTCTCATGTCCCGGCGTGTTGAGCTTCACCCAGAACTCCACGTGGTGCCACATGCCCCGACCCATTGTGAGTGGTTCGACGTAGCGCTCGGTCCCGTCGCCGAAGCGGCCCCAGCAAGTGACGCCGTCGGGTTCTCGCGCCATCGCCGGGTAATAGGAATAGAAACGCAGCGGGCCAGGGTCACCCGTTACCTCGGCGATGAGCATCGCCGCAAAGAAATCGTCGCCACCAGGACATATGCCGGCTTTTCCGAAGGCCGACCATTGATCGTCAGTTCGCGAACCGTAGAGGGCAACGAGCTTTGTCCCGCCCTGCCAGCCCGTCGGGAAGCGGACGTAGTAGCTCACATACAAAGAGTCGTAGCCGCGCGGGAGGAAATGCGTCAGCCACCCGCCGTCGCCACCGGCGCGGTATGTCACCTGGAGGTACCGACTGCCCGATTGCGCCTGGCTCGGATCCGTGACGACGTGATGGCGCGCCGGATCGACGCCGTCGGACCATGCCCCGAGCGTTCCCGACTCGAAATCCTCCACGAAGACGGTGTCGGCTCCGGCGTCCGATGACGCGCGGAGCCCGGAGCCGCATCCGAGCATACCGATGAGAAGCAGCCGGGCTCCCGCGGCAGCCGCGGCCAGACTGACGTGATGACCGTCGCGATGTCTGCCGCTCAAGGTCCGCTCAGGTGTACGTGGTCGATCCGGTAATAATCCTTGCGCCGCTTGGCCACGCCGCTGTTGCCGCCCCACGTGGGCGCGAAACTAAACTGGATGAAATTCGGCGTGTCGAAGTTCACGTTCGTGTAGTCCCCAACCTGCGTCGGGGACCAGTCGCCACGCTTGGTGGCCCACCAGCGCAACACGCCGTCCTGCGAGGTCGGCGTTGTGCTGCCCTTGAAGTAGAGCTCGATCCGGTACCAGTTGCCCGGGACGATCACGTAATTTCCGTGGACGTTCCCGAACACATGCCACACGGTTCCGCCCCCGGCCGAGTTCACAAGCTGCGCGTTGCTCGCCTGATTGAATTCGAGCGTCACCGTGAGGACGTAGTCGGGCTGGCGCTGGTTGTTCATCATGACGATGAGATTGGCACTGGCCGGTGCGCTGTCCTGCCAGAAGATGATCTTGTTGATCCCGCTGGGATCGCCCTGCCAACCTGCATTGGCTTTCCACCAGAACGCCGTATAGAACTCACGCCCAGCTGGCCTGGGATTGAAATACAGCGTCCACGGCTCCGACCCACTCGGCAAGCCGACGGGATAGGTGATCTCGAGGACATTCGGAGGTGACAAGGGAGCACTGGAATCAGGAACCACCGCGGCCAGCCCAGTCCCGGGGGACTGATTCCAAACGTTGGCACCGGTGCTCACTGCGCCGTCACTCCGCGTCACGAGGAGATTGTACGGCCAGTCCGTGATGGGTTTGAATCCTGCCGGCTCGCCGGGCCACGGACTGCGGCGTTCTCCCGCAACGACGGCGAATGTGACGGCTTCGGTCGTGCCGGCCAGCGTGGCGCGCACACTATCGGTCCCCGGAGTGTTACCGACCGTGTACGCGACCGCGGACGTACCGGAGTCCGAAACCGTAGTCGTGTCCGCGCTCACCACGCCGTTACCGTGGGTGACCGTCCACGTAACCCGCGCGTGTTTCACTGCCCTGCCATTGCCAGTAAAGACGCCGACAGTCAGCGGTTCGGGCAGCGTCTGCCCAAACGGAGCGCCTTGTTGATTGCCCGTCACGATGGCGATCCTCGTGCTGTCGCCTGGCGATCCATCGGCTGGTGTCAAACAGCCAGCGAGCAGGACCAGGAGGGTGACCGAGTCGAGGGGGTGCAGCGCGCACGCCACAGTATCCGGCCTCCATGAATGGTGTCGTGACCGAGCGGCATGATGCATGCCAACTTCCTGAGGGCACAGAAGTTGCGCGATCACCTCAGGGTCATGTCCCGCTCTACCGCGTACTCCAGCACGATCCTCTTCGTCGCCAATTTCCCCGCCAACACGGGCTACGCCTGGGACTTCATCGAAGGGCTATACGCGGGAGTGGGGACGCGGCTAGCGCCAAAAGGCGTCCGGACTTTCGTGGCCTATCCCGACATCCCGTCGCCGCCGCGGACGCTTCGCGGCACGCCGGCTGAGCCGATCGTCCTGGATGCGCGGCTGGAGACGGTAGCATCGCTGCGCCAGACTCTCGACTTCGTACGCCGCGAGCGTGTGCAGCTGGTCTATCTCACCGACCGGCCTGCGTGCTCGTCGTTCTACCCCGTGCTACGTGCGGCTGGAGTTCGCGCGATCATCGTCCACGACCACACGTCCGGAGCACGGACCGTTCCGCGCGGCGCCAAGCGGCTTGCGAAGTGGGCCCTCGCGCGCGTCCCCGGATTGACGGCCGACCGCGTGATCGCCGTCAGCGATTTCGTCGCCCGCCGGCAGCGAGAGGTCGCGATGATCCCTGCGGGGCGCGTAACCCGCGTCTGGAACAGCGTCGCCGTGCCACCGGTGACGGACGACGGCAAACGCGTTGCCCGCCACGCACTGAAGCTTGATGAAAACGCGCCGATCATCGCCTGCACTTGCCGAGCAACGCAAGAGAAGGGTGTCGATCACCTACTCCGGGCGTTTGATCGTCTCCAACCCGGACCGATCCTCCTTTACGCCGGCGACGGCCCTGCCTTCGCCAGCTTGCAAGCCCTACGCGATTCGCTGCCGTCACGAGACCGCATCCATTTGCTCGGCTATCGCACTGATCGGGAAGCGCTCCTCGAGGCCGCCGATGTCTGTGTCGTGCCCTCCGTGTGGGAGGAGGCGTTCGGGTTGGCCGCCCTCGAGGCGATGGCGAGGGGCAAGCCCGTGGTGGCTACTCAAGTCGGTGGGATTCCCGAGATCATCCAGCCCGGCGTGACCGGCCTCTTGGTGCCCCCCGGCAACGACGCGACCCTGGCCCAGGCAATCGCCTCGCTCCTGGCGAACCCGACAACCGCAGCGGAGATGGGCCGCAACGCCCGACGCGACGTGAATGAGCGCTTCAATCCGGAGACGCTCTTGACTCGCCTCAGCGACCTGGTCGAGGTATACCTGCCCGGCACTGGCCGTGCGGCAGAGAAGCTAGTCCCCAGCAATCTGACGGTGGGCGTGCCTTGAGATTAGCGTCGATGTGCTACCGGGCGCTGCAGTTGTCGGGAGTGACTGCCCTCGCGCGACGACTGTCGACCGGGGGCGTCGTCTTGTGCTACCACAACATCGTCGCAGACACCGATGCTGGTTGGCGTGACAATCTCGGCCTCCATATGCCGCTGCCCACCTTCGAACGACAAGTGCGATGGCTCGCAGGCAACCACGAGGTCGTCTCGCTCCACGAGTTCGTGGAACGCTGGTCGAATCGGGAATCGCTCCGTGGCGTAGCGGCCGTGACGTTCGACGACGGCTACGCCGGCGTCTTCGATCACGCGTGGCCACTGCTGCGAGACTTGAGTATTCCGGCGACGGTCTTCATCGTCGCCGAGGCGCCTGCGAGCGACGCCCGTTTCTGGTGGGACGATCCCGAGGTGGTGCGTACCTACTCCGAAACTCGCCGCCGGCACTGGCTCACTGCGTTTCGCGGTGACGGCGCGAGTATTGTGGCATCGCTCGCGCCCGCACATTCCCTCTCTCTATCGCACCCTCCACGCTGGTGCCGGCCCGCTCGATGGGACACGATCGCAGCTGCCGCCAGGTCAGGCTTGGGGCTCGGAGTGCACTCCGCGACGCATCGTTCGCTCCCGGCGCTGGACGAGCGCGACCTGCGCGGTGAGGTCGTGGGCAGCCGCGAAGTCATCAAGGATCGTACCGGCGTGACCCCGGAGTTCTTCGCCTACCCCTACGGCCTGTGGAATGACCGGGTGCGCCGCGCGGTCTATTCAGCGGGCTATCGCGCCGCATTCACCCTCGCCGCGGATCGCCGAATCGCGACGCCTGATGCCTGGACGCTCCCTCGGGTCAACGTGCCTTCGGGCATCGGAGACGCTGCCTTTCGTGCATGGACCGCCGGACTGAGTTTCCGGCGCTACAGATGACGCCGATCCAAACTGCGCGTTGGCGCGGCGTGCGCTTCGCGCACCTGATCGAGTCGGACGGCCCGGGTGGCGCCGAGCGCATGGTGGCCAGCGTCGCCGCCGGATTGCAAGCTGCCGGCAGCGAGAACATCATCGTCGTCCCAGCGGCAGGCGAGGGTTGGCTCGCGCGCGAACTGAGCGGGACCGGCGTCCTGGTTGAGCCGTTTCGTCTCGAGCGCCCGTTTTCGCCGACGTTCGCGCGTTGGCTCACCGATACGCTGCGGCGGCACCGCGTCGCATTGGCTCACAGTCACGAATTCACTATGGCGGTGTACGGCGCCTGGGCGGCCCGGCGGGCCGGGGTCCCACACCTGTTCACAATGCATGGCGGCCGCTACTACGCCGGTCGGCTGCAGCGGCGCATCGCGCTGCGCCTCGCGGCCCTCGCCAGCGATTCAGTCGTTACCGTGTCCAAAAGCCTCGCTCACCATCTGGCCCAGGACCTGTGGATCCGCCCATCGCGAATCGCGACCATCCCGAACGGCGTGCGCGCGCCGCAGCCCGTCGTCCATTCCTCGCTGCGAGACGAACTCCGGTTGGGAAGCACCGATCAACTCGTCGTGGCAGTCGGCAACCTGTATCCGGTCAAGGGGCACGGTTACCTACTCGAGGCGTTGGCCCTGCTCGCCCCGCGCTACCCGAGTCTGCACGTCGCCATCGCGGGTCGGGGGGACTTGGAGGAAAGGCTACGCGACCGCGCCCGCGCCCTTCAGGTGAGCGACCGCTTCCACTTACTGGGTCTACGGTCGGACATCGGGAATGTGCTGGCCGGCGCGAACGTGTTCGTGCTGCCCTCGCTCTCCGAGGGAGTCCCGCTGGCACTTCTCGAGGCGATGCTGGCTGGGCGGCCCGTCGTCGCCAGCGCGGTGGGTGAAGTGCCGACCGTTCTCGACGGCGGGCGCGCCGGCGTGATGGTCCCGGCCCGCGACCCAGCAGCACTCGCCCAGGCGTTGGACACGCTACTCGCCGATCCCGCAGAGGCGCGCCGGTTGGGTGCCGCGGCGCAGGCGCGAGCAACGGAATCGTATACGTTTGACGTGATGATGGACCGCTATCTGCAGCTTTACACGAAGATGCTACGGAATCATCCGGACGATCGCCGGTCCCAGGGCGTTCGCGACGGCGAGCGGCAGCCGCTTCCAGACGACCGGCCCCCAGGCAAAGGTGCGCTCGTGGGGTGAGGGCGTAGCGGCTCGGCGGCCCGCGACGGGTTGATACCACAGCAGAGGCACATCGCGCGAGCCCCACTGTTGCTTGAACCGATGGGTACCGCCACCGGGCGTACAGCGGCCAAAATTGAAGACGCGGAGACCCTGATTCGCCGCCCGCTCGATGAATGCCCAATACAACAGCATGTTTGCGTAGCCGCGGTGATATTCCTGGAGGGCCGATACCCAGGTCAGCTCGAGCTCGCCGGCCCACTGAAATCCGCAGCCGGCGGCTACTGGTATCCCCTCATGGTACGCACAACCGACCCACATGTCCTGCGGAAACTGCTCGGCGAGAGCCTCGAAGAACCGTCGTGGCAGCGTGGGTGTGCCGAGGTCGCGCATGTGCCGAGAGAACACCTCGTAGAATCCGTCCAGTTGTTCGAGCCCGAACCTGACGTTGACGCCATCCTTTTGCGCGTGGCGCACCTTCCGGCGCACGTTTGAACTCAGCCGCTCCCATACTGCTTCCCCGTTGCCGGCCCCGGCCGTCAGATCGAGGACGCAAGTGATCTTGCGACGGGACACGGGGAAATCCAAGGCGAGGCGTTCCCGGTTGCGCAGCTCCAGCAGATCGACTCGACGTTCCCGCGCAACGCGCACCGCATGTCGCACCAGCATCCGCATTGCCAAGTCGTCGCCGAGCGGACCTCCGTAGTTCACGAACGGCATGGAGACCAAGTAGTCTCCAAAGAGGAAGCTCCTGACCTGGACAAGCGGCAACACGGCGGCCACGTGCCCTCCCGCATCGCGCGCCGCGAGATACAGGCATTCGTGCCCGAAAACCCGTTCGATGACGGCCTTCCAACCCCAGCGATGGAAATGTGTCCACCCCGACGCTGTCTGTACGCACGCGTCCCACTCGGCTCCCGGTCCGGCAAACACCTCCACCTGAGGCACGGTAGCGATCATGGCCGCGTGGCTGCGAGCTGATGGCCGGGCGCGGCTGCTAGCGCGGCGACGGTGTCGCGGACCGCCGTGAACCGGAAGTCACCCAGCAACCGGTCAAGCCGCTCCGCCGTCCGCCGCAGGCCGGTGTAATGGCGCACGCGCGTCAACCAGGAAACCGGGAGACGGGGCTGCGCAGGGTCAAGCTCCCACGGATGGATATAGAAGGTGCCAGACACGCCGCGACCCTCGCACTGGCGGAAGGCGGCTCGAACGAGGCCGTAAGGGAGCAGGCGGAAGTATGCCCCGCCAGCGGCGGGCAAGCGTAGACCGCACCAGTGCAGCGTCGTTGGGGGGATCTCGGCGAGCCGGCCGCTGGGGCGCTCGAGCCAATGCGGGTCCGGCGACCCGGCTGGATAGCCGTAACCCGGGCGCCGGACCGGGAACAGGCTGGAGTCGTAGCGATAGCCTTCCTCTACAAGGATGTCGAGCGCCCACTCCCGACCCGGCACGATGGAGAAGCTGGGCGCCCGGAAGCCCAGCACAGGCGCCCCGCTAATCTGTTCGAGCGTGTCCTTGGTTCGCCGGATCGAGGACCGAAACTGAGCGGGGCTCTGGTGGGTCACGCGCGCATGATTCCAGCCGTGCGACGCGACTTCATGCCCCGCGCGCGCGATTGCGCGGATCAAGTCGCCCTGCCGGTACGCCAGCCAGCCGAGCACGAAGAACGTCGCGCGCGCTTCGTGCCGGTCCAAGAGATCGAGCAGCTGGGCGACCTGCCCCACCACCCGGGACTCGAACCGCCCCCACTGGGCCCGCGCCACGCGGGACTCGAACGCCGAGACCTGGAAGTACTCCTCGAGGTCGACCGTGAAGTGGTGAGCGATCATGGCCCGCAGAGGTGCAACGTGTGTGCCTGTTAATCCCCGCGCCGCCCCTGGGTGATGCGTTGGGCCCGTGCGGCAACGCGTGGCGGCGACGCTACAGTCAGCGGTCACAGCACGAGCGTGATCACTTTCGTGTCCGAGCCGGACGCGCCGAGACTATCCATCACCGTGACGCGAATCGTGCGCTGGGTCAGGATGCCGAGATAGGTGTGCGTCGCCGAGAACGAGCCCGCGCTCGACCGGCTCCCCGATGACGTCGACCCGTCGCCCCAATCGATCGTGTAATTCCAGGGCCCGTTGTCTGGGTCGCTGAATGATGCGGTCAGCGTGTAGAGGACCCCGAGCAGCACGGTCTCGTCCGCTCCGGCGTTCACGACCGGCGGGCTGTTCGGGGCCGTCACCGTCACCGTCTTCGACGTCGTCGTGCTTTGCGCGCCCTGGTTGTCGGTGACGCGCAAACCGACTGTGTAGCTGCCACCCGCCGCATATGTATGCGAGGGATTCTGGGCGGTCGATGTCGCGCCGTCCCCGAACGTCCAGCTGTAACTCGCGATCGAGCCATCCGGATCGCTGCTCGTGCTGGTAAAGGAGCAGGTCAGTCCGCTGCAGCTCGACGTGAAGTTCGCCGTCGGCGGCTGGTTCGGGGCCGTCACCGTGACCGTCTTCGAGGTCGTGGTGCTCTGGGCGCCCTGATTGTCGGTCACCCGCAGCGACACGGTGTAGCTGCCCGCCGCCGTGTAGCTGTGCGACGGATTCTGCGCCGTCGACGTGCCGCCATCGCCGAACGTCCAGCTGTAGCTCGCAATCGAGCCATCGGGATCACTGCTCGTGCTTGTGAAGTTGCAGCTCAGCGCCGAGCAGCTCGACGTAAAGTTCGCCGTCGGCGGCTGGTTCGGCGCGGTCACTGTCACCGTCTTCGAGGTCGTGGTGCTCTGCGCGCCCTGGTTGTCGGTGACCCGCAGCGTGACGCTGTACGTCCCGCCGGTCGCATACGTGTGCGACGGATTCTGAGCGGTCGAGGTCGCGCCGTCGCCGAAGTTCCAGCTGTAGCTCGCGATCGAGCCGTCGGGGTCGCTGCTCGTGCTGGTAAAGGAGCAGGTCAGCCCGTTGCAGCTCGACGTAAAGTTCGCCGTCGGCGGCTGGTTCGGGGCCGTCACCGTGACCGTCTTCGAGGTCGTGGTGCTCTGGGCGCCCTGATTGTCGGTCACCCGCAGCGACACGGTGTAGCTGCCCGCCGCCGT
>WNGK01009117.1_pt1 | contig 11275 bp, 10 predicted proteins | sample 5400601 | NCBI WGS metagenome assembly WNGK01 (sample SAMN13153376, study PRJNA577476) | soil metagenome | isolation source: 60 cm soil or saprolite under Garry oak tree replicate 1 | place: USA:California | collected 2016-06-15
GAGGTGGTAGCAACCTTTGTGACTGCCTGGGCGCTGGGCGACTATGGACTGGACTATGACTTGCTTGCCAGCGATAGCCGCTTGCGCGAGGGACTTGATCGAGATGAGTGGATTGAAAGGCGGCGCGCATGGGCAAATGAAGCGCGGCCTTCGCGCTTTGAACTGATTTTTATCCGCGAACGGGAAGTAAGCGCGCCGCTACTGTGGCTGCCTTCTTCAGTGAGTGGAAGAGGCGCGAGCTCGCGCAAAGAGGTGGAGATCGGCTGGTCGCTGGAGCTGAGCGATACACAACTGAGCGGTACGTTACAAGAGATGCCGATGGGAACAGCGGTCTATAAAGAAACGGGACGCCACTGGTTCTGGACCAGTTATACGCTCGTGCGCGAGCACGAGGGATGGCGTATGCAGCAAATGGTCGATGAAGGGGCCAGGGCGCAGAGTCTGACGATTGCAGAGTTGCAACAACACATCGAAGAACACGATCAGCGTATCAACGAGCTTATGCAGCAGCATGTCAGCGAGGCTGATATGCAAAAACTGGCGGAAGAGCTTCTCTGGCGCATGACGAAGACCATGTATTACGATGACGCGTTAATCGTACACCTCCCGCTTGACCGGGAATATTACGGGGATGCTTATAATCGCGCAGCCGGTATAGGCGCGATAGAGCGCGCTATTGTTTACCTGGAGCGCCTGGCGCGCCATTTTGCTGAGCAGCGGGGCGAGATATTGCGGCAACTGGCAATTTCGCAAAGCACTTTGGGTGAATATTACGGCGAGCGGGGAATGGATGTGCGCGCCAGGCATTTCGCGGCACTTGCCGAGGCCAGCATTCGCGAATCGCTCAGCCTGCAAGATGGTATAGCGGGACACGCGGTACTGGCAGAGCTGCTGATGAAACAAGAGGAGAGGCTCGATGAGGCAGAAGCTGAATTATATCGAGCTAAAGAACTGGCGACGAGCAGCAGCGAGGAGGCGATGCTCGAGAGCGACCTGGGAAGTCTCGCCATGGGGCAGGTCGATTTAGAAAAGGCTCTGCGTCATTACCAGCGAGTCGCAGAAATCGATCCAAATTTTGAGGGCATCTGGTTCAATATAGGTTTTGCGCAGCGCAATCTGAAACGTTTTGAAGAGGCAAAAGCGAGCTACTTACGAGCTATCGAACGCGAACCGCGAGATATGCACGCCTATTCCGAGCTTTGTGCTATATATATGAACGAGCGAGAGCCAGGGAAGGCGCGCGAGATCGTGGAACTCGGCTTGCGCAATATTCCAGAGTCAGCACATTTATTGGCCCTGCTCTCATCGATCTACCTGGATGGCGGCAACATGCGGCAGGCGCAGGCGATTTTAGCGCAAGCAGAAGAGATTGACGAGAAGTTAGAAATCGTTCAGAGCTTGCGCGAAGAATTGAACAGGCGCTTAAAGAAATGACGGGGCAGTTAGTTAGAGCCAGGCGCGCAACGAAATAAAGAGGAGGACTGAGGATATGAGTAAGAAGAAAGAGCAGCAGGTTACTGTTTCACCAGAAGACGAGGCCCAGGCCCAGGTGGTGCTTGAGCAATTCCACACGATAGCGGGTACACTGCGTTCGAGCGCCGACCAACAACAGGCGGAAGAAGCGCTTGCCCCTGTTACCGGGCTGGCAGAGGCAGCGCAGATGGCCCTGCTCAAGGCGTTATCCAATGAACACGACATCGACGCGGCTGATGTCTTGAGCGCGATCAATGTGCTCAGTCCAATAAAAGACGTCCGCAAAGAGGCGCGCCGCTCGCTGATTCGCCTCGAGCAATTCAGGATTTACCCGCAGTGGGAACCAACCTTTGTACGGATCTCCCCATTTGAAGCTATACAAACGGCGATGAATATGGAGGAAACGAGTAACCCCCCTCGTTTTTGGAAGGGTATCCGCAGCGATACGCGTGACCTGGACGAAATACAGATGATGCTGTTTTGGGAACAGGGAAAAGATTATAAGAGTGTGCGCGTCCTGGGATTTCGCCTTGATTTCTTTCACGATGGGGTCGAGGAATTCTATACAATGGTAGAGAGTAAACGGAATGCCGAAAAACTGATTGAGCAGATAGCAGCAGGAGAAGAGCTTCTGGATTGCTCTCTCGCAAAGGGCCGCCGTTTGATCGAAGAGGCCCTGGCAGTGAACAAAAAGCATGGCACGCCCGTCAACAAAGACTTCCGACTTACAATCTCACTGGTGAACAAACTGGTGCTGGAAAATGCGGATATTGGCGAAGAGGAGGACGAGGAGGATCTGTTTGACGAGGACGAGTATGAAGATGAGGATGAGGAGATCAGCCCAGATTTAACACCATCTCAAGTTGTCGTCAGTTTTATCGAAGCCTGGGTAGACGAAGAGTATGAAAGGGCCTATAACTACCTCAGCAACGACAGTAGATTACACGAGGGGCTAACGCGAGAAGAATGGACAGAGCTGCGGGAAGAATGGGCAGGGGAAGCAGCGCCAGACTACTTTCTGCCCAGTTTTGTCCACGAGCGCGAAATCATGAAGTCTGGAATCTGGCTGCCCAATCCCTTGAGCCGGGGGACCACACAAACATATAAGGAGGTTGACGCTGGCTGGTCAATCGAATTAGCAGATACAGCTGAGATGGCCGCGTTACCGGAGTTACCCGAGGAAACCGTTCTCTACGAAGAAACCGGACGCCGCTGGTTCTGGGCCAGTTACAAGTTAGTAGAAGAGCCGGGCGGATGGCGTATTCAGGACATAGTCGACGAGGGGAAGAACGCGCTGAGTACTCCCGCGGTTGAACTGCGGAAGCGTATCGAGCAGCATAATCGCGAGGTCGAAGCGATTACAAAGAAGCACAATCCACAGGACCCCGATGCATTGGATTACCTGGGAGATGTTGTCTGGCGCCTGGTGGAAGCCGTGTATTACGACGATGCGCTGATTGCGCAGGATCCGCTCGACGAACAGGCATATTTCGATGCCGTCGGTCGAACAAAAATCTTTCAGGATGATGAGCGCACCATTGTGTACCTCGAGGGTATCGCGCGCTACTTCCCTCAACATCAAGCAGCGGCATTGCGACAGATTGGCTCACTGCAGATGAAGCTCAGCGAGGAGGATGAGGATGAAGTACGTGGTGAACATTTCCTGAATTTAGCAGAGGATAATTTGCGCAAGTCATTGGCCATAGAGGATAATTTGGACGGCCATATAATATTGGCCGATGTGCTGCACGATATTGGAGGCGACGAAAAACTTGTGCAGGCCGATGATGAGCTGCGCAAAGCGCAGGCGATGACGAAGGAAAAGGAGGATTTGGAAATCATCGAAAGTAGCCTGGGCCATAATGCGATGGATAGAAATGAGTACGAAGTATCGCTGAGCCACTATCAGCGCCTCGTGGAAATGAACCCGTCCTATCCAGGCGCGCGCTACAATATCGGTCGCGCTTATCAATTGCTAGAGAATATTGGAGAGGCGATAGACAATTTCAAGCAGGCCATTGAAATAGAGCCGGGTAATTTAAATGCCTATGCCGAACTTGCCACGCTCTATATAAATAAAGACCAGGTAGCCATGGCGCACAAGATCATAGAAGAGGGCATAGCGGCCAATCCCGACAGTCCAGACTTACACCTGCTGCTTGTCTCTCAATACATAGAGAGCAAAGACTTCGTCCGCGCCGAGGAACATATGAAAGAAGCCGAGAGAATCGACCCCCACAGTGATATAGTAAAGACATATCGTCATATGCTGACAATCAGCAAGTATCAACGTCGACTAGAGCCTGGTAGTCAAAGGAAAAAATTCAAGAATAGATGATTGAAGGCGATCGAAGCATAGCGTATCATACGGTCACGCTTGGCGCGCTGACGCGCGAGGGGGACGCGGCGGCTGAAATTAGCAAGCTTGATGGTGACGGCATAGAACAGGGGCAGATCACGCGTGTTCCCGCCGGGTTGCCGGGCGAGCGCGTGACAATCGCAGTCGAGGCGCCAGCGCAACGACGCCCGGGAAAGCGCAGTCGCCGCTAGAAGGCTCGCCCGCCGCGCGTGTGGATCGCTGAGATACACGAGGCTTCTCCGCTGCGCAGAGAGGCCCGCTGTCCTGTCTTTGGCGTCTGCGGCGGTTGCCAGTTGCAACATATGGAGTACGCGGCCCAACTTGCCTGGAAGCGCTCCGTAGTGGAGCAATTGCTGCGCGAGACGGGGGGGTTTGAGCAGCCGCCGCTGCTTGAAACAGTGGCGTGTGACGATCCATGGCATTACCGCAACCACATGCGCTTCTCGGTAAACCGCGGCGGAGAAGTTGGCCTGACCGCCAGGGGAACGCACCGCGTGCTGCCACTGGCATCTTGCCCTATCGCCGGCGAGCAGATCAACCTCGCGCTGCAGGTTCTCAGCCAGCAGGCGAATGAGCGGCCACAGGTATTGATACGCTGTGGCAGCGCCACCGGTCAAATGCTCATTCAGCCGCACCCGCGAGCAGAAGTTTTGGAAAAGCTGACGGCAAGCGGGCTTGATTTGCGAGTTGAGACGCTGGAAGAGCAGCTTGCTGGAGAAATATTTCGCATACGCCCAGACTCGTTCTTCCAGACCAACACAGCCCAGGCCGAGAAGATGGTACAGATAGTGGTGAAGGGTTTGGGACCTGCGCGTGTAGTCGTAGATGCATATTGTGGGGTGGGTACCTTTGCTTTGGTATTGGCGCGGCATATCGAGAGGGTAATTGCTATCGAGGAGTCGGCCAGCGCCGTCAAGGATGCCCGGTGGAATCTGCGCACAGCGAGCAACGTCGAGATCATCAAGGGAAAAGTGGAGGATGTGCTGCCGTCGCTGACCGCGAAGATCGATGGGCTGGTCATTGATCCACCCCGCGCCGGCTGCCAACAAGTGGTGCTGGATGCGCTCGCGCGACATGCAGTTGCCAGGATAGTGTACGTATCGTGCGATCCAACAACGCTCGCGCGAGACCTGCATATCCTCTGCCATCTCCAGCAAGGCTACCATTTACAATCGGTGCAACCACTGGATATGTTTCCGCACACGGCGCATATCGAGTGCGTCGCCATTTTGGAGCGCCAATAACGTATGACGACACCCTTATTACTGGCCTCAGCCTCGCCCAGGCGCAGGGAGCTGCTCTCCCTGATGGGATTGCCATACGAGGTGTGTGTTTCGCCCGTCGACGAGGATGAGTCGCAAGGGCGCTACAGCGGGCCTATTGAAGGCTTAGCGCAGTGGCTCGCCGAACATAAAGCACTGGGGGCGATGACGCTGGCCGAGGCGGCAAACCACATTGTGATTACGGCTGACACAACCGTGCTGCTCAACGGAGAAGCGCTGGGCAAACCGCGCGATAAAGCACACGCGCGTGAACTGCTGCTCTCTTTGCGCGGACGTTGGCATCGCGTGGTAACGGGCGTTGCGGTGAGCAGAATGATGAACGGCAAGCCGGAGATATATAGCGCGAGCTGCAGCACGCCGGTGTTGATGCGTCACTTTAGCGAAGAAGAGATCGCCGCATATATCGCCACCGGAGACCCGCTGGACAAGGCAGGAGCTTATGGGATTCAGCATCCTGAGTTTCAACTAACCGGACGCATCAATGGCTGTTATCTGAATGTTGTTGGCTTGCCCTTATGTACCCTGGTGAGCTTATTGGCGTTATTTGGTTTACATACAAAGGGAGAAGCAAGCAAAGAAACCGGTTGTCCATGGTCTGCAAAATGCAAGAAAGAGCAAGATGTAGGATAGAATTGTTATGAACATCACTGTGAACGTCATCCTGATTGCGTTGATAGGAGCGACTGCGGTAACTATTGGTCTGATGCTGCGGCATTTCCTGGTTCTTAGACTGAAAAAGACTATTCTGGATAACTGGATTGTGCAACTTTTAGGAGCAGTCATATGCCTGCTGCCATTGATAGTCGCCACATTTACGCTCCCTTTTTTACTGCAAAATAACCCTCTAAGTGGCCAGTTGAATAAATTTCTACTATCCTTACCAACTCTGCTGCCAGACATTACAAAATTTCTATGGCAAACTTTCCTATCAGTGTTCGCCATTGTTGTAGGTGTGGGTACAGGTCGCACCGTAATGAAGCTCATCGTCAAAAGCCTGAATAACAATCGCATCGATATCAACCTACGTACTTTGATCGGGCGCATCTCTTTCATCATTATCATGATCTTCGACATTTTATGGCTACTCCTGATATGGGGTGTTGCTATAGATATACCCGTCGTGTTCATCAGCGCCATAACCGTTACATTTACTATCGCGTTCCAGGATATTTTGCGGAACCTGGTAGCGGGTTTCTATATCTTGATGGAGCGTCCCTTCTATATCGGTGATTCGATCACCATCAGCAACACCAATAACGTGCCACTGCTCACCGGAGTGGTTGAAAATATAGAGTTGCGCGCAACCAAACTGCGCATCTCCAGTGGTGAACAGGTAGTAGTTCCAAACATATTTGTCTTTGGCGGTGTCGTGATCAATAATTCCTTCTATGCTGAGAGACGGACCACAATCAGTGTTGCCCTACCGATCGAAGCGTTTGACAAAGAGGAAGCGCTCAATCAAATTATCGAAGCACTCAAAGGAAGCGCAACTGTCGCCGAGAAACCGGAGCCAACTGCCATAATAAGTAGTTATACAGGTAAGCAGGTCGTTGTTATGGTACGTTTCTGGGTAGAGAAAGGAAAGGTTGCCAGTATATCCGAGGTAATGTATACTCTGCGTACGGCGCTCCCCGATGCAGACATGTCTTTTGTGGAATCAGGAGGCGAATTTTGATCAGTCAACTGTACTGGCGTATTCCAAAGGGGAGAAAAATTTCGTTGCAAAGCTATAGATCACAGCCGGACGGACGGCGCGTTGGCCTGATCGGGGGCACATTTGATCCGATTCATTACGGCCATCTCGTCGTCGCTGAAGAAGTACGCGTTGTATGTGACCTGGCTGAGATGATTTTTGTGCCGGCAGGGCATCCACCACATAAAGTAGGGGAAACGGTGACGGACGCCCGGCAGCGACTGGCCATGTTGGAGCTAGCGATAGCTTCTAATTCACATTTCACGATCTCAACAGTTGATGTAGAGCGCCCAGGGCCATCGTACACGGTAGAAACGCTCAGGATTTTACGCCAGCAGTGGGAAGAACGTACAGCGATCTACTTTGTTATCGGGTGGGACAGCCTGGAAGAATTAACAACATGGTATAATCCATTAGGTATATTGGAACAGATAACCCATCTTGTCGCTGTGCGCCGACCAGGATACGTGGAAGAAGTGGGATATCGTGATCGGCTGGAAGAACGATTACCTGGATTGAAGCAACGTTTGTTGACGATACCAGTACCGCAGCTCGAAATATCGGCAACGGACTTACGGCAGCGTGTGGCGGAGGGCAGGCCCATAAAATACCAAACACCGGAAGCGGTTGAGCAATATATTGCGCAACATGGACTCTATCAACGGGAGTGGGAGGCAAAAATATAGATGGCGCCTATGCATCTTGAAGTAGGAGATCGATTACGCCTGCGCAAGCCACACCCGTGCGGAAACTTTGACTGGGTCGTAGTGCGGTTAGGGGCTGACATTGGTTTGAGCTGCGAGAAATGCGGACGGCGCGTGCTCCTGCCGCGCTCAGAGGTTGAGCGACGCACCAGGCAAATGCTGCCGCGGGCCACGAAAGCTGAAACGGATAGTGAGTTCGACACGGATTGAACGTTACGCGGTTACTTTCGGTCACACAGGAGAGTTTGTTTGAAATCCATCCCTGCTTCGAAGCTATCGCTTCTACTAAAGCCAGCAGTGATGAGAGGAGACATATGGCTGTAATCCCTCGCAATGATGGATATCTCACCTTACTGCAAAAGAGAAGTTTTCTCTATTTGTGGCTGGCACAGTTGATCTCCATGACCTGCTTTAACGCCTCGAATTATGCCTTGCTCGTACTGATTGAGCAGGTCACAGGCTCAACGACGCTCGTTGGTCTCGCCATTATTTGTTTTAGTCTTCCTGCATTGATCCTGGGCGCTCCTGCCGGCGTCTTTGTTGACCGTGTGAATAAGCGCCGCGTGCTGTGGGGCAGTAATTGCCTGCGCGCAATCGCCACCTTCGTCTTCGTTATCTCGCTCTTACTTGACCGCCACCAGCTCATACCGATTTACTTGCTGACGCTGCTGATCTCAAGCATTGGCCAGTTCTTCACCCCGGCAGAAGGGGCGTCAATTCCCATGCTCGTGAGTGAAGAAGAGTTGGTACCCGCGCTGTCCCTCTTCAATATCACGTTTATGCTCTCCCAGGCGTTGGGCTTTATCCTCCTGGCTCCAATAGTCCTCAGCCTTCTCCCAACCTTCACGATATCTTCGCTGGTGATCCAGCCTGTGGAAAGTTTGTACCTGATCATCGCGCTGCTCTATGGCGTCTGCGCCGGGCTGATTGCGTTGATTCCGCCGAAACTCTTTACAAAGGCCATGCGCGACACTCGCGGGACTCAAAGTCGCGGGAGCACGCAAAACCTTGAGGTTGTCGGCAACATGTGGTCAGAGATGTACCAGGGTTGGGTCTTTGTGCGACGCAATAAAAAACTCTTCCTGGCGGTGGTGCAGCTCTCATTCGCGGGGGTACTGCTGCTGGTCATCGGTGAACTCGCCACGCCTATTGTGACAAAATTGCTTTTTCTTGATGCGAACAAGATGGCGTTTGTCTTTGCTCCCGCAGGTATTGGCCTGGTGGGCGGCTCAGTGCTCATGCCGCGCGTCCTGCCGCGCCTTGGCAAATCGCGTGCCGTCTTCATTGGCTGCGTTGCCCTGACATTGGCGACGCTGCTACTGCCTCTGCTGACCTTAGCAGCAAGAGCGCTGGAACCGCATGGCTGGAACACCAATCCTCTCATACTGATCAGTGTTGCGCTGCTGATGGCCGTCGCGGGGGGCGCCCTCGCCTTGATTAATATCCCCGCGCAGACCGCCATGCAGGAGCAAACACCGGACTGGATCAAAGGGCGCGTCTTTGCCCTCCAGCTTATGCTGTATAATGCCTTTGCCATCCCGATCATCCTGTTTATCGGCGCCATTGCCGACCTCTTTGGACTTGATCACGTTCTGTACTTGCTGTCTATTTGTGAGCTGGCCTTCGGCGCCTGGAGCTTGTATTATGAATGGAAACATGCGAATCAGTTTCCTCGTGGGCTGCTCAAGACGAAAAAAGTGGGAGAAACAGAAGCCGAGACGGAAATAATACCGACAAAACCGTAATATAACAGTCGAGATAGCGCAAGGTAGGTTATGGACCCATCACAGACAGCACAAATTAAACCATATGCCCCCTGGTTGATCATTGCCGGGGTTTTTGCGCTTTTCATCCTGTTGCGCGTGACTCGCCGTGGATTGCGGGCGCGTGTCGACGAGGTTGGTTACCGGCTGATGGGTAACAAGGGCTTGTTCATCTGGTTCTGGATGAACGCGCCAGGGGTTATAGTGCACGAGCTTAGCCACGCCATCGTCTTGCTGCTCTTCTCGCCCTGGGGATTCCGCATTACCAGTGTCACACTGTTCCATGTTAAAAAAGTGGAGCAGCGAGGACGGAATAACCGCCAGGCACAACGGCAGGGACTACAACTCGGAGAAGTACAATATACACGGGTTGAAGGCCGCTTTATGAGCTATGTTGGCGATGGTTTAAGCGGCATCGCTCCGCTATTTGGCGGCATCGTCATGTTTTCTTTCCTCTACTGGGTGGCCACCGGGTATAATATCTGGGACATTCACCTGCAAGTTTTTCGCCCAGGCTGGCCGTGGTGGACGCTGATCTTCGCTCCCTACCTGATTTTAACTGTTACCTCCGAACTCTGGCCCAGTCGCCCGGACTGGAAAGGCGCGCGCCACTTCGTAATCGGGTTGATTATTCTTACTACACTGGCTATCATTGCGCTGTGGCTGACCAGGATACTCGTTTTTAATGAAGCTACGCTCCTCGCTACTTCGTCAATCGCGATGCATTTTGACTTTGTCCTGGCAGTGTTGCTGGGGATAGACATCGTTTTCTTTCTTGTAGCGGAGCTTTTGGCGCGCGCAATGAGAAGATGAGAAGGAGATTTTCCCATGGAGGCGTTTGAACTCGCCGCTCTTGATGCCGCTTGCAGTAAGAGAGATGACCACTATCTTGAATTTATCCGTAAGCCTGTCATCAGTGTCGGGCTGTACATGCTGGCAGCGGAGGCGGTTGATCGATTATGCGAGTAGAGCGCGAGGATCGGGCAGTTGGAGCAGGATCTGTCGTGTTCGTTGGCGCGAATGTCGAACACCGTTTTCACTCAATTACTGAGGATTTGACGGTGCTCGTTGTTTTCGCGCCCGCTGAATATACAAACGCGCCATCCCATGGATAAAGCGAACATATTGGGTAATTACCAATCGAATTTGTCGATGAGGAACGTGCGGCTGTAGTGCAGCAGTATCGGGCTGCCGTGAGGGCAGACGGCGGGCGCGGCAACAGCAGATAAGGCGGTTAAGAGCGCTCGCTGTTCATCCGTGCCCAGGACGCGGCCACGGCGCAGGGCAGAACGGCAGGCCAGACCAATCAGCAAATGATCTTCCCAGTCTGTACTATCTTCGGAGGCCAGTTCAGCGAGTTCGGGTAGGTTTCCCGCCAGTTGTTCCTGTCCGACGCCACTGGGCACCGAACGGATGAGGAAACTGCGTCCGCCAAAACGCTCGCACTCCAATCCCAGGTTGCGCAAGACGGGCAATCGCTGCTCAAATAGCTCTGCCTGAAAGCGCTTCAACTCAATGACGACAGGCTCCAGCAGGAGATGCGAGTCAGACTGGACAACCGCGAAGACCGCATTTTGCATATCGTTCGCATCAGGCTGGGCGACCACGGGAGTCGCCCCTACAACGGGCACATTTGGCGTATCGCTTGATACGCCGATATGCTTGCTGCGCAGATGTTCGTATATCACGCGTTCGTGTGCGCGGTGCTGGTCTATGAGATATAAGCTGCCATCGGGGGCTTCGGCGAGGATAACCGCCTGCTGTAGCTGCGCAAGCGGGCGCAGCGTTGCCAGTATTTCAGCCGCGCCAGGTGTATTGGATGTATAGTCCTCGGCAGACTCTGCTACACGCAATCCCCGGCGACGCGGACCTGGGAGACGGCGCTGGAAGACGAGTTCTGGCCCTGGGAAATGCGTCGAGGCTGGCAGGGCAGGACTGCGTTCTAACACTGCCTGCACCGCCTGTGTCAACGCGGCTGTTATCTCTGACTCCCGCATGAG
>WNGK01007701.1_pt1 | contig 11272 bp, 13 predicted proteins | sample 5400601 | NCBI WGS metagenome assembly WNGK01 (sample SAMN13153376, study PRJNA577476) | soil metagenome | isolation source: 60 cm soil or saprolite under Garry oak tree replicate 1 | place: USA:California | collected 2016-06-15
TCGATCGTCGACTGTTGCGGCCGATGTGAAGGTGGACACTTACATCGGATCCGATCCTAGCCGAAAGGTTCGGGGCCTCTGCAATCCCGACTCCGGAGTCCTCTTGATCGAAACGCTGAGTCAGCTTCGTTACGACCGCCGCGACAAGGATGTTCGCGGATGGTTCTACACGAGTGAGGCAAACGAGATTCAGTACTACTATCTCGCGCTCCTCAACTCTGCAGAGGAACTTAGCCCCTTCTTCGGCGAAGTCCGAAGACTAGTTGACCTCGGGCAGTCCACGAACTCCGTCGAAGAGCAACTGATAAAGGCGCTCCGAGTAGACCGCGACCTCCTACTGACATATGACCTCAGAGAAGCGCGGGAATGGTTCGAGAACGCACCGGAAGATGCGCTTCGGGGCTATGCGGGCGCAACGAATCCCACCTACGTGACCGTGAGTGTGCGTGTTGATCGGAACAAGTTCTGCGAAGAAGGCCCCGGACGTCTTCGAGGATCGATATTCGAGAAAGTTCGTCGAAGGGTTGGCGACTAGGGCAAGGTTGTCCCCCGGAAGCCGATCTCAACCAATTACTACGGAGGGTCACGAGAGGGATTCGGGGCGGGCACGGTCTAGACGTGGGTCAGACTTGTTGCGACGATCGCCGCGATCTCGGCATGAACCTGCACCGAAGATGCGGTGAATCCTGGCCCACGCGTCCCTTGTCAAGGGCGAGTTCATGCAATCCCTTATTAAGTTGGATCTCTCAATAAGCGATGGCGCCTACCGGAATTAGGAATAACCATGCCGCCCAAACGAGCGTTCATCAGCTTCGACTTCGACCATGACGAAGACCTTCGGAATCTGCTTTACGGTCAATCCAAGAATCCAGACTCGCCTTTCGAGATCAGAGATCGCTCCCTGAAAGAGCCTCTTACCGGTGATTGGAAGGAGAAGGTCCGCCGACGCATGGACAACATTGACCTGGTCATCGTCGTCTGCGGCGAGCGCACCCACACTGCGAATGGGGTCGCCGCCGAGCTGGCTATCGCCCGCGAGGCGGAGAAGCCGTACTTCCTCCTTTGGGGGCGCAAGGATAAGACCTGTACAAAGCCGACAACAGCGCTTGATTCGGACAAGATTTACCCGTGGACCTGGGACAATCTGAAAGCCCTGATTGGAGGAGCGAGGTAGGTTATGTCTGAACCGCCGGGTGAGGCGCTGATTCGGCAGTCGAATGACATGACCCATTATCCCCCATCGTTGCTGTTGAACTTAGAGCCAAAGAGGCGGCTTGGCTAACCCCCGCACTTGACATCCCACAGCCACTATATCCCCACTTCAAGCGGCGCCAGTCCGACTCCCCCGGGGGGTCCGTAGACGGGGGATGGTTTCCGCAGCGAACGGGGCATTTAAGCTATGCTGCCGATGGCCCCAGCATGAATTCGGCCCCCGACGTCGATAAGGAGCTTCTGGGCGTTCCTCCGGAAACCTATGGGAGCAGCTACGCGGCGCACCTTCTGGAACAGTATAGGCTTTATGTCGAAATGACCGATAGGACCAGTGAACGGCGGCAGTCCGCAAATACATTCCTCCTTACCGTGAACACGGTTCTCGTCGCTATTTTGGGTCTGGCGAGTGGACTCCCAGGCAGATCGACTGGCCTGATTTTCCTAGGGGCAACTGGCGTAGCCGGGATGGCTCTCGCATTCACCTGGTATCGCCTGATTGGTTCATATCGACAGCTCAATAGTGGTAAGTTCAGAATCGTCCACGCCCTGGAACGCCACTTGCCACTGCGTCCCTATGAGGCAGAGTGGACGACGCTAGGTCGCGGAGAGAATCCCCACCTGTACCGTCCCTTCACCTCAGTCGAGACGTGGATCCCGGCTCTGTTCTTCCTCCTATACTTGGCTATACTACTGCTCTCCATCCTCGCCGCTGCACCAGCGCTTAGCTCATGTTTCTGAAATGCGAATAGCACTGACTTTTCCCGAAATACGCGAGTCGATTCCCACTTGGTTGGTCTCTCGCACATCTCACCGGTTGGTTTTTATAACACTGCGGGAGAATCACCCCTCGGCACTAGGGTCGTGAGGGATGTCCTGAGGACCATTGCCAACAAGAACTCCAAATCGGAGTTTCTTTGCAGGCATGCAGTCGAGGAATTGACCGCTCTCTGCCCGCAAACACGGATCCCCGATTACTACAGGCTTGTTGTTGAGTATTTGCCCGGTGCCTCCCTCGCGGAGCTGAAGTCCTTGAAATTGTACTGCGACACGTTTCGGCAGCGGGAAATCTATCATGAGGAGTTGCTCAACGAAATCTTTCGCGAGTTTGAGACCGTCGTTCGACCTCGATGGCTTCTCCTAACCCTCGAGGTGAATATTCGTGGCGGCATCCGAACGATAGTTACCCGTGAATCCAGAACTGGTCCACCGGGTCGAGAGCCTAGACCCAAAGGACGTTTGCCGAATGACTGAACTCGCAGTTGAAATAGTGAGTTCCGACAGGCTTTCCCGAGTAGCTCAAATTGGAGTTGATCGTCCCCTGCGAACTCCAACTTATTTTCCCGCTGTTTCCGGAGCATCGATGTCAGCGCGGCCAATAGACTTGATCAAACTCGTTGTCGACACGAGGTATCCCAGAGTGCTAGTCTCCGCTTATGATCTCCACAAGTTTGAAGGAAAACAACGGACCTGGGCTGCTCGGGGTCTCAGTCGGTTCCGGTCTGCAGGAGGATTTGTCTTCCTCGATTGTGGTGTGTTTGAGAGTTACTGGTTACGAGATGATCGGTGGGATTTCCGCCATTACGAAAGGATAGTGCGCGCGTTCGAACGGGATTTCTACGCCTCATTCGATGGTGTTGGTCGACTTTCCACGACGCGCGCCCTGTCGATCGGGTTCGAGCCTCGCGCCGTAGGGAGGTCGATTGGGCTCGCAGAAGATAGTCTATGTGCATTGATCGCGCATGCGGCAACTCCCCAACGCCTTGTGAAAGCTGTGACTGCTCTAGCGAAACACGCGACCGCCGCTCGACAGAGCGTGACACGGCGCTCGTCTCTAATGGTTGCTGTGGCCGAGAGAGAGTGCGGCACGAACGTCGTGGAGCGAGCGGGCACAATAGCTGCCATTCGAGTTTCCCTTGAACGAATTGCAAAGCCCGCGTTGCTTCACATCCTCGGGTGTGGCTATCCTGCCTCGATGGCAGCCTATGCGAGCGCAGGGGCAGATACTTTCGACAGCCGGGACTGGTGCGAGGTTGCCATCGACTGGAGGACGTTCTCCACTGTTGACTTTTCACTTCTCGCTCCGACCGGTTGTCCCTGCAAGGTGTGCAGTAAGTTTCGGATCGATAACTTGCAAAAGGGCCTTCTGCATAACCTCCTCTTCTATCAGACGTTCGCTCTTCGGCTTCAGCGGATGGTTCAGGAAGGAACACTCGATGATTTCCTTCTCGAAGTCCTGGGTGAACGTACCAGTCGAAAACTCAAAGCGGCAACTGGCAAGGTCCATCACTCGGAGTAGGAGGAACAGAATGGCCAACAGTGGAGCTCCTTTTGTCGCGCCTGTCGAGATTGTGCCATTCCAGGTACTATCTGGCTGGGTATTCGACGGAGATCAAGCCCCCCCGGCAAGAGATTGGTGGCGTTACTCCGAATCCAGACTGTGGCGGGAGTTGTGTTTATGTATCTTGTCCAGCCGCACGAAGTTCGAAGTGGCGGTTGAAGTCCAAGCCCGCCTCGTCAGAACCGGCTTGCTGATTCGCCTAAGAAAACGACCGGAGCTTGTCTCATACATGGATGTCGAGAAGGTCCTGCGGCCAGGGAAATGGGGAGGATCGAGGGCGTTCGGCATTCCGTTCTGGAGGACACGGGCGCGTCAGCTGGTGCAGGCTGCGAGACTGCTCTATGGGGATGGAAAGGGCGGACTGAAGGGTTTCCTTTCCAGGTTTAGAGATCCCGATAGGATGCGCTCGGAATTGGTTGAGAGGGTGCCTGGTTTGGGGATGAAACAGGCTTCGCACTTCCTGCAAAACATCCAGTTCTCGCATGACTTCGCAATAATCGATAGTCACGTCGTCCGATTTCTTCGAGATGAATTGATGATCGACGAGGCGGAAGCCGACGGACTCCAAAGGGGGGCCTACTTGAGGCTTGAGTGGCAGATTCAACGCATTGCAGCCACGAACGGTCTCGACATGCGGATGCTAGACAAGGTGATTTGGAGCATGAGAGGGAGGTGAGTAGTGTGCAAGTGGTTGTGCTCTCATCAGGGGGTCTTGATTCTTCCCTCACCATGTTTCTGCTGAAAGGACAAGAAATTGAAGTATATCCACTGCACATCAACTACGGGCAGCTCGCTGAGGCGAAGGAGTGGACCTCAAGCAAGCGGGTGTGCCGCGCTTTGGGGATCCGTCCCCCCGAGCGCATTGATTTGTCAGGGCTCCGAATGTTTCCGAGTGGACTTGTGAACTCGAAGCTCGATATTCATGACGATGCCTTCCTTCCCACCCGAAATCTGATTTTCCTAGTTGTCGGCGCCGGATATGCATACTCCAAAGGCCTCGACGCTGTGGTGATTGGCTTGGTGGCGAATCCAATCTTCCCTGACCAAACTCCTGTGTTCGTTGCCCGCGCGGAGGACGCGATTTCAGAGGCACTTGGACGAAGAGTCAAGATCCTGGCGCCCCTCATTCAGCTCGACAAGAGAGAAGTCATCCTCCTCGCAGAGAAACACGGATTGGATGTTAGTCTCACATACTATTGTCATCGAGGGAGCGACCGACCCTGTGGCGTGTGCATTTCTTGTAAGGAAAGGATTGCAGCGGAGCGGTCAATCGAGCGCGGGCAAGTGGGTAACGAGGCAAAACAAAGCAGAGGCAGGGCATCAACCGTACTGGGGGACCCCAGATGAGTGGCGGATCTACATACTCCGGCGTTGCGAGGGGAGCGAGCGAGGTTGAGGGCATCTTTCGAAGCTCCGTCGAAGAGGTCAGGAGGGGAGAGCCCGGAGTCCTGCGGAACGTCTTCATCAGCTTCCACATCGATGATGAGCCGCAGGTGAATCTCCTCCGGAGCCAAGCGAAAGGTGAGGAATTTGGCATGGAGTTCCGCGATTATTCTGTCAAAGAGCCGTTCGATGAAAACTGGAAGAAGAATTGTGCAGACAGAATCAGCCAGACTTCCCTCACTATTTGCATGATCGGCCCCGAGACGGCAGATCGGCCCGCAGTCGTTTGGGAATTGGAAGAGAGCTATCGGCAAGGGAAGAAGGTCGTAGGGGTGCGAATATACAAGGACCGAGACGACCCAATTCCCGAGCCACTTCGACGGCACAATGCACATATCATTGAGTGGAAGCGCGACGAGATTAATCGCTACCTCGCCAGGTAAGCGAGCCTATTGTTCCTCGCCATACCTCTTAAGCCGTGGCCAATCAGCACCCTGTGCGTGACCCTTCACACCTGTTGTCTTCATGTGAGCAACCTGAGGCAGAGCGGCCCGAATGCGCTATCCACCGGATTGCTGTTCTAATCCGCTTGCGTCACGAGCCGAATGTTCCCAGCAGGTCAGGCATCCTGAGAAACTCGACAAGTCGGACGCCAGACATGGCCCTCGGCGATTTGTCCAGGTCGCTCTGCAGGCCAGCGGTCGTCGGCCCTTTAAAGACGAGCCAGGCTTCAAGCGCGTCCAGTTGTTTTGCAGCGTTGGCGGCCTGGCGGACTCCCTCCTGAATACGCATTCCCGCCATACGACTGCGGGAATCGAGCATCTTGACTTCGATTGCAACGGTCCGACCTCCCTTCCTGATCAAGAAATCACACTCGCTACCCCGGATCGGGATAGAATATCGCCATTCCACCCCCGCCTGCTCGAAGAGCCAACCGAGCGCGATCGTCAGGAAACCATCAGGGAAAGTGATTAATTCGTACAGGAAGTCGTCGATTCCATAGAGGATTGCTGCCTCCATGGATTCCCGGCACCTCGGACACTCTGGGCGAAGTGCATCCGTCGGCAACTTGGAGAAACTAAACAGCACGTAGGGCAACCCATCATATTCGCATTTGCGACATGCCATAACACTTCCGTAACTAACGAGAAGATCGTGCTTTGCCAGCTGCTGGAGGGCGTCGCGGTACGCGGTGTACGAACTGCCGAGGAGTTGCAAATAGGATGGGAGCTTGTCTCTGATGAGTCCTTGCACGCCCCCAAGGCGGTCTAGCTTCTCTCCAAAGAAACGCAAAAGGAACAGTGGATCCCGTCTGAACGGTTCTGTTAAATGCCGCGCAATGCGTTTCAAGAATTTGTCGACATCTTTGTCCTCCGGAGTTATCTTCAGAGGAGCGGACTCCTGCAGTCGCTGGAAGAAGTCGGTGCTTTCGAGAAAGCTCAGATTCACCTCCGACAAATCCCGTGTTTCACGGAGGAGCATGTTCCAGTCGTAGTCGGGCGCTATAACACAGTTCACGAGCGCAGGATTGTGCCGGATTGTCAGAATTATTCCGTGGGCGATGGTCCGCTGCATCTCCTTGTCGCTGAAGAAACCGAACGGATCTTCTTCATCCTCGTCCGCCTCATCACCTTCAGACTGCGTTTCGACTGGAGCTTCAGAAACATCAGAGGGCGCGGAAGGTTGTTCGTAGCTGACAGGTTCAGCAAACGGGAAATATGGAAGTTGAACGTCAAAGAACGAAGGAATCGGCGTGCTCAGGATCGCAGATGCCCTGGGAAGAAGGCGTTCGTGAGGGAGACCCAAAAGCTCCTGGACGGACGAACCTTCCTTCCAGAACTCACGGAGTAGCGAGTCGTACCGTTGGTCCGAACGGACTCGGTCGACCAGCTCTCCGAGTCTATGGTGTGGCGGCGACTCGGCCGGCCAAATCATTTTCCTCGAGTTTGAAAAGACTCGAGAGGCTTAAAGATGTCCGAGGGGTCAGCGATTGCGCCGACGCACCTAGCTTTTGGATTCACATGCTGCGTGGAGCCGTTGAGGAGGCGAGCGAGAGGGCGTTGCTCTAATCGTCTTGGCGTCAATGATGGCTCGAATAGGCATCAAAAGCATTGAGAGCGTTCTCCCAAAGGGATCCAATGATCCCATTCATCAGCCGGATTGATGACCGAGCCATAACGCGCAAGGGTCCCTCGGACGGCGGGTAGCTTATACCTCGGCATCAACGTGGTTCTGGAATCGCTCCCCGCTGCGAAACAGGGACTAGAGCCCGACCTAGGTCGGATTCTTGATGTGTACGCAACGAGATGTCTCCTGACGGAGGAACGAACGGATGAGTGAGTCTGAGGGGTTATCTGTCAAAGTAGGCCCTGTCTCAATAAAGTACGGTATTCCTGGGGTGTTGTTGACAACCGGGATCGCCTTGTTGGCTCTTTCGGCTTCAAGGCCCGACTTGTTCTCAGCGGGAGTCGCGTTCCTGTTGCTCGGGATATTGAGCTTCATTGCAAAGGAAGCGGCAGGACTCGCTCTCGATATTGCCGACGATTACCAGAAGGAGGGGAGCTGGGAACCGCGGCATTCTCTGGCTTCTCTGTATATCTTCGTCCTCGTGGTGCTGGCGGTAATCGTGTTTTGGCTATTGCGACCATTTCTTCCGGGATGAAAAGGAAAGGCCCGTATTTGCGGAACGGGCATGAGGGACGGGCGGCGAAGGCGCGAAACACGGTTCGGACGAGTTTGTGCCCCGACTTGGCGGATCGAAAATAACCTATCCATCCGGGACACTTCACAGCTATAGTCGCCGTTGCAGCCTGACACTCGCGTTAAGGGACCTCATCTGCTTCAGCGTGTCGCGTTCCACGTACTGTTTCCCTGACACGTATCTCTCGACATCCGGTTCCCCGCGGCCTGGTTCAATGTATCGAGGTAGCGTTGTCGCCTCGAGAGAGTGCTGTTCAGCGTTGTACAGACGCGTGAGATTTCGGTTTCCGAGGCACTCTTGGAGCGAGAAACCGGTGCTCTCGGGGGAAATGGTGGCGAGGCCAGCTTTCGATTTGATAAGGTGATCTCCATAGTCTCCCCTGTAGAACAGACGCTGGGGGACGGGGCGCTCCTCCTGCGGCTCCTTCACGATAACCTTGGGTCGATGGAGGTCACCGAAACTGTCGGCGCCAAAGCCGAAGGAGAGGATGCTGTGATTTGGCGAGACGGGACTGACCCTTTTCGGTCTGCCCGGGCTGACGTTGATCCCGTGGATATAGGTCTCGTTCAGCACCTTCCGCTTTGCGAGGGCATAGAGCACCTGTTCGAGGCTCTGCCGGGCGGTGCTTGGCTTGGATGACGCGAAGTCTAGACACAGGGCGTTTACGCCTTGCTCATGGTAGAAATCGACCAGCTCTTCAATCCGGAGGAACGGCGTCTTCATGGGGATCACCCCCATGACGGGCTTCTTGTTGAACGTCTCAACCAATCCCATGGTCTCCCTGAGGAATTTCAGGTACCGCTCGAAGCCTGCGCCGGCGTCGAGAGCATCGGTGATCCGCGAGACGAGGGGGAGCACGAGGACGTCGGAGTAGGAGTGCTCGGTCCGGATGAGAAACTCGAGTTGCTTCTTAGACGGGTAGGAAGTCTCGTAGAATTCCTGGAGGAGGATGAGAGGCTTGTCACGAGACGCTCTTCTGATCGAGTTGAGGTCATAGGAGAAGTCCTCCTCCCTCGCCTTCGAGGCCATCCGATCGTTGACCGTACTGGCGCCTGAGCGGGCATAATATTCGAACAAATGGGCCCCTGCCGGTGTGATATCTCCGTACCTCGAGGCGAGTCGGGCGTCGAGTGCTCGGGCAGGGGTATCGAACGACTGGGTGCTGCTTAGTCGCACTTCGAGCGATCGATACAGGAGCTCGTCATCCTGGGCTTTCAGCCTGACATTAAGTGCGCGGCTCATGCGAGCTTAGCTCCGATCTTTCCTGACCGAATCATTCCGTTTCACCTTAAAAGGCTCGCATCGGCCCGGAACCCTGAGGCCTTCAAGCTACGTTTGAGTCGCGCCAAATCCTCCGTCCAATCAGCCCGGAGTCCTGAAGCGTCCGGAGCACGCCGAGGGTGCCTTTCACATGAAGCCCAAGGTCCGCTGCAACCCGACGCGCGGGTTTCTCGTCGATGATGCACACGGCTTCCTCTCCCTTTGAGAGGTATTCGACTGCGTGGAGAATGACCTCGGACTCGCCTTCACCCAACGATGGATGCGAGTTCATGAAGGTCGCGAGCATATCAGGGGCTACGGGTGGAAGCAACGAGACAGAGCCGCTTGCTACGCTCTTGGCGAGGATCGTCCTGGAGGGCTCCCTGACAATGTCGTGCCGGGAGACCGCAATGGGAACCACCAGGTCGTATCCCACCCGTTGCAGGAGGAACAGAATTTCGGGTTCGCGCATCTCCGCGAAGAAGGCGATTATGGGCGAAGCGTCCAGGATCGCCTTCACGGGATCACTCAATCAGCGTAGCGTGCGATGCCCCGTTTCCCTAGAATGGAGGTGAACTTCGGAACGTCCACCCCTGCGATCTGAGCGCCTTTCTCCAATCCTACTTTCCCCTTCTCGAATAGGCGAACCGCCAGCTCCTCCCTCTTTGGCAGAAGCCCCCGCAGTTCTTCGGACTCGGAAATCATGTCGGGATAGAGGAAGTAGATGAAGGCGAGGAGCTCGTCCTTCGAGAGGTCGTTCAGCAGTCGTTTCACTTCGTCGATGGCTTTCAGCGCGCCCGGCTGCACCTCGCGGGACGCCACCTTGGCGCACACATCCCCGCTCTTGGTGAGGATGTACGAAGAACCTTCGTGGTGGAGCAAGTCGACAGAGACGAGCTGATCGACATCCCATTCCAGGGCCTCACTCATGGGCCCTTTCAATGAGGCCTCATAGCTGAGTTCGAATTCCAGCTCAGGTATCGCCCGGGACAGTAGAAACATCTCTTTTTGAAGCCAGAGCTTGCCTCGAATTGGGTCGCCTCCTCCAGCTTGCGCTAACAGGAGAGAATAGGTCTGTACAGAGGTGAGCTTGTCTGCGATTTCTTCCGGTCTCATGATACCACATTCTATGAGTGGGAGGATGCACTTGAAGCCTTTGGAGGGTCCTGCGAATTGGGCCGTAACACGGATATCTCCCGCTTCCGATCGAACCGTTTTCCTGTGGCGTTATAGAGCTATGTCACGCCACCGTGCGGACTGCCTCCGCCTAGTGCGGGGACCAACGTCCGCGAACCTTCCCGTGGATGGCTTTTTCTACACCTCCAGTCAATATTCGGCGTCCTAACTCTCGAGAGGTGGAATGGACCTTCTGCTACTGATCTCGGCCATTGCTGCTGTTGCACTGGGTACCGCGGCCGTCCTCTGGTACCGGAAACGACGGGTGCAGGAAGCCGGCATCAAACTTGACCAGGCGGTCGCCGATCTTCGCATCATCGAGCAATCTCTCCGGTCCTTCGTCCAGACCGAGGCGTACATCGCCGAGCGGCTCCGACGGCCCTTAGACGGCAAGGCTTCCGAACTAGCAGAAAAAATTCTACCATTGATCGCCAAAGTCATTCGGCACAGCCGAAATGCATCGATACGAAAACGGCTCGAGGCCGCTTCCCGAAAGGCGATCGAGTTGCGAGAGACTCTCAAGCAGCACAACCACCGGTACGTGCAACGAATGATCGCCGAACACTCGAAGTTGCTCGTCGAAGAGCTCAGGGCCGATGAGGCGCAACGGATGGCGATCGTTCGAGACGACGAGCGAAATCTCGTCATCGCGGGGGCGGGGTCCGGAAAGACCCGCACGATTATCGGACGCGTTCGTTTCCTGCTGGAACGCCATGTCAGGCCAGCAGCCATCTTGGCGGTTACATTTACGAACAAGGCCACGGAGGAAATGGCTGATCGACTCAAGCAAATGGGCGTACCTATCGCCGACCGCGCAAACGAGGGCGTCACCGTCTCAACCCTTCATGCCCTTGGCAAACGAGCGGTGCAGGCCACCCTTTCAAGCCCGATCAGCGTGGCGGACGACCGGTGGACTAACTCCCTCATAGCGGCTGCACTCCATGACGCTCGCTCGTCACAGGACCCGCAACTCGCCCGGCTATACCTGAACTCGATCCTGCACTTCCACCGGCACGAGGACGAGCGCGCCCCCGCCCTCGGCGGGGATCAGACTTATCGCACGCTTCGTGGGGAGCACGTCCGGTCCGTGGGCGAACGGATCATCGCGGACTTCCTGTTCGTTAACCATGTCCCTTACAAGTACGAAGCGAAAGCGGCCTGGGCCCAGGCGGGTGTCCAAAGAAGTGCGTACCATCCTGACT
>WNGK01008790.1_pt1 | contig 11272 bp, 8 predicted proteins | sample 5400601 | NCBI WGS metagenome assembly WNGK01 (sample SAMN13153376, study PRJNA577476) | soil metagenome | isolation source: 60 cm soil or saprolite under Garry oak tree replicate 1 | place: USA:California | collected 2016-06-15
AAGGATCTGCGGTTGTTCTTGCATTTGTTTTTGGTAACTTCCGCATCGGCGGTCACTCGCCCGCCTCACACCACCCCCGCGCGCTGTCATCCTGAGCGCAGCGAAGGATCTGCGGTTGTTCTTCGTCACTTCCGCATCCGCGGTGATACGACCGCGACAGATCACATAGACGAACGTTGATCATTCGGCGCATCGTTCAGATGCGCCAGTACACCCTTTTAAACGCTTCTCCAGTATTCGGTGCCAAACCCGTTCTTGATCTTTGGCGAGCTACAACCCGACGAAAGGTCACTTCTTCTGGACACACGCACCACCCCGCAAAATTCCTCCCAAACAGCGGTGTCGTCAGTTACATAGAATATTGGCTCCATCTTTCTATGTTCGATGATGTCAGTTACGCCGTTCACTGTGATTACTTCGTAGGCCGGATAACCAGGAGGGAATCCTGGCGGAGGATGTTTCAAATGGAAAGGCCCGCCGTCTTTCTCCTTGCCATACACCTTTGTCAGTGTTGGCTTTTTGGCGTCTTGTGATATGAATTTCACATCCCTTCCCCATGGACTAATGTAGTAGCTCATCGTAAGCAAGATGTCTGCGCGTGTATGTCCCGGTGGAAGAGTGATCCATTTTGGTAGCCTTGACTCCGTAGCTAATTCAAAGGTTGACTCAGGAAAGTATTCACATCCAACTATCGCAGAACCTGAAATAGTTAATGCGACGAAAAGGAGCACACATCTATCGATGCGCCCAATCATTTTGATCAGTTGACTCCTCTCCACCGGTGTACGTTCATCGCCAACACCCACCGTCTCAGTCTGCTGCGCGTTCTCTGGGCTTGATGAGGATTCTAACGCGAAATCCCTTATTCAACGGCACGAGCTCGGTTCGAAAAGGTTCGTGGAGAACTCGGAAGCTTCACGGGAACCACCTCGCCGGATTCCATAGAGCACATTGTGCTCGTCGCGGCCTTGTCACCGCCAGTCGTGATCGTTGACACACGCCCCATGGCGCAACCCGGCACATACTCTCAATCAGGTTCCAGGAACCAAGGGGAGGCGTGTCTCCGAACAGCGCCGACAACCCAAAGGGAATTGCACCGGAAATGGTGCTGCAGGGGGAGGGGGTGGGGGGTGGGTAGACGCGGGTGCCCCACCCACGCGACGTCTTTGTTTTTGTCGCTTGGGTGGGATCAGCATTTACCCGGGCGAGCCAATGACCTCTCTGCACACTCCGGGTGCTATTTTGTTCTTGCCTCGAATTTATCCCGGAGCCCATCATGAATCTCCGCCTTCCAGCCGTCTTGCTCGCCCTGTCTTCTGCGTCTCTCCTCGCGCAGGCGCCTGCACCAGCCCCGCAGCCCGATCCCACCCCCGAGCAAATCCAGGCCGCCGCCGCAATGCCTTTCCGCAACCCCGCTCTCCCCATCGACCAGCGCGTCGACGACCTCGTCTCCCGCCTCACCCTCGAAGAAAAAGTCTCCCAGACCATCGACCGCGCCGCTGCCATTCCGCGCCTCGACATCCCCGCCTATAACTGGTGGAACGAAGGCCTCCACGGCATCGCCCGCTCCGGCTTCGCCACCATGTTCCCGCAGGCCATCGGCAACGCCGCCACGTGGGACGCTCCTCTCGTCGAGCAGATTGGCGCCGTCGTCTCCACCGAGGCCCGCGCCAAGTCGAACGACGCCCTCCGCCACAACAGCCACGATCGCTACTACGGCCTCACCATCTGGTCGCCCAACATCAACATCTTTCGCGATCCACGCTGGGGCCGCGGTCAGGAGACCTACGGCGAAGATCCCTTCCTCACCGCCACGCTCGGCACCGCCTTCGTCCGCGGCATCCAGGGCGACGATCCGCACTACTTCCGCGTCATCGCCACGCCCAAGCACTACGCCGTGCACAGCGGCCCCGAGTCCACGCGCCACGAGGCCGACGTCGAACCCACCGAGCACGATCTCTGGGACACTTACCTGCCTGCCTTCCGCGCCACCGTCACCGAGGGCCACGCCGACTCCATCATGTGCGCCTACAACCGCATCGACAAAGCCCCCGCCTGCGGCAGCCAGATGCTTCTCGGCGACATCCTCCGGAACGACTGGCACTTTCAGGGCTACGTCACATCCGACTGCGATGCCGTCGACGACTTCTCGCAACCACACGGCCACCACTACGCCCCCGACAACGACCACGCCTCCGCTCTCGGAGTCATTGCCGGCACCGACCTCGACTGCGGCACGGCCTACAAATCCCTAACGGCCGCCGTGCAGCACAACCTGCTCACCACAGCGCAGCTTGACGTGACCGTGAAGCGCCTCTTCACCGCGCGCATGCGCCTCGGGATGTTCGATCCGCCCGCGCAGGTTCCCTTTTCATCGATTCCCTTCAGCACCGTCAACTCGCCGGAGAACGCCGAACTCGCCCTCCGCGCCGCGCGCGAATCCATGGTCCTGCTCAAGAATGATGTGCTCAACAACGACGCCCACATCCTTCCACTCAAACCGCAACAGACCATCGCCGTCGTGGGCCCGCTCGCCGCATCACTGATGAACCTCGAAGGAAACTACAACGCCATCCCGCTCCATCCCACTCTTCCCATCGATGGCATTGTGCATGAGTTCGGTGCCGATCACGTGCTCTACGCGCAGGGCTCGCCTTATGTCGCCGACGGTGAAGTCCCCGTCCCGCGCACGATGCTCCATCCATCTGCAGACTCCAGCGAACAAGGCCTGAAAGCCGAGTACTTCGCGCGGCCCAGCCTCGACGGCTCGCCTGAGATGACCCGCACCGACAAGGAGATCGACTTCGACTGGTCCAGCGCCAACCCCGTCCCCACTCTCTCCGCCGACACAACAAACCAGTCCTTCGCCGTGCGCTGGACCGGCTACCTCGCCGCGCCGTCTGCTGACACCTGGAGCTTCCAGTTCCGCCTGCCCTTCTGCATGCCCTGCGGAGGCAAGGTTCAGTTCGCAATCTATCTCGACGACAAAAAACTCGAGCCCCTGCCACCGCCCGCGCCCACAGGCAACACCAAGCTCCCGCCCAGCGGCCGCAACTTCGGCGGCCTCCAGCGCTTCACCATTCCCTTCGCTGACACCAAGCCCCACGCCCTGCGCATCGAGTACATCCAGAGCGGCCGCATTCCCAGCAGCATTCTCGCCTTCGAGTGGACACCGCGCCCTCAGCAGTTATTGGACGAAGCTGTAGCTGCAGCCAGCAAAGCCGACGTGGTCGTCGCATTCGTCGGCCTCAACCCGCGCCTTGAGGGCGAAGAGATGCGCGTCAACGCCAAGGGCTTCTCGGGCGGCGACCGCACCTCGCTCGATCTTCCTGATGTGCAGCAGCAGCTTCTCGAGTCCGTCGCCAAAACCGGCAAGCCAGTCATCGTAGTCCTGCTCAACGGCAGCGCCCTCGCCGTCAACTGGGCTGCCGGGAACGCGCGCGCCATCCTCGAAGCCTGGTATCCCGGTCAGTCGGGCGGCCAGGCGATTGCGGAAACCCTCAGCGGCAAAAACAATCCCGCCGGCCGCCTCCCCGTCACCTTCTACACCGGCGTCGATCAGCTTCCCGCATTCGACGACTACTCCATGGCCAACCGCACCTATCGCTACTTCAAGGGCAAGCCGCTCTTCGCATTCGGCGACGGCCTCAGCTACACCACCTTCGCCTACCAGAACCTCAAGCTCTCCACTGCAACCCTCCACGCCGGCGACACCTTCACCGTCGAAGCCGACGTCACCAACTCCGGCTCCTCCGCCGGCGACGAAGTAGCCGAGCTCTACCTCACGCCGCCCCACACCGACGTCTCCCCCACCCTCGCGCTAGCCGCCTTCGAGCGCATCCACATCGACGCCGGCGAGACGAAGCACCTCGTCTTCCACTTAGACCCGCGCACTCTCTCCCAAGTCGACGACAAAGGCAACCGCGCCGTCACCGCCGGTGCTTATCGAGTCTCACTAGGCAGCAGCCAGCCCACCGGCGACGCCGCGCAATCCGTAGTCACCCAGCAGTTCACCATTGAAGGCACGCTACCGCTGCCCAGGTGACTTCAGCTTCCATCTCCAGGGCTCGCTGCCCAGGGTGATATTTCGTATAGCCGCGAGCGCCATCAGGCAGCAAACTTTGCGCTGTTTTCCTTCATCGTAGAGAGCATGAACGGCTCTCTGGCGTTACGTCTCAGATGCTGGTCCCTCACCGCTGCCCTGGTCTGCGCTTTGCAGCCCGGTGTGCCGGAGGAACCCATCCCTGTGCGCCACGTGGAGGGAACGATGCACGGCTTTCTCGCGCTGCGCACGAGAGAGGGCCGCGTGCTGGCAGTCGGCGATCTCGTCCAGGTCGTCCGTGGAGACGTGGTCACCTCCCGGTTACTCTTCCGTTTCAAAGATGGCTCTGTCGATGACGAAACGACCGTCTTCTCTCAACGCGCGCACTTCCAGCTCATCACCGATCACCATATACAAAAGGGTCCTTCCTTCCCACAACCGATGGATCTTTCGATCGATGTGCGCAGCGGTCAGGTCACAGTTCGCTCCACAGGAAAGGATGGTAAGGAGGAGGTCAAGAACGAACACATGGATCTGCCCTCGGACCTTGTGAATGGCTTGATTCTTTCGATAGCAAAAAACATCCGGCCTGATGCGCCGGAGACTAAAGCCTCCATGCTCGTGGCTACTCCGAAACCGCGGCTCATCAAGCTTGCGATCTCTCCGGCTGGCGAAGTGCCATTCTCGCTGGTCGGCTCCTCTCGTAAGGCGATGCACTATCAGGTCAAGATTGAGTTGGGAGGGATCGCGGGGATGGTGGCGCCACTCATTGGTAAGCAGCCACCGAATATTCAGATCTGGATCATTGGCGGGGAGGCTCCAGCCTTCGTCAGGGAAGAAGGACCGCTCTATGAAGGTGGTCCCATCTGGACCATTCAACTCACCAGCCCCGTCTGGCCTGATTTGCCCCACTCGGGATTTTAGAATTGCCTCAAACCTTGCCACCGTCAATTAAACGGGTGTCTCTTTTTCTCGCAGCCTCGCCGCCAAACGAGTCCCCCGCGAAGCTGAGCAGCATTCACTACCCAGCAATAACTGGTCAGAAGCGAAAAATGACTCCATTGACAGGGATGTCGACCTCATCGAGCATGCTGTTGAGGGTAACCTCGACCTTTGAACTCTTCGGCCTGCGGATAAACACATAGCCCGTGGCTCTCGATCCCTGTTTCAAGATTGTGTGCTTGAGAAAGACGGGCGGATGCGCCGGGTCGATTTGCGGCACGTTCGAAGAGTCTCCACCCATGCTCCTTAACTGCAGCAGGCGAGCCTCTTCTTCCGATCTTGTGCCGGCATGGGGGTCCATTCCCCGCATCGCCTCAGGGTGGGTGGGCGGCGGCATGGCGCTGGCGCTGTCCCCCAAAGATCCCGATCCAGGCCCACCGGGGCCCCCGGCAGCAGGGCCCGGTTGACCCAGCCCTGCGGCGTGCATGCTGACCTGGGTATCCAGATCGCGGCCTTTGTCAAACCACCGGAAGCGGGTGTGGTCGGGATCGGAGTAAACAGCGGAGAAATCCTTGGGATTGATCTGAACTTCGCCGGCTCCGACCTGGGCCACCGTGACGAACACCGAGAACTCACCGTTTCCCCAGTTCTGGGGCATTGTCACCGCCACCGTCGTGCCGTTATACGTGGTCTCCAGCAGTGGCTTGCCATTTGCGACAACCACCTTACAGTGGTCGCTATCGGCCCGGCTGAACGTTACGACCTTGGGGCTGTTGGGGCTCTGCGCAAGCGCAGCGGCGGATAGCAAAAGAGAAATACCAAACGTTTTCATACGCGTCCACCTCTGGAACCTGTTCGACTCCCTGGTCTTCCTCATCACAAGCCACGATTTCTTATGATGATTCGTATCGACCGTTAATTCTAGTGCCGAATCGCCGCGAATGCTCCGAGTGACTTGCGCTGCGCGCCGATTCTATCCGACCTGCCTCATTTTCCCCTTCCCCGAGACCCCTGCGGAAAACTTGTCAATAGGTAAAATCGAAAATAGTTTGTAACCTCCTTTATAATCAGCGCAAAAAACCTTGCCCGAATTAGTGATTAATTATTCGAATCTGCCATACTTGAATCAGTAGCAAGAAAAGCGCCCGCCTCTTTTGGCGGGCGTCGTGTTTTCAGCGGGCAAGAAACAAGTCGAATCGGCAGTAGTACCCCCCCCCTTCTCCTTTTCTTCGATTTACGGCACGTAAACTACTGAATATAAATGGGAAGATGGAACGAATTTGCCGATTTTGGTTCGCGTTTTATAGGGGTTTGTCGGATTTTTCGCCCAAACAGAGAATCCCGCACTGCCCGGTCGGCAATGCGGGATTTGTTGGGGAGGGCCGGACTGCTATGGGATGCTTCGGGTTGCGCCGCTACTTCAGGTTGACGGTGGCCTTCAGCGGCAGCTTGTCGCTGGAGCCGCCTACCAAGAAGGTGTACTGGCCGGGGACTAGCGTCCAGTCGTTCTTCTCTTCGTCCCAGATGGAGAGGTACTTGCGATCGATGTCGACTGAAACGGACTGCTTCGACTTGGGATCGAGCTTCACCTTGGCAAAACCAACCAGGCGCTTGGGAGGCTCCTGCGCACTGGCCGGCAGCGCCGCGTAGATCTCAGCGATCTCCGCCCCGGCGCGGGCACCGGTGTTTGCCAGCGTGAAGGTGACCTTGACCGTGTCGCCGGGCGTCACGTTGAGCGCCGAGTAGCCGAAGGTGGTGTAAGAGAGCCCGAAGCCAAAGGGGAACAGGACCGGCTTGTGCTCAGCCTCGTACCACTTGTAGCCAACCTTGAGGCCTTCGTCGTAATCGACTGGGAAGGCGGGCAGGCCCGCGGCCCACTTCTCCGGAGACATGGGCCCGTCGAACTTGATCTTGGGCGGCTGGGCCACCGTTGTGCGCGGCAGGTCGGCTTCGGTCTTGGGGAAGGTGTTGGGAAGTTTGCCGCTGGGGTTCACCGAGCCGAACAGAATATTGCCCAGCGCGTCGGCCCCGTCGCTGCCGCTGAACCAGGCTTCGAGAATGGCGGCCGGAGCGTCGACCCAGGGCATGGTGATCGGGCCGCCGGACTCGAGCACCACGATGGTGTGCGGGTTGGCGGCGGCTACTGCGGCGATGACCGCGTTCTGGTCCACTTCCGTGTCGCCGCTCTTGTCGCCGCTCTTGTAGTTGGGGAGGGCGAGCGAGGGCAGGTCCATGCCTTCGCTCTCCCATTGGTAGCCGAAGACGACAACCGCGTCGGCGCCCTTGGCCGCAGCGGCTGCGGCTGCCGGATCGGTGCCGGGATCGAACTTGACCGTGGCGCGCGGCGCGCGAGCCTGGATGGCCTTCAGGGGCGATGTCGGGAACCAGATCTGCTGCTGCCAGTGGGTGGCGCCCTTGCCGGGAGGCATGATGGCGCTGCCGCCGATGGGATCGACTTGCGCCGAGCCGCCGCCGGAGATCATGCCCACATCGGAGTGCGCGCCGATGACCGCAATGGTCCGGACCTTTGCGGAGTCGAGCGGCAGGACGGCGTGCTCGTTCTTGAGCAGCACGATGCCGCCCTCTTCGATCTTGCGTGCGGTTTCGAAGCCGGCGAAGGGATCGATGACGCTGCGCTCGCGCGGATGATCGATGACACCCGCGGCGAACATCGAGCGCAGGATGCGGTGCACGTGCTCATCAAGTTCCGCCTGCGGAATCTTGCCCGCGTCGACTGCGGCCTTGTACTTGTCGTCGAAGAAGAAGCGGCCCGGCTGCTCGTTGTCGAGGCCGGCGGCGGAGGCCTTCTCAGTCGAATGGGTGCCGCCCCAGTCGGAAAGCACGAAGCCGGGAAACTTCCAGTCCTTCTTGAGCACGTCGTTCAGGAGCCACTGATTCTCGCAGGCGTAGTCGCCATTGACGCGGTTGTAAGAGCACATGACTGCGGCGGGTTTTCCCTTGAGGACGCCGATTTCGAAGGCGAGCAGGTCTGTTTCGTGGGCAGCGCGCTTGTCAATGGTGATGTTGACGGAGTTGCGCCCGCTCTCCTGGTCGTTGAATGCGTAGTGCTTGATGTCGCCGATGATGTTCTGGGACTGCGTGCCCTCAATAAGGCGCGCGACTAAAGTGCCGGCGAGGATGGGGTCTTCGCCCAGGTATTCGAAGGTGCGGCCGTTGCGCGGTTCGCGGGTGATGTCGACGCCACCGCCGAGGGTCATGTTGTAGCCCTGGGCGCGGAGCTCGCGGCCGATGAGGGCGCCGTACTCGTAGGCCGCATCGGTGTCCCAGCTTGCGGCGGCGGCCACATTGGAGGGCAGCGCGGTGGCGTAGCGGCCATTGACCTGGCTGGAGCGCACGCCGTAGGCCGCGTCGCTCATGTCGATGCCGGGGATGCCGAGACGGGGGACGCCGACCACGTAACCAACGCCGCGATTCGAGGGTGCGTTCTCCAGGGTGACGGGCTCATCGGTGGGCATGCCCACGCCGTGCAGCAGCGCGACTTTCTCGTCGAGCGTGAGCTCTTTGAGGACGAGGTCGGCGCGTTCATCAGGCGCGAGGCTGGTGTTCATCCACGGGCCGGTGGGAGGGGGCGTGGGGTGGGGGCGTTGAGCGGAGGCGACCGCGACAGTAGCGAGCGCAATGGCGAGCATTCCAAGTGGTGCAAGGCGGAACAGTTTCATGCTGAACTCCTAATGGTAAAACGTTTATCTGGCCGCACCAATACTAACAAGGAGGCGCGGTGGACGGGCAACAGGAATCGGTTGGGGTTTACAAAAGTTAAGGTTCGGGGTCGGGGTTTTAGGATGGGAAGGGAAGTGAGATTGCGTGGGTGACTGTTTCTAGTTTGTGGCGGATGAACGTCTGTGGTTTCCCGCCCTTGCGACAGAAACAAGTCGCAAAGACGGGGCACGGAAGATTTGCGGCTGACGTAGGAGAACAACGGCAAAAGCAACCGCAGATCCTTCGGCTTCCCCTTCACTACGTTCAGGGTTCGCTCAGGATGACAGCTTTGTGGGAGGTGAGCGAGTGCAGAAGCAAGAGCAAGAACAACTGCAGATCCTTCGGCTCCGCTGCGCTTTGCTCAGGATGACAGCTTTGTGGGAATGACAGCTCTGCGGGTGTGACAGGATTGTTGTTGGTGATGAGGGATAGAGGAGAGAGATGGCTGCACTGATTGACGCGATCGATGTCAAGCGCAAGATGTACTTCGAATTTGAGAATGCCCCTTACTACTGCCTGGATGTGGAGGTGTCGACGCCGACGGCGCGGGGCGGGCAGACGCTGGTGCGGCTGAAGATGCGCAACCTGCTCACGCGGGCCGTGTTCGACAAGACGTTCAAGGCGAGCGACAAGTTCAAGGAGCCGGATCTGGAGACGGTGGAGTCCTCGTACCTCTACAGCGATGGAGACGGATCGTACTTCCTGGACCAGACTACGTTCGAGACGCTGTCGCTCTCACCGGACAAGCTGGGCGACGCGCTGGATTTTTTGCTCGAGGGCATGATCATTCAGCTCGACAAATACAACGGCAACCCGATTGCGATACAGCTGCCGGCGCAGGTGGAACTGAAGGTGGAGTACACGGAGCCGGCGGTGCGCGGCGACACGTCGAGCGGCAGTGTGACCAAGCCGGCGAAGCTCGAGACCGGCCTCGAGATCAAGGTGCCATTCTTCATCAAGACGGGCGAGGCGGTGAAGGTGAACACGGAGACGCGGGAGTTTGCGGGGCGCGCTTGAGTGGCAGCGAGAGAGGGCTGTCGGGAAAGCGAGCGCCTATTGGGGTTTGACAGCTTGCTTGTCAGCCTGCTTCGCGTCTTCTGCTTTTTGCGCCCAATACGCGCGCTGCTTCGCTTCGAGTTCGGCGATGCGCGTCTCAAGCCGTGTAATGGAGTCGCGGTCGTAGGCCAGGATTTCAGCAGCTTGGCTGTTGCCGGTGAGCTTGTCAATGCGCTGCTGGTGCGCGGCGATCACACCGCGAAGAAGCGTGATGGAATCCCAGTCGTCTTTCTCGAACTGGGCCTCGCGTTTTCGAGCCGCTTCCAGTTGGGAGTGAAGCTGCTGGCGGCCAAGTTCATAGGCGTCGGGCGTGGTGACCACGGGCTCCGCCAGCGCGCGCCAGACGTTGTAACTGATGGTGGCTGCGATTAGTGCGAGTGCACCGAAAACGATGACGAGGATCTTCATCTCAGTTCGATTTTAAGCGTTCCAGGGATTCAGAACGGCAACGCCGGTCGGCTCAAAGTCAGCGACGTTGCGGGATACGACTGTCATTCCGTGAACCAGTGCTGTTGCGGCAATCAGAGAGTCTCTAAATGGCCGGCGATCTGGGACGTTAATCGCCGCGCACCGCAGGGTGATTTCGACATCGACTAGCAGAATGCGACCGTCAAAGGCAGGCAGGACGCGGCGTTCAAGCCACCCACGAAGCCCCTTACCTTGCGCGGGGTCTCGCCGTTCCATCTGCCGAGCACCTGACGTTCTTGTTTGCTCTCCTTAGATTCCGCAGTTCGGAGATGACATTGGTATCGACCAGAAACATCATCCGAGGTCCGCAGGAGCCGGAAACTCATCGGGGATACGCGGCGGATCAAATTCGACGGAATCGGCGTCGTCCATCGCCAGCAGCTCACCGAGTGTCTTGCCCTGTGAAGAGAGCGCCTGGTATTGCTCGATAGAGAGGAGAACGTGCGCGGGCCGGCCGCGATCAGTGATGAACACAGGGCCTTTTTCGGCCGCTTTCTTGGCGCGGCTGGTGTCCTGGTTGAATTCCCGGCTCGATAGAGAGGTAATGGCCATGCCGTCCTCCTTGTATAAACGTTACTACATTATAGCTCTATTTCCGCTAGCCTTCGATTAGCCGGGAAAGTCCTCGCGCTCATACGGGCGGTACACCGGTTCCCAGACGTAGTTGCGCAGTTCCTCCGCAAGCCTGGATGCATCCGCAATCCCGGAGATTCGTTCGGCAATGGCTTGTTTCGCCACGGCTTCAGCAACAGCCAGGCCGATCATGCGTGAGTCGCCGACCGGCGGCAGCAGCGGAGCGGTTGCGTCGGTGGCCGCAGGGGATAGCGAGGCCAGCGTTTTGGCAGCGGCCATGATCATGCCATCGGTGACGCGGCGCGCCCGCGCGACAAGTATCCCCAGCGCCAGTCCCGGGAATATGTAGGAATTGTTGGTTTGGGAGATGCGGACGGTGCGGCCGTTGATCTCGACTGGGGGAAAGGGGCTGCCGGTGCCGATTAGGGCTCGGCCATCGGTCCAGCGGAGGATGTCGGCGGGCGTGGCTTC
>WNGK01007704.1_pt1 | contig 11270 bp, 13 predicted proteins | sample 5400601 | NCBI WGS metagenome assembly WNGK01 (sample SAMN13153376, study PRJNA577476) | soil metagenome | isolation source: 60 cm soil or saprolite under Garry oak tree replicate 1 | place: USA:California | collected 2016-06-15
CGGCCTGCCCATCGAAGCCGCCTGAACCTGGCCAGCCACGTGAACATGAGCTTCTCCGGCGCCGGGCGCGCCACACCGCCCGGCCACGCCATGAGCGCACCGGAGAAGGCGCCCGTGGTGCTCGACGGCGGCGACCGCAGCTGCACCGCCCTGATCCTCGAACTGCGCGCCCACATCGCACAGCTCGGACCAGGAACCGTGATCCACCTGATCTCACACGACCCAGCGGCGCCCCTTGACCTGGCCGCCTGGTGCCACCTCACCGGCCACACCTACCTCGGCCCGTTGCCCGCCCCGGCCGACGCGCCCGCTTACGCGCTGCGCACCAGCGCCGCCTGCCGCCCGACCCAGCCGCACTCGCCCTGGCGGCTCACTGATAACACCCAATGAGCACAGGGCGATCGCGATGATGAGCATCGGGACGCGGCAGGCGATCATCATCCAGCGGTGCCCGCCGTGCCGCATCCCGCTGTGCCCGCCGTGGCTGCCAGGCTCGCGGCGCGCGGTTCTGGTGTCTGCTGCCAGGTCATGACGGCTTCCGCAGGGATTTCGGGATGTGGCCGAGGCGCTGGTAGAGGCGGCAGTGGCCGATCGCGCCGGCGCGCCAGCATCCCGCGACGCGGGCATCTGCAGCCAGGTCAGCGCCTTGCGGGATGGGTAGCCGCCACGCCGGACGCGCCGGATGCGCCGGCGGCTTCCGTCTGGCCCGGCGGGCAGCTCCAGCGATAGATGCCAGCTGCGATGCCGGCCTGTCCGCACCGCGGCAGTGGCTGCCAAGGCGACGTCCCGTCGCCCGTTGCCGGCACATCACGTATAGACACTGCGTGAGCACTCACGATCACTCTCTCCTTCGCCTCTCAGGTCTGCCCCGACCGGCAGCCTGGAATGCCACATCACGTCACCGCTGGGCGGTCACCAGCCACGCAGCCGAGCCGAGCGTCACGCCGTCATCCCCCTGATGGGGGCCCAGGGCAGCCCGCAGTGTCTCCAGCACCGACGCGGTGGCCTGTTCGCCGGCACCTGCGAGCATCTGCCGGGCGATGGGCAGGCCCCGGTAGTAGCCGATGACATCTTGGACGTCGTCTCCCACGCGCATCGGCTCCTCCAGGCCGCTGATGCTGATATCGGCGAATCCGGCGCTCGCCAGCAGGCTGCGGATCCGCTGCGGGTCGGCCAGGGAGAACGGGCCGGGCTCACCGGCGCCGGGCATCTCGGGCATGGCTGCGTGTGCGGCGACGGCGGCGAGCGGGACGGCCAGGAACTCGATCCTGGCCGCCTCCTGCCAGCACAGGAACGCCACCCGGCTCCCCGGGCGCAGCGCGGCGGCGATGTTGGCGAACGCGGCCGGCGGATCGTCGAAGAACATCACCCCGAAGCTGCTGAGCGCCACGTCGAACCCGGCGGCGGGAAACGCGCGGGTCTGCGCGTCCGCCTGCTCGAACCGGGCGTTGCGCGCGCCGTCCCGGCCGGCCAGCCGGCGCGCCACCGCCAGCATCGGCGCCGACAGGTCCACCCCGAGCACGTGCCCGGGTGCGGCGGCGCGGGCTGCGGCCAGCGTGGTCTGGCCGCAGCCGCAGCCGATGTCCAGGACCGAGTCCCCCGCGCTGATCGCGGCAGCGTCCAGCAGGCGTGCGGTAAGCCGCTCATGCATCCGCTCGTGCCGCGCGCGCTCGGTGGCGAAGTGCCGCCCGTCGTCACCGTTCCATGCCTGCGCCTGCGCCGTGTTCGCCGTCATGCCGCCTCCCATTAACTACTATCAATGAGTAGTACGAGTCCACGATAGTAGAAAGCCCTGGCTTGTGCTATCACCCGCTCAGCAGATATTGGGGTGAAGACCAGGTGCCGGGCGCCGTCGGCCGAGTTACGGCTTGCGCGCGGCCAGGCGTTCGACGATGCCCAGCTTGAGCCGGTCGTGGTCCTCGATCGTGAACCCCAGCGCCTGGACGTGCCTGATCGGGCGGCGGCGGAAATGCTCCCCGCCCGCGGGGATGCTGCCCACCTCGATCAGCGCCTGCACCGCGCGGGCGTACCACGGCGAGGCCTCCACGTGGTCGGCGAGCAGCAGCAGCCCGCCGGGGCGCAGCACCCGGGCCATCTCGGCCACGGCCTTGCGGTCGTCGGGAATCGCGCACAGCGAGAAGGTGCAGACCGCCGTGTCGAATGAGCCTGCGGGGAACTCCAGCGCCTGGGCGTCACCCTCGCGCAGGTCCACTGCCCGGCTCAGCTGCCCGGCGCGGTGCCGGGCGATGTCGAGCATCGCCGGGCTCTGATCCACCCCGGTCAGCTGCACCTCGTCCGGGTAGTGGGCGAGGTTGAGGCCGGTGCCGATGGCGACTTCCAGGACGCGCCCGGTGGCCCTGGAGCAGACCCAGTCGCGGCTGCCGGAGAACAGGTGCCGGTCGAAGAATCCCATCTGCTTGTCGTAGGAGCCTGCGTGCTTGTCCCAGTAGCGGCGTAGCCGCTCTTGCCGGCCTGCCTGCCGCATCGCCTATCCCCTTTCCTGCTGGTGCGGCCGCGGCCGCAGAACGGCCCGGCGGCGGGCCCCTCGCAGGATGAGGGCGGCGGCCAGGCCGGCCGCGCCGCCGGGGACGGCAGCCTCGTATGCGGAGGCGGCACGGGTGTCGTTCATGGCTCGTGGTCCCTTCTCAGTGCTTGGCGGTTCGGAGGTCGTGGGCAAGCCACACGATCGCGAGCACGACCAGGGTGAGGACCCCGAGTGCCGCAGCCGTGCCGTAAAGCATCATGGCGATGCCGGGGGCGTTCATTGCGTTCATCATCTGGGGCACATCCTTTCCGTTGCGTTGGTGTTCGTTCGCCTGGCGGTGCGGTGACCGGTGGTCAGGCAGCTGCCGCCGGGGGCTCTGCGGCTGGCCGGGGCGGCGCGAGGCGGCGCGGGGCGGCCCGGCCGGGGTCGGTGCTGGTCGCGGCTGCGGAGGCCAGCCGCTCGCCGGGGTGCGCCGTACCTGGCAGGGGGATGGCGTGGGCCGCTTGCGGCCGGCGGCGCAGGGTGAGCAGGCTGACGGCGCCGCCTGCCAGGACCAGGGCAGCGGCGGCGGCCAGGCCGGCGGAGTAGCCGCTGGTGAAGGCGGCCGCCGGGGTCGCGCCGGCCGCCAGCGCGGCGGCCTGCCGGGCGGTGAGGATCGCGCCGATGACGGTGACGCCGAGCAGCCCGGATGCCTCGCGGGCGGCGTTGAGGATCCCGCCCGCCACGCCGGCCTGGGCCTGCGGGAGGACGCCGAGGATGGCCGCGGTGACCGGCATGGTCAGCCCGGAGCCGACGCCGACCGCGGCCAGCGGCGGCATCAGCGAGGCGAAGCCGGCGTGCCGGCCGAGCAGAGCGGTGGCCGCCAGCCCGGCGGCGACCAGGACCATCCCGGCCGCCACGGCCCGGTGCACCCCCGCCCTGCCGGACACGAGCGGGGCCAGGGTGGCCGAGGCGGCCATCAGCAGCGCCATCGGGACGAACGCCAGCCCCGCGGTGGTGGGGGAGAAGCCGAGCACGCCCTGCAGGTAGAGGGGGGTGAAGAAGTAGACGCCCAGGACCCCGAACCCCCACAGCACCAGGGTCGCTGTCCCGCCGCTGAACACGCGGCTGCGGAACAGCGCCAGGTCGACCATGGGCGCGCGGACGCGGGACTCGGCCGCGGCGAACGCGCCCCCGGCGACGGCGGACAGCGCGAGCGCGGCGAGGATGACCGGCGAGGTCCAGCCCGCGGCGTGGCCCTGGATCAGCGCGTAGGTCAGGGCGGACAGCGCGATGGTGGAGGTGACCAGGCCGGGCAGGTCCAGGCTGCGCGCCACGCTCCGGTCGCGGGACTCGCTGATCGCCGCTGCCCCGGCGGCCAGGGTGAGCAGGCCCAGGGGCACGTTGATGTAGAAGATCCAGCCCCAGTGCCAGTGCTGGCTGATGAATCCGCCGGCCAGCGGGCCGAGGGCGACCGCGAGCGCGGTGACGCCGCTCCAGGCGCCCACCGCCCGGCCGCGCTCCCGCTCGCCGGGGAACATCGCGGAGATGATCGCCAGCGTGGTGGGGGCCGCCAGCGCCGCCCCGGCGCCCTGGAGCACCCGGCCCGCCAGCAGCACGCCCTCCCCGGTGGCCAGCCCGGACAGCAGCGATGCGACGGTGAACACGGCCATCCCGGCCAGGAACAGCCGCCGCCGGCCGTACAGGTCGGCCAGCAGCAGGCTGGCGAACACCAGGACGTAGGCGCTGGCCACCCACTCCAGCCCGCCGATGGAAAGCCGCAGGTCCCGCTGGATCGACGGCAGCGCCACGTTCACCACCGTGTTGTCCAGCGACGTCATGAACGTGGCCAGGCTGACCGCGGCCAGCGCCAGCCGCCTGCTGCCGCGGATCGTTCGCGGTGCCATGAGAACCTCCGGAGAGTGATCGCCGATCTCTTTGCGTGCAGTGCTCTCACAAACTAAGCGCGAACGCCTCTCTTGTCAAGAGCGCCGATCTCGAAGTTTGCGCCGATCACATCCGGGTGGCATAGTTGGGGCATGCGTCCCTCCACAACCACGTCCCCGGCCCCGACCCGGCGGGCCCGGCAGCGGGCCGCCGCGATCGGGGAGATCAAGGCGCTGGCACGGCGACAGCTCGCCGAGCAGGGCCCCGGCGCGCTGTCGCTGCGGGCGATCGCGCGGGAGATGGGCACGGCCTCTTCGGCGCTGTACCGCTACTTCCCCAGCCAGGGCGACCTGGTCACCGCGTTGTGCGTCGAGGCCTACGACTCACTGGCCGGGGCCCTCACCGCGGCCCGGGACGCCCGGCCCCCCGGCGACCACGCCGGGCGGTGGGCCGCGGTCTGCCGGGCATACCGCCGGTGGTCGCTGGAGAACCCCTCGGACTTCGCGCTGATCTTCGGCACGCCGCTGCCCGGCTACCACGCCCCGGAGGAGGTCACCGCCGCGGCCGCAGGCCGCAGTCTCGGGGTCGCCGCAGGCGTGTTCACGGCGGCAGTCCGGGCAGGCGCCGCCGACCCCGGCCGCGCCCAGATCCCGGCCGGCCTGAAGACCGGGGCGCTGTGGGGAGCCCTAGCCGGTGACAGCGTCCTGGCCACCGAGCCGACGCTGGCCGGGATCGTCCTCAGCGCGTGGGCTTCCCTGCTCGGCTACCTGGTGGCCGAGATCTTCGGCAGCCTGACCGCGCTGATATGCGACACCGGGCTGCTCTACCAGGCGCACGTCCGCACCGTGATGCTCGGCATGGGATTCCAGCCCGCCCTCCTCGAGGTCCCGCCCGTGGCTGACGGCTGACCCGCGCCAGCACCCCCGCTGGAGACCTTGGCCAGCGGCCGGGAGGGTCGCCAGCGCCGGCCGCTGGATGACGGCCCGGGTTCCCGGCGCGGGCGCGATGGGCCTGTGACCATCGGCCGGCGTCCAGGGCTGAGGGCTGTCCTGGCCAGCAGCGGTTACCGGTGCCTGCTCGCGGCGCAGACCGTCTCCCGCCGGGGGGACACGGCCAGCGCCGTGGCCCTGGTCGTCCTGGTTTTCCAGCTGACCGGGTCCTGGCTCAAGGTGACCGGCGCGGTCATCGCCGAGGTCCTGCCCGTGCTTGTGCCCGGCCCGGTCGCCGGCGCGCCATCACCTGGCCGCGGTTTACGCGGGCCGCGTTCGGCCTGTCGGCCGGGACGGTGTTCTTCAGCCCGGCGGCCGCCCCAGGGCCGACTATCCCGGCACGCGGAGCCCTGATCCCGAGGCGGCTCCTCTCGGTACAGTGGCCGGTGTGACACGCGCGAAGCCGGCGCCACCCCCGGTCGGGCTCCCGGCCGAAGAGCCCGGGGGATGATGCGCCCAGGCCACCGCGGTCCCGGGTGATCGGCCGCCTGATCGTCGCGCTGCTGTGCGCGACGGTGCTGGTGGCCGGGCTGCTGGTCTATCTTGTGGTCCGGCACCGGGACCAGCAGGGCTCGCTGGCGGGGATCCGGCCCAGCGGGATACCGGCCAGCGTCTCCACCTCGCTCGCCGACCTGATGCAGCTGTCCCCGGTCCCGGCCCGGCCCGCGCCCGGGTTCACCCTCACCGACCAGGCCGGGCATGTCCTGTCGCTGGCCAGCTTCCGGGGCCGCGCGGTGGTGCTGGAGTTCATGGACCCGCACTGCACCGACATCTGCCCGATCGTCTCCCAGGAATTCATCGACGCCTACCGCGACCTCGGCCGCCCGGCGTCGCGGGCGTCTTCATCGCCGTCAACGTCAACCCCTACTTCCACGGCGTCGCCGACGTCGCCGCCTACTCCGCCGAGCACCAGCTGGCCGCGATCCCGTCGTGGCATTTCCTCACCGGCCCGGTGGCCAACCTGAAAGCGGTCTGGCGCGCCTACGCGATCGAGGTTCAGCCGCGTGGGCGCAATGCCGACGTCATCCACACCTCAGAGGTGTTCTTCATCGACCCCCGGGGCCACGAGCGCTACGTCGCCACCCCGATGGCTGACTACACCCCGAAGGGCAAGGCCTACCTCCCCGCGGGGTCGCTGGCCGAGTGGGGTCAGGGGATCGCCGAGGTCGCCCGGGTCCTCGGTCACTGACACCGGCCGACAGGCGGCATGCTGGTCATGGGCAGGACGGTCGCGTTCTGTGCTCGCAGAGGAGGGGACCGGCACGCTCGCGCAGGCTCACGTCGCGGCCCTGGCCGGCGGGCGCCTGCCGGCCGGGCTGGTCGTCGCCGGGTCCGTTCTGATGGCCCCGGCCACCGTCGCGGGAGCGTGGCTGGCGCTGCGCCGCCCCGGCGGGCACGAGGCGTGGCTCGGCGCGGCATCCGGCGCGCTGCTGGTGATCGCGCTGCTGCACCTGCTGCCGGACGCCTGGTCGGCGGCCCGCGCCGCCGGGATCTGGCCGCTGGCCGTTCCCGCCGCGGCGCTCGGGTCGTTCGCGCTGGCCGGCCTCGCCGCGCGCCGGGGCTGCGCGTGTGACGCGGGCAGGCAGGCGGGGCAGGCAGCGCGGGCGCGCTGGCCGTGCACCGGTTCCTGGAGGGCTCGGCGCTAGCCCTGACCGCCTCGGTCACCATCACGGTGGCCCTGGCAGTGCACGCCCTGGCCGAGGGACTGGCCGTTGGCTCGCTGCTGGCCGGCCAGTCCAGGCGGCGCGTGGGCGGCTGGCTGGCCGCGCTGTGCCTGAGCCCGGCCGCCGGCGCCGCCGCGATCAGCGCTTACCGGCTGCCATCGGCGGCCGGGCCGGTGCTCCTCGCCCTGGCCGCCGGCGTCCTGGCCCAGGCCGCGCGCATCAGCCTGAGGGCCGCCAGCCGCACGCCAGCCGGGCGCCGTCTGGCCCCCGGCGCTGCCGCCGCTCTCCTGGCGGCCGCCGCCGTCACCGCGGTGGCCGTCCGGGCCGCCGGCTGACCGGGGCCGGTTGCCGGCCTTCCGGCAGCTCAATCGCGCTGAGGGGCCAGGCCGCGGCGGCGACCAGACAGCCTGGCCGGCGACCAGCCGACCGGTCCCCGGCGGATCAGGTCAGCCAGCGCCATCGCCCGATCCCGTGCGTCCGCTGGACGGCGTGCCCATTCCTGGGTGCGGTTAGGCCGGCTGCATGGTCGCTGCCGCCGGCACCGCGTCCGGTGAGTATGCGGATGACGGTCTGCGACGTGGGCCCGGGGCCGAGCCAGCTGAGCTAAGCGAGGTGTTGTCCGCCGATCTATCCGGGCGCGGCAGGCCTCCGCCGCTGCCGACGCCACGCGCCGCCTCGCTATCCCTGCGCCGGACGCTCTCAGCTCTGGAGCGGGGTGCCGGTACCGCCAGTGCACGGGCCTCCGTACTCGGGCGTGTATTTCTGGGATGCCCGGAACGTGTTGACGAATTGCTGCAGCCGCGGGTCGGCCGGTGAGGTGAGGCGCAGCTGGAATCCCCACGAGGAGGCGACGATCGGGGCCGGGAGCCCAGGATAGGGAGTCAGGTCGAAGTACCGCGAGCTGCTCGCACCCCCCGGCGAAAGCACAGTCTGGCGGCTGACGAAGGCGCGTAGCTGGTTCACCTCAGATCTCGGCAGTGACGGCTGGTAGGTGATCCACACGGCACCGTGCTCAAGGTTATGCACAGCTCGCTCGGCCGGTACTGGCTTGTCGTAGACGCCGCAGTTCATCCAGGTCGCGTTGTGGTTGCCGCCGACGGGCGGGGTGACCGAGTACCGCACGGGGCCGGGGACGTGGGTGTGCCCGAGCGCCTGATTCGCGGGACCGTTGCTGCTGGCGGAGGGCCATCCGGTGGTGTCGTAGGCGACAACCCCCCTGATGCCGGTCGCGTTCGGCACAGTGAGCGCCGCTGGCTGGACGGCGGGGGTGCCGCCGCCGACGCCGGCCGGCATCACCTCGTTACCGCCGCCACCTGAGCCGCTGTTCCTGGTTGCTACTAGCGTGATGGCCACTGCCGCGACCGCTACCACCACGGCCGCGCCTATCCCGGTCATCCAGTTGCGGCGCCGTCGGCGCCGCACCTCCAGGGCCCGCATCTGGGCGATCTTCTCCCGGGCCTTCTGCCTGTTCCTGCCGCCCTTGGACACTCGCGCCTATCCCCTCATCCGCCTAGTCACCTAAGGAGGATAGGTCATAACGCGCAGCCGGGGGACGGAGTTCGCGGCGGCGGCGCGGCGATCGCATCACGGGCGGCAGGGCGGCACCGCGGTGCGTGGCCGCCGTCCCTGACCCCGCCTGGCAGCCTGAGACCTAAGGAGGATAGGTTATGGCCGCCGGGACCATGGAACGGAAGGGACGCGATGAGCGGCGGAGTCGGCCAGCTGGTCTTGAACGGCCCGCTGATCCTGGCGGTGCCGGTGGCCGCCGCGGCGGGCGCGATCACGTTCATCTCGCCGTGCTGCCTGCCGCTGGTCCCCGGCTACCTGTCCTACGTGACCGGCATGGCCGGCGCCGATGCCGAGGGCACAGGCGCCCGCGCTCTGTCCCCGCGCGCTGGCGACGATCTGGCGGCCGGACCGCGCCAGGGGACGGACCAGACCGCGGCTATCCCGCGAACCACGACCACCGCACGGACTACGACCGCCCGACGCGCGGCATCCGCGACTACCGTCGGCACCCCGGCCGCGCCGGCCCGCGGCCGGGCGCTCGCGGGGACCGCGCTGTTCGTGCTCGGGTTCTCGGCGCTGTTCGCCAGCTACGGCGCGGCGTTCGGCGGGCTGGGCGAGGTGCTGCTGGCCCACCAGCGGGGCCTGATCCAGGCGCTCGGCGCCGTGACGATCCTGCTGGGCCTGCTGTTCGCGGGGGTCTTCGACCGCCTCCCGGTCGCGGGCCGGATGCTGCGGCCGTCGTTCCGCCCGCAGGCGGGGCTGGCGGGGGCACCGCTGCTGGGGGTGCTGTTCGGGCTGGGCTGGACGCCATGCATCGGGCCGACGCTGGCCGCGGTGCTCACGCTGGCGGCAACCACCGGATCGGCGGGCCGCGGCGCGTTCCTGGCGTTTGTCTACGGCCTGGGCATCGGGATCCCGTTCCTGTTCGTGGCGCTGGCGTTCCAGCGGGGTGTGAGCGCGTTCGGGTTCGCCCGCCGGCACGCCGCCCTGGTCACCCGGATCGGCGGGGCGATGCTGGTGGCGGTCGGCGTGCTGCAGGTGACCGGGGCGTGGACGGTGGCGCTGACGTGGCTGCGGGTGCACTGGATCGGCGGCTACGAGCTGCCCCTGTAGCAGAGGGTCAGCCGGGCGGGTCGGGCCCGGCTGTCGGCTGTGTCTCACGCTGGGGTGCGGCCGTGCTGGCGCCCGCGGCGGCGGGCTGCGGCCGGGCCAGCCAGCGGCGGGCGCGGCCCGCGGCGGGCCAGAACGCCAGGGCCAGCAGGATCAGCACCGGGCCGGTTCCCACGTCGGTGGTCGAGCCGGTGAGGATGCCGCCCAGGTTCTCCATCGCCACCCACCCGGCCAGCGCGATCAGGGCGCTCAGCGGCAGGAACACGCGGGGCAGCACGCCCAGGAAGACGGTGAACCCGACGGCCAGGCACGCGACGGCCACGATGACGCCGAGGATGGTCGTGTGCCCGACGGTCAGCCAGCGCAGCTCGGAGGAGTCCAGGGACCGCAGCGGTCCTGGCGCCTCGGTCTCGCTGGTGGTCAGCATGAACGGCATGCCGCCCTCCCCGGTCTGGGGCAGCGCGGTGAAGAACGCGGCACCGATCCACAGCGCCAGCCAGGCCATCCGGCTCCAGTACAGGCCGAGGACCCCGGCCTCGGCCGCCGCGGTCGCCTCATCCCGCGGCCGGCGGGCCCGGAACAGGACGGCGGCGGCAAGGACGTACAGCAGCGCGGCGCCCGGGTAGCCGGTCAGCACCGACGACACGCCGCCGAACAGCCCGCCCATCCCCTCGCCCGCCACCCACACCACGAGCGCCCAGGCGGCGGAGACGGCCAGCGCCCGGCGGCTGGCTGGTCGGGCTACCAGCCATGCGCCGATGCACAGCTCAACGGCGGCGGGCAGCCACCACAGGAACGGGTGAGCCACGAACAGGTTCGTCTCCCAGGCCAGGAAGTAGTGCAGGCCCGGGGGGCCGGTCTCAGCCGTCATGATCTGCTCGTACCACTGGTCCGCGGCCCGGTCGCCGAACGGAATCAGGATCTTGACCACCGCGTCGGCGAGCCAGAGCACGCCGAGCGCGCGGCGCAGGGCAGTAGCCACGGCGGCCGCGCCGCCGGTCCTGAGCCGTGCCAGACCCATCGTGCCTCCGCCCCGCCGGCCGCCGCAGTTCTCACCGGGACCCGGCCGGCGCTGATCCGCTAAAGCTGCGTGCGCAGTAACCTAAGCACCTTAGGAATTTAGGTCTATCATGGCAAGCGGCATCTACGCCCGCCGCGCCTGGGACCGGTGATCGGCCACAGCGCCCGCGGCGGGCGAGCCCGCCGCCAGGCAGTCCTCACCGGACTGGCCCGCGCCCAGCCGGGCCGGGTGGTGCCCCGACGAGAGGACCTGCAGCACCCATGCCACCACCGAAAAACCAGCCGCGGCGGCAGCCAGCCGGTCCGCGGCAGGATCCAGCCGGCCCGCCGCGGCCCTCATCTGGGCAGCCGGCCGCGGACCAGTCCGGGCCCGGCTGCGCCGAGGGCGCCGGCCGGCAGGTCCTCCAGCATGCGGTGACCGTCACCTGCTGGCTCGACCCGGGCGGCGACGGGCAGCCTTATCCGGTGTCGGTCAGCTTCTCCGGGCGCCGGGCAGGCGGCAGGGGGCGGCCGCGGCAGGGGGACCGTTTCGACCGGGTGGAGACGATCGACCCGGTAGTTCCCGGCAGCGGGCCGGTCTCGGTCACGGCGAAGATCTCCGATGTGACGCCCGGGGAGTGGGTCGTG
>WNGK01007705.1_pt1 | contig 11270 bp, 9 predicted proteins | sample 5400601 | NCBI WGS metagenome assembly WNGK01 (sample SAMN13153376, study PRJNA577476) | soil metagenome | isolation source: 60 cm soil or saprolite under Garry oak tree replicate 1 | place: USA:California | collected 2016-06-15
GGACCACGCGACCCCCTTTTATAGCGTCCCGTTCAGGGGCGGAGTCGCCGATGGTGCGGCGGCTGGGCGAGCAGCTCCAGCCGCTCTCCGACCGGGCGAACCGGATGTTCATCCGTAACCTGAAGGCGATCAAGGAACTCCGGCAGGGATTGGTGCCCGCCATCGCGATTGGCCGAGCGGAGCACGTGACCGTCACCAACCGGCAGAAGGGGCGGGCTCGTCGGACTAAAGCGATGCTCGTGGAGAAAGGCCTCGAGGTCGTCGACGATCGGCATGAGCGTTCTGGTAGTCAGGTAGCCCCAATCGGCCGAGTGCCACAGCCTCTCGGTCACTGAGGTGTCAAAGCTTCTCGGTCACTGCGGCTCTTTCACGAAATCGCCGTCCGGCGAGGCGTTCGGGCTGGTCGGAGCAGCCCGGTAGCTCGTTGGGCTCATAACGCAAAGGTCGTCGGTTCAAATCCGACCCCCGCAACCAAAAAATCCGAGGGGTTAGCAGCGATTCGACCTGCTAACCCCTTTCGTTTACCCAGACTTCACCCAGGAATCGGTTTCGCCGGCCGCATCCAGACCACGTCCGTCCAGTACGAAGGCATCCCCGAATACCTACCGGTCCACTTGCCGAGGAGGGCGCCTTCGCCTAGCCTGTCGTCGATCCCTGTGCGGTCGAAACGCCTGTGAGAGGCAAGGAGAGGTGGATGCGTCGGGCAGCAAAGCGTGCGAAGCCTAAGGTCAAGGCGAAGCCCCCTGTCGCTCGAAAGTCGCTGAAGAGCGCAGACCCTAGGGCCCGCGACCTTGAGAAGCACTTGGCGGAGGCGCTGAAGCGCGAGGCGGAGGCGCTGGAGCAACAGACGGCGACGGCTGAGATCCTGAAGGTGATCTCGTCGTCGCCCACTGACGTTCAGCCCGTGCTCAAGACCGTCGCCGAGAGCGCGGCACGTCTCTGCGAGGCGCCGGACGTTTCCATCTTCTTGCAGGAGGCAGACCAGCTGCGCGTGGCTGCTCGCCACGGACTGATCCCTTCCGACACGGCTCTCCCGTTGAGCCGCGAGAGTGCCGTTGGCTCAGCGGTGTTGGCCGGGCAGACGATCCAAGTCGCCGACATGCAGGCGGAGGGTGACCGGTTCCCCATCAGCGTTCAGAACGCGCGGCGCTTGGGTTTCCGCACTGCACTCAACGTGCCCTTGATGCGCGAGGGGGTCGCCATCGGCGCGATTAGCCTTCGCCGCGCCGAAGCCCGACCCTTCACCGAGCGGCAGGTCGCGTTGCTGCAGACCTTTGCCGACCAGGCGGTGATCGCGATCGAGAACGTCCGTCTGTTCAAGGAGCTTGGGTCGCGGAACCGGGACCTGACCGAGGCGCTGGAGCAGCAGACGGCGACCAGCGAAGTGCTCAAAGTGATCAGCCGCTCGACGTTCGAACTCCAACCAGTGCTGGACACGCTGATCGAGAGCGCAACCCGGCTCTGCGGTGCCGACCGGGGATTCATCTTCAGGCGTGACGATGACGTCTACCGCCGGGCCGCTGACTACGGCGGCTCGCCCGAACACCGGGATTACATTAACCAAAACCCGATTCCTGTCGGGAGGGAAACCGTCGTCGGGCGGGTGGTGCTCGAGCGCCGAACGATTCATTTCCCTGACATCCTAGCCGACCCCGAGTATCACTGGTCCGAGGCCCAACGTATCGCCGGCTTCCGGACGGTGCTTGGCGTTCCGATGCTTCGCGAAGGCGCGCCCATCGGCGCCTTGTTCATCTGGCGCGAGCAGGTCCACCCATTTACCGACAAGCAGATCGAGCTGGTGACAACCTTTGCCGACCAGGCCGTCATCGCGATCGAGAACGTGCGGCTGTTCAAGGAACTGGAGGCACGGAACCGCGACCTGACCGAGGCGCTGGAGCAGCAGACCGCAACCGCTGAGATCTTGCGGGTCATCAGCCGGTCGCAGACCGACGTGCAGCCGGTCTTCGACACGATCGTCAGAAGCGCCGTGAGGTTGTGCGACGGCCTCTTCAGCGCGCTCTATCAGTTCGACGGCGAAGTGCTCCACCAGGTCGCCCAGCACAACTTCACTCCCGAAGCCCTCGAGGAGGTCCGCCGAATATCCCCAGTGCGCCCAACCCGGTCTCTGGGCGGAGGGCGGGCGATCCTCGAGCGCGCGGTGGTCCACATACCCGATGTCGAAACCGATCCGGAGTACCCGGATAAAGCCGTGTCCCGCGCGATTGGTTTTCGAAGCGGCCTCTTCGTCCCCATGCTGCGGGAAGGCACTCCCATCGGCGTCATCATGGTGGCGCGCGCTGAGCCCGGGCGGTTCTCCGACAGCGAGATCGAGCTGCTCAAAACTTTTGCCGACCAGGCCGTCATCGCCGTCGAGAACGTCCGCCTCTTCACCGAGCTGGAGGCGCGGACGGGCGAGCTGACCCAATCGGTCGACAAGCTGACGGCGCTGGGCGAGGTCGGCCGCGCCGTCAGCTCCACGCTCGATCTCGAGACGGTGCTGACCACCATCGTCTTGCGTGCCGTCCAGCTCTCGGGCCTGGACGGGGGTGTGGTGTTCGAGTACGACGAGGGCTCCGAAGAGTTCGTCCAGCGGGTGGCGACCGAGACCGGCAAAGCCCTCGCGGAGGCGCGGCGCACCACGCGGATCCGGAAGGGGGAAGGCGTGCTCGGGCGCACGGCCATCACGCTGGAGCCCGTCCAGGTGCCCGACATCACTGCGCCAGGCGCCTACGAGGGGCGCCTACGGGGGACCCTGGTCGAATCCGGGATCCGGGCCATCCTGGCCGTGCCGATGGTCCGCGAAGGCCGGCTCATCGGATGTCTGGGCGTTACGCGGAACCGCCCCGGAGAGTTCCCGGCCGAGACGATGGACCTGCTGCGCACCTTCGCGACCCAGTCGGCCCTGGCGATCCAGAATGCCCGGCTCTTTCACGAGATCGAGGACAAGAGCCGGCAGCTCGAAGCGGCCAGCCGGCACAAGTCCGAATTTCTGGCGAACATGTCGCATGAGCTGCGCACCCCGCTCAACGCCATCATCGGGTTCTCGGAGATCCTGGCCGAGAAGATGTTCGGGGACATTAACGAGAAGCAGACCGAATACCTCCAGGACATCCTGGAGTCTGGCCGCCACCTCCTCTCCCTCATCAACGACATCCTCGACCTCTCGAAGATCGAGGCGGGGCGCATGGAGCTGGAGCTGTCTGATTTCGATCTGCCGAACGCCATCGAGAATGCGCTGATTCTGGTGCGAGAGCGGGCGACCCGGCGGGGGATCACGCTCGGACACTCTGTAGATGAACGGTTAGGGGCGATTCGGGGTGACGAGCGCAAGGTCAAGCAGGTGCTCCTGAACCTTCTGTCCAATGCCTTGAAGTTCACGCCCGAGGGTGGGCGGATCGATGTCCGCGCCGTCCCCCGCGACGGTGTGGCGGAGATTGCCGTTGCGGATACCGGGGTGGGCATTGCACCCGAAGATCAGGAAGCCGTGTTCGAGGAGTTCCGGCAGGTGGGGACGGCAGACAAGAAGGTGGAGGGCACGGGGCTCGGCCTAGCCCTCTCCCGGAAGTTCATCGAGCTCCACGGGGGCCGGATCTGGGTGGAGAGCGAGGTGGGAAAGGGCTCCACCTTCCGGTTCACGTTGCCGAGCGCATAACCCCTGATGATCAGCGGCTGGGTTCCCCGATGATGCCTGCGAGCGGGCTCGATTCGCGGCGGTTGGTCAGAGCGCCGATCACGTCGGAAGCGAGACTGGACGGGCGTGGTCCGGATGCAGCCCACGTCGACCCAATTCCTGGGTGAAGTCTGGGTAAACGAAAGGGGTTAGCAGGTCGAATCGCTGCTAACCCCTCGTCTTGTTTGGTTGCGGGGGCCCGCAACCACCTGCCGGCAAACAGGCCGCTCGAGTTCAGCTTCGAAATAGCGACCTGACGTCAGCGATGGGAGCCGGCGGGTTGCCAGCCCTTTGGTAGCTGGCCGCGGTCATATCTTCGACCGATGGAAGCCGTCCGGTGTATCCGATTGGCGACTTGCGGAGCCGCACGCGGATCCCCTATGCTGCCCTCTTACAGAGGCCCGAACACGGGAAATGTCCATCCGAGAGGCAAGCCCTCTAGGCCAGCATCCGACGCTGCCGGCTGGCGGCGAAGGGCTCGCTCCGTCGTCCATTCGGGCAAACAGCCTTCCTGAACCCCCGAAACCTCGCCTCCTGGATCGCGTCCGTCAGGCCCTGCGGGCCCGCCATATATGCTGCAGGCGTTCGCAGCATTTGCTGTGTTACGCAGATCAGCCTATCCCGTGGTCGAATTGTAGTTATCCCGTCAACGAGAATCTGTCCGAACTGAATCCGGGATGCAATCAGATCTGACGCTCAGGCGACCGAGGGAAGATGAGGAGGAAGAGTTCGTCCGGGCTCATCGCGCCACTTCGCCCGAGGTTCCGTCTTTCCTCCACTACTATAAGGACGGCATGCCCTTTCGTCGCTATCTGGAGGTCCTCACAGAGCAGGAACATGGCGTGAACCTGCCGTCGGCGAACCATGTTCCCTCAACCTTTGTGTTTGCGTTCGTCGGAAACCGAATTGTAGGGCGCGCTTCGATTCGGCACTCACTCAATGAGTTTCTCTGTCGCGTGGGCGGGCACATCGGCTACGTCGTGGTACCCGAGTTTCGACGACAGGGCCATGCCACGGTGATTCTTCGTCAGTCATTACAGATCGCCCGCGAGAGATGTGGTCTTCATCGCATTCTTGTGACCTGCGACGACAACAACATCGGATCGATCAGGACGATCGAAAAGAACGGCGGCATCCTCGAGAATGTGGTCGATGGGCCGAATCTCGATAAGCCGCTACGCCGCTACTGGATCGAACTGACGTAACACTGGCGCAGCATAACAAGCCGTTTCACCTGACGCCGAGCCTCGCTCCCTTCGGTCGCTCGGGCCGCCGCAGGTGAACGGCAGCATTAGGCCTTCAACCGGACGGGAACATGGCTTCGGGAACAACGATCTTCCTCAACGGCGCGTCGAGTTCGGGTAAGACGAGCATCGCCAAGGCCTTACAGGAGGCGCTAAAGGAGCCATACTTACACGTGGGCCTGGATGCGTTCTTCGAAATGGTGCCCACCCGCTATGTGGTCGGGGAGCATCCGTGGACGGTTACGGAGACGGTCAGCACAATGATTTCCGGCTTCCATGGAGCGATCGCTGCCTTGGTCAGGGCCGGTAACAACGTCATCGTGGATCATGTACTGCAGGAGGCCGCATGGGTGCGCGAATGCGCGGCTCTGCTTGCGCCCGTCCCTGCCATCCTTGTGGGCGTCCACTGTCCTCTTGCCGAGCTCGAACGACGCGAGGCTGCGCGGACCGATCGTTCTATCGGCCTCGCCAAGTTCCAATGGGCTCGCGTTCATGCGCACCAGCTCTATGATCTGGAAGTCGACACCAGTACGCAGAATCAGAAGGAGTGTGCCGAGAAGATTTCTGCCTATCTTCGCGCAGGGCATGTGCCAACAGCGTTCCGTCGACTCCGAGACGGTGTTTGAGAGATAGAGTCACTATGCGTGGCCTAGCCACGGCATGTAGCCGACGGCCTTCTGCCGCGGCTGATACCGACCGTTAGACAGACAGAGGAAACGCCGGTGACCGGTCACAGTGACGCAAGACCACTGACCGATGCAGCGCCTGGGCTTGGTGGAGCCGTGATCTACCTCATCGGTATCCCGGCCGTCGGCAAGTACACGGTCGCCAAGGAGATCGCACGGCTGACACAGGCAAAACTGGTCGATAATCAGCTCATCAATCTGCCTGTGTTCAGCATCCTTGGCTACGACGGCAAGGACAGCTTCCCGTTTCCCAGCAGGGCATGGGATCACATCGAGACGATCCGTGAGGCAGTTCTATCGACGATTGTCGAATGTTCTGCTCCGGGTGACAGCTTCGTCTTCACGAATGTTCTTGAGGCGGGAGACCCCGGTTCCGAGGCCTTGTTCCGAAGGATCGAACAGGTGGCGGCCAGTCGGGGTGTCGGCTTCTTCCCTGTATGGTTGACCTGCGACGTCGAAACGCTTCGCCAACGTAAGGCCTCGCCGGACCGCAAACAGCGGTTCAAGGATACCGATGTGACGAATATCGCTCGCTATGTTCAGCAGTTCAGAGTGTTCGAGGCTCCGCATCCAAACGCTCTGAAGCTGGATACCTCTGTAGACACCGTCGAGGCAATTGCCAGGCGCATCATCGGCCATGTGCAAAGAGTGCAAGACCTGTGAGCGAGAACTGTCTAACCTCGGGCTGCAGCCGACGGCGGCTGGAGGCGGAAACCGCCGCGGCTGAGCGCGGCCGTTGGGGGGACGCAACAACCATCACACTGGACGGAATGCCGCGAATGGGAGGTCGGCATTGATTTCCGGCCTGGAGTTGAGCCGGAAGCTCCATGACGAGGTGATCGTGCCGGTTCTTGCGCGAAGGTTCCCGCATGTTCGCTACGCATCCGTGCGGCTTGACGGCGGTTCGGACGTATTGGGCTTCGATACCCCCGTCTCTCGCGACCACGGATGGGGACCGCGCGTGACGCTGCTTCTTGGTCAAGACGATCGCGCCGCTGCTGGAGCGGAACTCACAGCGTCTCTGGAGGAAGCATTGCCGACAACGATCTCCGGCGTTGCGACGCGATTCGCACGACCAACCGCGCAGGCGCCGGACGCATTTGGACACGGCATTGAAGTGGCAACGGTCGAAGGATTCTTTTGGCGATGGCTCGGTTGCAACCCACGGCAACCGCTAACCATTGTCGAGTGGTTGGCGGCGCCAGCCAGCCGGCTGCGGGCTGTCGCGGACGGCGCCGTCTGGCATGACGGACTTGGCGAAATCGGACCCGTACGTGAGCGTCTTCGTTGGTACCCCGCCGATTTGTGGAGGGCGTTGATGGCAACGCAGTGGCGACGGCTTGCCGACCAAGAGGCGTTCATGGGCCGGTGCGGTGACGTCGGCGATGAACTCGGCTCGAGACTTGTCGCTGCGCACCAAGTACGCGAGTTGATGCGCTTGGTATTCCTTCTCTCTCGTGTCTATCCACCGTATGCGAAGTGGTTTGGCAGCGCCTTTAGCCGGCTTGATCTGGCGGCAGAGTTCGAACCCCCCCTCGCGCGCGTTCTCGCCGCGACTGACTGGCGGAGCCGGGAAGACGCGCTGAACGCCGCGTATGCCGCCGTTGGAGCCATGCACAACGCGGCCTCGCTCACCCCGCCGATTGACCTTGCGGTTCGTCCTTTTCATGAACGCCCGTATCGGATTCTAGACGTAGGCCGCTTCGCGACAGCATTGGACGCCACACACTCGATTGGCGATGTCATGAGCGGCGCCGCATGGCAGTGGATCGACGACGCGAAGATCGACGAGACTCCCGCGCGGGCTCTAGCGGCGGTTCAGTCGCAGCGCCCCCCAACATGCGCTTGAAGCTGACGGTCCGCGCGCCATGTATTCGACCGTATCCGCTGTGGAATACCGCGCGCGCGGCCCGCAGCTTAAGCGCGACTCGTTAGACGTCTAAGGACACATCCCTTTGGAAGTGCACATCAGAGCCTTCGAGATCGCCGACGCTACAAGCGTCAGCGGCCTGATTGCTACGACGTTGAGAATCTCAAATGTGAAGGACTACCCCGCCGACTTCCTCTCCAAGGTGGAAGCGTCGCTAACGCCGCCGTCTCTATGCGAGCTCGCGAAGGAGCGCGTGATATTTGTCGCCGTGGAAGGGAACGCGATAGTGGGGACCGCGAGTCTGGGCAGAGATCAGGTGCACGCGGTCTTCGTGCATCCCGCCCGGCAAGGTCAGGGTATCGGCAGGCGCCTGATGGAGGCGGCGGAATCAGAGGCGCGTGCCCGCGGGGAACGCGGGTTGATCCTATACGCCAGCGTGAGTGCCGTGCCTTTCTATGAGGCTGGTGGGTGGCGCACCGTTCGCGAGCACCACGACGGGGACGCCCGGCTCATCGTAATGACGAAGTCCCTCGGCAAGCAACGAGCACGTCCTGGCGAAGCGGCGGGCGGTACAGATGCAGCCGTCTAACCCCCGCATGCAGCCGTCGGCGCTCCGCGCCGCAGCTGATACGCGCGTTAGGCTGGCAACAATCATTTGTTATTGGCTCCGCTCGGTGCCACGTACGAGAGGCTTGAAATCTGAGAACCTAGCCGTGCGATTCTCGAGTGGGTTTTTGGCCCGTGGGTAACCCCTCCCAGTATGGATACCAGCTAGGAACACTGACGAGGGCGGCGGCATCTGCTCGCGCTCGTCTCAGTGCGTGAGGTCTCCAGGAGATTGCCGCCCTGCAGCACGATGTCCGCCAGGTCGCGTAGCGCCCTGCTTCGGCGCCACGCCGGGTCGCATGCGGCGCGTAGCGTCAGGGCGAGGAGGTCTGCCGTGGTGACCACGCGCACTCCCGCAACGTCGAGCGCCTCGGCGCGATAGATCATCTCGTCGAACTACGCGTGGAGCGGGGTGATGTTCGCGTTGATGTGGAAGAAGTTCTCGGGGTCGTACTTCGCCTTGAGCGCACGCAGCCGCTGGTAGTTCAGCCCGTACGCGGCGGCGACAGGATCCCCCACCTCGTCCTCGGCAAGGTAGTTCACGTAGCGGAAGCTGCCGAGGTACGGACGGAGCGCGCCGTAGGTCTCGCGGCACCACGCGATGTGGCGATCGCTTTCGCGCCGGTCGCTCCACTGCGAGATCAGCACCACGTTGAAGCCCGTGATGCGCATCGCGCACGCAGTGTCCGTGACCGGGACACGGCTCGCCGCGCCATGGAAGTGCTCGAGCACGATCTGGGTCATGGGCGACGTGCACTTCTCGAAGCAGGCCACGAGCGTCGCGATCGCGTCGTCTCTCAGGTCGGTGAGGAAGTGCGCCTTCCAGTAGTTCAACGCGCCCTTTGGGAGCGCAGCATCGAGCAGACCGTTCTGCGTGCAGTACGAGATCGGGCCCATCTGATCCACGATCGGCGGCCCGAACGCCTTGATCGGCTGCACGGCCTTCTCACCGTCGGCGAGCAAGCCGCAATGGCACGCGAGCACGCCGACGAGCTTGGCATTCGAGCCGTCCGGCGCCGTCAGCAGGCCGGCCGCGAGCATGATCTCGTCCGGTAGCTTGGCGCAGTAGTCGCGGAAGAACTTCAGCACGTCCCCTGCGCGCGCCAGCGGGTGCAACACCAGACCGCCGATGACTGTGGGGCCGACGGGATGCACCGCGTACTCGAGCGACGTCGCGATGCCGAAGTTGCCGCCGCCGCCACGGATCGCCCAGAAGAGGTCCGGATGCTCGGTGGCGCTGACGTGCCGCACGCTGCCGTCGGCCATGACGAGCTCGGCGGCGCGGAGGTTGTCGAGGGCGAGGCCGTACTTCGGCATCAGCCAGCCGAGACCGCCGCCGAGCGTGAGCCCCGCGATGCCCGTCGTGCCCACGACGCCACCGGTCGTGGCGAGTCCATGTACCTGTGTCTCGCGATTGAGCTCCTTCCACAGCACGCCGCCCTGCGCGCGCGCCGTGCGCTGGCGCGGATCGACGTGAATGCCCTTCATCGACGCGAGGTCGATCATCAGGCCATCATCGACGGTGGCGCGGCCGGCGACGTTGTGCCCGCCGCCGCGGACGGCGACCTCCAGGCCGAGCGTGCGCGCGAGCTTCACGGCGTCGACGACGTCGGCCGTCCCGTGGCAGCGCGCGACGAGGGCCGGCCGCTTGTCGATGAGCCCGTTGTGCACGCGGCGGGCGTCGTCGTAACCGATGTCGTTCCGCTGCAGGAGTTGGCCCGTGAACGTCGGCGAGAGCTGGGTGATCGCATCGGCGAGAGACATCCGGCACCTCCCGAGTTGACCTCGGCGTGACGACTCTTTGGCGGGCGTGCAACCGGAACACCGGTGATGCCCGTGGGTTCGACACGCGGCGCTTGCACGGTCGAACCGATCACTGGTCGCATGTCACTGCGATCGTCGGCCCCGGCGGCTTCATGATCCTGCGCCGGCGCGCGAGCGCTCAACCGTGTACACGCGCCATTCGCCGGGCACGCCCTTGAGCATTCGCGCGCCGCGGTCGTGGAACACGAGCTCCGATCCGACCATCAGGTCGCGCACCGTCTGGGACACGGCCACCTCGGACGGACCGGCGAGCGTGGCGACCCGTGCGCCGATGTTCACCGTGAGGCCGCCGATCTTGTCGCCGATCCGCTCGACCTCGCCGGTGTGCACGCCGGCGCGCACTTCGAGACCGAGCGGTCGAACGGCCTCGACGATCGCGGCGGCGCAGTGGACGGCACGGGCGGGTCCGTCGAACGAGGCGAAGAACCCGTCCCCGGCTGTGTCGATCTCGACGCCGCGATAGCGGGCCAGGAGCGCCCGCACCGTCGCATGATGGCGCTCGACCAGCTCACGCCATCGGTGGTCGCCGAGCGCCGCCGCCCGCTCGGTTGAGCCGGCGATGTCGGTGAACAGCACGGTCGCCAGCACCCGCTCGAAGGACGCCTCCTCTCGCGTGATGTCCGCCAGGAAGCGCGCCACTTCGGCCACGATGGCGTCGCCCCGCGCGTACCAATGGAAGTGCGACCCGCCCGCGCTCGAGTGCTCGACGAGGCGCGCGCCGGGGATCCGGTCCGCGACGAAGCGCCCGGTCTCCGGTGGCACCTCGGGGAAGGAGTCAGTGTCGACCAGGACCAGGGTCGGCACCTGGATGCTCGGGAGCACGCGACGCACGTCCGCGTGCAGGTAACTCCGGAGCTCGGCCGCGAGGCCGCCCGGTGTGACCGAGGCGCGCGCGAACCGCATGAACCACTCGCGCTCCGGCCCGTCGGGCGCATCCCACCAATCGGCCGTGCCCCACGTCTCGCGCACGCGACGGATCTGCTCTTGCCATTGCGCGAGTGTCGGCATCCACGGTATGTCGTCGGTCGGCAGATACGTCACCTGCGGGTCGACGAGAACGAGCGAGCGTGTCCGTTCTGGATAGGTCGCCGCGAACAGGAGGGCGACGATCGCGCACTCGTATGTCGCCAGGATCGACGCGCGATCCGAGCCCGCCGCCTCCATGACCGCGAGGACGTCGTCCGTGAGCGTGTCCACGTCCGGCACGTCGCCGGGCGTGAAGCGCTCCGAGCAGCCCCAGCCGCGGCGGTCGGTGATGATCAGGCGCGCGTGCGCGGCGAGCCCGCGCAGGAAGCGCGCGAGGTGCGGGCCGTCCCAGTTCGCGTCGACGTTGGAGCAGTAGCCCTGCAAGTACACGAGATCCGTCGGGC
>WNGK01011518.1_pt1 | contig 11268 bp, 7 predicted proteins | sample 5400601 | NCBI WGS metagenome assembly WNGK01 (sample SAMN13153376, study PRJNA577476) | soil metagenome | isolation source: 60 cm soil or saprolite under Garry oak tree replicate 1 | place: USA:California | collected 2016-06-15
TCGGACGCTCGATGATTTCGCCGCTTGGCTTGGCCATCAAACCACGCATGCCGGCGAGCTGGCGTACCTGCTGCCGATTGCCGCGCGCGCCTGAATCCACCATCAGGTGGATCGGATTGTACTCTTTGCGATCCTTATTTTCCTCTATCTCACGGAACATGACGTTCGAAATCTGATCGCCAGCGTGAGTCCAGATATCGATGATCTTGTTGTAGCGCTCGCCGTCAGTAATGATTCCACGGCGGTATTGCTGATCCACCTGTTTAACTTGCTTGTATGCGTTCTCCAGCTCGGATGCTTTGCGTTTTGGAATGATCATGTCCTCGATTCCAATCGAGATGCCGGCGCGAGTGGCTTCCTTAAACCCGAGCTCTTTCAGCTTGTCCAGCGTAGCTACCGTGACGGCCGGGCCAGCAGTTTGATAACACCGCCAGATGATATCGCTGAGCTGTTTCTTGCCCGCCGCCTTGTTAAAGAAACCGAGTTCTTTTGGCCAAATCTGATTGAAAATGACGCGACCGGCAGTTGTCTCGATAACGCTCACGTCGGAATTGCCAAAAGTGGTTTGCCGCCCGCGATCCGGGTTTTTAAACAAAATCCGGTCATGCGTTTTGATGGTACCTTCGACCATTGCGAATTCCACTTCGAACGCGTCTGCAAAAAGCGGCAGATGATGTCCGTCCTTCTTTGGCGCCCGTGGGTTTTGCGTTATGTAATAGCAACCAAGCGTGATGTCCTGACTCGGCGTTGTGATTGGTTTGCCGCTCGACGGTGAGAAAATATTGTTCGGCGCGAGCATCAGCATACGCGCTTCCAGCTGCGCCTCGACTGAGAGCGGGACATGCACCGCCATTTGGTCGCCGTCAAAGTCGGCATTGTAAGCAGTGCAAACCAGCGGGTGAATGCGAATGGCTTCACCCTCGATCAATTGGGGTTCAAACGCCTGAATCGACAGACGATGTAAAGTCGGCGCGCGATTCAGCAGCACCGGATGGCCTTTCGTCACCTCGTCAAGAATATCCCATACCTCGGGGGTCTGGCGCTCGATCATCTTCTTCGCGCTGCGCACTGTGTGCACGTATCCCAGGTCTTTCAGTCGGCGAATGATGAACGGCTCGAAAAGAACCAACGCCATCTTCTTCGGCAACCCACACTGATTCAGCTTGAGCTCGGGACCAATGACAATTACCGAACGGCCTGAGTAATCAACGCGTTTACCTAACAAGTTTTGGCGGAAGCGACCGCCTTTGCCCTTCAGCATGTCGCTGAGGGATTTGAGCGGACGATTGCCTGCCCCCGTTACGGCGCGGCCATGCCTGCCATTATCGAACAAAGCGTCCACTGCCTCCTGCAGCATACGTTTCTCGTTGCGAATGATAACGTCCGGCGTCTTGAGCATGAGCAGGTTCTTAAGCCGGTTGTTACGATTGATGACACGGCGATACAGATCGTTCAGGTCCGATGTCGCGAACCGACCGCCTTCGAGGGGAACTAACGGGCGCAAATCCGGCGGAATAACCGGCAGCACTTCGAGGATCATCCACTCTGGACGTGCGCGTGAACTTTGGAATCCTTGAACAAGCTTGAGACGTTTCGCCAGTTTCTTGCGAATCTGTTTGCTCTTTGTCGCCCCCATCGCCTTCTCAAGCTCTTTGTTGAGCTTGTTAAGATCGATCTCGGAAAGGAGCTTCTTAATTGCTTCAGCTCCCATGCCGGCGACAAAGTCTTCGCCGTATTGTTCCTGGGCCTCGCGGTATTCGACTTCGTTGAGTAGTTGCGTCTTCTGCAACGGCGTTTTGCCCGGATCGATGACGATATAATCTTCGTAGTAAATCACGCGCTCGAGCTGACGCGCGCTCATATCCAGCATCAACCCAATGCGCGAGGGCATGCATTTGTAAAACCAGATGTGCGAAACCGGAACGGCCAACTCGATGTGGCCCATGCGTTCGCGCCGCACGCGCGCCAGGGTGACTTCCACGCCGCAGCGGTCACAGATCACGCCCTTGTGCTTGATGCGCTTGTATTTTCCGCACGAACATTCCCAGTCCCGAGTCGGCCCGAAGATACGTTCGCAGAAAAGGCCGCCCTTTTCCGGTTTAAACGTGCGGTAATTAATTGTCTCCGGGTTTTTGACTTCGCCTTTGCTCCAGGAGCGCATGGTGTCGCTCGAGGCGATGCCAATTGCCACCTGATCAAAACCCACCGACCTCTCTTCGCCCACTAACTCACGCCAGGAATGTTCGTTCATGATTTCTCCAAATCGGTTGTGAATACAAAATTACGCGACGCTCTCCATAAACGTGGGCGCTTGACTCCCGACCTTCACATCCAGACCAAGGCTTTGCATTTCCTTGATCAACACGTTGAAAGACTCAGGTGTTCCGGCTTCCAGCGAATTGTCGCCTTTTACGATTGATTCGTAGATTCGTGTGCGGCCCTGCACGTCGTCGGATTTGACTGTCAGCAATTCCTGCAAGGTGTAAGCGGCGCCATAGGCCTCCAGTGCCCAGACTTCCATTTCGCCGAAGCGTTGGCCGCCATATTGCGCCTTGCCGCCAAGCGGCTGTTGAGTGACAAGCGAATACGGTCCCACCGCACGCGCATGAATCTTATCCGCCACAAGATGGCCAAGCTTCATCATGTAGATGTAACCGACGACCACCTCCTGGTCGAACGTATCGCCGGTGCGACCATCAAACAGGCGCGCCTTGCCGTTTTCCTGCACCCAGCCGAACCCATCCTTCTTTTTGGCTTCACGCAAATAGTCGCGGATTTGTTTCTCCTTGATCCCGTCGAACACTGGCGTCGCCACTTTGAATCCGAGTGCCTTGGCAGCAACGCCGAGGTGCGTTTCTAAAACTTGTCCGACGTTCATACGACTGGGGACGCCTAACGGATTAAGCACGATTTCCACCGGAGTGCCGTCTGCGAGGAACGGCATGTCTTCCTCAGGCACGATGCGCGCCACAACGCCCTTGTTGCCGTGACGGCCCGCCATCTTGTCGCCGACGCTCAGCTTGCGCTTGCTGGCGATGTAAACTTTGACCTGCTTGATGATTCCCGGTTCGATCTCCTCGCCGCTCTCTACCCGGTCGGTCGCGCGGTCGCGTTCGAGCTCCAATTCGGCGAACTTGTGCTCATATGTGCCGATGATTTCACGGATTCGGTTCCGAATCGGACTTGGATCGATCTCGATGTGATCGTGCGCGGTCGCCAATTTTCGCAAAAGTGTTTTCGTGATTTTTCGATTCGCCGGAATGATGATCTCACCGGTCTTGGCGTTGACAACGTCGAGAGGAATTTTTTCGCCCAGCAGAACGTTCGAGAGTGAATCGGTCAGCTGCTCAACAAGGCCTTCTTTCTTGCGCTTATGTTCTTCGCCGATGCTTTTGAGCTGCCGTTTGGTTTCCGCCGGAGTAAGTTTGTCGCGTGCAACTTCACGGCGGGAGGAGACTTTCACGTCCATCACGATCCCGTAGGTGCCCGAGGGCACGGTGAGTGATGTGTCTTTTACGTCCGCTGCTTTCTCGCCAAAGATCGCGCGGAGCAAGCGCTCCTCCGGAGCCAGTTCCGTCTCGCTCTTCGGCGTAATTTTCCCAACCAAAATATCGCCTGGCTTCACTTCGGCGCCTACCCGCACTACACCGTCCGGCCCCAGGTTGCGCAAGGCTTCTTCGCTTACATTGGGAATGTCGCGGGTAATTTCCTCTGGTCCCAGTTTCGTATCGCGCGCGCCGATCTCGAACTCGTCGATGTGAATGGAGGTGTAAATGTCTTCCTTCACGACCTTTTCCGAGATCATGATCGCGTCCTCGAAGTTGTAGCCATTCCACGGCATGAAGGCGACGAGGACGTTGCGCCCCAGCGCCAGCTCACCGCGATCGGTGTTCGGCCCATCCGCGATCACCTGACCACGTTTCACATGCTGACCCTTGCGAACGATCGGCTTCTGATTGACACAGGTGCCGGCGTTCGACCGCATAAATTTGCGAAGCTCGTAAACGTAAATCCCAGACTGAGGATCGCTTTTCAGTTTCTTTTTGCTTTCGTGCAAATGACCGTCCTTGGTGACGATGATTTGATCGGCGCTGACGGAAGCAACCTTGCCGCTCTCGATCGCGAGAACGACTGCATGTGAGTCCCGCGCAACTTTTCCTTCAAGGCCGGTGCCGACCAGCGGCATCTCGGAAACAATCAGCGGCACCCCTTGGCGCTGCATGTTGGAACCCATCAGCGCGCGGTTCGCGTCGTCGTGTTCCAAAAACGGAACGAGACCAGCCGCTACCGAAACGAGCTGCTTTGGCGAAACATCCATGTAATTTACCTTCGACGGATCGACTTCGAGGAAATCGCCTCGGTAACGCACCGAAACCTTTTCCCCGGTGAAATGGCCGCGACCATCGATAGGCGCATTCGCCTGCGCCACGAGAAAGTTCTCTTCACGGTCAGCGGTCAGATACTCGATTTCATCTGTGACGCGGCCGTTCACCACCTTGCGATACGGTGTCTCGATAAAGCCAAACTCATTAATGCGCGCGAAGGTGCTCATCGAGCTGATAAGACCGATGTTCGGGCCTTCCGGCGTTTCGATAGGACAAATACGGCCGTAGTGCGACGGGTGAACGTCGCGCACCTCGAACCCGGCACGTTCCCGGCTGAGACCTCCAGGTCCCAGAGCGGACAAACGCCTCTTGTGCGTCAATTCTGCAAGGGGATTCGTCTGATCCATGAACTGCGAAAGCTGTGATCGTCCAAAGAAATCCCTGATCACAGCGCTAAGCGCCTTGGGGTTGATCAGCTTTTGCGGTGTCATGCCGTCCACATTGATGTCGAACAAAGTCATTCGCTCCTTGACCAGACGCTCGGTGCGAGCAAGGCCCACGCGGCACTGGTTCGCCAGTAATTCGCCCACGGTGCGCACCCGCCGGCTGCCGAGGTGATCGATGTCATCGAGCGTGCCTTCGCCGCGCCGCAGATTGATCAGATACTTGATCGCTGCAATAAAATCTTTGTCCGTTAGAATGCGCTCGGAAGCATCCACATTAATTCCGAGCTTCTGATTAATTTTGTAACGGCCGACCCTGCCAAGATCATATTTCTTGGGATCGAAGAAGAGTCGTTTGAGCAACGCGCGGGCGTTGGCCACCGTTGGCGGATCACCGGGGCGAAGACGGCGATAAATATCCTTGAGAGCTTCTTCCTGGTCATGCGCCGGGTCTTTCCTAAGCGCCTTCACGATCGTATCATCGTTCGAGATATCGATGACTTTAACCTCATGAATGTTGAGGGACATGATTTGGCGAATTGTCGCCACAGTTAGCGGCTCAAATGCGCGCGCTACTGTCACCTCACCATCGCGAATGTCTGCCGTGAGCACCTTGCTGGCGAGCTGTTCTTCGTCCAGTTTCTCGCTCAGCTTAAGGCTGTCGATATTGTAAAAAAGTTTGATAACGTCCTCGTCGGAACCGTAGCCCAGAGCGCGCAGGAAAGTCGTCGCCAGGAATTTTCGGCGGCGTTTGCGTCGGTCGAGATAGATGTAAAGCAGGTCAGCCGTGTCGAACTGCACTTCAATCCAAGAGCCGCGGTCCGGGATAATCCTGAAGCTGTAGAGCACTTTTCCGTTGACGTGGACCGTGGACTCGAACGCAATCCCTGGAGAGCGATGCAACTGGCTGACCACCACACGCTCGGCGCCGTTGATCACGAATGTGCCTTGCGGCGTCATCAACGGGATTTCTCCCATGTAAACCTTTTCTTCCTTCGTTCCCTTCTCTTCGCGCAATTGAAAGGTGACGTGCAGTGGAGCGCTGTACGTTTGCCCTTCACGTTGCGCTTCGAGTGGCGTCAATTTTGGCTCGCCGATATCATAGTGACTGAAATCGAGAACTGCTTTTTCATCGTAGCTTTCGATGGGGAAAACTTCCCTGAAAACAGCCTGAAGCCCGTGATTTTTTCGCTTCGAATACGGGACATCTTTCTGGAGAAAATCGACGTATGAATTAGCCTGAACCTCGATTAGGTTTGGCGGTTCGATGGCTTCCTTGATGCTTCCAAAGTAAATGCGTTCCGACATAGTGCTTAAGCTCACGAGCTAAAACCTTACACCGACAGACTAAATCGCAGCCGACGCGGGCAAGATTTACCGGTTCTGGGATGGTCGAAGAGCGTAAAAATGCCACCAAAACGGTGACCTGTCAAATTGACGACGACCTCCGTCTCGTAGCCGGTAATGTGATTTGCCTCGTTAGCGCCGGGTTAAAAATACGTCTGCCGGAACTGTATCCGTTTTTGAAAATATCGCGAATTTGGCGCTGCGCAACTCTTTTGATGCGACAACCCCCACGAAATTCCAGTTATTATTTGATTTCGACCTTCGCGCCTGCGGCCTCGACCTTTTTCTTGATCTCCTCCGCCTCTTGTTTGGTCACGCCTTCCTTGATTGTTTTGGGGGCGCCCTCGACCAGCGCTTTCGCCTCAGCGAGGCCTAATCCCGGGACAGCGCTGCGGACCTCTTTGATCACGGCGATTTTGTTGGCGCCCATCTCTGTGAGTACCACATCAAACGCCGTCTTTTCCTCCGCCGCTGGAGCTGCCGCTCCCGCGCCTCCTGCCGCGGGTCCTGCCGCAATCGCCACTGGCGCAGCGGCACTGACGCCCCACTTTTCCTCAAGCTGCTTGACCAATCCAGCAATCTCCAGCACCGACAGGTTGCTGAGTTGCTCCACCAATTTGTCTGTCTCTGCCATTTTAGTCTTTTCCTCCAGTTGCCGTCTCCGAAAGCTTTCGAAGAATTGAAGCCGATAGCCATCGGCTCGGACAATGTTCATTTGTTTTTACTTGTAGAGCAACCGCTCCCGGTTGCTGCGGCAGGCGACGCGCCCGCCCTACAAACTTTCTCATGCTGCGGGGTTGCCCTCCTTTTCGGCTTTCGCGTTCAATAATCGCGCCAAACATGCGGCCGGCTCGTTCAAAAGACGCACCAGACGCGTTGCCGGGGACAAAAGCAGTCCAAGCAATTGCGCTAGCAAAACTTCGCGGGCTGGCAATTCCGCCAAAGTCTCCAATTCCGCCGTGGAAAGGACCGCCCGATCGACAAAGCCGACCTTGAGTAACGCCAGCTTAAACTCGCTCGCAAAACTCTTAAAAATCTTCGCCACCGGCGCTACATCCGCCTGCCCTGTGACAACTGCAGTTTGACCACCAAACTGATCGCCCAAGTCCGGGAAACCCGAATCCGCCATTGCACGCTTCAAAAAATTATTTTTTATCACGTGCATTTCTGCCCCGGTGGGGGCCAGCCGGCTCCGCAACTCGCTGAAATCAGCCACCCTCATGCCGCGATAATCAGTCACGAGCACAAAGGGCGATCGTTTCAAATTCTCGGATAACTCTGAAACAATGCTGGCTTTTTCTGGTCGCATATTGTCGAGCTATTTATAGCAGCCCTAGACTCCGCTCAAATAAGGCGTCGGATCGACGCGGACGCCTGGTGACATAGTCGCACTGATCGTTACACCTTCAAGGTAGCGGCCCTTTGCCGTAGGCGGACGTGCCCGCACAACGGCTTCGATGACTGCGTTCGAGTTTTCGAGGAGTGCTCTTTCTTCAAAGGAGAATTTTCCGACCGGCACCGCGACGTTGCCATTCTTGTCGAGCTTGAATTCTACGCGGCCAGCCTTCACCTCTTGCACCGCTTTGGCGGTATCGTCGGTAACCGTCCCTGTTCTTGGATTCGGCATTAACCCACGAGGGCCTAGAACTTTGCCCAGCTTGCGCACCTCCGACATTGCAGCGGGGGTCGCGATAGCCACATCGAAATCCTGAAAACCTTCCTGGCACTTCTGGATCAAATCTTTCATCCCCACGAATTCCGCACCGGCCTCTTTGGCCGCTCTCGCCGCTTCACCTTCCGCGAACACGAGCACACGCACCTGTTTACCGCTGCCGTGGGGAAGCGGACACGTCCCGCGCACCATCTGGTCGGATTGCTTCGGATCAACTCCAAGACGAAATGAGAGCGTCACGGTTTGATCAAATTTCGTGGGCGGAAATTTCTTCAGCGTCACGACGGAATCGGCCAGACTATAGCTTTTCGTCCGATCCAATTGCTGCGCTGCGGCGCGATAGCGTTTACTTCGATTTGTTCGCATTGTTCAATGCAGTTCAAACGCCTGTTGCTGGCTAAACAACGCGGCTCCTGCTCAAAAATCGTCCGCTGAATCCCAGCGAGCGGGAAACGAACGTAGCGGTTATCAGGGCATTGTCAAAAGATGATCCAGCGGCAAACGCCCGCTCTATGGCTTGGCTAGTTTCGCTGCGCTCTCTGCGAGCCCTTGCTGCGCTGCGGTCAGATTTGGATCGAGCGCCAACGCTTCTTTGAAAGCAACAATGGCGCGCTCATGCTGATTGAACGCGGCCAGATAGCGGCCACGGTTGGTGAGCATCCTCGCATAAACGGGCAAAACTTTGAGCTTAACGACGTCATCGTCCGCAAATCGCAGAGTCCCGTCAGCGAGCCCGCGCGTCCGCAGGTGTGGATCAGGGGAATCGTGAAAACCTTGATCAATAGCGAGATCAAAGACCAGACCTTGTGGAACAAGTTGATAGGTCTGCGGAATCCATTGGGTCAAATAACCGTTTGTCTTGTCGGCAGATAAAACGTCATTGGTTATGTAAGCTGGAGCGACATTGATTTCGTTCCTCACCATTGACCGAACCAGCTCCAGGAATGCCATGCTAATCCTGCGGGTAAGATCCTGGTTCCCGTCAAAGGCTGCAGGATCGCGCTCCCATAATCTAAGCAGCTCAACATATGGATCGATTTTATCGCGCGATCGCTCGATCAAACCGGGATGCGCGTGTCTTAGATAATCGAAATACCACGAGCGGCGCAGCAGATTAATATCAATCACCTTCACGTCGCGCCGGCGTTGTTCTATTTCTTGTGCATAGAACGTCGGGGATACGACCTGCCAGTCTTGTGTCAGCAATAATCCATTGGCCGCAATCGTGCTGAACAAATTCTCAACATAGTCGTCCGCTACGCGAAGCGTATTAACCAACGAATACCGAACGCCGCTGCGATTGCGATGGCAATGAATACCGGCAAGTAGTACGCATCCTTGTCCTCGGCAATTTCGTAGCTGAGCGAGTACGCAAGGTCGGCGACCAGGATCAACAAGAGGAACCAAAAAGCTGCGCGATCGCGCTTGTAAGCACTCGCGAACCCGATCAAGCCCAGGACTGGCGTTACCGGCAGCCACGGAAAACCAAATTCACGCGACACCATTCGGCAGAATTCAACAAACTGCGCTCCCATTATTGCCGGCGAGAAAACGAAGAACACGCGATACTGCCGGCCGGTGATGTGCCACCAGATTTCCTGAAGTGAGCGGGGATTGCCCCAGTTCATCACAGGATCGCGAGACGCTGCGAGCGGCAAATACGCGTAAACAGCAACAAGTGCGCCGATTGAAATCAGCGCTGCATAGAGAAGTCGGCGGCTCCTAAAGAATTTCAGTCCTTGCGTCCTGTAAACGACCGCGGCCACGGCGGGGAGCGTCAGCCCAACCGTGACATGATGGACCCCCATCGCCAGGCCGAATATGAAGGCAGCAGCGTAAAGCCAGCTGTCGTGAATCGTGACTTGTTCATCTTTAGCTGTTTGTGTTTCAAGAATTCGCCGGCGCCAGCCAACCATTAGAAAGAAAACGACCAGGATGAGCAGGGTGTTGAGAGCATAAACCTCGGTGATTGTCGCATACGACCAGAGCGTCCGGGAAAATGCCATGAGCAATCCCGCCCCGGCTGCGGGCGCGAACATCAAAAACCGGCCACCGGTTAAATCCTCACGTTTCCTGCTCCGCTGAGCCGCTTTACTCGTTCGCTTGGGCATGGTTAAGGAGGAAGCCGTTATTATTAATTCGGCTACAACAAGCGTAAGCATGGCGCAGGCGAGCGCCGCGAAGAGCGCGGACGAAAAATTGATCCGCACGGCGACATTTCCGAATGGCAGTAATGATGCGAGGTGAGCAAGCATGACCCAGAGAGGAAAGCCCGGCGGATGTGCAACTCCCGTGCCCCACGCCGCCAGGATCAGTTCGCCGCTGTCGACCAGCGTTACCGTCGGCGCGAGCGTCAACGTGTATAGCAGTGACGCAACAATAAACACAGCCCCCGCGCAGAGCAGTTCCGCCTGAGATCGGGAAATCATTCTCACATTCGTCTCGCGGGCGGACTTCACCTCGCAAGGTATCTGCTTTTGAGATTGCGCACCTTTCGTGAGGCCGCGAGCCATGGTGTTATCGTGTCGCAAAGTTCAATTCGCGCAAACCGTGATCAACGAACGACGGCTCCCAAGCCATCGAGCCATCGCGGTGGGTGGCAGTTATCGCTCTTTTCGTTCGAAATGCTTGTTCGTTTTCGTCCGGCAGTTACCGCACTTTCAGAGTGCGGCACTAGTTCTCGCGCCGGCGAACGTCTGGTCGATCGCAGCGGTTTTTTCTCTCGGATCGGTTCCTTCGACGTTTTCTCCGCGGCTTGTGTCGAGCGGATCATAAGTGAATTGATCCGCACCTATGGGCGCGGTGCCCCCGCAACAACGGATTGGTTTACCACAGCGATCCGTTACCGACCGAGACGCCGATGATCGGTTGTCCCGCATTGACTCTGTGGGTGTCGATCGACACTCCGGATGTCGATCTTGAGTGCGATCTGTACGAGATCCAACCCGACGGCACAAGTATTGCGCTCCGGAGCGATCTGCGCAGACTACGTTACCGGGAGTCGTCACGTGAAGCGAAATTCGTGAAGCCCGGCGAAATCGTACGCTGTGATTTTAGTCCCGGATTGTTCGTGGCGCGCCGGTTGATGAAGGCTAGCCGGTTGCGCCTCGTCGTCACCGCAGTGAATTCAATCTCGTGGCAAAAGAATTATTGCTCAGGCGGAATCGTCGCCGAAAGATTCCATGCGCGCACCGCAGGATCGCTATCATTGTAATGCAATTCGTTATCCATTGAGAGATTGCCGAGTGGCGCGTCTTTCTTCGCCTTTTCGATTACGTCGAACTTCATTTTGCCGTGAGTTCGATCGTAATATCCGGCCGGCTCGTACAGATAGAATTGCGGGGGACAGGTAACATGAAAGCAGCATTCCAGTGCGTAGGCTGGAAGAAGAAAGGAAGCTGTTTTCATGAACTACGTCGGAGTAGATATCCACAAGAAGTACAGCGTGCTGTGCGCGCTGGATGAGAGCGGGCGGAAGCTG
>WNGK01007708.1_pt1 | contig 11266 bp, 12 predicted proteins | sample 5400601 | NCBI WGS metagenome assembly WNGK01 (sample SAMN13153376, study PRJNA577476) | soil metagenome | isolation source: 60 cm soil or saprolite under Garry oak tree replicate 1 | place: USA:California | collected 2016-06-15
ACAGACAACGCCCTGCCAGGGCGCGGAGAGAAAAACATCAACCTACTAACATTATATCACAGCATATGAAATCATTACTAAAATCAACCTATTCGAAAACCAAACTTCTGATTGTTCTGTTTGCCTTCTCTTGTGGCAGCCTAATGATGGCCCATGCGGAAGATACCCATTCGTTATTCATGGGTCTGGTGCGTTCCGGTCCACCGGATCATGGCGCCCGTTTAGCCGAAGGCTATCTAATGGTGTATTCGGCAACTGATGAAGTTAGCGATGGCGAACTCCCATTTAACCCCCACAGCTCCTATTTGATATACGCACCGGACGGGAAGCTGTTCAAAAGCGTGGAGAATCACATGTCGCGAAGCGACGAAATTCCGGACATCGTTAGGTTACCAGCTGGGTCCTACATCGTCGAAGCCCGCTCCGCAAACAACGGATACGTCCGTGTTCGCGTGGTGATCAAGCCGAGTCGCCAAACGGTCCTCGACTTGGATTCCACAGGCAAGGAATCGCCCAGCGGGATAGCAAGCAACTAAGTGTCGGAATCTCCGCAAGGTTTTCACAAAAAATCGTATGAATCCATTTGATCTAAAAGCCGCCCTCCTCACGAAACACGCGCAACACCCGGTAATCAACCCGAACACACATGGGGTTAAGCACGGGTCAAATGCCTGGCTGACTAACTCCAAGCTGCTGGCATCTCGCGTGTGTGCGAGAAGTGGCGTCATCACCTTCTTGCCACCGATTTGTTATTGTTTTGATAACAATCAGGAATATCTCACGCGGTCTTACAGTTTGTAGATACGCATGTCGGAGTACCGGCGTTCTTACAAACAACAAACTAATCAACAACTTGAGGTAAACATTATGTTCAGAATTGTCACCATTTTTGCGTTAATTTCCGCTTTCTTGCAGATCGCTTCGCTTGCGACTGCGCGGACGGACCAAGAACGGAATCCGGCCCAACCCGTCAACGCAGTGATCGAGTGGAATAGAACTCTTTTGGCAATCGTTCGCACGCCCGGCGCTCAGCCAGCTACCATTCACTCAACTCGCAATTTCGCGATTTTGGACGCCGCCATCTACGATGCCGTCAATAATATCGACCCAAAGTTCAGTTCGTACCTTGTGCGCCTTCCCGACGTTCCGAGGAGCGCGTCCAAAATAGCTGCGGCCGATGAGGTAGCTCATGATGTCCTCGTGTTCCTATATCCTGCGTTTCAGGCGTCGTTGGATACGGAACTGCAGCAGGACTTGGCCCTGCTCCCCGATAATGAACGAAAGGCTCTGGGAATAGCCGTTGGGCAGGCAGTTGCTGGCCAACTTCTCGCTGCGCGCAGCGCTGATGGAGCGAATGTAATTCCACCGCTGTACGTCCCGGGTAACCAGCCCGGAGACTACCAGTTAACACCGCCTAATTTCGCGCCAGCGGATTTTACCCAGTGGCCCCAAGTCACGCCCTTTGCGTTGGAGCGGGCCGACGAGTTCCGTCCCGGTCCTCCTCCGGCACTTACAAGCGACCTTTATACTGAGGTCTTCAATGAAGTCAAAAGCCTCGGGTTCGTTAACAGCACAACCCGCACTGCGGAACAAACCGAGATCGGCCAGTTCTGGAACGGCAACATCCAGGATTTCTGGAACGAAATCGCACAGACTGCCGCGCTGCAGCGCCATCTCAATCTCGAGCGTAGCGCACGCCTATTTGCACTGCTGAATATAAGCCTGGCCGACACTGCGATCGCTTTCTTCGAAGCTAAGTACACGTACAACTTTTGGCGTCCGGTAACTGCGATTCGACTCGCAGACACTGACGGAAATCCGCAGACCGAGCCTGATCCAACTTGGCTTCCACTAACCACGAAAACCGCTCCAGATCCTTCCTACCCCGGAGCACACAGCGCAATCAGTAAAGCGGGCGCGACCGTGTTGAGCTTTTACTTTGGCGACCAATTCACTTTCGATGTCACCTCCGAGTCGCTGGCGGGAGTGACGCGACATTTCACAAGCTTCTCCGCAGCGGCGGAGGAAGCGGGACTGAGCCGTATCTACGCAGGGCAACACTTCCGCACTGACCACATCGCTGGCAAGGATTTGGGCGGACAGGTGGCAGAGTCTATCGACGGTAGCATTCTGCTTCGAGAGGAATAAAACATCAGAAAGGTCGTTACTCTAGTGAGACTCGTTTCGCAGGAGGTGGATGATGCATAGGATGAGAAGAAGCATGTTAGTAAAGTCCAGGTCGAGCCTGATGGCATTTTTTACAACAGTGTTGCTGGTGTCGCTCAACAGTGCGTCGGCCGGAGGTAAGGATCCGTTGTCTCCCGGCCCAATAAGACCAGGGAATTTGGATTATCGAACTGAGTTACCACAAGGATACCTCAAGGTCTATTCCGCCACCGATGAATTCAACGATGGCGACGCGTTGTACTTTCCACACAGCTCCTATGCGATCTACACGATCGACGGAAAGCCCTTTAAAAACGTCAAGAACCAACGTTTCCCGGCCGATGAAATTCCCGAGGTTGTGGCGTTGCCCGTTGGAACTTACGCCGTGGTAGCTCGGTCGGAGAGAGACGGATACGGTCGCGTCCTCGTTGTTATCAAGGAAGGTCAGCAGACGATCGTTGACTTGGATCTCTGGGAGAAGAAGACAAGGCGCTTAGCACACAACTGACCAATGAACTCCGGAACGGGAAATGAGTTTGAGTCAGAGTACCACGGCCGCTTCCGGAAAATCCGCAAAGCGGCCGCCATCGCGTTAAAGGAATTAGATCAATTGCGTTCAGGCGGACCCATGACGCAAGAAGCCCTCGATGCAGAGATCGCGCGTATCGCACGAGAGAAGCTCCAGTCGTACGGATGCGATCTCGTTGTTCATCGGATGGATGATGGCGTAACGCGATTCTTAATCAAGGTCCAGAGTACCGGGAGACGATACGATCTGATCAAGAGTTTTTTCCATCGCGACGAGGACGACAAAGATTTTGGGAATAAAATCGCGCGGTATCGGTAAGGACGGGTGGGCAAGGCAATACGCTAAGCACTAACTAAAACCAAACAATATTAGTCCATAGTATGAAATCTGAAATCAAACCTACAGTTATTAATGAGCGCGACAGCGCTGAATCATCGAATCCTAGCCAGGAATTCCCGCAGCCTCGACGCCTCGCCAGACGATCCTTTCTGCGCAATCTCGGCATGGGAGCCGCTCTTCTGGCCCCGGGAGCTGCTTTACTAGGCAGTGCTAGCAAGGCATTAGCAGCTAATGGAAGGCAAAGGCTTAACCCAGGTGATGTCGCGATCCTCCAACTCCTCGCCGCGGCCGAACTGATCGAGGCCGATCTCTGGCAACAATACAAGGAGCTTGGAGGAGTCGATTCACCAGAATCAGGATACCGCGCTGGCCTCGAAATTCTGGATGAGGATCAGCCGCAGTACATTTCTGACAACACCGATGATGAGTTGAGTCACGCGGCTTTCCTAAATGCTTATTTAAGATCCAAAGGCGAGCCGCAGGTTAACCTGAGGCAGTTCGCCAACTTGCCGCCCAGCCAAGTCTCGTTCGTCCCACAAACTGGTCGACTTACGAACCTTAAGCAGCTCACTGTAGACACCAGTTGGTGGACCCGCTACCGCAGCACCACTAACCCTGATTTCGGCGCAACCTTCCCGAATGCAGTCCCCAGTTTGGACATTGGGCTGCATACCGCGATTCCCAGAAACGACGACGAGCTAGGCGACCCAGATAACCCTAGTGATCATGTTAAGGCGATCGCTTTCACAGCCGGATTTCACTTTGGTTATATTGAACAAGGCGGCATGAGCCTTTACGCGACCCTGGCTCAGAAAGTAACCAGTCTCGAAGTTCTACGAATCCTCCTTAGTATCGGAGGATCCGAGATCATGCACTTTCAAACCTGGCAAGACAAGGCAGGCAACGCGACTCCATTGACCGACGTCGACCCAATCAACAATTCAACGGTGACATTTATCGACCTGACCACAGGGCAGCCGGAGACGTTGCAGGCCAACTTGATCATGCCTGAGCCGTGCGAATTCATCCGCCGAGGCTTGCCGGCCTGTTCAATCATTCGCCCGACCGGTCCCGGACAGCTAGACGCCACCGGCGTTATCAACAGCTTCATTGCTGACGGGCTCTTCAGGGGACAACCGCCTCAGTTCTTGCAGCTAATTACTTCTCTGGCCAGCGCTGCGGACGCGGCCGAGAGAGAAGTCGGTGATTGACCGTACTTCGCGAATTCAGACGCCGCGCTTTGGGTCGAGGCCTAAGCGCGGCGTTTTTGCAAATATTGCGAGTCCCGCACTTAATTCTCCAAGATTTTTTTTGGGAATAAACGCGAACCAGATCGGTAAGGATAGGTGTAAAACAAATACTAATCATTAACCGAAAACAATATTATGTCCGATTACATTTCTCACGACCACGAACATGACGGCATTGATCGCCGCGGCTTTCTTCAGTGCATGGCCTGGGCTGGGACCGGCCTGCTGTGGACCGTCAGCGGCGGCGTCCTCGTGTCAAAAACCCTTGCTCAAATTGCGAAGGCCGGCGAGCCACTGCCAGCTACCGACCTTAGTTTTCTGCAAATCAGCGACAGCCACATCGGCTTCAATAAGGAAGCAAATAAGGATGTCACGGCGACTTTCAAAATTGCTCTCGATCGCATAAACGCGATGCCTACTCCGCCGTCTTTCCTTATTCATACAGGTGATATCACGCAACTCTCAAAGCCCGAGGAGTTCGACACCTTCGATGAGGTTCTTAAGAGCTGTCGAACCAAGGATGTTTTCTATGTTCCAGGCGAGCACGATGTTCTCAACGATGGCGGAAAGCTTTACCGTGAAAGGTATTTGAAGCGCGTCGAAGCGAAGGGCTCGGGTTGGTATAGCTTCAATAAGAACGGTGTTCATTTCATTGGACTAGTCAACGTGCTGGACCTTCAGGCCGGCGGTTTGGGGCAACTGGGAGATGAGCAGCTCGAATGGCTCGAGGCCGACGTGAAAGATCTCGGAACGAGCACACCGATTGTAGTCTTCGCGCATATCCCTCTCTGGGCGGTTTATCCCCAATGGGGCTGGGGGACCAGCGATAGCGAACGCGCTCTAGGATATCTGAAACGCTTCGGTTCGGTGACGGTGCTAAACGGTCACATCCATCAGGTGCTCCAGAAAGTCGAAGGTAACGTGACTTTCCATACCGCGATGTCTACTGCCTTCCCTCAGCCTGCTCCTGGAACCGCGGCGTCGCCCGGTCCTATGAAAGTGCCGGCTGAAAAACTGCGGAGCATGCTTGGCCTAACGAGCGTTCAGTATAAGCAAGGCAAAACTACCCTCGCCGTCGTCGATTCCAACCTCGGCTGACCTAACCAAACCTATGACTTCACTAACTCTACGAAACAAGAGAATGGCACTATTGTGTGCCATCAGTTTTCTCAATCTAAGCATCTTCGCACTTGCTGGCCAGATGAAGGACATGGATAGCACCAGCAATAAGCAAAACAGAATAGAGATTAAAGACTTCGCCTTCAATCCACAGACAATAACCGTAAAGGCCGGAGAGAAGGTGACCTGGATCAACCGGGACGAAGAACCGCACACTGTGGTGAGCGTCGAGAAGCAGTTCAAAAAATCGACCGCGCTCGACACGGACCAGGAGTTTACGATCACAGCGGGCGCTCCTGGTACTTACACCTATTTCTGCTCAGTTCACCCGAAGATGACTGGCACGATCGTGGTCGTGAAGCCGTGATGAACGATTAGTGCTCACTTACCAGGCCCTCGAACCCGCAGCGTTATGAAACTATTTCTCGTGGCTTCCACGAATCCCTTCGATCTGAAGGCTGCGCTCCTCGCTGGGCATGCACAGCATCCGGTCATTATTCATTTTCCAATTGCGCTCTTTATCACGAGCGCCGTCTTCGAGTTACTGGCGGTCTGGCGCAAGCAACCGCTTTTTGCAACGGTCGCCTATTACAACCTACTGGGCGCCGCGCTGACCGTCCCATTTGCGATCGCCACTGGCCTGGGAGCGTGGCAATGGCAGCTCGAAGGCGCAACTCTAAAAGGCAACTTACGGCTGCATATGATCTGCGCGCTGACTTCCGCTTTGCTCATCTTCTTTCTCTGCTGGATGCGCTTGCGTCTCCGCGCGAAAGGCTTCTCGCCGGGTATTGCTTATTTCGCAGTGACGTTGCTCGCGCTGATGGTGATCACGCTCACTGGACATCTCGGTGGAATCCTCAGCGGCGTTGAAACGCCCTGAGTGGCAAGAAAAGCGAACAAAGTTACTTCAAGTATTTATCGAACCATCCCACTGTCTGCTCCAATCGATTGGCCTGGTGCTTTGGGTCTAGAAAGAGATGACCTTCCCCAGAATAAATGATGAGTTGTGTCGGCACACCAAGCGTTTTTAAAGCGTGCCAGAATTCGTAGGACTGCGAAGTGGGGCATTCTGCGTCGTGCTCGCCGACAATGACAAGCGTCGGGGTCTTTACATTTTTGATGAAGTGAATCGGCGAGCTTTTCTCGTACACAGCGGGATCATCGTAAACCGATGCGCCGAAGAACGGGATCATCCATTGATCGATGAGATTTTGACCATAGTAACTTTGCCAATTTGCAATCCCGGCGCCCGCAACAGCAGCGTGGAAACGATCGGTCTGCGTGACAGTCCACATGGTCATGTAACCACCGTAGCTCCAGCCGGTCACCCCGAGATGCGCAGGGTCGATTGGATATTTTTTTGTGGCCGCGTCTACCCCGGCGAGAATGTCGCGAAGATCTCCACTGCCAAAATCCTTCACGTTCGCGCGGGTAAATTCCTCGCCCTGGCCGTAACTACCACGAGGATTCGGCATCAGCACGTAGTAACCGCGTGAGGAGAGAGCCGCGATGATGGCTCGCGGCATTCCAAAGCCGGCAGGCCAGTCCGGCGTTGCTGCGCTTGAAGGTCCGCCATGGATGAGAACAACCATGGGATACTTCTTGCCGGACTCAATTTTTGCCGGCGATAGAAGCCACCCCTGGATATTGAATCCTTCGTTCGCCCACTCAAGGCTTTCGGCTTTGCCCCACGTCGCTGATAACACGGAGTTATTATTCGTTAGCTGGTGCCATTCACCAATCGGTCCGACCGAGATCTCCGGCGGCGTTTCAAATGTGCTGCGTTCTGCTGCTGCGAATTTGCCGTCCTTAGAAACGGCAAAGTCCGGGAAATTGCCGAAAGCGTGAAGAGCCTCCGCACCTTTCCACATTGTACGCACCGAGTTGTTGGCGATCGTCAATTCAGAGATCGCGCCGCCACCACCGACTATCTCGGTAAAAAGAATGCGATCTGGCGTTAGCCAAAAGAGTGAACTCACGGAGCTTTTGCGACCTCGAGTTCGGTTCGTCAGGTCGCGGCCGTCAGCTGAGATTGTGAAGAGATCGCCACCATGAAATCCTTCGTCGCTCATCAAGCCTTCAATGAATGCGATCGACTTGCTATCGGGCGACCAGCGCGGCAGGGCAACTTGAAGGGAGGGTTTGTAGATGGATGTGGCGTTACCGTTTGCAATGTTGATCGTGTAAATCTGCGCGATCCACCAATTGTTGTCTCCGGGCCCCGGCGCCGCCGTTGCAATAAACGTCTTGTCGTCGGGCGACCAATCGTAATCGTAGATGTGAAGATTTTCCGGAGAAACCTGGCGCAACTGTCCACTTGCAACGTCGAGAACAGCGATCCTCTGATTATGAACAGCAGTGTCGACCACACCGGTCGTCGTTGGCGCGGCCATTAACGGGGCCGCCGCCGCCCGCACCTTCAATGTAGAGGAAAGCAATTTGCTTCCCATTGTGCGACCAGCGGGGTCGCGCAGAGTATCCGTTAAGGCTCGTAAGCTTTTTGGGATCAGAACCGTCGGCATTCACACTCCAGAGTTGGCGCTGCTTTCTCTCATCGGCGCTGGAAAAAACCGCCAGTGTCCTGGAATCAGGAGCCCATTCGGGATCGAAATCGGTCCTTTCGCTGCTGATCGGAATTTTGACCAATGTCGCTGACGCGTCACCTGATATTTCGCGAATGTAGGTTTGCTTTGACGTTGAGGCGGCGGTGGACTGCACCCATGCGACATGTGTGCCGTCGGGAGAAAGAGCAACGTCGCCGTACAAAACAGTCTTACCCAACTGTTCGGTCAACTGCTGCATAGTCTGGGCGGTTAACGTCATTGGAAGAAGACAAGCCAGAAGAAGATGCTTCATGTTGTGATTCTGACAAAGATGCGGTCGGGCGACAAGGAAGCGCGATTTCTCGGCGGTGAATTGTGATCGCGCGTTTAGACGCGCGAGTTCAAACTCAGAGGCATGAACGCCGATCCTTTAACGCCATTGCCAAGAGTGCGCACTGGCCAGACTCCAACAAAGCTAGAGAAGGAAGAATATTTGAAACGCTGGCGCGAGCGATTCTATGATCCTGCGTTTGCGTCAAAGAAAGTTGAGCTGGACGCGATCGCGGAGATCGCATGGGAAGCGTATGACGATGCGCGGAAATCGCCTCAAACGCGGACAGCCGGAAGGGGCTTCGCCGATCCCGAGTACGAACTGTCAGTCGAATGGCTGCAAGCGCGGCAGGCAATCATCGACGCCCAAGAGCGTCAACAATCGCCCGACGCCGCATCGCGGGTTTTGTTAATCTGCGCGTCGCCGCGCACGGACCAAACATGCCCAAGTGAAATGTCGAAAACGTTTCGTCTGGCGCAGAGCGCGCGCGAAATCATCGATCACGTTCCGCGATTCGAGGTCGACTTTCTCGACCTCAGCGTCATGGCGGCTGAATACGGACGCGTGATTTATCCCTGCAAAGCCTGCGTTTCTACGGCGATGCCCCTCTGCCATTGGCCGTGCAGCTGTTATCCGAACCATTATCTTGGCCAGTCGCAGGATTGGATGAATGAGATTTATCCGCGATGGGTGGCGGCACACGGCATCATGATCGTTACGCCAGTGCATTGGTATCAGGTCCCGAGCACGCTTAAACTAATGATGGATCGTTTAGTCTGCGCCGATGGCGGAAATCCGGATCCAACCTCCACACATGGCAAAGATCCAGAGGAGGCAAAGGCGTTGGAGCTCAAGGGTTGGAATTATCCGCGTCACCTGGGTGGACGAACATTCGCGGTTGTCGTACACGGCGATGCCGAGGGCGCCGACTCCGTCCGCCGCGCGTTGCACGATTGGCTGGCCGACATGAATTTGTTTCCATCTGGTGAGGCTGCCGTGTTCGATCGCTACATCGGTTATTACAAACCTTATGCGCTGAGTCATGATGAGCTCGATCGCGATGAGGCCATCTTCGAAGAAACGCGCAACGCTGCACGCGTCCTGGTACAGGCGGTGACGAATTTGCGCGCTGGAGTCCGTCCGCCCGATCAAAGCCTGGTGGATCCGCGTCCGAAGTGAACGGTATGGCGCAGATCGCGTGTTTACGAATAGCGACAAGGATTGAATCACGTATGATCAATCGATGGCTCGGGTTCGGATCCGCTTGGCAAGGCTAGGTGATTCTCGTGCCCTGGCCGACCTGCGCTATAGATTCCGTACTGAAACCGAACCAGCGACGGAGCCTAAATCGCGCTTTGTGCGCAGATGCGTACCATGGTTGAAGAAGCGTTTTGGCGTGGGCTCGTCCGCGTGGCGCTGCTGGGTGCTGGACGACGGAAAACGGCTGCTGGGACACGTTTGCGTGCAGGTGTTTGAGAAAATTCCCAATCCTGTTAACGAACCGGAGTTTCATGCTTACTTGACGAACTTTTACGTCGTCCCGGAAATGCGGAGTCGCGGACTGGGCAAGAGATTGTTGAACAAAGCCGTATCATGGTGTCGCGCGGGTGGGATCGACGCTGTCATTCTCTGGGCGACCCCTGGAAGCAAAACGCTCTATCGTCGGTGCGGCTTTGTTGAGCCGGCAGATATTTTCGAGCTGCGAAATCCGGACGAACCTTAGTTCCGGAGCGCCTTGGTGAAGCGAACGAGTTCGTCGGCGACCTGTTTGATTCGTTCGGTAATTTTTTTGTCGTGGATGTGCTCACCGTCGAAAGCATGGGATGTGGCAAAAGCGAACCTCGGAATAATGACGCAACGAAAATCGAGCATGAGACTGTTGGCGTACGCCATCACCGACATATAACTCGCGTGGCCTCCGGCTGCGCAAAGAAAGCCGACGATCTTGTCTTCCCATGCGCTTCCTGTGAGCTCGATCATGTTCTTGGTGGCGGCTGCGACGTCGTAATTATAAACCGGCGCGGCGATGAGGATGCCATCGGCGCGCTCGATAGCCGCGCTCAATTTTTTTGAACCAGGCATCCCGTAGCATTTGTCTGCGTCGCAGAGCGGCAGATCCATTTCACGGATATCGATCCAATCGCAATCGACTTCCTTTTTTTGCAGATGCGCGAATGCGGAGCGCCCCATTCGGCGGCTGTTGCTGTCAGGATTGCCGCTGGTGCTGATGACAAGATGCTTTGGCATGAAGCAATCCTAGGAGATAATGCCCAACGCTCAACGTCGAACGCTGAATAATACAAGAATAGCGACTTGACCATAAGCGACGATGGCAGAGAACCCTACTCGAACAGGTTTCTTAGAATCGCTTCTTTAGCTGGACGTAGCAGAACCGGCCTTTGATCGTGGCAAGCGATTCGTCGTAGCCGTTCTCAAAGGAGGCGGCCACGAAGGGCGGATCTGTGTCTAACACGTTCTGCACACCAAGGGAAATCGTGGTGTTATTCAACCAACCGCGCCATCCACAGGAATTGTATTTGGCCGTCGAGACGGGCACCACGCTTTTCTCCTTGCCGTCCTTCATCTTCACGTTTTCACCCCCATCCTTGCCAAAGCCGGGTACCTCGCCCGGAGCGGGTGGTGGCAGGTTGAACGTGTACGATGCGATCAAGTCGAGTGTAGTCCAATCAGCCACTTTCCGCGCGCGCTGAGGAAAAGGAGCAGAATTGTCGATAATCTGTCCGTTGGCACCTATATGCGGACCCGGCCCCCCGGTTCTAGGCATATTTAGCTTCGGCGATCCTGTCAGAAAAACATTGTCGTCCTCATATTGACCAACCCAGTGGACCACCGCACCAATATCGAGCCCCTGCATCCATGTATCAGCCGGGCCGTCGTAAAACAGACTGAAATTGGCCCGATTCCATGGCAGCGAACTGGTCAGGCTGAATCCCCGCGGTAGGAATTCACCGGCGATACCAAATCGTTT